>Ga0228536_1000682_pt1 | contig 52988 bp, 57 predicted proteins | sample SJ1Smetagenome_FD_168611 | JGI IMG/M metagenome (GOLD analysis project Ga0228536, IMG submission 168611) | Enriched culture of PCE-dechlorinating microbial communities from Ithaca, New York, USA - SJ1.S | ecosystem: Engineered > Modeled > Simulated communities (microbial... > Unclassified...
GATATCCGTGTCTCGATACCGAAGAGCTTCTGCTGGGGGGATGTCTTTCTGTACATGTGTTATTATAGCATTATTTATAAGGTAGTACAATCCAAATGGTTGTTGGGGAGTTACTTCTCAGGAATCAAATGTAAAGGGCGTCCCCAAAGTTCTGCCTTTGCCTATAGGCTGATTCGGTTGTTAGAGCGTCCCCAAATGGAGCCTGTTCAACCCGCAGGGAGTGAAATCACAGGTAACATTTAGGCTATGAAAGGGAGACTGACCCCTAAGTGAAAGTGAAATGCCACCCGGCAAAACTTAGAGTGAGCCCAACAAGGAAACGATCTGGCGTATGTAGTTGTTAGAGGGATATTCACAGCCTTCTCTCAAGCAGACGATTCGTCAAATAATTGACAATTTCCTTACTGAGACTGAAGCCGTCAAATACTGCATACAGCGGCTGTACGACTTGATCCACAAACTCTCCAAGCGCGGACAGTGATACATCAATGGGGACTATGGCCTGAACATTTACTTCGTCCTGATAGGCGCGGCGACCTGGAGAGATATGGCGTAGCGGCTGTGCCCAAGACGTCAGCTCACGACCACGCAGTCCTTTCCAGCGAAAGGCAAATGCCAAAAGACATTCTTCGGAGAGGCAACCCAGGGCCTTTGAGAATGACAGCCCCACTGCCATCGCCTCGGCAACGCGAATGATGGGCAGTCCAAAGTCGAATTCGGTAAGCGGTTTGGGGGCAGCATTGGCGCCGGATAGATCATCTTGTAACGCTCTATACAGATAGAATCGACCCTTAGGATCGAGCCTCATGAAGTCAATTTGGTCGGTCCACCCAGTATTCAAAGAGACGACCAATGCCTCCCATGCCCCATCATTGACATATGGTCGAGCCGCCTGCTCGCCAAACTCTCGGCTGTCAAACCAGATGGGCCAGCCTGTGTAGTTTGGGTTGTTGGCGGCGATGAGATTAAGGAACTGCCTAGTGGCTTGGTGGTGTGGGATGTTCCCTTTTAGTACCAAGCCTACTTCCCACGTTCCATGAGGGGGCAGAGATATATTTCGCTCAGATATCACGGTTCGGTATCGCTGTTCGCTTTCTTGAAGATAACCTCGTAGAATTTCTCTAGCAGAAGCCTTCATGTCGCCGGAGCCAGCGATAGCAGCTGCTAACTCCGTTAGAGTTTCGGGAGTAACACCGATCAGGTGGCGGCGAAGGAAGCGTCCTATGTCTGCCTCCCGGTTGTCGAAACATACTTCGGCAAGCGTTTGCCAATCCTTCCATGATGCTTTGGTAGTGCTGGGGGTATTGTTGGCAGTCAGGGATCGAACATACACGTCATCTGTCGCAACCAGTTTCTTGTTGTTCGACATAAGGTTACTTTTTGCAGCGACAGGTGCCTTGACGCCGGGCGGAACCACGATGACGGGATAGATCTGTTCATCTCGCTCCACAAACTCAACGGCTACTTCAAACGGGTCTGACGCGTATTTCGTCACATAACCTTGTATTTTGTCGATATGAAAGGACATTCTGACATCCGAAGGCACATTCTCCATGTCGGGTTGAAAAGAGTGGTTCTCAAAACCAATGATCATATAGCCGCCACCGTGATTTCTCAGTGCGAGAACCGTCCGCACTATCTTGCTAAGGTCCTCCGGCCTATCCGGGTCGATCCATCTCTTGACCTCAACGGATAGACTCTCGCTGGGTCTTTCGATCAGATTCTTGATGAGTTCGAGTCTTGTTTCCATGATCCTCAGCTGGGGTTCAACGGTTGATATATCTATACCAACTTGCCTTCCCTCCTAGATAATATACTAGGTAAAAGATAAAACAATCAAGATATTCAGGGGAGGGGTAATGTATTATTCTTTGTGTCAGGAACAAAGACTGGGGTACCATCATAGCGAAGAACCCTTGACAGTTCAGAACTATGATTAAGGGGAACCCTGGGTGCATCCTTTCGATTTTCACATTCCACAGTCTTCCTTGATTTAGCTGGGATCCGTAGAGTGTTATATCCTCCTTTTCAGAGAGATTTCTTGCTTCATCTTGCCACGATGTTGGTAGCCGCAACACCAACTGGCGGGGTTATTAGACATCTCCCGTCGAGAAAGTGAAAATGCGAAGGATGTCCCTGAAGGTTCCCCCCGGCCGCCCGGCCGCTCAGCGGACGAGAAGACCGTACAAACAGCTTGAAGGACGAGAAACAAGGATTCATTCCAGTGCCGGGGTGCTTCTGAGAAGGTAAAAATAGGAAGAGTGCCCGTGTCGGTTTCGCGGAAAGAGACCCTAGGAACGGCCCTTATTGACATTCTCAAGCGCGAGGGATAGCATCTTCCTCACATATCGATAATCATGGTTGCTCGCTCAGACCTGGAAAAAGAGAGAATGTGAAAATGCGAAGGGCGTCTCCAAAGTGTCAAAGATCGGTTTTTCCCGGTGGATCGATCGGAATCCGGCGAAGATGCGGTGGAATGATAACGGGTAATAGGTGATAGGAAATGCAGAAATGTTCTTAGTGTGCCTTGTATGATAATAATAATCTGACAATAAAGATTGTCCTATATCAAGTTGTTCGGTGACGCTACATTATGAAATTGAGTGACCTGGGTTTCGACCAATGGTTTAAAGCACATATCAGCGAGTTCCTTCCGGAGGAGGGCGGCATAGCCCGCATATCGGCCGTTGATCGGGGCTCGTACCTGATAAGAAATGAATCGGGTGAAATCCCGGCCGAACTCGCGGGTAAGCTCTCTTACCAGATCGAAAACCCGGTCGAGCTTCCCTGTGTCGGAGATTGGGTGACTGTGCAATATCACAGTGATGACACGGCAGCAATTATCCGCCAGGTTTTTCCGCGAAAGACGTTCCTGCGCCGCAAAACCGCCGGCGAGAACGTGGATTTTCAAATGATTGCAGCTAACATAGACACAGCGTTTATTGTCCAATCATGCCATTTTGACTTCAATCCTCACCGCATGGATCGGTACCTGGTAATGGCAGCGGATGGACATGTCGAGCCGATTATCATTCTCACCAAGACGGATTTGATCACGCAGGATGAATTGGAGCAGAAACTTGCGATCATTAGATCAACCGCCCTCAGGGCCAGAGTGTTTGCCCTCAGTAATGTCAGCGGTATCGGTTTTGACGAGATACGGCAGACGCTGTCTCCGGGAAAGACGTATTGCCTGCTTGGTTCATCTGGTGTCGGGAAGACGACGTTCATCAACCGCCTGATAGGAAAGGAAGCCTTTGATACAAAGGCTGTCAGCGGCACGGGAGAAGGCACCCACACGACCTCGCGCCGCCAGCTCATTGTTCTCGATCAGGGTGCGATGTTGATTGATACGCCCGGGATGCGAGAGCTGGGCCTTGTTGGTGCGGGTGATGGGGTCACCATAGGTTTTGAAGACCTTTTCCACCTTTCCGCAAATTGTCGCTATGCGAATTGCAGCCACGAACACGAATCCGGCTGTGCCGTCCGAGCTGCGGTAGAAAGTGGTGAATTGAGTGAAGATCGATATTCCAGCTATATCAAGCTCAAGAAAGAGTCGGAGTACCACGAGATGTCATACCTGGACAAACGAAAAAAGGACAAGGCCTTCGGACGGTTTATCAAATCGGCAAAGAAGCAGATGAAGCGCTGAAAGACAAGCACCGAACAATCTACACTACTCCTTTTTTGGGGCAAACTCTGGGGATGCCCTTCACGTTTTCACATTCTCTCTTTATATACGCAAGCGTCAGACCCTGAGGCTGGGTCGTTGGCTCCGAGTCGGATGATCTTTTCCTTCCCATCGGGGCTCCTAGCATCGGTCTTTGTGGTTCTTCAGGGAGAATGTAGGGACTCCTGGGGTCAAATCTTTATCCTTGAGGGACTCCTGGGGTCAAATCTTTATCCTTGAATTGCCCTTTACGGATTCAACGCACAGATCCTTTTATCAAGAATAAAGAGTTGACCCCGAAAGGTGCCCGAACGCGCTTTACTGTTCGAAAACCCTGATTTTCGGTATAATACTCTATGACCGGAAAAGACCAGACGAAAAATACCGGCGGCGGATCGTAGGAGGGACTATGAAGAAACGTGATGTGACATTACCGGAATTGGCACTTATTGCCGGTACCCGTGCGATGCTCGGTTTCGGGATCGGCCTGCTTTTGGCTGATAAAATGCCGCGCGAACAGCGTAAGGCTATCGGCTGGACCCTGACTATCGTAGGAGCCGCAACAACCATCCCGCTGGCGGTAAATTTCGTGGCAAGAAAGTAGAGGGATCTCTTCTTATCTTTTCGTTCCGTCAAACCACGTAGCGCCCGCGAAGTCGGCGTCATCCAGCTTTGCGCCGGTTAGTTTTACGCCCGTTAGATTGGCCTCGGAAACATTGGCACCGGTAAGATTGGCCTCGCGCAGGTCGGCCAGCGTGAGGTCGGCCTCGAAGAGATCTGCGCGGGCGAAGATCACATCGGTGAGGATGACACCGGAAAGGTCGGCGTTGGACAGGCCGGTACTGGACAGATTAATGCCTGTGAGGTTGGCACCGATCAGATTCGCCGCTGAGAGGTTAGCGCGCACCAGGTTGACATCGGATAAATTCGCTCGGGAGAGAGGGGGACTCGCGGGGTCAAATTTTTATTCTTGAATTGCCCTTTACGAATTTAGCGCGGAGGTCCATTTGTCAAGAACAAAGAGTTGACCCCGAAATGGAGTTCGCAAAGGTTGAGGTCGATGAATTGTAGATTGGTAGAAGACAAACCCGTCTCCATGGGCTCCGGGTCAGTCAGAGGTGGAGACCGTGGGTGAATCGAATGCGAAGGGAAAAATGAAGAGACCCAGGACCACTATCAGTGAACTGGTGTGTTTAGGGATTCTTACAGTGCTGGTCTATCCGTTGTACACCGTTTGCAGGTCTCTGGGGTTTGATCATGGTCACAGCTGGCTCCTGATCGCTGCTTTCGCCATAGCATCCGTAGGTGTTTTTTTCGGTGCGTGCTGCTGGTTGGAATCGAAGCGTGCAAGGAAAAGAATTCAGAACTGGGAAAAGGAGTTTGAAGAACTGTCTCTCGAAGAGAAGATAGAACGCTCTGAAAAGCAGGACACGCCGCTCAACCGGTATATTGAGGAGAAGGTTCGGCGAGGCGACCTCACCCGTGAGGAAGTGGAAGAAATGGCAACAGAAGCGCACAGCGCACAGTACTCGCCGGAGATTGCACGACAGGGGAGGGAGACAGCGAGAAGAAATCTCAACCGCCTTCTGTACTTGGCAGTACTGTATTTGATCCTGATAATAGTCTTCTGTGTGGTTAAAGGGTTGTTCCCATGAGTTTGGTCAAGTTTTGGGGAACCCAAGGGGGCTCGTCAGAGAGTAAATGGGTCTCCTCTAATCCGTAATCCTTTTCTTCTCGATTACCTGGTTGACCTCTTTCCCGTGAATAATTCCAAGGATCGGGATATTGGCATCCTGTACACCTTGTGTCAGCGGAAGGTCGTGAAGTCTGCGCGATGCTGTTCGGTATTGACAGCTGTAATACCCGAGTGTATCATACTGGTATGAAGGTGGCGATATCCATTCCAGAGGAAATACTCAACGAGGTTGAAGGGCTCGCAAAGGAGTTCGGTTGTTCACGCAGCCGGGTGTTCGCTATTGCCGTGGAGGAGTTGCTCGAACGACGCAGGACCAGGGGCCTGCTCCAGGCGCTCAACGAAGCATACGAGGATGACACCCCGGAAGAGACCGAGTTGAAACAGCGGTCGAAAGGCTATCACGCCAGGAAAGTGCGGAAGGAGCCCTGTTGAGCATACGGCAGGGGGACATCTTCTGGGTCGACCTCGGGGACCCGGCAGGTTCCGGGCCAGGGTACCGCCATCCCCATGTGGTCATCCAGAACAACGTTTTCAATGAGAGCCGCTTGAATACGGTGGTGCTTTGCGTATTGACGTCCAACGTCAAGAGAGCCGCATCGCCGGGAAATGTGCTGCTCCACAAGGGCGAGGGTAACCTCCCGAAGGCCAGCGTGGCCAATATCACGCAACTGATAACCGTAGACAGGAAGGACCTTGTCGAAAAGATAGGCTCCCTGCCGCCGGCACGGATAAATCAGATCCTGAACGGGGTACGCCTCCTGCTGGAACCAATGGAACCTTGACCTTTCTCAGGTCAACTTCCGCGACGCCCTTTGCATTGCCTGAGGGTCGGTAACCCTTTGTTAGCAAGTCTTATTCTCTCCAATGTTGCGGTTCGTTAAGGGCTCTTGAGCATTCTACCTTTCCGTTGATGTTCCTAAAAGCGTCACCATTTAATGCTTGGACCATCCATGCCGCTGAATGCTCTTCAGGTATGGGGTAGGGCGCTTCAAACCCCTGTTCTCCTGCCGGAGCGAATCCGCAACGTGGATAATATGTAGGGTGTCCGAGAACGAATACTAACTCTGTTCCTGATGCCTTCAATCGCTTTAGCCCCTCGTTGATTAGCTTTTGCCCGATCCCGCGTTTTTGAACGTCCGGGAGTATTGCTAGCGGAGCCAGTATTTGAGCGGATACCGGGGATTCTGGTTGGGTGATCCTGACTTTTGTGTAAAGAATATGCCCGATTAGTTTGTCATCATTAACGGCGACCAAAGACAATATGGGTCTTGCCGTTTCATCATCCAGTAGATCATCGACGAGTTTGGAGATCACAGGGCCCTTTTCTTTGCCAAAAGCGCGCTTGTGTATGTTCAGGATTTCATTACGATCTGATTCCTTCGCGATTCTGATTATCAATGCCTTCTCCTTTTTTTCATTGCCGACAATATTCGCTCGGGAGCGTTACTTGATATTGAGCGGCACTATAGGGCCGCCATCCTTGCTTACGCCGAGCCTGATCGGTCGGGGTGTACCTTTCTTTGGTACTGTCGCTTCAACCCAGAGTTGTTCGCCTTGATTCCGGCGGGATGGGTCGGGGATGTGTTCGGGGATGAAGAATGCCACAGGTTCATTCAGGACGGCCACTTTCTCGTGGCCGATCTTCGCGTACCGCACCGAAAGATCTGAGGGGTTGCGCGGGATACTTTTTCCGGCTACGGCAAGCAAGCGCCCGTTTTCCACGCGAAGGCTGACCGGGTGAGACGTTTGGTCCGCTCCTTTCTTGCTCTCATCAATTCCCCGAGGCTCCACGATGAGCTGCAAGCTGACATATCGCCCGCGGACAGGAAGGTCAGGGTCGTAGGGTACCGCGCTTACCCAGAGACGGGGAAGTGTCGCCCGGTCATAGAGTAATTTCGCGCCAAGCGTTGCCACCAGGCACAGGTGAATTGCCAGGACCACCAATCCTTTGAAAAAGGGGCTCATGTCCCTCCTTTGCCGATTCGGGTCAGAAGCCGGCGGCGGGTCTTTTCAAGCAACCAGCCTCCGAGAAGAAAAAGAAATCCGAGTCCTATCAAGCTTGCCGAGCGCCCGAGTTTGTCCATGACGGTTGAAAAATAGAAAGCCAGAACGGTCAGGGCAAATCCCGCTATGCCCAGATTGACCCATTCCTTGCGTGTCTCCTTCATACCCCATCCAATGAGGCCAACCGAACCCAATGCGCATAGAGCATAATGGACAAGGTTGTCGTCGGCCTCGAACAGGAATCCCGCCACACTCAGGGCGGCAACCCAGATCGCTGCGATCGCATTCGGCCGGACCAGGTTGCCCCGAAGCCCCCATGCGAACGCAAGAGGCAGGAGGAACGCCACGGCCCATCCAAGAATGTGATAGGCAAGGGGTAACGAAGGCCCATGCACAGAGCCGAACGATCCCGATGCGATGACGACTCCTGTTGCCGGGATCAGAGCGATCCCTCCAATCCACGAAAGGGCCTTCCGCAGAGACGAGGTCTTCTCCGGCGACACCGCCGTCAGGTAGGTGATGGCCAGCAACAGCGCCCCGGCGCCAAGGACATGGTTATTGAAGGCCCATCCGTGCGTTGCCACGGACCATTCGCCCGCAAGCCATACAGGTATCAGGATGGCTGCGAGACAGGCCTGTGTCCAATGGCGCAGCAATACCCACGCCGCAGAGGCGCCAAATGCCCACAGCATGACCCCTCCCGGCCAATGTTCCTGAAGATGGAAGATCTGTCCTGTCAGGTAGATGCCTGCGCCCAGGCAGATCGTGCCGATGGCGTGTAATGTTGTTGAGAGGATGCTGAAGCGGGAGGCAGCTATTGCGCCGGCAAGGTGTGCGGCGGCGACGAGGGTCAGGACGAGACAGAAGCGTGTTCCCGGAGAGAGCCTATCCCAGTGTGCGGCTACGAAAAGCAAGATTCCCGCCGCGAACAGTATACCGCCGAGGGCGATAGCTATCAGGATCGGCCATCGCAGTCCTTGAGCCTTCTCCCGATCCGCTTCGTAAGCGCGTATCATGTCCGCCGTTGGGGTGTCTAGCAGCCCCGCTGTGGTCCATCGCTGAAGGTGCCGTTCCCAATTTGCCGCCATAACGGTCTCTCCCTGCCTCTTCCAGAAGAGATGAGCAATTGTCTCGCGCGGTCCCCCGACATCACAGTTGTGTCGGTCCAAAACAACCAGTGCCTTTAATGCTGTGAGGATGCCTGAACCTTCAGCCGCCCCGGGGTTCAGGCATCTAAATTGTCTCCGAATTGACAGGGCCAAGCAAGAGAAAAGTGGAGAACTGGTGCTTGGAGCAAGACAGGGACAACGCTCGTCAAAAGGTAAACAACTCTCCTATAGTCCGTAAACCTTTTTCTTGCTGGCCCGATAGGCCTCTTCCCTGTGAATGATACCGAGGATCGGGATATTGGCATCCTGTACACCTTGGGGAACTTTGGGGAACATCCTTCAGATTTTCACATTCTACCATCTTCCCTGATTTCGCCGGGGTCGTTGAGCGCTATACTCTGCTTCTCGGAGCGATCTCACGTTTTATCTTGCCACGGTATCAATTTCACAACGCTGGTTGATGAGATTGTTGGACGTTCCCCGTCGAGAACGTGAAGATGTTTAGGGCCCGTCAGTTCCCCGCTCTTGCAATGTTGACGTCTTTGCGGTATCAAGTGTTTGGTATCTATTAATGACAGCGCGGGGTTTCGGCATTCTGGAGGCGTTTCCTTCATGCCTGATCGGATCGATCTCCCCGGGTGTTGACGGAAACAAGCACGGATGTGTGCGCCACAAAGGGAGACATGACGGTGATGATGATGATGGAGATCAAGTTGGAGCCGAGTCTTACGCATTGTATCGAGACAACGGCAAAAAGGGATTATGAGAGGGTGCTGGGTCAGCTTCTCAAGGGGAAGGAAGAAGATAGTCAACTGGCCGAGACATTGGAACTATTGAGGATCTTCCTGGAATCGGCAGACTTCGGGCAGTTGAGAAGCCGTTGTGATGATTCCCTGGTCGCAGGTAAAAGGGTCGAGGTCAGATTGACGTCCTCAAGCTCCGCACCCGGATATGAGATCGAGATCGTTGAGATCGAAGGAGCGTAGATCATGGCTTGGATAGGGGGCATTTCGGAATCAGAGACAGGAAGACCTTATGAAGAGTGACGTCAGCCTCCGCCGCATCGATCCCCGGGAGGTGCCTGTCGTTGGAGAATTGATCCGGGATACCATGAGGGCGTCCTATCCGGTTGTCTATCCCCCGCGGGCTGTCGAATTCTTCCTGCATTATCAGAGCGATGACTCGATCGCCCGTCGAACCGAATCGGGAATAGTGATCGTGGCGGAGCGGGATGGCGAGATCGTTGCGACGGGGTCTCTTATTGGAAGCGAGATCACGGGCGTCTTCGTCAGGGTCGATCTTCAACGGAAGAAGCTCGGCAGTCTCGTGATGGACAGGCTGGAGGCCTGCGCCGCCGAGAGCGGGCAGGATCATGTCGAGTTAAGTGTTTCTCTGCCGTCGCGGCGTTTCTATGAGGAGAGAGGATACAGGATCACAGGACCCGCCAGGATCGACGTGGGGCAGGGACAGGTCCTCGAATACTGGGAGGGTGACAAGCCACTTGGAGGAATCATGGGGAGCGCTCCTGAGGGCAGGGCCGTGAATCCGTACTCGCGGAAATGACGGCCGAAGGCTACTTTTGAGGACATCCTTTTGATCGTCGGATTCTCTGATCGAAATGCGCGGTATCGAGTGCCAGGGAAGAGGATTCGGCACGAGCCAGTCAGAACTCTCGTACTATTCTGGTTTTGTTCGCTGCCGTACTGGTGAGCATGGTTGGGAAGCGATGCCGGAAATTGGTTCGGCAGGGAAGATTGAATCTTCCCGTGGCCGCTGGCAGGGCAGGGAAGCAGGGGAATGTGAAAATGCGAAGGGATGTTCCTCAAACCGACCTTCCCCTTGCGTATTGACTTTGCATCCAGCTTGCAGGATAATCGTCGTATGCCAGTGAAGAAATCCGGCCAGAGAGACGGAGTAAGGGTAAAACGTGACGGGCCGGCGTCCAGGAAGAAAGGAATTACGGGCAAGTCTCCTGTCGCGGGGGATTTCAGAATTGAAGATTTTGCATCTCCAGTGTATCAGATGGTTGAGGGGTATCAGGTTGGTTCTGCAGGCCTGTTTGTGAAGGGTGTTGTTGAGCCTTCGGCCATCAAGAAAGGCATCGAGAAGGCGAAAGAACAGATTCGCTCGGTGATAGACGGGTTTGCAGGTATAGTTGTCGCTGACGGCCATAGGATAAGCGAAATTGAACTCTCCGTCAGCTTCGATGTTAGCGGAAAGTTCCTGGGTATAGGCGTCGGCGGTGCTACTTCCATCAAGGTCAAAATAGTGCCCTCGAGATGAAGAAGCTTTCCAGGGCTGCGGGCCGGACAGGGACGCTCAAAAGGTAAATAAGTCTTCTCTAATCCGTAATCCTTTTGTTTTCGATGACCTGGTAGACCTCTTTCCTGTGAATGATTCCAAGGATCAGGATACTGGCATCCTGCACACGAAACACCACGCGGTAGTCGCCGACGCGGAGTTTCCAGTATCCCTTCAGAGTTCTTCTGAGAGGCTCGCCGTATTCCTGGGGTGCCATTAGGAGTCGTGTTTCTATGGCCTCTCTTATCCTTGCGGCCATCCGTTTGTCGAGCTTGGGAATATCTTCTGTTTTGACGGATGGATGGTACTTGAGTATGTATTCCACATCAGCCCCATACGTCCTCGTGGGTGATGGCCTTTTTCGGATCGAAACTCTTCTCCCGGCGTTCGGCGAATGCGGCAAGGGCCAGATCTTCGCGAAGCTCGATCGCCTCCCTGACGAGGTCCCTCACTACCATGGACCTTGACAGTCCCTGTCTCTTCGCTATCTCATCCACCGCCGCGTAAAGCGGTTTCTCCAGTACCACATTCACTCTCGCATTTTTCGTCGGCATGAGATCTCCTTTTGCTTATAAGTGTAACACTTATGATACACCAGGTCAAGGTTACCGCAACTCCGGGTAGCATCAAGGATCTTGTTTCAGCGGAAGGTCATGAAGTCTGCCCGATGCTGGCCGGCATGTCCGGTGAAATGCGCGGTGGTGAGCATGACTGGGAAATGATACCGGAGATTGGTTCGACGGGGAGGATGAACGTTAAATAAGGTGCGGTCCGCCGGTTGAGAAACTTGCCGTATGATGCTATATGTATAACAGATTGATTCGGGTTAACGCCATATCACATAATTAGGAGGACACAATGAAACGGTCGCTGGCCTTTGGTCTTTTTGCTGTAATCTGCGCAGTATTCTATGTCGTATTGTGCTCCACTGCTGTATACGCAGTATCAGCTCACAATCCCTATGGCCACAATCCCTATGGTCACAATCCCTATGGTCACAATCCCTATGGTCACAATCCCTATGCTGGGGGTAAGTGCAATGCGGGCTATACCTACACGACGTATCAAGGCAAGCAGTTGTGCATCAAATGCAACCCCGACTATACCTACACAAAATACCAGGGCAAAGAGTTGTGCATCAAATGCAACCCCGACTATACCTATACAACCTATCAGGGCAAAGAGCTGTGCATCAAATGCAACCCCGACTATACCTACACAAAATACCAGGGCAAAGAGCTGTGCATCAAATGCAACCCCGGCTATACCTATACAACCTATCAGGGCAAAGAGTTGTGCGTAAAATAGTCCGGGAGGACGCTCTCAAAGAGTAAATGGAATTTGAAGAACGCGGGTGGGGGCGGGATTGACCTGTCCCCACCCGGAAGGCTGACACGGTAAGTGCCTGTGAGGAGACAGGATGACAATATTCATATGCACCCTGACAGGATTGGCCGTCGTTGTTCTTGTTGTCTACCTGGCCATTCCCATAGCCACGATGATCAAGAACAGGGGCGGGCAGCGTGATGTCGCGGAAGTGATGTATCCCGGGGACGCGGAGCATCAATCTGTGTTCAGGGACAGGGTCGCCTCTGAAATCCTCAGTAATAACCCTGGATTGACATACGATTCCCCCGAGTTCCAGACTCTCTACCGACAAGAGATGGACAGACTGCTGAAGGAATACCAGAGTTAGATAGCTTTATCGTATCAGCCCGCCGTTATATCACAGCTATGGACAGAGGCCCGCAGAAAAGGGTATACTGAGCCGCGTTAGACTTACCTTTCCTGTCCGCCGGCTGTTGGCGGGCAGGCCGATACGAAATATGATTATCGTTTGATCGGATCAACAAGCGACCCAATTCGAAAGGAATGGAGAATGACAAGCATTGAAGAATTCATCAAGATGAGAGAGGGCATCGAGAATCTTGCCGTACAGATCGCTCTTTCCATAGAACGTAAGGATGTCACGGAATCGAGGAAGCATCTCGACACCGCAAACCGCCAGCTGGAAGTGTTGAAGACCATGATTGCCAACGATACGCAAGAGATGGTCGGCAGACGCCTTTCCGCCCAACTTGAGGGCTTTGCCGTCAGGATCGAGAAGATAAGACTGAAGATGCCCGTTAAGAGGCGGACTGAGAGAAAGGAACGAACGGTGCCGAAGGTCAGGCCCTCCAACACGGAAACGCTGGAAATAGTAATGTTTGAGCGTCCTTAGCCTACACGATCGAGAGCAGTAATGGGGATTCGACGTGAAGAATAGCATGGGGCGGGACCTGAAGGCCGAGCTCAATGGCTCTCAGTATGATGCGGTGACCACCACGGAGGGGCCTGTACTTGTTATCGCCGGTGCGGGGAGCGGGAAGACCAGGGTCATAGAATACCGCTCGCTTCACCTTATACAAAAGGATATTGAGCCGGAGTCGATCCTGCTCCTGACATTTACGCGCAGAAGCGCTCAGGAGATGATCGAACGGGCTTCCCGGAACGATCCGAGATGTTCGAGGATAGACGGCGGCACCTTTCATTCATTTGCGAGCAAAGTCCTCCGGGTCCATAGCAAGAATCTTGGCCTCTCGAATTCCTTCACCATATATGACGAAGGTGACGCAGAGGAGGCGATCCGGCGTTGCTGCAACAAGATGGGCTACGATCGCGACAAGGAGTTTCCCAAAAAGAATGAACTGAAGACCGTCTTCAGCCTCTGCGTCAATAAAGGCATGGACGTCGAAGACGCGGTCCTGAAGAAGTATGTTGATTACGAAGACCGGCTCGGGGAGATCAGGCATGTCCAGAAGGAGTATGCCGAATATAAGCTCAGGAACAACTGTGTCGATTACGATGACCTTCTGGTGTATCTCAGGGTTGTCCTGGGGATCGACGAGGTCAGGGAGAGGCTCTCATCGCGATACCGGTACATCATGGTCGATGAGTTTCAGGATACGAACGGCGTCCAGGCGGATATCGTCCGTCTTCTCGCTCAAAGACACAATAATGTGATGGTCGTGGGTGACGATGCGCAGAGCATCTACGGGTTCCGGGGAGCCAACCACACCAATATTCTGCGATTTCCCGGGGAGTTTGAAGGCTGCAGGGTGATCATGCTCGAGCAGAACTATCGAAGCACCCAGTCCATTCTGGATGTGGGCAACGCCGTCCTCAACACCATGACGCGCAAATTCGATAAGCGCCTGGTCGCGGCAAACGGCGGGATCGGAGAGAAGCCCGTGGTGCTGCGTTTTGACGATATCTACGAGGAGGCGGCCTGGGTGGGGCGAAAAGTGCAGAACCTCAGAGCGAAGGGTGTCGCTTTGAGAGATATGGCCGTATTGTTCAGAACGGCGTTCACCTCAATGCCCCTTCAGTCGGAATTGGTAAGGCAGGGCATACGCTTCAAGCTCTTCGGCGGCCGCAAGTTCTACGAAATGGCCAACGTGAGGGACGTCGTCTCGTACCTCCGGTTGATCGCAAACCCGGCGGACGAGCTGGCCTGGCACCGCGTCCTGCTCCTTCTACCGGGTATCGGCGTAAGGACCGTGGAAAGGCTCCTCGAAATGATCACCCACTACACCGACCCGAAGGACATCATTGAGAGAGTCTTCACTCCTCTGTGCACGGGCCAGAAAAACTCGGACGTCTTCGCCTCTTTCACAAGGCTTCTCCGGATGCTCCTCACCCCATCCATGACACCGTCGCGGCAGGTCGAGGCCGTCATGGAACACTACGGCCCCATAATGGAAAGCAAATACAAGAAAGATCCTCTCAAGGTCAGGGAGTTGGCCATGTTGGGACAGATGGCCCGAAGGTATACGAACCTGAAGGACTTTCTTGCCGACGTATCCGTAGACCCCGACAAGGACACGAATGACGATGACCTCGAATACCTTACCCTTTCGACGGTGCATTCGGCAAAGGGTCTCGAATGGGGCAGGGTCTTTCTTATCGGCCTCGTGGACGGTGTTTTCCCTTCGAGCAGGTCATTCGATGAAGGCGACGGCGGGGATATGGAGGAGGAGAAGAGGCTTCTTTACGTGGCCGTTACAAGGGCGAAGGAAGCGCTTTTCATGAGCTACTATACGAAAAAGGGTGTGAATGAAAGGTCAAGGGCAACGCTGTGCCGGTTCCTCGACCGCGCAAACGTGCAAAAAACGTTTGAAGCCAGAACGGTGAAGGCATCGATCAAGACATCGCGCTGATGGCAAGCCTGTCTACGTTTGCGGTTTGTCTCCGGCGAATGCTTTCAGCTTGTTTCTGAAGAACACCTCCGATCTTACAGTGGTACCGTCCGAGAGTCTTATCAGGTAAGGCTCGCCTGTCATAGAGGACCTGGAGGCGCAAAATCTGATGAAGTCCTCTGCTGTCTTCACCTTGCTGCCGGCCGCCCTGAGTTTCAGCCGCAGGTGGTCGGCGGCTGCCCGGGCATCGTGCTCGCTACCGTTTCTGATGAACTTTGCCCCTTCCAGAGCCTCGACGGAGGCCAATAAGTACTGGATCCTGGCTGTCTCTGAAGGATCCTGGGCACAGACATGCGCCGCCGTCAGCAAAACAAGGATCACGACCGCTGCGGAGATCTTTTTCATGTAAGAGCCGCCCCTGATCTCACAAGAATGCCTCATGACGTGGCGAAGGACCGCTTCCCATGAAACCCTGGATCTGACCGATGGGATAGAAGGTTTTGTCCGGCGGCGACAGTGACGCATCCAGCGCGGGAGGTATCCTGATGACCTGGCCGAAAACGGGGGCGATAAAAGAATCGGCTGCAAGACCGTGTTCCTTCAGTGCTGCAGCCAGTACATCCGGGGCATCATTGAATCCCTCGATTCCAAGCCGAAATACCTGGAAATGGGCGGCGATGCTCAGCGGTTCTCCCAGGTCCCTGTGTGCCATGACCGCCTCGGCCGGATCCATGTGGACAATAGAGCGACGCTGCGGGATCGTCCCGTCGGTTTCAGGGCGGAATGGAGCTATCGGAAGAAGCGCCACCCTTATCGGTGAAAAGCGGCGTGCAATTTCGCGGAAATGGGGACCATACCCCGTGTCTCCGGCATAGTAGACGTTCCCTGATGGACCGGAGACGACGAAACCTCCCCAAAGAGTCTGGTCCCGGTCCCAGAGGGTGCGTCCCGAGAAGTGCTGCGCGGGGACGAGTGTTACCGTGACTTCTGAAGACAAAGGGACCGACTGCCACCAGTCAAGTTCATCCACTCCGGGGATTCCCGTGCTCCGCATTAGACCATGATTGCCAAGCGGCACGACGGCGCGCGGCGTTCCTTTCTTCGCAAGGCCCTTCAGGGTGGGAATATCAAAATGGTCGTAATGGTTGTGGGATACGAGCACAACATCGACAGGAGGAAGGTCATCAAAACGAATGCCGGGTTTGCTGTGCCGTTCAGGGCCCACCCATGATACGGGACTGCAGCGTTCCGACCATATGGGGTCAGTGAGAATATTGAGTCCGTCCATCTGTATGAGAAACGTGGCGTGACCGACGGGTGTTACATGGATCGAGCCTTCGGGGGCGCGGGCGACAGGGGGCGGCCCGGGCGAGAAGTCCTTTTGCTCCGGCCATTCGGGCCAACCGGTGCGAAAGATCCACTTCCAAACCCACCATGTCGTGCCGCGTTTCGTTCCCTGGCCCGACAGGGAAGGCGGGGCTTGAGGGACGTCCGGGTTGAAATACCGGATACCATCAAAGTGGTCCGAGATCTGCCGTGTCCCTTCGGCGGGTATATCCGGTCTTGTCACGCAGGCGGGAAGCGACAGCAAGGACGCCAGCACCAGGGACAGGATCAAGAGGCCGAGTGCATTCTTTCTGTTTCTTTTCATCTCAACTCCCGACAAGTAGCTGACTAACAAACGACAGCCCCCATGATGCATCGGGGGCGAGTAGTATACTATATTCCCGGAGGCAATGCCAGTTGTTGGAAGGGCAGGGATACTGCCCGGCTTTCCTGCTGAGCTCGATACCTGCCGGATTTCGGTGATATCTTTCTTTTGTGGCGGTTTTGTGGCATCATACTGGCATGGAAGTATAGTATTCCATGATTCTGCGATAGAAGGAGACAACAGGTGCTTTCAATATTTCACTCGCCCTCAAAGGACATTGGTATCGACCTTGGAACCGCGAATACGCTCTTCTATCTGAGAAACAAGGGCATTGTCCTCAATGAGCCTTCCGTTATCGCGATGCGCGGTGGGGCCGGTGGCCTGAGAAAGGTCCTTGCCGCAGGCGGAAGGGCAAAGGACATGCTGGGCAAAACGCCGGGCAATATCAACGTCAGTCAGCCGCTGCAGAACGGTGTCATCTCCGATTTCGAATCCGCGCAGTCCATGCTCAAGTATTTTCTGGCCCGGATCGATTACAGCGTCTTTGCGGCAAAGCCAAGGATCGTCATCTCAGTTCCTTGCGACGTGACACCCATAGAGAAACGGGCCGCGAAAGAGGCCGCTGAATCTGCAGGAAAGGGTGAGGTGTATCTTATAGAGGAACCCATGGCAGCGGCAATCGGGGCGGGTCTGCCCATTACCGAGCCGGCCGGGAACATGATCGTCGATATCGGCTCCGGGCTGACCGAAGTGGCGGTCATCAGCCTTTCCGGCATTGTTTACTGCAGCTCGGTCCGTATCGCCGGCGAAGAAATGGACAGGGCCATCGTGAATTACATCAGACGCAAGTACAATCTCCTTATTGGTGACCAAACGGCAGAGAGGGTAAAGATTGCCATTGGCTCCGCCTGTCCTGACGCTGATGAGGAGATGAAGACCATGGAGATAAACGGCAGAAACCTCATAGACGGGATACCACAGTCGCTTGAAATATCTTCACCCGAGGTCCGGGAGGCCATATCCGAGCCGGTCAATGCCATAACAGATGCAATACGTATCGCTCTCGAAAGAATGCCGCCGGAACTCGCCTCGGACATCGTCGACACGGGAATCATCCTCAGCGGCGGGGGGAGTCTTCTTAAGGGCCTCGACCTATTGATCGAAAAGGTCACACAGGTTCCTGTCCATGTTTCCGACAACCCGATGACGGCTGTTGCCGAAGGGACGGGCAGGGCGCTTGATGAGCTTGCCCTTCTGAAAGAGATCTCGATGTAACTTTCGGAAGAACTTCGGGCAGGTTGCGTAAGGCGGCGGTGTATTGGAGGGCCTCTGCCGTTACCGCGGGAGTCGATGAAAAGGCTGGTTATGATCACCCGACGGCCTCACTAAATAAACGTCACGAACGGAGCCCTGTCGCCGGGCTGTTTGAATGCTGATATGAGATCTCGTAAAGGAAAGGAGAACGCCGTGAAGAGAATTGTCGTAGGAGTTGAGGTTTTTCTGGTTGCGGTGGTCATGCTGATGGCATGGACGTCAGCCGTGATGGCACAGACGGCCAGACCCGATTTTGCCACGCAGCCAAACAAGGAGAACCCGCTGGATCAGTGGGGGTCAGGCAAGCGGAAGCTTCCCAACCCCGTTGAAGCCCAGAAGAACAATCCGGTGAAGCCGCCCGTCTATCCCCCCGGCTCGGGAAATCCGCAGCAGTCGTCTCCGGCCAAGCCGCCGGCGTCCCAGCCGGCGACACAGCAACAGACCACCAAGCCAAACGCTCCCTATGTGGTCAAGCAGAATCAGGACTCGCCGGCGAGAGTCTCCTGCCTGGCGAAGTGCGAGGAAGCAAGAGGCAAGTACAGGGCGGACTGCAACAAGAGCCCCGATCCCGTTGAGGCATCCTACTGTGTTAAACGAGGAGACTCTACCTACAATTTCTGTGCGGGGAAATGCCCGGCAAAGTAGAGAAAACGGGAGTCCATTCCCCATAACCGCCCCTCAGGTCGGAATCGCTTTACCATACTCACGAGAACGACGATGGTGAATACCGGTCGTGTACCCGGTTTGCGCCGTGCTCCGGCTGGCTTGGCAGGGTTGCCATCATCGGTGCTGATAAGGGCGAAGAGGACGGAAGCGTTTGACTTCAGGATGACATGATAGCATCGGGCAGTAGAATCGATGCTTCCCGTCGAACGAACCGGGGAGGTGAATCGGCCGTCGTGGAGGCGGGTCCAGGTTCGTTATATGCGGTTCTATTTAAGATTCCGGCACAATAGACGATATTGTAGGGTAGTGCTGTTGTAGTATGAGGACAAAGTGTGAGGAAGATTGTCATGAAGCAGCACCTCCTCCGTGGAATTACAGCTTTGGTTTGAGCAACATCATCAAAGGAGGCAACGATGAAACTGGAGAATATTCGGATAGGAAAGCGGCTGCTGGGAGGATACGTGCTGTTGATCGTGATTTTGATCCTCCTGTGCGTTCTCGCTTTCAGGAACATGGCTCAGACAGACCGCAGGGCAGACGAGATAACCAACCTCAACTTCACGAAGACAACGCTGGCCAATACGGTCCTTATCAACCTCCAGTTCATCATCATGGAGCTGGGCTCAGCCGTTTACACAAAGGATAAGTCTCACTTTCAGGTCGTTGCGGAGAAGCGGAAGATCTACTCGGCCGCGCTGGAATCCCTGGAGAAGATGGAAAAGGACCAGGCTGGAAAAGACCTGATAAACAAGTTCAAGACGACCATAGCTGACGGAAGGGAAGGCAGCATGGCCATGATGAAGGCCGTGGAGGCAGGCAACTTCGATGAGGCGGCAAACATCTACAGGACCGTCATGGCGCCGGCGAATAAGAAGACCATCGATGCCATCACTGAACTCGTCAAGTACCAGGAGAACGGCGTTCATGCCAAATACAGGGATATCCTGTCGGGAAACAAGTCCATGCGCCTTACGTTGCTGGTATTCGGCATCATTGCCATTCTGGCCAGCGCGCTGGTCAGCGTAGTCCTCACCCGAAGCATCACCGTGCCGATTCAGAAGAATATCGACGTGGCACGCACGCTCGCCGATGGTGACCTGACAGGTGACATAAAGCTGAACAGACAAGACGAATTCGGCGACGAGATGCAGGCGTTCAGAACGCTCGTCGAGAAATGGCAGAAGCTCATCTCCGAGGTCAAGATGTCCGCTGCCAGCGTTGCCTCAGCCAGTCATCAACTGAGCGCCGGGGCGGAGCAGCTGGCGAGGGGAGGGGCCGCGCAGGTAGAGAGGACCATCCAGGTGTCGACAGCCTCAGAGGAGATGTCCCAGGCATCCCTCGATATAGCCAGAAATACAAGCGATATATCCGACTCCGCGAAGGAGATGCTCACGACAGCTGAAAAGGGGAGCGAGATAGTGAACAGGTCCGTGCACGAGGTGAGGGAGATAGAGGAAACGGTCCGGAAGTCGTCGGAATTCGTGAAGGACCTTGGAGACCAGTCGGAGGAGATCGGAAAGATCATAAATGTGATCAACGAGATAGCGGACCAGACCAACCTGCTTGCGCTGAACGCGGCCATAGAAGCCGCCCGTGCGGGTGAGGCGGGCAGGGGGTTCGCGGTGGTGGCCGATGAGGTCAAGAAACTGGCCGAAAGGACCAGCAAGTCCACGCAGGAAATAGGCGGCATGGTGACCTCCATCAGAACCGGCGTCGACAGGGCGGTGAACTCAATGGGCGAAGTCACCGAAAAGGTGGCAACGGGCGTTGAGCTGTCAAACGAGGCAGGTTCCTCGTTGAACGAGATCGTCAGAAGCGCCTCCAATCTCCAGTCCATGCTCCAGCAGATCGCCGCCGCCATCGAAGAAATGAATTCCACCACAAACGAGATTGCAAAAGATATCGAGCAGGTAGCGGTGGTGACAAAGGAATCGTCTGGCACAGCGGAGCAGGTGACGCAGGCCGCCCTGGAACTGAGCCAGCTATCCGTCAAGCTGGAACAGTCGGTCAGCGAGTTCAAGGTGTGATCGACGGTCTGCGCGGGTCTCTTCGCCATGCCCCGTCCGCTTCGGCATGACCACCGCCGTCGGCATGGGACGGGGCGAAGAGACTGATCCGGTCCAAAGCATTCCCGCGGGCCTTACCGTTGGCATGCAAGCCCTGTCCGTCAGAAGAGCCGAATATAGGCGCTGGAGGAATTGATGTCAGGAGGCTCGCAAGTAGCTTTGCTGCTCCGGTGCATTACTTTATGAGTCTCAACATTTGGGGTTGCGGCTTTTCCTGCAGTTTGGCTTCTTCTTCCGTTTCTATGTCGTCGATGTAGCTCTGGCTCGTGACTATCCGTATCAGGTCGGGCACAACCAGGCAATAGCGCGCAGGTAATTGTCTCCTGTGCTGTTCGATCACCTTGATCAGCCTCGATCCCTCTATCCGAATGTGTTCCAGTACCGCCGGGTCTATCATGGGTTCTTCCCCTGCCTGTTGAAGAGCGTTGGCAACTGAGGGTATTATCGTCCAATCCGGCCGGGAGTTAACATCGGCGGTTATCGTGCGGTAGGTTGTCCCTTATTGACATCAGGGACCCCTCTTCTACCCGACTATCCGTATCCTCTTCTTCTCCGGCTTCGCTCTCAGGAGGATGTAGGTGGCGCCGGGGCCGCCGTCGGACATTGTGGCGTTGGAGAAGGCGGTTACCCACTTGCGGTGCATGGCGCGGAGGATCCATGTCTTGAGGTAGTCCTTGATGGTGGGGTCACGCCTGGATCTCAGACCCCTGCCGTGGATCACCTTCACGCATCTGAGACCCTTTTTGACGGCTGTGCTGAGGAAGTATTCGAAGGTTTCCCGGGCGCCCTCTATGGAGAGGCCGTGGAGATCTATGACCTGCTGGACGGAGAATTCGCCTTTGCGGAGCTTTTCCATGATGAGGGGGTTTATCCCTTCAATGTAGCCCTCCATGTATTCCGGGAGGTTCGTGACGTTGATGGTATTGTGGTCCGTCAGCGCTTCCTGCAAGAGTTTCTCTTCTTCGTTCTCCCTGGGGGGACCCGCGACGGGAGCAGGTCTCTTTGCCCCTATCCTGTTTCCACCCCGACGGATCGTTTGCACGCCCTCCATGGCGTCGCTGAGGAGTTGCGCGTCGTCCTCGGGTGCGGCGGCAGCCTCCCTGGCTGGCTCCGGAGACCCGTCCTTTTTCACTTTGATCCGGTGCTCTTTGAGAAATCGGGAAAGCTCGGAAAAGGGTTTGTTGATGGAATCGTTTTCATCCATGGGCCGGCTCTCTTCAGACAATTTCCATATCGGTGACGGCTATGGTGTACGTTTCAGCCGTTTGCTGAAAATCGACGAGCTTGACATCGCATGTGCCCTTTTCGCCCGCCTCCACGGCGATCACGTCGGAGTAATCGGCGAGACGCTTTCCATCGGCGTCGAAGAGCGTGACGACGACGGTGAGGACCGCCTCCTCCTCCCTTTCGTTGACGAGCCAGCCCGACACCTTCGCCCAGAAGGGGAGGGCGAGAAGGCCGCAGCAGGGCATGAGGGAGAGGAGAAAAACGTGGCCCTCGAAAGATATGCCGTCGACACAGCTGATGCCGGTGCATGTGAGTTCTTTGGTGTCCTGAGGGGTGATGCATCCGATGAGGTTGTTGGTTGCTGTCATATGCCCGCTCCCGGCTTCGATATTCATATTTACCACAGGAGAAGAACTTTTGACAACAATCAGTATTTATAATAAATTACACACATGCAATGGCTCGGATATGCTGTGGATTACGGGGTTATCGGCCTTCTGGGGGTTATGTCTTTTTTCTCGGTGGCCTTTTTTGTGGAGCGTTACCTTTTCTTCAGAAGGCTCGATATGGCACAGTATGGCAACGACAGGAGATCGCTGGAGATCGATATCACGAAGAGGATGTCCGTCATCGCCACCATCGGCAGCAACGCGCCTTACGTCGGCCTCCTCGGCACCGTGCTCGGCATCATGCTTACCTTCTCGACCATAGGCAGCCAGGGATACGTTGACGCGACGGGGGTGATGTTCGGTCTTGCGCTGGCGCTCAAGGCCACGGCCATCGGTCTTGTCGTGGCCATACCATCCATTGTCTTTCACAATTATCTCGTCCGGAAGGTGAAGGTGGCCCTTCTCAAGTGGGATGCCCTGTATGCCGGGGACGACGTGAAGAAGGACGGCGACGGCGTACCCAAGCCCGTGAAGTCCGCAAGGTTGTAGCAAAGAACACCGACTGACACAATGGAAGAGAAAGAGTTCAGCTATATCAACATGGTCCCTTTTATCGACGTCATGCTCGTCCTCCTCGTCATCGTCCTCATGACGGGCACCTTCGTGGCCACGGGCATAATCCCCGTAGAGTTGCCGAAGGCGTCCCGGACGCAGGAGAAGGCCATGAAGACAGGCATCATCGAAATAGACAGGGGCGGCGTCGTTTATTACCAGGCGAAGCGCGTCGACCTTGCGGGCCTCAGGGAATCGATCTCCGGAGCCTCCCGCGATACCCCTTTCCTGATACGGGCGGACAGAGGTTTAGAGCTCCAGCGTTTTGTTGAGGTCCTCGAAACGGTGAAATCCATGGGCTTCAGCAAGGTGAGCCTGCAGACGGAGGAGGAGAGATGACCCGGAGCCGTCGCACCGGCTATGTCGTGTCCCTTCTGGTGCATCTTGCCGTGGCGGCCGCGGTGCTCGTCATCCCCTTCGAGATGGTGGCGCGCCAGAAGAGCATCATTCTCGATTTCAGCATTGTCAGGGGACCGGGGGACAGCAAGGCCGGCGGCGGGGAAAAACACGGTCCTGCCGGTGGGGAGACAAAAGCCGATCCTCACAGAAAGAAGTCCGCGCCGCCAGCGAAGAGGGTCGTCGTCGACACCCGGACGACAGACCGGCAGGCAGCGGCTGCCGTTGTACGGGACCATGATCCCGGTGCGAAGAGTTTCACCGGGCCTGACCCGCAGGGAGAGGTGACGGTGGCCGGTGAGGATTCACCGGGCCGGCATGCCGGGGCAGGTGTAACGTCCGGGGGAGGTTCTCCGGGCTCCGGTGGGGGAGGTCCGAAGACGCTCAACTACCTCGGTTCCGGCGGCGCCGACGAGCGGAACTTCTCCTTTATCCGCGACAGGATCATGCAGGGCATCGTCTACCCGGAGCGGGCGAGGAGAATGGGATGGGAAGGGAAGGTGACCCTTTCGTTCACCGTCCACGAGAACGGTTCCATCGATGACGTGAAGGTCGTCGGCAGCTCCGGTTTTTCCGTCCTTGACGAGAGTGCCAGGGACTCGATCGCAAAGACAAATCTCAAGAGAAAGGTACCCGTCCGGCTTGTCGTTTTCCTGCCTGTGGAATACAGACTTCGTTAGGGACAGGCGCGCGGCACCTGCCGCGACGGGACGGGTTAAAGTGAAATCATGAAGACCATTGAAGATAACCAGTTGATACTCCTTATCTGGCGGGGCAGAAAATACCTCAAGCGGATAGCCGCGGACCAGTCGTTCCACGGCAAGGGCGGGATGCTCCGCTACGGCGACCTCATCGGCAAGCCGTACGGAATACGCATCGGTGACTACGACATCTTCGAGCCGACCATCGAGGACATCGTCATGCTCGGCCTGAAGAGGGAGACGCAGATAGTCTTTCCCAAGGAAAGCTTTTTCATAGCCTTCCGCTTGAGCCTCAAGAAGGGTTCGCGCGTCCTCGAGGTGGGGACGGGCAGCGGGGCCAACACCTACATCATGTCCCACGCGGCGGGGCCCGAAGGGCTTGTCGTCTCCTTCGAGCAGGAGGAGAGGCATTTCAGGAACGCGAAGCGCAACATCGAACGCTTCGGCGAATGGGGGAATGTGGAACTTCACAACGAGGAGTTCACCGGCTATCCCGGCGGTGATTTCGACGCCGCCTTCATCGACGTGCGGGAACCCTGGACGGTTCTCCAGAAAGTGAGGGATGCCGTGAAAGGGAGCGCCCCGATAGGCATGATAGTACCCACTGCCAACCAGATATCGGACGCCCTGAAGGCCCTGGAAGAGGGCTTCGGCGACACGGAGGTCCTCGAGATCCTCATCAGGAAATACAAGACCGTAGCCGAACGCGTCCGCCCCACGGACCGCATGATAGCACATACCGGGTATCTGATTTTCACGAGAAAATTGGATACCATAGACGGGTAAAGACATGGACGGGCATACGAGTCTGCGCTTCGCGCAAACGGGCGTACGCGGTAAAACAGAAGAAGGAAATTATGTCTTTTCCTCGTGTGCCCGTGTGCTCGTTTTTCGCTTAAGCGAAAGACCCGTATGCGTTTAGAGGATCACAAATCTCTTGACGTATTCGACGATCTCCTGGGGGTCGTCGCAGATTTTGAAGATGTCGAGGTCTTCCTTTGAGATCCTGCCTTGGTTGAGCATCTGTTCCTTCATCCACTCAATGAGCCCCTTCCAGTAGGATGAGTCGTAGAGGATGACGGGGAAGGGGCGCATCTTCTTCGTCTGGATGAGGGTGACTGCCTCGAAGAATTCGTCTAGGGTGCCGAAGCCGCCGGGCATGACGATGTAGGCCATGGCGTACTTGAGGAACATGACCTTGCGGACGAAGAAGTACCGGTAACTCAACCGGACATTCGCGAAAGGGTTGGGTTTTTGCTCGAAGGGCAGTTCGATGTTGATGCCGATGGATTTGGCCCCTCCGTCCTTCGCTCCCTTATTGGCGGCTTCCATGACGCCTCCTCCCCCTCCGGTGATGATGTTGAAACCGTTCCTGGCAAGGATCTTGGCCAACGCATAAGTTTTATCATACAGATCGTTGCCCTTCTGGCAGCGGGCGCTTCCGAAGATGGTTATTGCGGGGCCAACCTCGTTGAGGTTCTCGAAGCCCTCGACGAATTCCGCCATAATGTGAAAGAGCCTCCACGATTCTTTGAGGGTCATGTCCTCTATGACGTACTGTTTCTCCATGGTCTCCCCTTTTTGCCTTGAGATTTTGGACGCTGACATATATTATTTACATACAAATTGCTTGTCAAATCAAAACGAAATGGGCGAAATACTGGTAGGAACAAGCGGGTTTTCCTTTGATGATTGGATAGGTGAGGTGTACCCGCCGGGCACCAGGAAACAGGACATGCTGCCTTTCTATGTCAACAAGCTGGGATTCAAGGCGTTGGAGGTGAACTACACCTATTATTCCATGCCCTCGCAGAGGACCATGGAGTCCTTCGCGCGGCGGACCACGCCGGACTTCTCCTTCGTCGTGAAGGCGTACAAGGGCATGACCCACTCCGTTGACGAGAATGTGTCAGGGACGTTCCGCTTGTTCAGGGAAGGTGTCAAACCCCTGGGAGAGAGCCTGAGAGCGCTTCTTTTCCAGTTCCCCTACATGTTCCTCCCCACGGACGAGAACATCGGCTATCTTCGGAGGATACGGGATGAGTTCGAGGGGTACGAGTCGGTCATCGAGTTCCGCAATGCCGGATGGTTCGAAGAGAGGTATTTCGACCTTCTCAGGGAGCTATCCCTCGGTTTCTGCATCGTCGATGAACCGAAGCTCAGGGGTCTTATGCCTTTTACGCCGGTCCTCACATCGCGGACGGGGTATTTCCGTTTCCACGGGAGGAACAGGGCCTGGTTCAGGGAGCCCGTCGATGTCCGTTATGATTATCTCTATTCGGAGAAGGAACTGAGGAGTTTCGTGCAGCCCATCGAGGATATCTCCTCGGGCGCGGATGGCACGACCTTCGTCTTCTTCAACAACTGCCACGCGGGAAAGGCAGCCAGGAACGCTCAAATGATGATCGAGCTCTTGCGCGAGAAACCGTCGCCCGGTCCGGCGGTGCGAACAGCTCCTCTCAACTGACGGCGCGAGACAGCAGCGCGGCCGTTACAGGGGCCCGACAAGGAGTCGCTATGAACAATGAGATATTCAGGGAATACGACATCAGAGGCAGTGTCGAGCCTGATCTCACCGATGACGTGGTACTGAGTATCGGCAGGGCCTTCGGGTCCTACATGACGAAGCTCGGGAAGAAGAAGGCGGCCCTGTGCCGGGACTGCCGGCTGAGTTCCGAACACTACCGGGATCTTCTCGCCGAGGCCATGGTTGAAAGCGGTCTCGATGTGATCGATGTGGGCCTCGCTCCGACGCCTCTTTTCTATTATTCTCTCTTCACCCTCGGCGTGGAAGGCGGCATCATGGTGACGGGAAGCCACAACCCTCCCAGGATGAACGGTTTCAAAGTCGCCGTCGACAGGGCGACCCTTCACGGAGACCGGATACAGGACATAAGGAGGATCATCGAGGCGGGGGAGTACACCACGGGACACGGATCGTACCGCGAGTACAAGGACATCGTCAGGGATTACCACGAGTACCTGCGATCGAATATCAGGCTGACGAAGGGTTTCAACGTCGTCATGGACGCGGGCAATGGCACGGGAGGTGTCGTAGCCGCCCCCATCATGAAAGAGTTCGGCCAGAAGGTGACGGAACTGTTCTGCGATATGGACGGACATTTCCCCAACCATTTTCCCGACCCTACCGTGGAGAAAAACCTCGTTACGCTGAGGGACACCGTCCGCAGGGAAGGTGCAGACGTCGGCATCGGGTACGACGGCGACGCGGACCGGATAGGCGTTGTGGACGAGAAGGGCGGCATCATCTGGGGCGATTACCTCATGCTCATCTACGCCCGGGAGATACTCAAAGAGCACAAGGGGGCGACATTCGTTTCCGAGGTCAAGTGCTCCCGGAACCTTTTCGACGATATCGGGAAGCGTGGCGGAGTGCCCATCATGTGGAAGGCGGGCCATTCACTCATCAAGCAGAAGATGAAGGAGGTCCACGCCATGATGGGCGGCGAGATGAGCGGACATATCTTTTTCGCCGACCGTTTTTTCGGTTTCGATGACGCGATCTATGCCTCCCTTCGGTTCCTCGAGATAATGGAGAAAGACGGCAGGCCCGTATCGGAGTTTCTTGCCGACCTGCCGAAGACCTATTTCACACCGGAGATACGCACCGACTGCCCGGACAACGTGAAGTTCGACGTCGTGCGGGAGCTGACGGAACTCTACCGGTCCCGGTACACCATCATCGATATCGACGGAGTGCGGGCAACATTCGATGACGGCTGGGGACTGGTGCGTCCCTCCAACACGCAGCCGATCCTCGTCCTGAGATTCGAGGCCAAAACGCAGGAAGCCCTCGACCGCATCCAGTCAATGGTCATGGAAGACCTGGAGAAGATAATAAAGAAATACGGGTGATGGGTGATAGGTAATGGGTGATGGGAAACAGAAGAAGACCGTCCGGCTGTTCTGTCTTTTCTCATAACCCATGGCCCATGACCCATGACCTGCCTTTAAGCTGATGATTGATATTCCCCGAAATATTATGAGGCCCGCGCGGTATATCGGGTGCGAGCCGAACCATGTCAGGAAGGACCCGGCCGATGCGACCGTGCGGTTCGCCCTGTGCTATCCCGATATATACGAGATAGGGATGTCCTATTATGGGCTCTTTCTCCTTTACGAGATCGCCAACAACGTTCAGGGGGTCTGGTGCGAACGCTGTTTCGCCCCCTGGGCGGACATGGAGGAACACTTGAGGAGATCGGGAACACCGCTTGGGACCCTGGAGTCGAGGACGCCCCTTCACGCGATGGATCTCATAGGGTTCTCCCTGACCTACGAGCTCAACGTGACCAACGTCCTCAACATGCTGGCCCTCGGGGGTGTGAGGACGCGGGCCGAACAGCGGGGAGAGGAAGACCCCATCGTCATCGGGGGTGGTCCGCTGATGCTCAATCCGAAGCCGTATGAACGTTTCTTCGATATCATCGTGGCCGGCGAGGGCGACGACGTGCTCCGGTCCCTGCTCGAAAGGGCACGCGACATGAAAGGTGAGCGACGGGACAGTGTCATCCGGGAAATGGCCAGGCTGGAAGGGGTCCATTCCCCCCTTGTCCCTTCGTCGCGGGTCAAGCGTCTCTTCGTGAGCGATCTCGACGGTGCATACCATCCGGTGCGCCCCCCGATACCCACGGTGGACAGCGTTCACAACCGGCTCAACATCGAGATATCGCGGGGCTGCGGGAATGGGTGCAGGTTCTGCCTCGCCGGTTTCGGCTACCGTCCGTATCGAGAACGCTCTTTCGAGGCCGTCAAGGCCGTGATCGACGAAGGGCTCCGGCACACCGGGTACGAGGAGATCTCCCTACTGTCGTTGAGTTCCGGGGACTATCCCTTTCTCTTCGATGTGCTGGAATACGCGAAGAGCGCCTACCGGGGACTCTCCGTGTCTCTGCCCTCCCTCAAGATAGGCAGCATCGGAGAGGACGAGATATCGGCCATGGGCCGGATGGCGCGAACGGGCTTCACCTTCGCCCTCGAGGCGCCGACGGTTTCCCTCCGGTCCCGCCTCAACAAGGACATCGACGTTCAGACCCTCGTGGCTCAGCTGCCGCAACTGAAGGCCCTTGGCTGGCGCAGGCTCAAGCTGTACCTCATGGTCGGTTTTCCCTGGGAGACCCGGGATGACCTTCTTGCCATCAGGGACGTCATAACCCCGTTTCGGGCAGCAGGCATGGATGTCAACCTTTCCGTGTCTCCCTTCACACCAAAACCGCATACGCCATTCCAGTGGCTCCCCATGGACGAGGAGAGCGTTCTCGCGGAGAAGATCATGGTCATCAAGGACGCCCTGAAGAAGACAGGTGTCCGGGTGCGCTACCGCGACACCTCGGTAAGCGTCGTGGAGGGTATCGTGGCGCGGGCAGACGAGCATCTCGCATCCCTCTTCGAGTATCTTCATGACCGGGGGGTGCGCCTCGAGGCATGGAGGGAGTTCTTCTCCTTCGAACCATACAGGAACTGGTTCGAGGAGCAGTCGATGGACATGGGGGCGTACACCGGTGGCCGCGACAGGGCGGACAGGCTCCCCTGGGATATGGTCGACATGGGTTTCCGTGATGCCTTCCTCGGGAAGGAGCTGGAGAAGGCGGAGTCGGGAGAGATGACGGTGGCGTGTCTCAGCGGTTGTGCCGCCTGCGGTCTCGGATGTTCCCCTGTCGAGCGTACGCCGAGGCAAGGCGCGCCCGAGAGGGTCGTTGTTTCGGACGTTGCGGCCGAGCCCGCAGTCCCGGCAGGGGAGGCGCCGAAGAAATTCACCTTCCGCTACGGCAAGTACGGCGATGCCCGCTACATCGGCCATCTTGACGTCATGAATATCATCGTCAGGGCCATGAAGTCTTCCGGTATCACGATGAAGACGCGTGGAAAGTATCACCCGCTGCCGAAGATAGCCCTCACGGATGCGCTTCCGGTAGGGGTGGAGAGTTTTGCCGAGTTCATCGAGGTCGAAACGGACAGCGGTCAGAAGGTCGACGCGTTAACGGTGAGGACCATCAACGAAAAACTGCCATCGGGCATAAAAATATATGAATTTATTGAAGGTTCTCTACGAGATGTGGTAAAAGAATACGTCTTCCTTCTCAGTGCTGATGCTCCGGTGGAGGATTCACCCACTCTCTGGAGGCGGGGGAGGGACAGGTTTTTCTACATTTGGCGCGGCAAGGGCGTGAAGCAGCTCTGGATGCAGGGTAGGTTCACGAGGATCATAAAGGTGGAATCGAGACGAATTCATGGCTTCTGAACTGGTAATCAACGTAACGTACAGCGAGACAAGGATCGCCTTCCTGGAAAACGGGACTCTCGTGGAGTTCTTCATCGAGAAGAAGAACGATCACAGCATGGTGGGGAGCATCTACAAGGGAAAGGTCGTGAGGATCGTCCCCGGCATGGACGCCGCATTCATCGACATCGGGCTCGAGAAGTCGGCCTTCCTCTATGTGGGCGACATCATCCTCGACCGCGGGATGTACGAGGAGTTCGACAACTCCGATTTTCACTTCGAGATGGGAGAGAGGATCGAGGGCGTCCTGGAGGACGGCCAGGAACTTATCGTCCAGGTCTCACGGGAGCCCATCGGGCAGAAGGGGACGCGTGTCACATCGAAGATCACACTTCCCGGACGGCTTCTCGTCCTCATGCCCGGCACGGACCATATCGGCGTCTCCCGGAAGATCGAGGACGAGGAGGAGCGCAAGCGCCTCGCCACGGTGATGAAGGAGATATGCCCCAAGGGGTATGGGCTGATTGGCAGGACGGCGTCGGAGGGAAAGGGCGCCGAGGAGCTCGCCACGGATCTCAACTTCCTGAAGCGCATCTGGGAAAGCATCCAGGTAAAGGCAAAGGCCACGCGCGCCCCGGCCATTCTCCACCAGGAACTGGGCATCATCTTCAGGGTCATCCGCGATCTCCATTCCCACAACCTCAAGAGGATCATAGTCGACGATCAGTACATCCACGGCCGCCTGGAGGGGTTCCTCAAGGAGTACCTCCCCGAGGAGGGCTGCGAGGTTATCTATTTCGACGAGCGCGACCCCATATTCGAGGTCTATGGTATCGAAATGGAGGTGGCCAAGCTTCTCCAGAAGAAGATATGGCTGAAGTCAGGTGGTTACATCGTCCTTGACTATACCGAGGCCCTCACCGTCATCGATGTGAACACGGGCAGGTACCTGGGCAAGAAGGACCTGGAAGACACGATCCTGAGGACGAACCTGGAGGCGGTCAAGGAGATAGCCTATCAGATACGGCTCCGCAATGTGGGCGGAATCATCATCGTCGACTTCATCGACATGGAGCGCAAGGAATCCCGGGAGACGGTCTTTCAGGCGTTGATGGACACCCTCAAGAAGGACAGGATCAAGACCTTCGCCTATCCCATAAGCGAACTGGGCCTCGTTCAACTCACGAGGAAGCGCACGCGGCACAACATCGTCAACCTCCTCTCTGAGACGTGCCCCCACTGTGAAGGGGCGGGATATGTCAAGTCCCGCCACACGGTCTGCTATGAGGTCCTGAGGGAGCTGAGGAGCTCCTGCAGGAAAGGCGAAGGGCGGATCTTCAACATCTATCTTTCTCCCGATGTGGCCAACCTGTTGTACGAGGAGGAAAAGAGTTCCCTCGAGCACCTGGAGACCACCTACGGGACAAAGGTGAACCTCATCGCCAATCCCGGGTTCGCGATCGACAAGTTCCAGATAGAAGGGATAATGTAGCAGCCGTGAAGACCACCGTTCTCTCTCCCGCCAAGGTCAATCTCCATCTCAGGGTCCTTTGCCGAAGGCCCGACGGATACCACGATCTGCAGAGCCTCGTCGACCTTATCTCCCTGTACGACACAATGCACATCGAGGACGCCGCCGGCGACGAGATCATCGTTGACGACGACAGGGGTGTCCTTCCCCGGGGTGAGGGGAACACGGTCTATCGCGCCGTTCGGATGCTGCGGGAAGCAGCGGGAGTGAAGAAGGGGGTACGCGTCTTCATCGAGAAGCGGATACCCATCGGCAGCGGGCTCGGCGGACCGAGCAGCAATGCCGCGACGGTCTTGAGAGAGCTTTCCGCGCGGTGGGGATTGGGGCTAAGCATCGAAGGTCTCAGCGACATCGGCAGCCGGGTTGGGGCGGACGTTCCCCTCTTTCTTCATGGGAGGTCTTGCATCATGGAGGGGATAGGAGACGTGATCACACCGGTTCATCTCCCCCCCATGTGGTACGTCATAGTCTACCCGAACGTCAGTATATCGACGAAGGCCGTGTACCAGGGCCTGAAAATCGTGTTGACAAAGAAGCAAAACGATATTAAATTGATTGAAAATTTTAGTACTCCGAAACACATTGCGGGCATTCTTGAAAACGATCTGGAAAGTGTCGCCTTAACGCTATGTCCGCAGATCCAGGGAATAAAGGATGTACTGAAAGGGACAAAGGCCCTCGGTTCGCTGATGAGCGGAAGCGGTTCATCGGTGTTCGCTGTCTTCGAAAATGAACAGGATGCGACTCAGGCATCATTATTATCGGGCATAGAGAAGATGGGTACTGTTTTTGTTGCGCGCAGCGTGCAGGGAGGGGTAAACTAATGGAGATTACGGATGTAAGGATATTCCCCGTGGACGAAAAGCGGGTGAAGGCGTATGCGTCGATCGTTTTTGACGATTGCTTCATTGTCCGCGATCTTAAGGTGATCCAGGGTGACAACAAGTTCTTCGTCGCCATGCCGAGCAAGAAGATGAAGGACGGTTCATTTCGGGATACAGTACATCCTCTGAACAACGCGACCCGGCAGATGATCGAGGAGAGCGTTCTCAGCGCCTACGAGATGGAGATGAGCAGGGCTCAAGAAGCACTTTGACAATCATTTGGGGTGTCGTCAAGCGGTAAGACACAGGCCTTTGGAGCCTGCATTCGGAGGTTCGAATCCTCCCGCCCCAGTATATGCATATAACTCTCAGGAGGGTTTCGATTGGATAAACTCAGAATATTGACAGGCAACGCAAACCCCGAACTGGCGGAAAGGATTGGAAAGTATCTCGGAATCAAGCTGGCGAAGGCCAAGGTGAACCAGTTCAGCGACGGAGAGGTCCAGGTGTCCATCGACGAGAGCGTTCGTGGTATGGATACCTTTGTCGTCCAGCCCACATGCCCGCCGGTGAACCATAACGTGATGGAACTCCTTGTTATGCTGGATGCTCTGAAGAGGGCCTCCGCGGGCAGGATAACGGTGGTGATGCCTTACTACGGGTATGCCAGGCAGGACCGGAAGGTCCTCCCCCGCACCTCCATTTCGGCGAGGCTCGTGGCGAACCTCATAACCGCGGCCGGTGCTTCGAGGATCCTGGCCATGGACCTTCACGCGGGCCAGATCCAGGGGTTCTTTGACATCCCCGTCGACCATCTCTATGCGCTCCCCGTGCAGTTCGAGTACATACAGAAGGTAAAGGGGGACATCGTGGTCGTGTCCCCTGATGCCGGAGGCGTGGAACGCGCCCGGGAACTGGGCAAGAGGATCAACGCCACTATAGCGATCATCGACAAGAGAAGAGAAAAGGCGAACGAATCAAAGGTGATGCATGTCATCGGCGATGTCAGGGGCAGGACGGCCATCCTCATCGATGACATGATCGACACGGGCGGGACCATCGTCCAGGCGGCCCAGGCTCTCATGGACAACGGGGCAAAGGTCGTCTACGCGTGCTGTACGCACCCGGTGCTCTCGGGAGAGGCGATCCAGAGGATCAATGACTCGCCGCTCAAGGAGCTGATAGCGACGAATACCATTCCCCTTTCGCCAGACGGGAAGAAATCGAAGAAGATAAAAGTGCTGGATGTATCGCCCATTCTCGGAGAGGCCATAAAGAGAATACACAGCGACGCGTCCGTAAGTTCGTTGTTCATATAGTTGGGAGGAACATCATGGAACAGGTTTTGATCAAGGCAGACAGAAGAAGTGGTACAGGAAAAGGTGTTGCACGAAAGGCCAGGGCGGCAGGGAGGATTCCGGCGGTGCTCTACGGGGGCGGTGTTGATCCCGTTTCAATAACGATCTCATCGAAGGACTGGGACACGATCACGAGACGCATGAAGAGGAACGTCATCCTGGACATGGAGATCCACGGCGGCGCGAGCGTGGAGAACAGGCCCGTTATGGTGAAAGAGGTGCAGAGGGACGGTCTGGGTACCAGGATCATGCACATCGATTTTCTCCAGGTTTCCATGGAGAAGATGGTCGAGGTGGAAGTCCCCATCCACCTGACGGGCAAGTCCAAGGGCGAGATCCTGGGCGGCGTTATCGATGTCCATCTGAGGTCCATCAAGGTGGAGTGCCTTCCCGGCCAGATACCGGAAGAGATCGTCATAGACATGACGGAGCTCGATATCGGTGATTCCGTTCACGTAAGCGATATCTCCCTTCCCGGCGTAAAGCTCATCGAGCATGGGGATGTGGCCATACTTGGCGTCGTGCCTCCTACAGTGGAAGATAAGAGGGCGGCGGCGACGGAGGAGGCTGCGGCCGAGGCTGCCGAGTCAAAGGAGAAAGAGGAGTAAAGGTCCTTGCATTTATTGTGCGGACTTGGCAATAAAGGCTCCGAGTACTCCTTCACGCGGCATAACGTCGGATATCTTGTCATCGACCGTTTCTCGGAACGTTTCAAGATACCGGTTCGGAAGAAAGACTCAGGTTGCAGGATCGGGTTGAATGATGACCTGGTCCTTGCAAAGCCTGACACGTACATGAACCTCTCCGGGGGCCCGGTCGCCAGATTGGCGGGAAAACTGAAGGTGACGCCCGACCGCGTGATCGTTGTTCACGATGACATGGACATGGATTTCGGCAGGATGCGGATCCGTCTCGGCGGCAGGGACGGCGGCCACAAGGGAGTGCGGTCGGTGATAGAAAGCCTGGGAAGCGGGGACTTCTGGCGCCTTAAGATAGGCATAGGGAGGAACCCCTCGATGCCGGCCGAACAATACGTGCTGTCACGGTTCGACGGGGATGAGGTCGGGGAGCTGGCGGATATCATCGACATCGCCTGCGACGCCTTGAAGGTTTTTGTCTTCGAAGGCGGGTCCAAGGCGATGAGCCTCTTTAACCGGCGCGGACCGGAGTGAGTCAAAGGACATGAGCTTTTCGTGCGGTTTCATAGGTCTCCCCAATTCGGGGAAATCGACCATATTTAACGCACTTACCGCACTGGCGGTGCCCTGCCAGCCCTATCCCTTCTGTACCATCGATCCCAACGTAGGTGTCGTGCCCGTACCCGACGGGAGGCTTTTCAGGCTGGCCGATATCCTGAAGCCGGGGAAGGTCACACAGACAACGATCGAATTCGTCGATATCGCGGGCCTCATCAAGGATGCCCACAAGGGAGAGGGTCTGGGGAACAGGTTCCTTTCCCACATCAGAAACGTGGATGCCGTTGCCCATGTTATCCGGGCCTTCAACTCCGGACAGGTTCCCCACGTGTATGCCGATATCGACCCGGCCCGGGACATGGATATCGTGGAAACGGAGATCATCATCTCTGATCTTGAGATCGTCGAAGACCGCATAAGGAAGATAGAGCGGCTTGCAAAGATCTCGAAGGACAAGGGTGAGGCGGAGATGGAACTGCTCCTCAGGGTGAAGCGCTATCTTGAGGCCGGCCGGTTCGTGGCCACCGACGATTTCGACGAGAACGAAAGGCAGGCCCTGCGCGCCTTCGATCTCATTACCGCAAAACCCCTCTTCTACATCGCCAACGTGGATGAGGAAGGCCTATCGGTGTCCCCGCAGCCTGCCATCGAGGAAGCTGCCGCGAAAAGGGACAGGCAGGTGGTCTACATCTGCGGCAAGCTGGAACAGGACCTGAGCGCCCTGCCGGAGGACGAGCGGGCCTCCTTTATGGATCTCTACGATATGAAAGAGTTCTCCATAGACAAAATCATCCATGTCGGCTATGGCATCCTCGGCCTCATCACCTTTTACACGATCGTGGGCAAGGAGATGCGTGCCTGGACGATACCCCGGGGAACGGCGTGCGCAAAAGCTGCGGGCAAGATCCACACGGACATGGAGAAGGGTTTCATACGCGCCGAGGTTATCAACATCGACGATTTCATCTCCTGCGGCAGCGAACACGCAGCCCGCGAAAAAGGCCTCCTCCGCCTGGAAGGCCGCGACTACGTCGTACAGGATGGAGACATACTCCATATCCGTTTCAATGTTTGACCCCGGTCAAACATTGAAACCGTTGCAGCCGCTTGAACCGCTTGAACGGAAGAGGACAGAAGACCTTCGGAATATCCTGAATAAGTGGAATCCTAAGAACCGTTCTCTGAGAATATGGCAACGTTCAAGCGGTTCAAGCGGTTCAAGCGGCTGCAGTTGTCTTTAGATGTTTCTTCCCTGTTCCAGGGCGTTCTTCATGAAACCGCAGTTTATGTCCGGCTGGATGTATTCGTGGTCGGTTTCAGTGACAGGGAAGAGTACGAGCAGCGCCTCGCGCAGTGTCATCCTGATGTTGGGAAGAAGGGGCAGGACCTTCTTCTTGCTGATGGCGAGATCGGCTATGATCGTTATCAGGCTGTCGAGAGCGTCCTCAAGGGGCAGATTGACGGAATGGATGGGGGCATCAGGGAGCCTGTCGTCGAGTTCGCCGGGGAAATTGGCTATGGTGAACTGCTTCGACATACGCCGATAAACGGCAGGCGTCATCCTGAACGCGGGCGTCCAGAAGAAGAAGGGTGGCTCCTCCCAGCCCGGCTGTATAACTCTGGGAAGGTTTCCAAGCCGTACCAGGTCTGCGTAACAGTTGAGCTTCAAACCCTCGACCTCGGCCATGATGCGCCAGAAAGGCAGGTATTGCCGCACCGATGCCTTGCCGGCCTTCTTCGACAAAGCCGTTCCGAAGCCGACACGTTTGAGGATGCGTCCGTCCGTACCCCAGGCGGAATTGCAGGTACTGCATAGAAGGACGCAACTGTCTCTTTCAGCCAGGGTATTCCAGCCGCACTCGGGGCACAGGGTTGGCAGGAAGTCCACCGCAAAGCCGCCGGAGAAGACCTCATACGGAAACGACTCATACACGGGCGGACCTTCGTAGAGAGGTTCGTTGAGTATGGCGTCATGAAACCGGCCGTTGCGGACGAACATTGGCGCGTAGATGAGGCTCACCGTATCGGCAACGAACGCTTCGTGGTAAATCCTCTCCTCCCTCAACTCCTTCCTCGTTATCGGGATCTCCGCATAGTCACCCTGGGTACCGCGCCGGACGAAACGCGTCTCGTGGACCGTCACCGTTTCATAGCTCACGTCGCTTCTTGCTTCCACGGAAGACTTCTCGAAGGGAATGGTCGGTGGGATGAACCTGGCATTGTCGGCGGGCTGCACAAAGCGAAGCCTCAGCGTTTGCGGCCGTAATCCCAGGGTTTGCGCGAAGTGCCTGCTGTCGATGGCAAGGAAGGTCTTGTCCAGGATTCCGTTCATTATCCCGCTTGTCCTGCAGGAAAAGTGCACACCCCTGAAACGCCAGTAGGGCACGTAGATGACCTGGTCGAGGAAAGGGTCCGCGGGGCTGAAGCAGTACCGGAAATAATCCCGGGGTTGCATGTAGAGCCTTGTTTTGCAGAAATCGCAGGTAAGCAGCCTGTCGGTCTCTTCGAGGACGACCGGGGCGCTGCACCGGGGACACTGATGCTCGATGCGCATGACCGTCAGATCTTTTCGCCGCAGGAATTACAGTAAATGGACCCCCTCAGGTTCTCCGCACCGCAATGAGTACACCTCGGAGGTTCTTCCCTCGCAGCTATGCTTTCACCACAGGAGGGGCAGAACCTTGCCCGTGCGGGGAGGTTCTTGCGGCACTTCGGGCACTGGGAGATCACAAGAAGGTGGTGACCACAGGAGGGGCAGAACCGGGAGTCCTCACCAACAGGATTCTGGCACTCCGGGCATTTCATGGCATCCGCGGATCGCGGTGCCCCCTTGAAGGCCTCCGCGTACATGGCGGGCATCATGAAACCGAGCCCCATGCCCATGCCGGCACCGGCCTCGCCGGGGTTCCGGGCGGCGCTTTCCATGGCCATCGCGGCCTTCATTTTGACGAGCTTGTTAAGGTCGTCAAACACGGCCAGCCTGCTCTTGTCGTCGATCGCCTGCTGGACCTCCTGGGGAGGCGTAATGGAGTTGACGTACAAACCGGAAAGCTGGATGCCAAAATGGGAAAAATCCTTTTCCAGCATCCGGGTCAGCGCTGACGACATGGTGTCGTACTGCCCCGGCAGGTCGAGAAGGGTATCGAGGTTGCCGCCGAGATAGTCATTGAAGCGGGAGAGTATGACCTTGCCCAGGTAATCCTCGATATCCTCGATGGTATAGGATGCCTTCGTTCCCACGAGGGTATTGATGAAGAGCGACGGCTGGATCACCCTGATGTTGAACATCCCGAAGGCGCGCAGTCTCACAAGACCCAGTTTTGAGTCCTTGAAGGCCACGGGGTCCCGCGTTCCCCAGGGAAGGTTCGTGAAGATCTTGGAATTGACGAAATAGACCTCCGCCCTCAGCGGGCTAGTGAACCCCCAGGGGAGGCTCAGGAGCTTCGTGATGATCGGTATGTTGAGCGTGGAGAGCGTATAGCGCCCGGCCCCCAGGGCATCGTACGCCTTTCCCTGGTAGAAGAATATCGCCGCCTGACTCTCGCGCACGGTGAGCTGCGCGCCATACTTGATATCCCCCGACCCCTCTTCGGGTATCCTGTGCGCTATCTCCCTGCCCGTATCATCGAACCATTCGAGTACTTCCAGAAAATTTCCCATGTCATCCCCCTGCGGATCAATTTCGGAAAACTTACTATGGGGCAGACAAGGAAGTCAATGACGGAGAGCACAGGAGCGAAAAGACACACACGGGTCTTTCGCTTAAGCGAAAAACGGGCACAAGGGCACACGGGGAAAGGCGCACACTGAAAAGACACTATTTCTTTACCTGTTTTTGCCGCGTGTGCCCGTTTGCGCGAAGCGCAGACTCGTTTGCCCGTCTACGCGTCGCCAGGCGACGCTCTTACCCGTATCTTCCCGTGATGTAGCCCTCGGTCTTTTCGTCCCGGGGGGAGGTGAAGATCTGGGAGGTGTCGCCGAATTCTACGAGGTCGCCGAGGAGCATGAAACCCGTGTAGTCGGAGACGCGGGCGGCCTGCTGCATGTTGTGGGTGACGATGAGGATGGTGTAGCGCTCCTTCAGTTCGATCATGAGCTCTTCTATTCTCATGGTGGCGATGGGGTCGAGGGCCGAGCAGGGCTCGTCGAGAAGGATGATCTCCGGCTCCACCGTCAGGAGGCGGGCGACGCAGAGGCGCTGTTTTATCTCTTCGGACAGCTCCAGGGCGGAAGTGTGGAGTTTGTCCTTGAGCTCATCGAGGAGGCCGACGGAGTGAAGGCAGCGGTCGACGATCTCCCTCCATCCACGCCTGTGTCCCATTCCGTGGACCTTGAGGCCGTAGACCATGTTTTCGTAGACGGTGAATGGAAAGGGGTTGGGGCGCTGAAATACCATGCCCACCTTTTTCCTCAAATTGATGATATCGATGTCTTCCAGTCTCTCGTTGTGGACGTATATCTCGCCCTCGATGCGGACTTCGTCGAGAAGATCGTTCATGCGGTTGAAGCAGCGGAGAAGTGTTGATTTTCCGCAGCCCGAAGGGCCGATGAGGGCCGTTATGGCCCTGGAATGCACCTGGAAATCGACGTTCTTAAGGGCGTGGAAATCTCCATAATAGAGGTTGAGGCTGTTCGTTCTCAGGGCGAATCTATCCATTATCCAAACTTTCCCTGTATGTAGTCTTCGGTCCTCGTCTCGGCAGGGGCGGTGAAGACCTTTTCCGTGGTGTTGTATTCGATGAGCTCCCCAAGATAGAAAAAGGCCGAGAAATCGCTGATCCGGGCTATCTGTTTCGTGTTGTTGGACACGAGGATGATGGTGTATTCCGACTTCAGTTCGCTCAACGCGTCCTCGATCTTGGCCGTCGAGATCGGGTCAAGGCCGGAGCACGGCTCGTCGAGGAGGATGATCTCCGGTTTCAGCGCCAGAGTCCGCGCCAGGCAGAGCCGCTGCTGCTGTCCCCCGGAGAGCTTGAGGGCCGATGTCTGGAGCCTGTCCTTGACCTCATCCCAGAGGAAGGCCTTCGCCAGGCTATCCTCGACGATGTGGTGCAGGGTGGTGCGGTCGTTTGTTCCTTTGAGTCTGGGCCCGTACGCGATGTTCTCGAATATCGAACGGGGCAGGGGTATGGGAACGGCAAAGACGGTGCCGACCCTTCTTCGCAGCTCTATGGGGTTGATGCTCCCGTCAAGGATACTCGTCCCGTCGATCCTTGCGTCGCCCTCTATCCTGACGTTGTTTTCGAAGTCTATCATGCGGTTGATGACGGAGATAAGAGTTGACTTGCCGCTTCCCGAAGGCCCCATGAACCCTGTGATGGTGTTCTTATGAACCTTGATGGTGATACTTTTCAGCACCTCTGTTTTGCCAAAGGATAACCGTAATCTGTCAATCGCGATCTTTGTGTCCATTTCTTCCTTATGAGTACCGTGCAATAGCCTTGTTCATGATGTAGTACGCGAGTACGTTGATGAGCAGAATGCTCAGCACAAGCACCACGGCCGTGCCGTAGGCCTTCTCCATGGAGATGCCCTCGCGGGCGAGGATATAGAAGTGGACGGCCATGGTTCTTCCCGAATCCATGATGGACAGGGGGAGCCTCAATGAACTCCCCATGGTGAAGATGATGGCCGCCGTCTCTCCGACGGCCCGTCCGATGCTGAGCATGATGCCGGTGAGTATCCCGGGGATCGCCGCCGGGATGACCACCTTCTTGATCGTCTCCCACTTGCTTGCGCTCAGGGAGTAGCTGACTATCCTGAGCTGCCGGGGCACGGCCCGTATTGCCTCTTCCGACGTCCTGATGATCGTCGGCAGGATCATGATCGTCATCGTGAGCACGCCGGCAAGAAGCGACCAGCCCATCTTGAGCTTTATCACGAAGAAGATAAAACCGAAGAGGCCATAGAGGATCGACGGGATACCCGCCAGCGACTCGACGCCGAAGCGGATGAACTTCGTGAAGAGCGATTCCTTCGTGTACTCGGTGAGGAATATCGCCGTCCCGAGGCCGAGCGGCGTGGCGAGGAGGATGGACAGCAACGCGAGTTGGATGGTGCCCACGATGGAGGGGAAGATGCCGCCTTCCCGCCCCATGTCCTCGGGAAAGGAGAAGATGAAAGCGAAGTTCGTGTGCGGGAAACCCTTGAAGAAGATGATCGCCACGATGACGATGAGGATGCCGACGGTGAAGAAGGCCTGAACGTTCAGTCCCATCCGTACGAGGCGGTTTATGATCCGCGGATTAACTCTCATTTTGCGATCTTCCTCTTGATGCCGAAGTTGGCGATGTAATTGAGTATCATGATGATGAGCATGAGGACGACGCCCGTCGAGAAGAGCCCCAGGCGGTGGTCGCCGGTGGCATACGCCAGCTCCAGGGCGATGTTGCCCGTCAGCGTCCTTAAGGGGTCAAGGATGCTCGTGGGTATCTTGAGGGCATTGCCGGCGATCATGATAACCGCCATCGTCTCTCCTATCGCCCGTCCCATGCCCAGGATGAAGCTTGCCAGAATTCCCGACTTGGCGGTGGGTATGATGACCTTGTAGATCGTCTGCCACTTTGTCGCCCCCATGGCGGCGGAACCCTCGCGGTAGGTCCGGGGGACGCTGACCAGGGCGTCGAAGGAGATGCTGATGATCGTGGGCAGTATCATGACACCGAGGACGAGGGACGTCGATATCAGGGAGAACCCGGACCCCCCGAGATAGTTCCTGACGAGGGGCACGATATAGATGACACCGAGAAAGCCAAACACCACCGACGGGATGCCGGCAAGGAGTTCAATGGCGGGTTTAAGGAGCATCCTTGCTCTCTTGCCCGCGTATTCCGACAGGTATATCGCACAGGAGAGGCCTAAGGGAGCGCCGACGATGAGGGCCCCGACGGTGACGAGAAAGGACGATATGATCATCGGGAATATGCCGAAGTGACCCTTAGTGGGCGCCCATTTCATCCCGAAGATGATCTTGTTCACTCCCACCTTGAGGAACAGCGGCAGGCCCTCGGCCAGGATGAAGATGAAGATGAGGAAAAGAAAGAGAAGCGATGAGAGCGCGAAAGCCACAAGCACCCACTTGACGAAGTGCTCCTTCAATACCGTCCTGTCAATCATAGAAACCTACGAGTCCTTCGTTCCTGAGTATTTGCTGTCCTTCTTGAGAAAGGACGTAATCGACGAACCGGCTCGGTTTTGTGTCCAGTTCGCCGTTCGTCACATAGAGAAAGGGTCGCACTATCTTGTAGCGGCCCGATTTAATGGTTCTTATCGAGGGCGCTACACCGTTGATGGCCACGGGTCTCACCTTCTTGTCGACGAGGCCCATGGAGATGTACCCTATCGCATAAGGATCGGTGGCCACAACCTCCTTTACGGACCCGTTCGAATCCTGAACCATGGTGCCGTCGTCAATCTCCTTGCCTGCCATGACCAGATCTTCGAAAGCGCCCCGCGTGCCCGAGCCTTCCTCGCGGGACACCGCGTCTATCTTCCTGTCGACCCATCCCAATTGCCGCCAGTTGGAGATGCGGCCGCTGAATATCTGGCGTATCATGTTGAGGTCAAGTTCGCTGATGGGATTGTTGGGATGGACAACGACCACTATGCCGTCATAGCAGATCGTTATCGTGTTCAGTCTTTTCTCCGCGTCCTTCAGGGGCCTGGAGGACATGCCCAGTTCGACGGTGTTGTTTATCACGGCCTGGATGCCGGCAGTGGACCCTCCTCCCTGCACGTCGATGACGAAGTCCTTGTGGTCCACCATGAAGTGCTCCGCCAGTTTCTCCGTGAAGGGCATGACGGACGTGGAACCGGCGATCGTGATCGTGTGTTTCTTTCCGGGCCTGTCATTGGATGGGCCTGAGCAGGAGAGAAGAGCGGCGACAAGAGGAAGGAGTATGACCCAGTGCCTGAAACTCATACGCTATTCCTGGGGATCCCTGGAGTGTCGTATTATCTTTCCCTCCACGAGGAAGATGACGAGCTCGGCGATGTTGACGGCGTGGTCGGCCATCCGCTCCAGGTACTTGGAGATGAACAGTACCCGTGTGGCCCGCGATATGGTCCGCATGTCCTGCATCATGTATGTCAGGAGCTCGCGGAAGATCTGGTCGAGGAGCTGGTCCACCTTCTGGTCATCCTTCGTGACCTTTCGCGCCATGGCCACGTCTTCCTTGACGAAGGCATCGAGGCTCTCCTTGAGCATCAGCTGTACCGTGTCGGCCATCATGGGAAGGTCGATATAGGGTTTCAACTGAGGTTCCTGGTTCAGTTCCTGGACCCTCTCGCAGATGTTGACGGCCATGTCGCCGATCCGCTCCAGGTCATAGTTGATCTTGATGGCCGTGGTGATGAATCTCAGGTCGCGGGCCGCGGGCTGCCTGAGTGCCAGGAGCTTGAGACAGAACTCATCGATCTCCACCTCGAGGGCGTTGATGACCGGGTCATCCTCTATGACCTTCTCAGCGAGGTCCGAGTTGCGTTCAAGAAGCGCCCGGATGGCATTGTTGATGGCCTTCTCGACGAGCCCGCCCTCATAAAGGAGCTTCTCCTTCAACTCTTTGAGCTCAAGATCGAAAGTCTTGTAGATGTGTCCTTCAAGCATCGCCCGCCTCCTGGTTTGGATCGCTAGAGTATAGTCAACTTCGCCGTCGATTACAATCTGATTTTGAGGCGCTTAACGCCCTGACGGCACGCAGAGCAAGGTTTTCCGTGTTTTGCCCCGCTCGACCGGCACAGGGCGCATGCCAGGCGGTGAGACCGGGCCCGTTCTCACCGGATCGGAGACTGCCCTCATGTGATCTGCGGGGTCTTGAATGGTAATCAGACCGTGACCACGGAGTTGAAACCCCCGAACTCGTTCATTTCTTTGTGGTCGGAAGAGGGGTCTTCCATCCAGTTGCCGTCGACGATGAACCGGTACTGGTAGATGCCCGGAGAGAGCGTGATGCTCGTTTTCCAGACCCCCTTCGCGTCCTTTTTCAGAGGGCGAACCGACGGGTCCCAGGAGTTGAAAGAACCTGCGATATAAACGTGGCCTGCCCCCGCGTCGCTGAACTTGAATGTTACACGTTTCTTCGCCTGTTTCTCTGCCATTGCACCCTCCTTGATTTTACCCATCATAATATCACAATCCCCAGGGTTTTTCATCCCGACCGCGAACGAAAAGAGGGAACCCAAGCGTCAGCCCGCATAGGTTCCCTCTCTATGAGATCAGGTCTGTATCTTCAGCTCATCGATGCCACCGCCTTCGCGATCCTGTCGACACCCTTCTCGATGACGTCCATGGACGTGGCGAAGGAGAGCCTCAGGTATCCTTCTTTGCCGAACTCGACGCCCGGGACCACGGCGGTGTGAAAGTCGTCGAGGAGTACCTCCGTCAGGGTCGTCGAGGAATCGACGATGCGGTCCTTGTACTTCCTGCCCATGACGACGTTGAAGTTGGGGAAGACATAGAAGGCGCCCCTGGGGTCATAGCAGGTCACACCTTCCATGCTCCTTAAGCTCTTTACCAGGAAGTCCTTTCTCTTTTTGAATTCGCCGACCATCGTGCCGATGAAGTCCTGGGGACCGGCGAGGGCCGCGAGCGCCGCCATCTGCGACACCGATGTCGGGTTGGAGGTGCTCTGGCTCTGGATATTTCCCATGGCCTTTATGATAGGGGCGGGACCCGCGCTGTAACCGATCCTCCAGCCTGTCATCGCATAAGTCTTGGAAACACCGTGGCATATGATCGTTCGCTCCTTGAATGCGGGGTCCATGGAGGCTATGCTGATGTGTTTGTATTCATCATAGACGAGCTTTTCGTATATCTCGTCTGAGATGATGTAGAAACCTCTTTCCACCGCGAGCCTGCCGATTGCCTCGATGTTCTCGCGATAAAAGACGGAGCCCACGGGATTAGAAGGGTAGTTGAGTATGATCGCCTTCGTCTTCGGTGTAAGGTATCTCTTGAGAAGGTCCGGGGTGATCTGGTAATCATCTTCCTCCCTGGTTTCGAGGATAACGGGTTTGGCGTCCGCGAGTTCGATCATGGGGGGGTAGGACACCCAGAAGGGGGTGGGGACGATAACCTCGTCGCCTTCCTGGAAGAGAGCCTGGAAGAGGTTGTAGAGGCCGTGCTTTCCGCCACAGGAAACGATGACCTCTTCCCGCTTGTACGTGAGCCCGTTATCGCGGGAGAACTTGTCTATTATCGCATCCTTAAGGGGATCGATACCGGTGACGGGGGTATAACGGGTGAAGTTATCATTGATGGCCTTTATGCCTGCTTCCTTTATGTGTGCAGGCGTGTCAAAGTCAGGCTCGCCGGCACCGAAGCCGGCAATGTCGATTCCCTGCGCCTTGAGTGCTTTCTCTTTTGCGGAGATCGCGAGTGTGGGTGAAGGTTTCAGAGAGGCGGCTCTTGCGGATAACATAGGGCAACTCCTTTAACGTTTTTGAATGGAGGGTGAACAGCCAAAAGGAAAGAGCCGCGAGGCCACACTGCATTGTCTTTTATTTAGGGACTCCTCACTCCTTGCTCCTCACTCCCTGTGCGGCCGATGGCCATAGCGGTAACTTTTACACCAGGAGGGAAGGGTCTGTCAATCAGAAATTGAGGATGGTTGACAGGATTTTCTCACCCTGACCTTGAGGACCCTGCGGGTGCTTTCGTCTATCTTATACCGATCATCGATCCTGTGGCCCACGACCCAGGCAATGGCGTCACCTGAGAGAAGCAGGGGGATGTGCCTGCGCGACTCGAGGGGTATCTTGCGGGAGATGAAGAAGTCCTTCAACTTCAAGGATTTGGCGATGCCCAGCGGGTGGAACCGGTCGCCCTGCCGGAAGGTGCGGACCGACAGGTTGTCCCGGGCGACCAACTTGTCGAGGTCGAAGTATGCCGTGAAGGTGTCCTTCGGGTAGGATGAAGGAGGCTTGTCCAGCACCGTGACTGTCGCATCTATACCAAGCGCGTCGATGCGGGTTTTTCCCTCCCCGAGGGGAAAGGTTTCCGTGACCACGGCCGCCGGCATCTTCCTTGTGAATATGAGTTTATCGTAGGTCTTTCTTAGCCTGATACGCTCGGGGAGATCGAGCCGCAGGTTCGGTCGTCGAGAGGACAGGACCTTCCTGACAAGGCCGATATGTTCTCTTAAGGGGACGACGGACCCCATACCCGCGATGATGTCGCTGACGACCCTGAAAAAGGTCTCATCATCGAGTTTCGTGAGGGGCCCGACGGGTACGTTAATGTCACCATCCTCCACCCGGACGTACTTCCCCGTGAAGGTGCGTTCCATTTCGTCAAAGATCCTGTTTAATTCCGTCAGGTCGCCGAGAAGGGAGACGACCTTATCCCTGAAAGCGGGGTTCAGCTCGCAAAAGAGCGGGATGATCCTGTGGCGGATGTAATTGCGCTCGTATACCGTCTTGTCGTTGGACGAATCGCTCACAAAGGGAATGGAGAGGGCGGCGGCATACGATTCTATCTCGGAACGGTAGGTTGTGAGAAAGGGTCTGACTATCCTCTCACGGGCCGGATGCATGGAAGACAGGCCCCGGATGCCCGTCCCTTTTGCGAGACGCAGAACGAAGGTCTCCACCTGATCGTCGAGATTGTGGGCGAGGGCGATTTTCGTGAAGCCTTCGCGATCGGCTACTTGATTGAAGAAACGATACCGTATGTCCCTGCCTGCGTGCTGTACGGAGAGCCCGGTCGATCGGGAACAAGCCTTCACATCCGCCCTTTCGACGAAACAGGGAAGGCCATAGCGTTTCGCCGTTTCCCTGACGAAAGTCTCGTCCCTTTCCGACTCTTCCTGCCTCAGGAGATGATTCACGTGGGCGACCGCAAGATCGAAGGGTATCTCCTTTCGGATCTCCCTGAGAACATAAAGGAGCGTCGCCGAATCGACGCCTCCGGAGAAACCGACGAGGAGGCGGTCCTGCCCGTCGATCATGCCTTTTGTCCTGATGAGCCGGGATATTCTGCGGACAAGGTCTGCGGGTCGGGCCACAGGTTGTCCGGGGGGGCTGCCGGAGATGCCGTTTGTCACGAACAGCTCGAACAGTCGGGTGATGAGCATCCGGTGCAAGAGCCGCCCGACCGGCCCGACGACCTGAACCTGGCCCCCGTGGAGAATCCAAATGAGGACATGTTCTTCTGCGGGTCCCTGTCCCCGCATTCGGGACATTCGGGCACGTCGTCGCCGAAGACTATCACTTCGAATTCATTGCCGCATTTGCGGCAGGTATACTCATAGATAGGCATGATTACCTCCGCTCATCCCTCTTCTTTTTTATCTCCTTTGACAGGTCGGTGATGAGCCGTGTCAGTAACGGACGATATTTCTCCCTGATGCCCGCGTCGACGCTCATGCCTTCCGCCTTTCTTGCAAGCCCCAGGGCCCTCGTGAACATGTTCTTGAAATAGAAATGGTTGGCCGAGGCAAAAAGATAGAGGAAGAGGGCGGCCGTGTTGGAACTGTCTGTTCTGATCATGCGTTTGAAGAGTTTCCTGGCGGTATCGAAATATTCGCTTTCAAGATAACTGTTGGCCGTCTTGAAGAGCAGGAGCGTCCTGCCGTCCGCATACGCCGTGACCAGAATATCCTCAAAACCCCTGCGCCCGTATATTCGGGTAAGGGTCTTCTCATATTCATGCAGGAAGCGGGGGAGGAGATAATTCCCCCTGTAAAGGATGATGAGGTCTTTGAGCTGTTTCACTAATTCGTCGGCGAGGGCAGTGACTTCCTTTAGTTCTTCTTTCAGACGCGACCGCGCTTTCCGCACGAGCGTGCCTATCTCATTGACGATCTTCTTCTCCTGTTCCGTCAGGTCCTCAAGAGGGATCTCGCACTGAGGCTGATAATACTCGAGGAGGTAGAGGTTCTCACGAAGCTTCATCGCGCCGTGGAAGGTATAGCCGACGGTCATATCGTAGAGCTTCTCCTTGTAGCTCGCCTCCGATGAATTGCGAAAGAGGTCGTGACACATCTCCTTGAGTCTGAAAAGGCAACTCCTGCCCCTGTCGTCCACGAAATCCTCGACGTTGGCGAAGAAGAGCTGTCCCTGGCGGAGCAGGGACCTGCACTCACGCGCCTTCTCGTGAACGCACAGCGACTCCTTGATGAGGTCGATCTGTTTCTTATCGAGATTCGTTACCATGATCACCCTCCGCGTACTCATTCAGCATTTTCCTCAGATCATCACCGTCAATGGATTCCTTTTCGAGGAGAGTCCTGGCGACAAGCTCCAGAAGATCCCGTTTCTGCGTGAGGGTGTCCTTGACCTTCATATAGGAGTGCTCGATGATGGCCCTTACCTCGTTATCGATCTCCCTGGCTGTCTCCTCACTGTAATCCTTCATGCCCGAGCCGGGGGCGATATCGAGGAAGAGGGGCTTGCGCTCCTGCTCAAAGGTCATATGGCCGAGCTTCTCGCTCATGCCGTACTGCTTGACCATGGAACGGGCGATGTCGGTCGCTCGCGCGAGGTCGTTCTGAGCGCCCGTCGAGATCTCACCAAAGATTATCTCCTCGGCTATTCTTCCCCCGAGCAGGACGCACATGCGGTCGATAAGCTCGCCTTTTGTCATGAGGTAGCGGTCTTCCGTGGGAAGCTGCATGGTATATCCCAGGGCGGAGATGCCCCGGGGGATTATGGATATCTTGTGGACGGGGTCCGCCCCCTCCAGTGATTCCGCCATAAGGGCGTGGCCCGTTTCGTGATAGGCGACGATCTCTTTCTCCTTCTTGCTCATGACCCTCTTTCTCTTCTCGAGTCCCGCCACCACGCGGTCGATGGCCTCTTCGAACTCCTCCATTGTCACCGACGACTTTCCTTTTCGGGCGGCGAGGAGAGCAGCTTCATTAATGAGGTTTGCCAGGTCGGCACCGACAAAGCCGGGGGTCCTGGCGGCGATGACGGACAGGTCGATGTTGCCCGCGAGTTTGACCTCTTTGACATGCACCTTCAGTATCTCTTCGCGACCCTTTATATCGGGTCTGTCGACCAGGACATGCCTGTCGAATCTGCCGGGCCTTAAGAGCGCGGGGTCAAGTATCTCCGGCCTGTTGGTCGCGCCCACAATGATGACTCCCGTCTTGGTGTCGAAGCCATCCATCTCGGCGAGAAGCTGGTTCAGGGTCTGCTCCCGTTCGTCGTGGGACGAGAGGGGGTTCATGCCTCTTGCCTTGCCCAGGGCGTCCAGTTCGTCGATGAAGATGATGCAGGGAGCCTTCTGCTGGGCCTGGGAAAAGAGGTCCCTGACCCGTGAGGCACCGACCCCGACGAACATCTCAACGAAATCGGACCCGCTCATGCTGAAGAAAGGCACCTTTGCCTCGCCGGCGACTGCCTTGGCAAGCAGAGTCTTGCCCGTGCCGGGGGGACCGACGAGAAGGATGCCCTTGGGGATCTTTCCACCGAGATCGAGGAACTTCTGGGGATAGCGAAGGTACTCAATTATCTCCTGGAGCTCCTCTTTGGCCTCGTCGACCCCGGCGACGTCGTTGAAGCTGATCTTTATCTCGTCCTCTCCGTAGATCTTGCCCCGGCTCTTGCCGAAATTGAGCACGCTCGACGGCGCTCCGCCCATCCTGCGCATGAGGAGGTTCCAGATCAGTATTATGATGGCAAAGGGGAGCACCCATTCAATGATGACCCTTAGGATCTTGTTCTCGAAGGAGCCGGAGAACTGGACGTTGCTCTTCTGGAGGTCCTTGACAAGGTCAGGGTCCTCGACCCTGCTCGTCACGAACTTCACCTTCTTGCCGTCCTGCTGTGTCATTGTGCCCTGGATCTTCTCGGCGTCGATGATGAGGTCCGAGACCTTCATCTGGGAGACAAGACCCTTGAATTCGCTGTACGGCACGGTCTTTATCTCTGAACTGAAGGATAGGTAGCTGTGGATCACGAATATGCCGACGATGGCGATGATGAAATAAAGGAAGGTAAAGTTCTTGGTCTTCTTTTCCTTGTCCTTATTGCCGCTCTTGATCTCCAGGATGATATCTTTGCGTTTTTTTTGGTCTTTTTTGGGTCCGGGGTTTTCTTTTGGCATAGGTAAAGCATATCAGAAAATTATGGGCTTTGAAATATGTTTCTCGGCGCTCCGTGGCGGTTGAGAGTGCTGCAGATGCGGTGTTGCGATTGCGGGAACGATGCCCCGGCACCCCGCGCGCCCGCCGGGTTTACAAAACGAGGTCAGGTGCTATAATAGCCTTATGGCGGACCCGCTGCCCGGTTACGCTGTCCGCTGTAAGGAGGGTGGCAGGTGACGGAAAGAGATGGATCCATCAGCGAGTTTGACCGCCTGTTCGGCTGGCCCGATGTCTGCCGCAGCCTCTTCCGGATTCTTATCACATCCATTCGCGAAGGTTTCTTCATAACCGACGGCCGGGGAGCCTTTCTCTACGTGAGCTCGTCTCTCAGCATGATGCTGGACCACGACCCGACCCGGCTTCTCCGGATGTCCATCGATGATATCGATCCCGGGAAGGGGTTCAAGGATGCTTTCGGGGCCATGGGATCGGAAAGCTACGGTGTTTCCACATATGAGACCACGTGGACGAGAGAGCTCGGGGAGCCCGTTGACGTGGAGGTGACCCTTGCCCGGTATAACGTGCCGGAGGAGGGTCAAAGGTGTGTTGGTCTCGTGCGCCACATTGGCGACCGCAAGAAAACCGAGACGGCGCTCCGGGAAAGCGAGGAAAGGTTCAAGCTCTTCAGTCACGCCAGCCAGGAGGCCCTCGTGCTCCTCAACGACGCGGGCAAGGTAGTGTATGCGAACCCGGCTGCCCTCAAGATCACGGGGCGTGATGACCGGCGGGTCTCCGATATGGAGATCGGCGAGTTTCTCAGGCCCTACCAATTCTCCGACGAACAGAGGCTCGAGATGGCGATAACCGAGGTGATGCCCGTATCGACGATAGCGGAAGAGATGGTGGGTTCCGACAGGATACTCGACCTTTCGATCATGGGGGCCGAGGGCCTCGAGACGAACATTGAACTGTGCCTCCTGTCGGAGAAGGTGGGCGACAAGTGGCATATGATCGCGTTGTTCAGGGATGTGACGGAGAAGAGGAACGCCCTGGAACGCCTGCGCAAGTCGGAGGAGAAGTTCCGCCGCCTCTTTGAAGACACGAAGGACGCTGTCTTCATGTCGACGCCGGAGGGAAAGATCGTCGACATCAACAGGGCCGGGCTCGATCTTTTCGGTTTCAGGAATAAGGAGGAGATGCTTGAGCTCGACATAGCGCAGGATCTTTACTGCAATCCCGAGGACCGGGCCAGCTTCAGGGTTGCCATCGAGAGGTACGGCAGCGCCACCATGCATGACCTTGCCCTGAAGCGCAAAGACGGTACTGTCATTGTCGTTTCCATCACGGTGAACGCCGTTTATGACGAGGTGGGCAACGTCGTCATATTCCACGGTATCATTCGGGATCTGACGGGTATCAGGCAGCTCGAGCAGCAGGTCAGGGCGTTTCAGAAGATAGACGCGGTCCGGGAACTCATCGGCGACATGGCGCATCATTTTAACAACATCCTCAATATCATCGTGGGCAACGCCCAGCTCGCGAAGATATCTCCCGACTGTACGGATGAGATGGGCTCGTACCTTTCCGCCATCGAGGAAGAGGTCTTCAGGGCGGCGGACATGGTGGACGCCCTTCTGGCATCGGGGAGCCGCCATCCCATGGACATGAAGGCGGTGGATGTCGCGTCCGTGGTGAGGGATTTCGAAAAGATGGTACGAAGGATCATCGGCGACGGGATCACCATTGTCCTGTCGGTGTCTTCAACACCCATAACTGCCAAGATCGACGTGGCCAGGATCGCCCAGGCCTTCCTCAACCTGGTGGTGAACGCCCGGGAAGCCATGGACGGCGCCGGAACATTGACCATCCGGGTCTACACGGAGGATATGACGGATGTGACGACCACCCTGGACGGGAATATAATGCCCGGCTCCTACGTCGTGATATCCGTTTCCGATACCGGGCGCGGCATGGATGCGGGCCTCAGGGAGAAGATATTCGAACCCTTCTACACGACGGACAGGTCGGGCGAAAAGAAAGGGCTCGGTCTGAGCGTCGTTCTCGGGATAGTCAAGCAGCACGGCGGCTTCGTCATATGTGACAGCGAACAAGGCAGGGGTGCGACTTTCAAGGTCTATCTGCCCGTCTCGAAGGAGGAAGTGAAGGTTCGCAGGTTGCTGGAGCAGGGCATCGGCGGCGGGACCGAGACGGTCCTCATCGGGGAGGATGAGGATGCCCTGAGGAGGATTGCGGCGGACTTCCTGAAAGCACTGGGATACCGAGTCATCACCGCCAGGAACGGCGAGGAGGCCCTTGCCCTGTTTCGCGAAAAGCCCGGAGAGATAGACATGGCGCTTCTCGACATAGCCATGCCCGGCATGAACGGACTTGACGTGTACCACGAGATCAGAAAGGTGAGACCCGACATCGATGTTCTCTTCATGACAGGCTACAGCCTCGATGCCGCAAACATAAGCACCATCCGGAATCAGGGAATAGGCATCATCCGAAAACCCTTCACAATGATCTCCCTCGCCAGAAGGATACGGGAAATACTGGACAGGGAGAAGACCGCTTGAACGTTAAGAGACCGGAGAAAGAACAGCTTGAGCCGCTTGAACGTTAAGAGACCGGAAGAAAAAGAGCTTGAGCCGCTTGAACAGCTTGAGCCGCTTGAACGTTAAGAGACCGGAAAAAGAAGAGCTTGAACCGCTTGAACAGCTTGAGTGACTATGTTATAAAAGCGCCTTGCACGACAGACAGTTAAAAGGCTACCATCTTTCTTGGATATTAATAGTGGTGCACCAACACCACAACTAAAAGAAAGGG
>Ga0228536_1000684_pt1 | contig 52754 bp, 46 predicted proteins | sample SJ1Smetagenome_FD_168611 | JGI IMG/M metagenome (GOLD analysis project Ga0228536, IMG submission 168611) | Enriched culture of PCE-dechlorinating microbial communities from Ithaca, New York, USA - SJ1.S | ecosystem: Engineered > Modeled > Simulated communities (microbial... > Unclassified...
CAGTTGTTCTGCCAAATCCAGGACACTCAAACGCTGTTTGGCGATCTTCGCGGCTGCCTTCATCGGGGCCTCTCCTTTTGAGGTCGTTTTACCCCGAATTTTGTCCAAAGACTAGCCTAGTAGGACATTTTAAGGAATCCGACGCGGACGAGGATATGGAAGCAGCCTAATCGCTACCCCGCCGGGGACGGCGGTGTCAGGTGAATACTATCACTGTACACACTGTACACTTTATAGATCTTTCCAAATGCGCCACGTCCAAGTTCTTCGACAAGAGTGTAGTCAAAAAGTTTGTTGTTTCCTGGGGATAAAGATGTATACCATGCTCTGTAAATTGCTTCATCATATTTGATGCAAAAATCATTGTACTTATCATAAGAATTTACATCGTTGTTGCTGAGAAGACGGCTCGCATGACTATTTAATAGATCTCGAATATCATTCGAACCCAAAGTCATTATGTCAGATACTTCAGGCAGATCATCTGGATTATATTTATCTTTAGAACTAAATATAACCGGTTTGTTTATGATCTCATCGGTTGGAATATATGATAATAAGTCAGAAAAAAGTTCATCCAAGTCGCCATGCTCTGAGTCATGAGACTTATACCGTATAATTCTAATTCCGTTTTTTTCAGCCCACTTATCAGTTGCAATATCTATCCTATCTGTTATCCAGTAGTTAACCCCAATATCAACATCCATGTTTACTAATTTTTCAAGATAACCTCCAGCAGCCTGGTCATCAGCACTAATTCCAACAAACAAAACTGTGTTAGACAAAATGCAAGTTTGTATGAATGCTTTATACCCATCGTCGTTAGTTAACTGTTTTAAAGATTCATATGTTAAAACCCAAGATGCACTTTCGTCAGCAACACCATGTAAGTTGGCGATGAATGGTTTAGGGTTACTTAATACATGAGCCAAACTCTTTGCGCGAATTCCATGAAATTCATTCGGGTTAACTTTGCAATTATTTTCATTTTCATATGTCACTTCACAAAATGCTCTAGTAGCTAATCTATCCAAGTTTAAATTTAACATTCCCCTTATCTTTAATCTCCATAAATTCGTATATGTACTTGGAACATCAATTCTGTCTGGTACGTTAAGTGCTCGTCTGATTGCATCTTTAAATGAAGCATCTCCGAGTTCATGAGCTAGCCTTCCGAATGCAATCCAATTATTTGTTTCGTTAGATATCGAATTGATAGTTTTTTCCACGCGACGTTCATCTACATCCATTGACAATAATTTTGATTTCAAATCGTTAAGAAGGCTACGTTTTAGCGTAGCCCACGTGGGAAGACCCGCTGGTGTGCTAAGGCCTGACCCAACCCAGGCAACGATGCTCCGTGTCCTTTCGGTCACGATATCCCTCAGGGAAATATACGACGGTTGAGTTTTATCAAAGGACATGACACCTCCAACAGGTAAGTTTATACAATTATTCGATTTTATTGATCTAGACTGTGGAATTATATTTCAATATTACCTGTTTGTCATCAAGATTTATCATTTCTTGATATATTATCTAGATTGCATGCTTCCCTGTGTTTTCACAACAGATCATTTTCTAGGAATGTTCCGACCTCCCGTCTCCCCTGGAAAACCTTGACGCCCCGCCCCCGTGTGGTACCTTTGTGAAAAACAACGCGACACCGCCCCGCCTGTTCACGAACCGCCTGCAAGGAGCGCGAGGTGAGCCTTTCCCCCCGATGTCCGGCCGTCAGCCTTCTGGTCGTCTTGGCCCTGACCCTGGCCGCCTGCGAAAAGGACTCCGCCCGGGACGCGGCCGACCTCATCACCCCCGGCGTCACCGACACCACCATCCTCGTCGGCTCCTCCCTGCCGCTCTCCGGCCACGCCAGCTATCTGGGCCTGCAGACCCTCTACGGGGCCATGAGCTACATCAACCACGTCAACGCCACGGGCGGCGTGCACGGCCGCACCATCGAGGTCAAGGCCCTGGACGACCAGTACGACCCGGCCAACTGCGTCACCAACACCCAGAAGCTCATCGTCGAGGACAACGTCTTCGCGCTTTTCTGCTATGTGGGCACGCCCACAACGCTCAAAATCATCCCTCTGATAGACGAGGCCAAGGTGCCCCTGGTGGGCATCTTCACCGGGGCCAACGCCCTGCGCGAGCCCTTCAACCGCCACATCATCAACGTGCGCGCCTCCTATTACCAGGAAACCAAGGCCGCCGTGCAGCACCTCGTGGACGACCTGGGCATCAAGCGCATCGCCGTCTTCTACCAGTACGACACCTACGGCTTCGACGGCCTCAAAGGCACGGAGCTGGCGCTCAAGGACTACGGGCTGGCCCCCGTGGCCCGGGGCACCTACGCCCGGGGCACCATGGACGTGGAGGAGGGCTTAAACCGCATCCTGGAGGCCAACCCCGAGGCCGTGGTCATGATCGGCACCTACGGCCCCTGCGCCCGGTTCATCCAACTGGCCGAGCAGCGGGGGGCCAATCCGGTCTTCTACGCCGTGTCGTTTGTTGGCGCGGACGAGATCGCCCGCATCCTGGGCCCGGGCAACACCAGCGAGGTCATCATGTCCCAGGTGGTGCCGCCGCCGGACCTGCCCGAGACGCGCACGCTTCTGTGGGGCGTGGTGGAATATTCGGACATGCTCAAGAAATACTACCCCAAGGAATTGCCCAACACCGTGGGCCTGGAGGCCTACATCAACGCCAAGGTGCTGGTGGAGGGCCTGCGCCGGGCCGGCCGCGACCTGACCCGGAACCACTTCATCGACGCCATCGAATCCATCCGCGACTATTCCGTGGGCATCGCCAACACCATTTCCTTCAGTCCGGAAAAACACCAGGGGCTGGAACGGGTGTATTTCAACAAGCTTGAGGACGGAAAGTTCGCGCTCATCACCGATTGGACCAAGATACGAATCCATCGCTCCGAGGTCGAGGCCGTGATGCCTGGGGCCGCCGAGGAAGCGCCGCGTGGTGAAAATGAAGCCGTTCCGGCACGTCAGCCTTAAGATCAAGATCTTTCTGAGCACCCTTGGCGTGGTGCTCCTGATCAGCGTGGCCATCGCCATGCTGGCCAGATGGATATTGGTCTCAAGCCTCACCCGCGAGCTTGAGTTGCGCGGCGTGGCCATCGCCCAGAGCATCGCCGAGGGCGGCAGCGGCTACGTCCTGGACCAGGACACCCCCAACCTGGTGAGCCTGATCTTCGACGCGGCCCAGCTCGGCGAGCGCAAGATCCTCATCTCCTACATCTACATCGTGGACATGGACGGCAACGTCCTGGCCAACACCTTCATCAAGCCCTTTCCCCGGGAGCTGCTCAGCGTCAACGTCCTGCCGCCGGACAAGGACCAGTCCGTGACGCTCATCCAGGTGGACGGCGAGCAGGCCTACGACATCGCCGTGCCCTTAAAGGAGGGCATCTACACCCTGGGCGCGGTGCACGTGGGCCTGAACAAGACCCACATCGACAACCTGGTGGGCAAGCTGCGTTTCACCTTCCTGGGGTTCATCTCGGCCATCGTGGTCATCATCTTCCTCATCGCCCTGCGCCTGTCCAACTACATCACCCAGCCCGTGACGCGCCTGACGCGCATCTCCGACGAGATCAGCCGGGGCAACCTGGATTTCCCCATGGCCCTGCTCAACGCCCAGGGCCGCGAGCCCCGGGATTGTCCGGCCTACAACAACACCGACCTGCCCTGCTGGCACTTCGACCAGAACCTCATGGCCGAGTCCGAGGCCACGGCGGAGAACGTGCGCACCTGCAAGGAGTGCGTGTTCTATAAAAAGCGCAAGGGCGACGAGGTGGACCAGTTGGCCGACTCCTTCAACAACATGATCTGGTCCATCAAGCTTTACCGGCGCAGGCTGCGGGAGTCGGAGGAGAAGTACCGCTCGCTTTTCGACAGCAACCCCGATCCGGTTTTCGTGGTGGATTTGAACAAGAAGCGCATCCTGGACGCCAACCCCCGGGCCGAAGAGGTGTACGGCTACACCAAGCCCGAACTCCTGGGGCGGCCCATCGATGACCTGGAGCCTTCGGACGGCATGTCCGGCGTGTCGCGGTTCATGAGCATGCCCCAGGCCGGGGAATGCATCCTGTTCACCAAGGTGCGGCACCTCAAGAAGGGCGGCGTGCCTTTTTTCGTGAACCTGCACGCCTGCCGCACCCACTACCGGGGCAAGGAGGCGGTGATCTTTTCCACCACGGACATCACGGACATGGTGGAAAAGGACGCCCAGCTCATTCAGGCCAGCAAGATGAAGACCCTGGGCGAGATGAGCGCGGGCATCGCCCACGAGCTCAACCAGCCCCTTAACGCCATCAAGATGGGCAGCGATTTTTTAAGCCTCATGGTGGGGCAGAAGCGCGACATCCCCAAGGAGCACCTGGGCCGGGTGGTGGGGGAGATCAGCGTCCAGGTGGACCGGGCCGCGGCCATCATCAACCATCTGCGGGAATTCGGCCGCAAGTCGGACCTCAAAAAGGAGAAGGTGGACATCAACATCCCCATCCGGGGCGTGTTCACCATCATCGGGCAGCAACTGGCCCTGCAAAACATCGACGTCACCCTGGATTTGTGCGATTCTCTCCCCCAGATACACGCCCATTCCAACCGGCTCGAACAGGTGTTTTTCAACCTGGTGACCAACGCCCGCGACGCCGTGAACATGCGCCGGGACACGGCCGGAGACGGGAGCAGCCCCCGGGAGATTTCGATCCGGTCCTGGCTTGAGGGGGATCGCGTGGCCGTGACCGTCTCGGATACCGGATGCGGCATCTCGCCCCAGGATCTGCAAAAGATCTTCGAACCGTTTTTCACCACAAAAACCATGGGGCACGGCATGGGGCTCGGCCTGTCCATCTCCTACGGCATCGTCAAGGACTACGGCGGCGATATCGAGGTGGGCAGCGAACCCGGAGAGGGCACCACCTTCAAGCTGACGTTTCCCGTGACGGATAACTGAAAAAGAGGGTGCATAGATGCGACGGATTCTGGTCATCGACGATGAAAAGCCCACCCTTTCCATGTTTTCGCTCTATCTCGAGGCCTACGGGTTCCAGCCGCTGACCGCCGAAAACGGGGAGCGGGGGCTCGAAATCTTTCGCGAGCACCATCCGTCCATCGTGCTCACGGACATCAAGATGCCGGGCATGGGCGGGCTGGAGGTGCTCAAGCACATCAAGGAGGAAAGCCCGGATACCGAGGTCATCGTCATCACCGGCCATGGTGACATCGACCTGGCGCTCAAGGCCTTAAACCTCAACGCCACGGACTTCATCGACAAGCCCATCCGGCAGGAGGCCCTGGAATCGGCCCTGCGCCGGGCCGAGGAACGCCTGGCGTCCTTGCGCAACAAGGATGAGGAGATCACCGTCCGCCTGGTGGGCGAAGTGGCCGCCATCGACATCCGGGGCAATGTCACCTCGCGGTCCGAGCCGTATCTGGTCAAGGCCTACAAGGAGGCCTCGGGGACCGAGGGAAAACGTCCCCTGTTGCTGCATTTCGAGCAGAGCGCCTCCATAAACGGCGCCGGGATTGCGGTGTTGACCCAGCTTTTGGTGGAGAGCGACAAGCACGGCCAGCCCGTGGCCATCTCCGGTCCCTCGGAAAATTTCACCAAGGTTTTCGAGATCGTGGGCATCACCAAGTTCGTGAACATTTTCGAGACGGAAGAAGCGGCCCTGGCCATGCTGCGAGGCAAGGGGGGCGGTTCGCCCCGGGGAGAGGCGCAATGATCGGGCGATGTACGGACGCACGGCGGCGTTTCGCGGCTGCGGCGGTGTTGTGGGCGGTGGTCGTGGTGTGGGGAGGCGTGGCGGCGGCCGAGCTGCCCCGGGTGGGAGACACCTTGCCGGCCTTCACCCTGCCGGCGCCGGGTTCGGCCGAGGACCGGGCCGCGCTGGGGCTCACGGACAACCCGGCCTTCGGACTGGGCGATGTGGATGGCCAGTGCATCCTTTTTGAGGTCATCGGGGTGTATTGCGTGGAGTGCCACAAGCAGGCTCCGGTTTTCAGCAGGCTGCATGCCCGGCTGGCAAAGGACGCGACGCTGGCCGGACGGGTGAAGATGCTGGCCATGGCCGCCGGGGCCACGGAAAAGGAAGTGGAGTATCTGCGGGCCAAGGGGAATTATCCCTTCGTCGTGGTCAACGACCCGGACTATGCCGCGCATAAGATCCTTGGCGAACCAAAAACGCCCTTCACCATGATCGTGACCCGGGAGGGCAAGGTGCTTTTCGCCCATCTGGGCGTGATTGCGGACACGGCCAGCCTGTACCGCGAGTTCGAGAACATGTGTCGATGAGCGATGAAGCCGATTGTTCCGCACAGCCCCTTTTTTGCCGGGATTCGGACGCCGATCCCACGGGAACCCTCGCCCGGCGGCTGTTTCAGCTCCAGACCCTCAACGAGGCCTCCTTTGAATTGAGCCGTCTGGCCTCGACGGACGAGATCGCGGATTCGTTTCTGTTGACGGCCATGGGCGCCCTAGGGGCCATGCAGGGTTTCGTCCTGGTCATCAGCGCCGACGGAAGCCGGCGAGTCCTTTCCGTCCGGGGCTTCCCCGAGGCCGAGACGGAAGGCTTGCGCGGCGATCCGGCCCGGGTCATGCAGACGTACTGCTCCACCGTCAAACCGGGACAGCCCGCCCCCCCGTCGCGTCCGCACATCCTCTTCGCCGGAAAGGGCGGCAGCCCGACGCTGTTTCCCACGGGAACCGCGATCTTGGTCAAGTGGGTCATGGACGAGGAATGCGGTTTTGTCGGCCTGGGGGCCAAACTCAAGGATGCCTACACCGGGGATGATCGCGATTTTCTCATTTCCCTGACGGCGACCTTCCAGCATTTTCTAGGCAGGGCGTCGTTTTTGGAGGAAATCCACCGCCTCAACGACGGCCTGCTGGCCGGGAACACGGAATTGCAGGAATCCCTGGCCGCCTCGCGCCGCCTGGGAAAGGAACTCGACCGCCGCATCTACCACCTGAAGTCCGTCAACGACACGGTCAACGAACTCAGCGGGCTGCTGGATTCCGGCGAACTCATGCAGCGCTTTCTGCTTTTGGCCATGGGCGCGGTGAGCGCGGCCCGGGGATATCTGGCGCTCTTTTCCCAGTCCGGGGATAAGCGGCGGCTGGTTAGCCGGGGAATGGAGGAATCGTCCCTGGCCGGGGCCGACGGGCCGCGCATCAGCCGTCTGGTGACCAGGATGCTCTTTTCGGGCGCACAGGGATGCGGCAGCGACGGCCTGCGCCGGGGGCTGGCCGAGGACGCGGACGTCCTGGTCCAGGCCGGGCTGCCGGCGGACATGCCCGGGGTCTGGTTCGTGGTGGACGACACCCGGTTCGGGTTCATGGGGCTGGGGGAGCGCCTGTCGGCCACGGCCTTCGATCCCCTGGAATGCGATTTCCTGCTGACGGCCACCGGCGCGTTCACCATTTTTTTGCGAAATGCCGGGCTTTACGAGGAGAAGACCCGTCTCATCGATACCCTGGCCTCCCAGAACCGGGAGCTGCAGGATACCCTGGACTGCCTGACGCGTTCCCGGCAGGAGGTCGACGTCCTCAAGGCGGCCAAGCAGCGGATCACGGAACTTGTGCGCTGCGAGATGGACCGGGTGGGCCGGGTGTCGGTCATGGATTTCGTGCTCATCCTGTGCGTTTCGCTGGCCATCGGCATCCTGTTCAACTCCGCCAACCCAAGCGGGGTGAGCCTGATACCGGCCGGTTGGGGCAGGCCCCCCATCCAGGCCGTGGACCCCTCCCTGGCCCGGGCCCGGCTCGACCAGGGCGGGGCGATCATCGTGGACGCCAGGCCCAGGGAATTTTACGAGCAAAAGCACATCCCGGGGGCCGTGAACCTGCCCCTTTCCCTGTTCGATTTCGTCTACGGCATGGAGATGGCCGACATGGACCCCGCCAGGGAGGTCGTGGTGTATGGAGGGAACATCAGCCGCCGCTACGACGACGACGTGGCCGCGCTTCTGATCGAACGGGGGCACAGCGACGTGAAGGTGTTGTCCGGCGGCCTCGACGCCTGGGAAAACCGCGGCTTTCCGGTGGGACCATGAGCACTGTGCAAAGCGATGCCCGGCGCCGCCTGTCTGCCTGGCTGGCCTTGGCCTTCCGCCTCTATATCGGCGGACTGTTCATCTATGCCAGCATCTACAAGATCAATTATCCCGCGGAATTTGCCGAGACCATCGCCTCCTACCAGGTGGTGCCGTATTTTCTGGTCAACATCACGGCCGTGGTGCTGCCCTGGATCGAGCTCATCACCGGAACCCTGCTCCTGGCCGGGATCCGCCCCCGGGCCGCGACGGCCATCCTGGGGGGGCTTTTGATCCTGTTCACCCTGGCCATCGCCTGGGTGCTGTTTCAGGGCGTGCCCATCGGGTGCGGCTGCTTCCATACCATCGAGGATCCCATATCCTGGAAGACGCTGGTCCGGGATCTGGCCTGGCTGGCCATGACCGCGTACGTCTTCGTATATGACCGGCTCTTTCATCTCGAAGAACAGTTCATGATGAAAATCAAGGAGTTGTAATGCGATCCCCCCGCCTGCCGTGGATCTTTCTCCTGGTGATCCTGATGGCCGCCTGCGGCCGGTCATCCGTCGTGTCCGGCCAATACGAGGCCTCCTACGGGGAGGGCGGCCGCGAAAAGACCATCGTTTTGGAACTGCGCGAGGGGGGCCAGGGCTCCTGGACGGCGGACGGGGAGAGCATTGCCTTCAAATGGGACGTGCGCGGCGGGGAGGTTCTGCTGCACACCAAGGCCGGGGGCGTGATCCGCGTCGCGGTCAGTGGGGATGAGCTGACCACGGACCTGCCGGGAGTGGGAAAGCTTGTTTTCCACCGTCCGGGTTCGTGACGCCGGTGCCTCCCGTTTGGGTCACGGCAGCGGGGGAGCCAGGAACGTGTCGAAAAGGGCTTGGAGTTCCTCTTCGTTGTGGGCCCCCTGCAACCGGTCCACCACCTGTCCGTTTTGGATGAAGACCAGCATGGGGATGGGATTTAATCCGTAGTGCTCGACGCCGGGCTCCCCGACCCAATAGACGGGAAATTCCACACCGAACTTGTTCACCATGGGCTGCATGGCCGAAGCCCCGGCAAAATCCACGCTCACCCCGTACAGGGCCAGACCCTTGCCCTGGTAGTGCCTGTGCAGCTTGACCAGGTGGGGCAGTTCCGCCTTGCAGGGGCCGCACCAGGAGGCCATGGCCACCAGCACGCCGCGATCCGTCTGGGCGATGAGCGTGTCCAGGTCGCTTAAGGTCACGGGGGTCACGATGGACGGCGGCCCGGCCTGGGCAGGCCCTGCGGCGGCGAGAACGGCGGCGGACACCACTGCCAGCAGGAACGTTGCGGCCATGGCCCGGTAACGCGCCAAAGCAAAACGCCATGAGGCGGGACGAGGCAGGGGTGGGATCATGGACGTGTCTTCGTCCGTCTGGCTCGGTTCATTGGCGCAGGCCCTGGGACATTTTCCCGTACCCCGGCCGGGCGGCCGGCGGGGCGATTTTCGTCATTGCCACTAGGTTTCGTAACACGCTCCCAGGCTGCGGGCAACCGGGAAGACTGTGGGCGGCGACAGGGGCGTGTCTGCGAGTCAGCGACAGCGGAGTTGGTTGTAAGCCGGGACGTTTTTCCTTACGGTGGAACCTCGGCAGGGATGCGTCGGCATGCGGCGCGGCCGGGCGGGACCATGGCGTACGGCCGCTTTGCCCTAGCGGCATTCCCGGGACGGTGTCCGCGCCCGTTTTTCCGGCCCACCCTCGACAGACCCGTCCCGCGTCTTATTATGAAACCCAGGGTGCGGCGCATGGGCATCGCCAATCATGTAACACGCCTGTAGTGCGGACGAAGCGAGATATGACCGAACCGATCCAGAACGCGGAACAGGAATCCGGCGTGGGGCTGGCCGACGAGGTCCACGAGCCCAAACGCTTCAAGGTTCTTCTTCATAACGACGATTATACGACCATGGAATTCGTGGTCAAAGTGCTCATGCGGATTTTTCGCAAAACCGAGGCCGAGGCCGTCCAGATCATGCTCAGCGTTCATAACAAGGGCATCGGCGTCTGCGGAGTCTATACGGCGGAGGTGGCCGAACTCAAGGTGTCCTTGGTGCGCCGTCTGGCCCGCCAGAACGGATATCCGCTCAAATGCAGCATGGAAGAGGTCTAGATGTTAAGCAAGACATTGGAACGGGTGCTGACCAACGCCGTCAAGGAAGTCAAGCGCCGCAATCACGAATACCTGACCCTGGAGCATCTGCTGTATGCCGTGCTCCTGGACGATTCCGGCAAGGACATCCTGACCGGGTGCGGAGCCAATGTGGTGCGCCTGAAAAACCAGTTGGAGCGGTTTTTCCTGGACCACATGGAGGTATTGCCCAAGGAGTCGCCCACGGAGGTGGTGCAGACCCTTGGGGTGCAGCGGGTGTTGCAGCGGGCCATCATGCAGATGCAAAACGCCGGAAAAAATCAGGTGGAGGTGGGGGACGTCCTGGCCGCCCTATTCGACGAGGAGGACTCCTACGCCGTCTATTTCCTCAAGTCCCACGGCGTCACCCGCCTGGACGTGCTGGAGTCCATTTCCCACGGCCAGGGAGTCGAGACGTGGCGGCAGGACGGCCCGGAGCAGCGCCAGGGCGACGCCCAGGAGCAGAAGCCGGGGGGCACGGCCCTGGAGCAGTTCACGGTCAACCTGGTGCAAAAGGCCCGGGACGGGCGCATCGATCCGCTGATCGGGCGGGTTCCCGAGCTTGAGCGGACCATCCAGGTGCTCATGCGCCGCCGCAAGAACAACCCCATTTTCGTGGGCGACCCGGGCGTGGGCAAGACCGCCATCGCCGAGGGCCTGGCGCTGAAAATCGTCAACGGCGAGGTGCCCCGGGCCTTTGCAGACGCCGAAATCTACGCCCTGGACATGGGTGCGCTTCTGGCCGGAACCAAGTACCGGGGCGATTTCGAGGCCCGGCTCAAGGGCGTTTTGGCCGAACTGACCGGCAAGCCCGAGGCCATCCTGTTCGTGGACGAGATCCACACCATCGTGGGGGCCGGGGCCACCAGCGGCGGCACCCTCGACGCCTCGAACATCCTAAAGCCCGTATTGGCCTCGGGAACCCTGCGCTGCATCGGGTCCACCACCTACGAGGAATACAAGAACCATTTCGAGAAAGACCGGGCCCTGTCCCGGCGCTTCCAGAAGATCGACATCGCCGAGCCCACCCGGGACGAGGCCGTGGATATCCTCAAGGGCCTGCGGCCCTCCTACGAGGAGCACCACGGCGTGCGCTACACGGAGACGGCCATTAAAGCCGCCGTGGACCTGTCGGCAAGGCATATCAACGACCGCTACCTGCCCGACAAGGCCATCGACGTCATCGACGAGGCCGGGGCCGTATTCCGCCTCTCGGGCAAGACCGGGCGCGGCTCCATCGGCGTGCTCGACGTGGAGAAGGTGGTGGCCAGGATGGCCAGGATTCCGGCCCAGCGGGTCAGCGGTTCGGACAAGACCCGGCTGGAGAACCTGGATCGCGAGCTTCGGGCCGTGATTTTTGGCCAGGATAAGGCCATCGACACCGTGTCCAAGGCCATCAAGCGTTCCCGGGCCGGGTTGTCGGCCGAGGGAAAGACTACCGGGGCCTTTCTTCTGGCCGGTCCCACCGGGGTGGGCAAGACCGAGCTGGCCAAGCAGTTGGCCAACGTGCTGGGCGTCAACTTCGTGCGCTTCGACATGAGCGAATACATGGAGAAGCATGCCGTGTCGCGGCTTATCGGCGCGCCTCCGGGATACGTGGGGTTCGACCAGGGCGGCCTTCTGACCGACGCCATCCGCAAGCATCCCCACAGCGTGCTCCTTCTCGATGAGATCGAAAAGGCCCACCCGGACATGTTCAGCATCCTTTTGCAGGTCATGGACTACGCCACCCTGACTGACAACAACGGCCGCAAGGCCGACTTCTCCCACGTCATCCTGCTTATGACCACCAACGCCGGGGCCCGGGAGATGTCCGCCAAGAGCATCGGCTTCGGCGACGCCGACACCCCAGACGACCGTTCGGACCAGGGCAAAAAGGCCCTGGAGCGCCTGTTCAGCCCGGAGTTTCGCAACCGCCTGGACGGCATCGTCACCTTCAAGGGCCTAAGCCCCGAGGTCATGGACCGCATCGTGGACAAGTACCTGGGCGAGCTCAACGACCAGTTGCGCGAGCGCAAGGTCGCCGTGACCCTGACTCCGGCCGCCGTGGCCCTTTTGGCCAAGAAGGGCTTCGATCCGGTCTACGGGGCCAGACCCCTGGCCCGGGTCATCCAGACCGAGATCAAGGACGTCCTGGCCCACGAGCTGCTTTTCGGGTGCCTGCGCCAGGGCGGCGACGCCGTGGTGGACGCCCCGGCCTCCGGGGACGTCCCGGGCGGGGCGGACGCCGCAGCCGGGATCGAGGCCGTCAACGACGCCAGCGCCGTGGCCCCGGAAGGGTCGTCCTTCCTTTTTACCTACGTGCCGCGCGAATCCGGCCGCCGCAAGGTCGTGCAGTAGCCCCGCGCCATCTGTCATCCTCCTCCCGTGGGGCCGTCACGGCCCTGCGGGGGACAACCTGATGGCGGCCTTTCATGCCCATCTTCGCCCTGCCCGACGATCCGGGCGACCTGCGTTTTCCGCCGCCGCATCTGGCCGAGCCCGGCGGGCTTTTGGCCGTTGGCGGCGACCTGTCCGTGCCGCGCCTCCTTGCCGCCTATTCCCAGGGCATCTTCCCCTGGTACGACGATGAAAGCCCCATCCTGTGGTGGTCGCCGGACCCCCGGCCGGTGCTTTTCCCGGACGAGCTGCACGTGCCGCGCCGCCTGGAGCGGGTGCTGCGCCAGAACCGGTTCCGGATCAGCCTCAATACCGATTTTGCGGCGGTGATCACGGCCTGCGCCGGGGTGCGGCGTCCCGGGCAGCCCGGCACCTGGATCACGGCGGAGATGGTCGCGGCCTATGTGGCCCTGCATCAGGCGGGATTCGCCCACAGCGTGGAGGCGCGGCTGGACGGGGTTCTCGTGGGCGGGGCCTACGGCGTGGCCCTGGGACGGGCCTTTTTCGGGGAATCCATGTTTCACCTCGTGCCCGAGGCCTCCAAGGCGGCCTTCGTCACCCTGGCCAGGCATCTGTTTGCCCAGGGATGCTCCTTCATCGACTGCCAGCAGACAACGGCCCACCTGTCGCGTTTCGGGTGCCGCGAGATACCGCGCCGGGAGTTTCTGGCGCGTGTGCGTGAGGCGCTTTCGCCGCACCGGGCAGGGCAGGACGACGATCCGGCGTAAAGGGGGGCAGTACTTCTTCTCTGTGAAAAGCAAGCGCCCCTTCCGGGCTGGTCCGGAAGGGGCGCTTGCAGCGTACGGCCCGGGTATCCCTTCCCGGGCCCCTGCGTCCGCTATTTCACCTGCACCGTGATCTTCCCGAGCTGTCCCGAGGCCACAAGCGACGGGTCGTACATGGCCTCTACCTGGGGCGGCGGCACATGGAACGTCCCCGGCGTCACCGCGCGCAGCAGGCTGAAATGACTGCGCCAATTCTCGTCCGGGAGCCCGGCGAACACGTTGACCCGGTCCCCCCGGTAATCCACGTAGTCCGCCTCCAGGTCGTCCCCGGTCATCCAGGGCAGCTTTTCCGTGCTGGCCAGGCGCGGGTTCTCCACCTCGATGCCCGTGGGTAGGAGGGTCTGGAGCACCAGATTCTCCACCGGCCCGGACAGGCTGCGCACAGAGGTCTTCTGCACCAGCAGAGTTCCCTGGGGCACCGTGTCCCCGCCAAGGGGGTTGCCCTGGCGATCCAGGTATTCGCGCACGATCTCAAGCCCCGCCCGCTCGGGCTTGTAGGCCGAAACCAGCGGCACGCCGCGTGTCTCCACGCTGTAAAAGGCCGCCCCGGCCTCATAGCCGCCGTCCATCTCGATTCGCAGGGCCCCGGTGTCGGGGATGCCCCGCAGGGACAAGGGCTTGTCGGACGTAAAATCCGTCAGCAGGGTCGAACCGGCGTACAGCTTGCCGGAAAACGGCTTTTTGGCCGCCTGTTTGGCGTAGTACTTGCCAAGGGCCGCAAAGGCGAAGGCCGCCTCCTGGGTGGAGGGGTGGCGCACGGCCGCAAAGAGCCGGGCCGTGTCCGCCGCGAGTTTGGGCAGCCTCGGGTCATTTGGGGCGGCGTTGGTCAGGGCCGTCAGATACAGGGCCTTGTCCCGAAGCGGCGAATCCAGGGTGCCGCCGCTTTGGCGTTTCACGGTGTCCGGCGGCGGCGAACCGGCCAGCAGGGCGTTTGCGGCCTTCTGGTTGCCCACGGCCGCATAGGCCGCGCCCAAAAGCCCCCGGGCGTCGGCGGGCAGGGCCTCGGTTCCGGCGTCGCGCAGGGCGTCCATGGCCCCGATGTCCGCCTTGCCCGCCCGGGCCAGGACGTACAGGGCATAGGCCGACACCTTGGCCCCGCCTGCCCCGTCTTCGCCCTCCCGGTCATCGCCCTGGCCGTCGTCGTTGGCGTTTTTGCCCAGCCCGGCGACAAAGCGCAGGGCCCGGCGCAGGGAGTCCTCATCCACATGGTAGCCCGCCGCCTTGGCCTCCGCCAGAAAGTGCGTGGCGTAGACGCTGGGCCAGTCCACGGCCTCCTGGCCGCCCGGCCACATGGAGAAGCCGCCATTGTAGATCTGCATGCTCGCCAGGCGCTTCACGGCGGCCTGGACCATGGCGGCCGGTTGGCCCCCGGGCAGGACGTCCGGGGCCAGAACCTTGGCCAGGTCGGTGAAATACAGAAGCGGAAAGGCCTTGGACACGGTCTGTTCCACGCAGCCGTGGGGATATTGCAGCAGTGTGCGCAGATTCGAGGCGAAGCGCATAAGGGGCTGGCGGCCGATGAAGATGTCGCGGCGCATGGTGCCCGCGACGTATCCGGCCGCCAGGTCGTCGAGCCTGGTGGAGGCGGCCTCAACGCCGCCGGACTGGATCTCCGAGCGGGCCGGAAGCGGTGAGCGGGCGAAGAGCTCCTGGCTGGCGGAGGCCTTTTCGCCGTTTCCGGAAGCCGTCACGGCAAAGGTGGCCATGCCCTCATCGGGCCCGGTGGCCGTGGGGAAAAACAGGGTCTTTTCCTCGCCGGGGGCCAGGGGCACGGTCTTCTCCGGGGTCGCGCAGGAGGCCGCGCCGGTCACGGTGAGGGTCACGGCGAAGTCGCCGGGGCCCGGGGTGTCGTTGCGCACGGCCACCGGGATGTCCACGGTTTCCTCCAGGGACAGGAAACGCGGGAAGCTCGGGGACACGGACAAGGGGCTTTTCACCCGGGTGGACGCATCAGTGGCACCGAAGCGATGGCCGTCGGCGGCCACCACCATGATGCGCACCGCGCCGCGAAATTCCGGCACGTCGAAGCTGACCCGGGCCTTGCCCTGGCCGTCGGCCACGACCACGCCGGACCAGAAGGCCACCAGCTTCGAGGCCGGGCTTTCCGAGCGCAGGAACTTGCTTAGGTCCTCAAGGGAGTCGCCGCCGCCGGCCAGGGACTTGCCGTGCAGGGGCGGCACCTCGGGCAGAAGCATGGAGAAGATGTCATAGGATTCGACCCCGAGTTGCCGCTTGGCGTAGAATTCGCCGAAGGGGTCGGGGGTCTTCTGGGCGATGAGCTGCAAGATGCCCTCATCCACGGCGGCCACGGTCAGGGCCGCCCCGGAACGGGTGGTCACGTCCACGACAAGGGGCGTCCCGGGCCGCATCTCGGCCGGGGCGGTGGCGATGACCTCCAGGCGGCCTTCGGCCCGGTCCACGTACAGGGGCGCGACCCCGAAGGCCCGGGCCACGGAGCCCGAGGAAAGGTCGGCGGCCTTGCGCACCAGGGTGGCCGTCACATAGGCGTTGGGCATGTATTCGGGCGCGACCGGGATGCGGATCTGGCCGGTGTTGCCCGGCATGTCCATGACGAAGGCCTGGCGTACGGCCTCGTTTTCCACGGTGACCAGCATGCGGCCGGCAAAGGGGGCGCGTACCTGGAAGGTGGCCGTCTCGCCCGAGGCGTATTCCTTTTTGTCCGGCACAAGCTCGATGCGGGCCGGGTTTTCCAGGGCCCAGGGCGAATAGCCGACGCCGCCGCAGAAAAATTCCACCTGGCTTGAAGCCCCGGTGGCCGTATCCGTCAGCACCACGCGGTAGCTGCCAACGCTCGGCGGGGTGAAGGTCACGGTTCCCCGGCTGGCCCCGGCGGCCACGGTCTTGGCGTCGAGCAGCCTGGAATCGCGCACGGTGTCGTACTTGAAGCTGCCTCCCGGATCGCGGCGCAACACCGTCTGCCAGTCGTCCTTGAACAGGCGGGCCTTGAGTTCCCCGGCCTTGGCCTCCTCGCCGGCGGCGGACACGTTCACATAGTCCAGAACCAGGGGCTTGCCCGGTTCCCGGCCCTCGCGCTCCAGGCGTTTGAGCCCGGGATAGGACGGATAGGCATGCACGGGCACCCGGGCCAGGGCCGTCACCCCCCGGCCGCCGCCCTCGCGCACCCGGGCGGTGATGACCGCCGACAGGGCCGCCGGAGGCCGCACGTCCAAGGGCAGTTCGGCCTCGAAGGTCCGTGCCCCGTCCGGATCCAGGGATTCGTCGCTCTGGAAGAATTCCTGGTCCTCGAAGGAGCGTTCGGGATCGCCGAAGGAATACTGTTCGAATCCCTTGGGGGCGAACGGGGCCTTGGTCAGGCGCACCCGGGCCTCCACGGGCAGTTCCGAGGCCGGGGCGCCGAACAGGTAGCGGCTTTTGACCGCAAATCCGAGTTTCTGGCCGGGCAGGGCCATGGTCTGGCCGGGCTCCACGGTGACGCTGATGCGGTCGGGCACGAAATCCTCGACCTGGAAGCGGTATTCGCCGATCTGGTCCTTGCCTGCCAGAAGTTCGAGGACATAGGGACCGGTGATGAGATAGCCGGGCAGGGGCAGGGAGAAGGGGACCATGCCCCGCTCGTCGCTCTTGACCACGGTCTCCCCGAGCTTGCGGCCCTGGGGATCGGTCTGGCGCAGGGTCAGGGGCATGGGCGCCGGGGTCTTCAGGGCCGCGTCGCGGACCATGGCCACGCCGTTTAGGGTTTCGCCCGGGCGGTAGATGTCGCGTTCGCCGTAGAGGAAGGCGGTATAGCCGGTCTGGGACAGGACGCGTCCGTCCACGTCCATCCCCGTGGTGTCCGTCTGGAAGGAGTCGAAAAGCAGGAAGCTGAAGTCGTTGCCCTTTTCCACGGTGATCAGGTAGGGACGGTTTTTCTCAAGGATCTCCGGGGTCAGGTCGGCCCGGAAAAGCCCTGCGGCGTCGGTGGTGCCCCGGGCGATTTCCTGGTTCTGGTCGCTTATGATGCGCACCGTGGCGTCCTGGACCGAGGCCAGGGTGGAGAAGGAGGCCGTAAAGACCAGGATGTCGGCGTTGCCGCGCTTGGCCACGATGCCCAGGTCGGTGATGAGCACGAAGCGCTGGTCGCCTTCGTACTCCCCGGGCAGGGTCAGGGCCACCCGGTACAGGCCCGGGGTCTGCTGGGCGATGTATTTTTCCAGGTTGACGGGGGTGGTGGCGGCCTTGTTGAGCGGCCCGGCCAGGGACAGTTTGACCTTGTGCAGCCGGTCGCCCAGGCTGTGGCTCAGGTATTGGCCGGAAAAGGACTGGTCCATGGCCGAATAGTCGAAATTGAGAAAGGCGAACAGGTTGTTCAGGTAGACCCGGTCGATGATCAGGTCCGCCGTGTCGGTGTTGACGCTTTTGACGGCCAGGTTCTTGTATCCCGAGCGGGACAGGAACATCCCCTGGTCCCTGAAGACGGCCATGGGGTCCAGGTCCGGGACGAAGACCGTTTCCGTCACGTCCTGTTCGAGCACGGCCCCGTCGGCGGCGGTCAGGCCCTTGCCCAGGGTCACCTGATATTCCTTTCCGGGGGCGAAGCCGCCGGTGACGATGAGCTCGCCCTCCTCGGAGTGGATGCGCCGGGACACCTCCGGGGAGATGGTCAGATGGTCCTCCAGGGCCTTGGCCGCAACGGGCGTGGAAAAGGCGATGCCAAGGACGCTCGATTCGCCCTGGCTCCTGGCGCTTACGGCATTGACCCGGAGCACCGTGTCCAGGACCACGGGCACCGTGGTAGTCGCCTCCCGTCCCAGGGGGACGCCGCCTTCTTCGGGGGCGATCTTGGGGGAAAGGGCCAGGACGATGTCCCGGGCCTGGGTCTTCGCGGCGACGGGGTCGCTGATGAAGGCCAGCTTGCGGCCGGGATAGCTGTCGGGGATATAGAAGGAAACCGGGTCGCTGTCGCCGAGCAGGGGGTCGATGATCTTCAGGTTCTCAAGCAGCGACCGGGGATCGACGTTGCGGTTGAAGACCGCCTCGCCCTCGATGCGCACCATGCCCGGTTCGTCCTCGGCGGCCGGTTCCAGGTGGGCCGTCAGGCGGACCAAGTCGAAGATGCCGTGGGCGGCGGCGAATTTCGTCTCACCCGTCAGGCGTTGGGGGGCGGTGACGATGTTGTCCGGCTTCAGGGTCACGGCGTAGTTTTTGGCCGACGCGAAGGGCTCGGACGGCTCGAAGCGCAGCATGAACGGGTTGATCCAGGTCCATGTCCCGGGAACGGACGGGGAGATGGCCGCCGGTTCCTTGGCCGGGCGGCTTCCGGCCGTGACCCCGGCCACGGGGTGGTCGAAGGCGATGAGCAGGGCCCGGCCCTGTTCGGCCTCCATGGACATCCCGGCCACGGTCACGTCGTCCGGGGCGGCGGCCGTCGGCGCGGGGGAAACCGCCGGGGACGGGGCGGGCGGACGCATGCCCGTCAGGGTCACGAACTGGGCCACGACGACGACGGCCAAAACCACGATGAGCTGGATCTTCCAATCCTTGTACCACGGAGTGCGTTCGGGCGCGGTCATGCGGACCATCCTCGTTTCGGGATATGGTGGTGATGAGCGCGCGACATCCTGGTGCGCGTTCGCGAAGAATCCTGCGGGCTGGTGGAACCGTTCCGGCCGATGGTGTACGGCCCAGCCTGATACGACATTAACAACAAGGGCTGGTGGGAGGCAAGGCAGGCTGGGGCAAAAGGAAAAAAATCAAGGGAGGTTAGACGCCGGGAGGCCGGGCGGCAACGGTCCGGGCTCCCGGCGTGAAAATCGGCCTATCCCCAGAGGTAAAGGCCCGTGGCCTCGTCGAACACCCGGTGTTTTTCCGGCCCTTCGGCCGTCTGGATGGCCGCCTCGGCGGCGAAGATGCGGCAGCCGGGCATGGCATGGCCGCCGAAGGCCGCGCCCGTGGCGTCGCTTAAGGTCAGATGCAGATGCACGAAGGGCTGACCCTCCTTGAGGGATACGCTGCCCAGCCCGGCCAGCACCTCCACGGGCTCGTCCACCTCATGGGAGACGTAGCGGTGTTCGTCCTGGAGATAAAAACCCAGGCTGGCCCGGGTTAGCGCGCCGATGACCGAGATCGTGGCGTGGGTGATGCCCTTTTCGCGACAGACGGCGTCCAGGGCCTCCAGGAGATCGGCGTCCTTGGGGAGGCGGAAAAGATGCGGCGCGCTCATGGTCAGAGAATCCTCCGTTTCAGCAGTTCGGTTCGTTTTTTGAAGAGTTCCTCGAGCTTGGCCAGATCCTGTTTTTGTTCCTCGGACTTGGCCAGGGCCTTGGCCTTTTTGATCTGGAACTCGGCTTGGCGTTCGTTGTTTTCATAGACGGCGGCATAGGCCAGATGCAGGTGGGCTCGGAAAAGATCGCCGGATTGTCCGAGCATCTGGCCGTAGGCGGCCTGGATCTCGGCGTTGTCGGGAAAATTCATGCGCACCCGGTTCATGTACGGCAAGGCCTGGGCATAGTGCCCGGTCTGGCCCAGAAGCCTGGCGTATTCGAAAAGGGCCGTCAGGTCGTTGGGGTTTTTCTCCACGGAGCGCTTGAGATAGTCCTCGGCCAGGGTGAAGCGCCGGGACTTGATCTCGAAGCGCCCGATCTCGCGCAGCCACAGGGGGTCTTCCCCGCCGCAGGCCATGGCCTGATCGAAGGCGGCGCGGGCGGCCTCGATGTCATGGGTGCGGCCCAGGGCCACGGCCAGCCCGAGTTTGTCCAGGCAGGTCATCTTGGCCCCCAGTCCCCGGTAATGTCCGATGGCCTTCTGGGGCTCGTCGTAGCGGGCCCGGATGATGGTCTGGGCCCGCAGGAACCTGGCGTCGTCCTCCTTGCGGTCGCGGATGGCCTGGGGCATCTGGTTGATGCGGTCCTTGAGGTAGCCCAGGCGTTCGGTGACGTCGGGGTGGGTGCTCAGGTAGGCCGGGATGGTGCCCTGGCCCTTGAGCCAGCGCATGCGCCGGATGGTTTCGAAGGCCCCGACCATCCCCTGGGGCGGATATCCGGCGGCCACCAGATAGTTCATGCCCACCTGGTCGGCCTCGCGCTCGTCCTCGCGGCTGTAGCTCAGGTAGGTCTGGGCGGCGGCCGCCTGGGAACCGAGTATGACCGCGCTTCCGGCCTCGGGGGCGCCAGCGGCGGCGCCCAGGGCCAGCCCGGCCACCATGCCCACCAGCTGTCCGATGGTCAGGGTGGTCATTTTTTCGTAGCGGCTGGCCAGATGGCGCTGGCTGACGTGGGCCAGTTCGTGGGCGATGACCGCGGCCACCTCGGATTCGTGGTTGAGGTTGAGGATGAGCCCGGTGAAGACGAAGACGTATCCCGCCGGGGCGGCGAAGGCGTTTAAGGCATTGTTCTGGATGACCCCGATGGTCAGGGGGAAGGGCTGGGGCGGCATGGATTTGGCCACCCGGTTGACCATGTCCGTGACGTAGGCCTGGATCTCGGCGTCGTCCACCAGGGGAAGTTTGGAGCGGATCAGGGCGTTGAATTTTTCGCCGAGTTCCCGTTCGTCCTTGAGGGTGAACTCGAATAAGCCGGCCTGGGCCTCGCGGGGAGGGCCCGGCCATGCGCCCGGGATGAAACGTCCCGCCGCAAGGCATATGATCACCACCGCGATGACGGCGGCGCGGCAAAGTGGAGTGCTCATGACCTTTCCTTACCGTTATCGGGGCAAGAAGGAAAGAGCGGGGTGGCCGAGAAGGGCCGGAGGGGGCCGGAAAGCGTCCTACCGGTTCATGAGGTCCAGGAACTCGCGGTTGTTTTTGCTGCCGCGCATCTTGTCCAGAAGAAATTCCATACTGTCGATGGGGTTCATGGGGGCCAAAAGCTTGCGCAGGATCCACACCCGGTTGAGCACGTCCTCCGGGAGCAGCAGTTCTTCCTTGCGGGTGCCGGAGCGGTTCATGTCAATGGCCGGGAACACGCGCTTCTCGGCCAGATGGCGGTCCAGGTAGATCTCCATGTTGCCCGTGCCCTTGAACTCTTCGAAGATGACCTCGTCCATGCGCGATCCGGTGTCGATAAGGGCCGTGGCGATGATGGTCAGGGAGCCGCCGCCCTCGATGTTGCGGGCCGCGCCGAAAAAGCGTTTGGGGCGTTGCAGGGCGTTGGCGTCCAGGCCGCCGGAGAGCACCCGGCCCGAGGACGGGGTCACGGCGTTGTAGGCCCGGCCCAGGCGGGTGATGCTGTCGAGGAGGATGACCACGTCGCGCTTGCGCTCCACCAGCCGCTTGGCCTTTTCGCTGACCATCTCGGCCACCTGGACGTGGCGCTGGGGCGGTTCGTCGAAGGTGGAACTGACCACCTCGGCCCGCACGGTGCGCTCCATGTCCGTGACCTCCTCGGGACGCTCGTCGATGAGCAGCACGATGAGATAGGCCTCGGGATGGTTGGCGTTGATGGAATTGGCGATGGTTTGCAGCAGCATGGTCTTGCCGGTGCGCGGCGGGGCGACGATGAGCCCGCGCTGGCCGTGGCCGATGGGGGCCAAAAGATCGATGACCCGGGAGGAATAGTTCTCGCCGCCGTTTTCCATGACGAAGCGCTGGTTGGGGTACAGCGGCGTCAGGTTGTCGAAGAGTACCAGGTTTTTCGAGGCCTCGGGGGGCGCGAATCCGATCTCGCCTACGCGAAGCAGGGCAAAATAGCGTTCGCCCTCCTTGGGGGGGCGGATCTGGCCGGAGATGACGTCGCCCTTGCGCAGGCCGAAACGGCGGATCTGGGACGGCGAGACGTAGATGTCGTCGGGCCCGGGCATGTAGCTGTACATGGGGGAGCGCAGGAAGCCGAAACCGTCGGGCAGGATTTCAAGAACCCCTTCGCCGAAAATCGAGCCGTTCTGGGAGGCGCAGTTTTGCAGGATGCCGAAGATCAGTTCCTGCTTGCGCATTCCGCTGGGATTTTCGACGTTGTAGGTTGTCGCGAGCTCCATGAGCTCGGGCATGCTCTTGGTTTTCAGTTCCGAAAGATTCATTCCTTACTCCGTACAAAGGGGCGTTGTATGGTGCACAGCCGTAAAAAAAGCGAGGATTTTGCGCAAAATGTCCGAATCGATTCCATCGAAATATGCGAGGGCTCTCTTGGCGCGGTCTTGTTGCAACGGACGAACTCGACCAGCAAATGCCAACGGTAGTGTAAGCGGAATGACGCTCGCGGAAAAATCAAGCTCCAGTCGCTGCTGCCTTCGCGGAAGTGTCAATTCTGTAAAAAAGAACCGGATTTGGAGGGGGCACTGCTTGGCGGCCCGGGGTGTTACTTATACAATTTGCGGGCACTGTCAAGCGGCTTGTGGTCTTTTCGACGCTATGCGCGCCCCGCCGGATCATTCCGCGATCTTGGGCTGGATCACGTCGGCGAACAGTTCGTTGATGGCCGCCTTGACCTCTTCCTGCTCCTGGTTCAGGGACAGGCTCAATTCCAGGGTCAAAAGCCCAGTGGCCTGCTCAAGCAGGCGTCGCTCTCCAAAGGACAGCTCCTTGTTCTGCCCGATGAGCAAAAGCTCCTTGAGCACATAGGCGACATCGGCCAGATCGCCGCTTTTGAGCTTCTCGGAATATTCCCGGTAGCGGCGGTTCCAGTTCTGCCCGGTGTAGCCGGTGAAGTCCGAACGATCCTTCAGGGACTCGATGATGGCCCGCCCCTGATCTTCGGTGCACACGGGCCGAAGGCCCACGTTCTGTGCGTTTTGCACCGGCACCATGAGCGTGACGTTGTTGCTCAGGATGCGGACGATAAAAAAATCCGTCGTCGCCCCCCCAATGTCCCGGGATTCGATGCGTTCCACTTTGCCCACTCCCTGGGCGGGATAAACGACGAGCTGGTCAACGGAAAACACCGTGGGGCTCCTTTGCGAGTCGAAAAAAAGAGAGGATGCGTCCAGTGTTTTTCCTGTATAACGCAATGGTCGAAAAGAGTCCATGTTTGATTGAGCCGGTTTGGCAACGGTCACGCGGGCTCCTGTGGCGGGCAATGGTTGATCTGGCCGGCCTGGCGTCTGGCCGCCTCCAGGCCCTCCGCCAGGAAGAGCGTCGTCAGCCGGGCCGCATCCTCGGCCACGCGCGCCGCAATGGTCCGTTCGTTCTCCGGAAAGCGTTCCAGCACGTATCCTTTCACGTCACGGCCCGGGGCGGGACGGCCAATTCCGAGGCGGATGCGGACGAAATCCGGCGTTCCCAGTTCCCGGTCGATGGAATTCAATCCCTGGTGCCCGGCGTTGCCGCCGCCGCGTTTGATCCGGATGCGGCCCAGGGGCAGGTCCAGGTCGTCGTGGAGAACCACCACGTTTTCCGCCTCGATCTTGTAATATCCGCAGAGGTGGGAAGCGGCCAGGCCGCTTAAGTTCATGAATGTCAGGGGTTTAGCCACCAGATGCGGTCCCCAGGCCGGACCCGTGAGCGTCAGGTGGAACAGTTCGACATCCTTGCGCGACGAAAGGCGCGAGGCGCGGCCCAGCTCCAGCAAGGCGTCCGCCGCCCAGAACCCCAGGTTGTGACGGGTCATGGCATACTGGGGACCGGGGTTGCCCAGTCCCAGGATCAGGGAGGTAAAAGCCATGGCAAGTGGGGGTTGCGATGCGGCCCCAGGGCAAGTCCCGGGCCGGAAACAGCGTTTGTCCGCATTCCCCGCCGGGAGGGCGGCGGGAAACGGAGGGCCGTGCACGGCGCGCCCATCCGCAAAAGCTCGCCGCGATGGAGGCGGCCCGGGCCGGGCCGCCTCCGGATATCGTGCGAAACCTAGGCCTCGGCCTTGGTCTTGTCCTCTTCCTCGGCCTCGAAGACCACGCCCACCACGGCGTAATTGTCGTCGTAGACGGCCTTGACGCCCTCGGGCAGGACCAGGTCGGAGACGACCACGTTTTCGTTGGTGCCCAGGGCCGTGACGTCGATGGTCACCTTGTCCGGAATGGACAGGGGCAGGCACTCCACCTCGATCATGTCCCGAAAGACCTCGAGCTTGCCGCCCAGGACCACGCCCTTGGCCTTGCCCGTGACCACCACGGGCACGGACACCCGGATGACCTTTTCCAGATCCACGCCGTAGAAGTCCACATGGGTGATGCGGGGCTTGGTGGGATGGCGCTGAACGTTCCACATGAGCGACGGCCGGGTCTGGGTGCCGTCCTCCCCCTCGATCACCAGATCGAAGACGTGGGAGGAGCCGATCTTTTCCCGCAGCTTGGTCAGGGGCAGTTCGGCGACCATGACCGGAATGTTGGTTCCCTTGGAATCATAGAAGATGCCGGGCACAAGGTTTTCGACGCGCAGCCGTCGGCAGGCGCCTTTTCCCTTTGTGGCGCGGGGCTTGACCGCAAGGGACAGTTGCTCTTTCATGATGGGTTCTCCTTTTCGATTCCGGCGCGGCGTCCGCGCCCGGCATGTGATTTTTAGGTGAAAAGCACGCTCACCGAGGATTCGGTGTGGATGTTGTGGATGGCCTTGGCCAGAAGGCCGGCGATGGACAGCACCTTGATTTTGGAGCAACACTTGGCCGCATCGCCCAGGGGAATGGTGTTGGTGGTCACGATCTGGGAAAAGGGCGAGGCCTCCAGGCGTTCGATGGCCGGCCCCGACAGCACGGGGTGGGTGGCGCAGGCCATGACCTCGCGGGCGCCGTTCTCCAGAAGCACCTGACCGGCCTCGACGATGGTTCCGGCGGTGTCGATCATGTCGTCGAGAACCACGCAGACCTTGTCCGTGACGTCGCCGATGACGTGCATGGCCTTGGCCTGGTTGGGGGCGTCGCGGCGCTTGTCGATGATGGCCAGGCCGCCCTCCAGGCGCTTGGCGAAGGACCGGGCCCGCTCCACGCCCCCGGCGTCGGGGGAGACGATCATCAGGTTGTCGCTGTGGATGCCCTTGAAATATTCTGCCATGATGGGCGCGGCATAGAGGTTGTCCACGGGCAGGTTGAAAAAGCCCTGGATCTGCCCGGCGTGCAGGTCGATGGTCAGCAGGCGGTTCATCCCGGCCACAGTCAGGAAGTCGGCCACCAGCTTGGCGCTGATGGGCGCCCGGGGGGCCACCTTGCGATCCTGGCGGGCGTAGCCGTAATACGGCACCACGGCGGTCACCCGGTGGGCGCTGGCCCTTTTCAAGGCATCCAGCATCAGGCACAGCTCCATCAGCAGGAAATTCACGGGCTTGCAGGTGGACTGGATGACGAAGATGTCGGAACCGCGGACGTTGGCCCCGATCTCCACCCGGATCTCGCCATCGCTGAAGGTGCTCACCTTGGACGGAAGAAGCGTACAGCCCAGGTGATCGCAGATGGCCTCGGCCAACGCCGGATTGGACGTGCCGGAGAGGATTTTCAGATCGCCTTGGGCCATGGAGTTTTGCCTCGATAGTGATGTGCCGGGGGGCTGCCTTGCGGCGCGCCCGCAACGTCCGCTCCGTCCCGCCACGGCCGGATGCGGCGTTCCCGTGTGGCGTCCGGCCCGCCAGGGGCGTGTGGGGCCGGGCACAAAATATGGCTGGGGCGGTAGGATTCGAACCCACGAATGCGGGGACCAAAACCCCGTGCCTTGCCAGCTTGGCGACGCCCCAGCAGCGAGCGGGCCATTCCGGAAAAAAACGCCGCAATGCGGCGTCAGGGAAGAACCAGCCGTCCGTCAACGCCCTGGCGGACAAGCTCGGCAACAGCCTGGCGGGCCTTTTCCCGATCCCGGAACAGTCCGAACATGGCGGACCCGCTGCCGCTTAAGGCCGCACCTGCCGCGCCCAGGGAAAACAGGGTTTCCTTGAGACGCCGCAAGCCCGGCAGGGCCGTGAAAACGACACCCTCGAAGCTGTTGTACAGTGGCAGCCCGGTCACGCAAAAGGGTCGTATATTTCGGTGAAATGCGCTTGTCAAGAGACTTTCCGGGGGTGGGACGGCGTTTCCGGATTGTTCGTCGTAGGCCCGGTAGGCCCAGGCCGTGTTCACCCGCTCGCCGGGACAGACCAGGACCATGGCGAATCCGGAAAGATTAAGGGGAAAGGGGGTCAGTTTTTCGCCTATGCCCAGGGCCAGGGCCGGGCCGTCCTGGAGAAAAAAGGGCACGTCCGCGCCAAGCCGCGCGCCAAGGCAGGACAGTTCGGGGGCGGAGACGGGATGCGGGGCGTGGCGATTGAGATAGGCCAGCAGGCATGCCGCGTCGGAACTGGCCCCGCCGAGGCCCGATCCGGCCGGAATGCGTTTGTCCAAAAAGACGTCGAGGGCCGGGAAATATCCTGTTGCCTGCCCATAGGCCCGGTAGGCCCGGGCCACCAGGTTGTCCGGGCCGTCCAGGGCCGGGTCCGAGCAGGCGAGCCGCAGGCCGCCGTCCCCGGGCAGGGGGCGGACGACCAGTTCGTCGGCCGGTTGGGGCAGGGCCAAAAACAGGGTCTCCAGATCGTGGTAGCCGTCGGGGCGGCGGCCCAGAATGCGCAGATGCAGATTGATCTTGCACGGCGCAACGAGGCGGGTTTCCCCGGCGGAGGCGGCGGGTGGGGCGTGTGTCATGGGGTGGGCGTCATGGGGGGCATGAAAAAGGCGGGACGGGGAGGGGGCCCCGTCCCGCCTGGTGCTTGACCTACTTGCCGTCCGTCACCGGAATGGTGCGGAACAGGCTTTGTCCCTGGCGCTTGATCAGGAGCATGACCACGCCTTTCTTTGCGCCGTCCTCCTTGACCGCCTTGGTGAAGGCGTCCACGGTGGTCACCGGGGACTGGTTGATTTCAAGGATCACGTCGCCGGGCCGGACCTCGGCCTCCTCGGCGGCGGAGCCTTCGGCCACGCCGGCCACCAGCAGCCCCTCGGCCTTGTCCAGGCCCAGAGCCTTGGCCTCCTGGCCGGTCACGGGGCGCAGGGAGAGTCCCAGCATGGCCTGGCTCGCGGTCTCGTCCTCGCCGTTTTGCATCTCGCCCTGGGCCATGCCCTTGGAGTCGCGTTCACCCAGGCTGACGCTGACCTTTTTCGTGGAGCCCTTGCGCAGGATGGTCAGTTCGGCCTTTTCCCCGGGCCGGATGGCCGCGATCTTGCGCAGAAGGACGTTGGTGTCTTCCACGGTTTCGCCGTTGACCGCCGTGATCACGTCGCCGGTCGCAAGGCCCGCCTTGTCGGCCGGGTCGCCGGGGATGACCGAGGTCAGAAGGGCACCCTTGGTGTCCTTCATGTCCAGGGCCTTGGCGGTGTTTTCGTCGATGTTCTGGATGGTCACGCCGAGCCAGCCGCGCTTGACGGACTTGTTTTCACGCAACTGGGTGATGATGTCCTTGGCCATGTTGCTGGGGATGGCGAAGCCGATGCCCTGGCCCGAGGCCACGATGGCCGTGTTGATGCCCACCACCCGGCCTTCCAGGTCCAGAAGCGGGCCGCCGGAGTTGCCGGGGTTGATGGAGGCGTCGGTCTGGATGAAGTTGTCGAAGGGACCGGCCCCGATGATGCGGCCCTTGGCGCTGACGATGCCCACGGTGACGGTGTTTTGCAGGCCGAAGGGGTTGCCGATGGCCACCACCCATTCGCCGACCTTGAGGGATCCGGAATCGCCGAACTCGAGGTAGGGCAGGTCGTTTTTGCCGTCGATCTTAATCAGGGCCAGATCCATCTCCGGATCGCGGCCGACGACCTTGGCGGTCAGGGGCTTGTCGGCGTCGCGCAGCAGCACCTTGACCTCGTCGGCCTGGTCGATGACGTGGTTGTTGGTCACGATGTAGCCGTCACGGGAGATGATGAATCCCGAACCCAGGGAGCGCTGCTTGGGGCCGCGTTCACGTTCCTGGGGGCTGTTGGGGCCGCCCTGGGGGCCGCGGGGGCCGCCCTGGGGCCCCTGGGGACCGAAAAAGCGGTCGAACTGTTCGAAAAAGTCGTCGAAGGGCGTGCCCTTGCGCGGCATCTGCTGGAAGAAGTCGCGCAGCCTGCCCTGGTTGCCCACGGTTTTGGTGGTGGAGATGTTGACCACGGCCGGGCCGGCCTTCTCCGCCAGGGTGGTGATCTCCGGCAGGGAGGAGGCCATGGCGGGGGCGGCCAGGACGAAGATGGCGAGAATCGCCAGGACGGACGATTTCATGGTGCGGATCATATGGTTCTCCTGGGGCACGCGGCATGTTTTCAATTCCCGGTGAGGGGGTGCCGGGGCCTGTGGCTGCGTCCGGTGCGCCGATCCTGTCCGGGCGCGTGTCCCGGTCAGGGGTGCCTGGCGCACCGCCGGTTGCAAATGGTATACGTCACTTCCGGTCTTTGTAAACCGGCTCCGCAGGGATGTCCCGCATGTCGCGGCGTCGCCGCGGGAGCCGGGTCCGGGCGCCTGCGCGCCGCCGGGGCCTTGGCCGTCGCCGCCATCCCTTGACAAGGAAGGCGGTGAAAAATAATAGAAGCAATTCGGGCTTCGTCAAGGATGGCTGCGGCCTGGTTCTTGACGGCCGTCCCATCCGGCTCATGCTCCCGTAGCTCAGGTGGATAGAGCGATCGCCTCCTAAGCGATAGGCCGCAGGTTCGAATCCTACCGGGAGCACCACGTACGTCCCAGGGACGCGGTTTTTGGCCGCGTCCCTTTTTCGTTCGCCAGCCGAAATCCCATCGGACATCCCTTTATCAAGAAACGTGCCTTTGTGCATAGTTCTCGGTTTTGGCGGGATTTGTCACCTTTTTTTACTATGACGGGGTGTTTTATGTGCAATATGTTGCACGGAAAATGTGCAGGCATGTGCAGGGGGATGGCCGGAGACATGAGTCGGGGGACCGCCCTGGATATGGACGTTTTCGGAAGGGATACGCCTGGCGCGGATTGCGGCGTGCCGTGGCCTTCGCCGGGCCACCGGAGACGTTGACGCGGCACAGCGGATACCTGTAAAGAAAGTGATACAGAGAATCCGGCGAGCACTCCCGGCCATGCCCCGCGCCTTGCTTCCGGCCATGGCCGCGTCCCGCGCCAAACGTCGTTTCAAGCCTTTCCCAGGGGGAACGCGCGATGAAAATTTCTGCGGCGTCGTTATTTCTTTATTTTCTCCTTTGTCCCTGCCTGACGGCGAATGCCCAGGAATCCGGCCCGGTGGGCCATGCCCAGCACATCGCCGGGACGGTGGATGCCCGGGGGCCGGGGGGCGACGCGCGCCTTTTGGTCCCGGCCGCCTGCGTCTACCGGGCCGACGTGGTGCGCACGGCCCAGGCCGCCCGGGCCCAGTTCCTGTTTCTCGATCAGTCCGTGCTGGTCATGGACGCCGGGTCCGAGATCGCCCTGTCGGACTATGTCTATGCCTACGACAACCCCCCGGAGAAAAACGCCATGCTCATCACCGGTTCCGTGGGGATTTTCCGGATCATCACCGGGAAAATGGCCCAGAAGCTTCCCGGCAGCTTCAAGGTCCAGACCCCGCTTCTGGATATCGGGGTGCGCGGCACGGACCTGGGCATTGCCGCCTCGGCCGGTTCCGGCCGGGTGTCGGTGCTGTCCGGCGGCCCGGCCCTGGTCACGGACAGGGAATTCGGGACCACGGCCGAGGTGCCTGCGGGCAAAAGCGTGTCCAAGGAACGCGGCCAGGCCATGGGCGCTCCCGAGGCCACGCCTGCGGCGGTCACCGGCGTGTTCGACACCCTTTCTCCCGCCCCCGCCGATCCCGGTATCGGCGGCGGATGCTGAAAACCGGCCCTTCGGGCGTAAGGAGACCGAGACATGCGCAGCGCCCCGTTTCTCTTCACCGTCGTCATGGCGGCCCTGGTCACGGCAGGCGGGGCCTGTGAGGCCAGGGCGGAAAAGGACATCACCAATCCCCTGACGGGGGAGGTGGTGACCATGACCTTCGCCAAGACCCCCAACGCCCGCGAAATGGCCAAGGCCGGACAGAAACTCGGCCGCAAGACCCTGGAAGCCGCATTGTCCGCCGCCGCCCCCGGGCAGGTGGCCAAACTGGCCGGATGCCTGTCCGGCGCGAAATAGGGGGGATGGACATGCCGCGACCGTACCGCCCGATGCGCCGGGTGCGCCCGATGCGCCGGATTTTCCGGACGGCCCTGGCCGTCCTGGCCGTCTTCTGCCTGGCCGGGGTGTGGGGATGTCAGGCCGGAAAAACCGGAACGGCGGCCGCACCGGCCGCTGCCCCGGTCTCCGCCCAGCCGGCCCCTTCGGGGGCGCGTGTCGCATCCCCGGCTGTCTCCGGGCAGGAGCTCCTGGCCCTGGCCAAGCCCTTCCTGGACTGCGCCTACGCCTCCTTCGTTTCGGCCCAGGCCGGGCGGAAGGAGTATCAGGCCGAGGCGGCCCTGGCCGCCTGCGCCTCGTGCAACACGCTCCTTGAACCGTTTCGGGAAGTCGTTTTCGCGAGAACCGGCAACGCGGACTATGTGGCCGAACTGACCGACGTGGTCCAGGAGCATGCCGTCAGCGTCATGCAGCAGGCCTCGGCCGCAGCCAGGTAGGCGTTTTCGTTCCATGCCCGGGGCGAGGCGCCGGAAGGTTTCCCGGCCTGGGGCCGGGACAGCCAGGGGAGGTGCGACATGAAGGGACGTTTTGCGCATCGATGCCCGCAGCATGGGGGGCCGTCCATGCCGTGCGGCGATGGGGCATTGTCGCGCCGGGATTTTCTCAAATGGCAGGTGCGCGGGGCCTTGTATCTTGCGGCCGGGGCCGCCGGAATCGCCGGCATGGGCAATCTGGTTCTGCCGCGAACCGCCCTGGCCGGGGACGGGCCGGACATTGCCCTGGCCACGGGCAGGCCCGCCGCCGCCACCCGGGCCGCCGTGGAGCTTCTGGGCGGCATGGCGGCCTTCGTCAAGCCCGGAAACCGGGTGGTCATCAAGCCCAACATCTCCTTTCCCAACCCGCCCGAGGCCGCCACCACCACCCATCCCGAGGTGGTGCGGGAGCTGGCCGTTATGTGCCGCGAGGCCGGGGCCGCCCGGGTCATGATCCTGGACCACACCCTCTACGACCGCACTGCCTGCCTGGAACAGTCCGGCGTGGCCGCCATCTGCGAATCCGTGGAACCGGGCATGGTCCAGGCCCTAAGCGACGCCCGGTTCTACCGAGAGGCGGAGATTCCCCAGGGGGTGTCCATGACCGCCACCCGGGTCATGACCGACGTGCTCGACGCCGACGTGCTCATCTCCGCGCCCGTGGCCAAGTCCCATTCCTCGGCCGGGGTGTCCCTGTCCATGAAAAACCTCATGGGCCTCATTTTCGATCGCGGCGTCATGCACTCCCGCCACGACCTGAACGTGGCCATCGTGGATCTGGCCACGCTGCTGCGCCCGGCCCTGGCGGTGATCGACGCCACCCGCGTCCTGACCACCAACGGTCCCGGCGGGCCGGGCAAGGTGGACGTTCTGGACACGGTCATCGCCTCCCGCGACCCCGTGGCCGCCGACGCCCGGGCCGTGCTTTTGTCCGAATGGTACGGCAGGCGTTTTACGCCGCGCCAGGTCCGGCACATCGCCCTGGCCCACGAGCGGGGGCTGGGACGCATGGATGTGGAGAACCTGCGCGAGAGCCGCGTGACGGTGTGATGACCGTCAAGCGGGCCGTGCAGACGGCTAGCCTTGGGCTTTTTGTCTTCGCCGTGTGGGCCCTGGCCCGGGATACCGGGATGTCCGGGCCCGGGGCGTCCCTGGCCCGGTTTTTTTTGCGCCTCGACCCGGTGTTGGTCCTCGGCGTGGACGTGGCGGCCCGGGCCCTGGCCGCCTCCCTGTGGCTGGCCGGTGTCGTGGCCCTGTCCGGGCTGGTTTTCGGCCGGGCCTTTTGCGGCAACATCTGTCCCATGGGGGCCACCCTGGACGCGGCCGGCCGTCTTGCGGGCCAAAGAATGGGGCCAGGCCTCCCCCGTGACGGCGACGCGGCCACGGTGCCCGGCCCCCGGGGCATCAAGTACCTGGTGTTGTCAGGCATCGCCGCCAGCGCCCTGTGCGGGGTGTCCCTGGTCTTTTTCGTCTCGCCCCTGTCCCTGATCACCCGGCTGTACGGGCTGTTTTTTCTCCCGGCGGCGGAGCTTGGGGCCCGCGCCGTCCTGGAGACGGCCGACCCCCTGCTTCGCGCCCTGGACGCCAAGGCCCTGGTCTATGCCACCCTGCCCAGCCATCGTTTCGCCGGACAGCTTTTCATCGCGGCCTTTTTCGGGACGCTTTTTTTCCTGGCCCGGCGCGATCCCCGCTTCTGGTGCCGGTACCTGTGCCCGGCCGGGGCCATCATCGCCCTGTTCTCCCGGCGTCCGGCCCTTGTGGCCAGACGGGTGGGGGAGGGATGCACCGGCTGCGGGGCCTGCCGCCGGGCCTGTCCCATGGGGGCCATCCCGGCCGATCCCAAAACCACCATCTTTTACGAATGCATCGTCTGCCGTGCCTGCCTTCGGGCCTGCCCCGAGGGCGTGATCGCGTTCACCCCCTGGACCGGTCCAGGGACCGGGCCTGCGGCGTCCCGGGAGCCGGTTCTGCCGTCGCGGCGGGAGTTCCTGGCCGCCGGGGTCGTGGGCGCCGGGGCCGCCCTGACCGTGCTGACGGGCCTTGCCGAGGGCGTCTCCGCCGACGATTCCGGCGGACGTCCCCTGTCGCCCAGGGCCGTGCGGCCGCCCGGGGCGGTGCCCGAGCCGGATTTTTTGGCCCGGTGCGTGCGTTGCGGGGCCTGCATGCGGGCCTGCCCCACCAACATGCTGCAACCGGCCCTATTTTCCACGGGGGCGGCCGGGCTGTTTTCCCCCCTGGCCGTGTCCCGGCGCGGCGGCTGCCAGCCGGACTGCACGGCCTGCGGCGACGCGTGCCCCACGGGAGCCATCCGGCAACTGGTTCCGGCCGAGCGGCAGTGGGCGAAAACGGGCACGGCCCATGTCCTGCGCCAGAAGTGCCTGGCCTGGGAATTCAACCGGAAATGTCTTGTCTGCGACGAGGTCTGTCCGTACAACGCCCTGGAGTTTCGCCGGGCCGAGGGCCTTGACGTGGCCGTGCCCCATGTGGTCGAGGACAAGTGCACGGGCTGCGGCTGGTGCGAACGCCACTGTCCGGTGACCGCCGTCCCGGCCATCGTGGTGGAGCCCATGGGCGCGCTGCGGCTGGCCGCCGGATCGTATCGCGAGACCGGGCGGGCCATGGGCCTGCGCATCGAGCGCCGTCCCGATGCCGGGCACGCGGCGCCGCCGCTGCCCTCTCCGGGCGGCGAGGGCGGCCTGCCGCCGGGATTTCTCCCTTGAGATGAAACGCCATGATTTCCAAAGGCCCCATGACAACACCCGATATCGCTTCCGTCCTGGCCGGGTACGGCTCCTGCGTGGTGGCCGCAAGCGGCGGCGTGGACAGCCTGCTTTTGGCCGTCGTGGCCCACCGCGTCCTGGGCGCCTTGGCCGTGATCGCCCATGCCGTGAGCCCGGCCGTGCCCGCCGGGGACACGGCCCGTCTGCACGAGGCGGCCCGCCTGGAGGGATTCGCCGTACGCAGGGTGGACGCCGGGGAGATGCGCGACCCGCGCTACCTGGAAAACCCCGTGGACCGCTGCTACCACTGCAAGACCGGCCTGTACCGGAGGCTTTCCGCCCTGGCCCGGGAGACGGGCGCGGCCGTGCTGGCCAGCGGCACGAACCTGGACGATCTGTCCGACTACCGCCCGGGCCTTGTGGCCGCGCAGGATTTCGGCGTGCGCCACCCCTTCGTTGAGGCGGGCATGGACAAGGCCGCCATCCGGGCCATGGCCCGCGCCCTGGGGCTTTTTTTCGCCGAGACCCCGGCCTCGCCCTGCCTTGGCAGCCGCATCCACACCGGCACGCCCATCACCCGGGAGCGCCTGGCCGCCGTGGCCTTTGCCGAGGACGCCCTGCGCGACCGCCTGGGGCTTGGGCTGGTACGTTGCCGCATCCACGGCGACGCGGCCCGAATCGAGGTGGACCCGGCCCTCCTGGCCCCGGAAGCCGGGCGGCGGGGGGAGATCGCGGCCGCCGTGGCCGAGGTCGGGCGGGAATTTCTGGAACGTTTTCCCGGCATCGCAACCATCGGCCTGGACCCCCGGGGCTATGCCCGGGGCCGGGCCTTCCACACCAACCCATGAGCCTTTTTTTCGACCACAGCCGCCAGGAGCGCATCGGCCTGCCCGAGACCGTGTTCTGCCAGGGAAAGCCCCTGGCGGTCATCGAGGGGCTTATGCGGGAGCACGGCCGCCCCGGCGCGTCGCCGCTTCTTTTCACCCGTCTGGCCCCCGAGGTCTTCGCGGCCCTGGACCCGCAGGTCCGGGCCCTGGCCGATTATCACGCCCTGTCGCGCACGGCCTATACCGCCGTGCTGCCGACGGTGGCCCGGGGCCGGGTGGCCGTGGTCTCGGCCGGGACGTCCGACGGCCCCGTGGCCCACGAGGCCGCCCGCACCCTGGACTACCTGGGCATCGCGAACACCCTTTTCGAGGACAACGGCGTGGCCGGACTGTGGCGGCTGGCCAGGCATATCGAGGAGATCAACACCCACGACGCGGTCATCGTGGCCGCCGGGATGGACGCCGCCCTGGCCTCGGTGGCCGGGGGGCTGACGCCCAAGCCGGTCATCGCCGTGCCCACCTCCGTGGGCTACGGGGTGGCCGAGGGCGGGCGGACCGCGCTTTTCGCCATGCTGGCCAGTTGCGCCCCGGGGGTGTGCGTGCAAAACATCGACAACGGCTACGGCGCGGCCTGCGCCGCAGCCAGGATCATCCGCCTGCTCAATGAAAAATGATGCTCTCACGCCTGCGTCGGCACCTCCCGCCCCTTCCGCCCCTTCCGGCGGTCCCATCCTCGTGGTGCGCGCCCCGTCGGGGCTCTCGGGCGACATGTTCGTGGCCGGGCTTGTCCGGCTGGCCGGCTTGGGCGCCCCGGCCCTGGCCGGGATGGTGGCCCGGCTCGGGGTGCCGGAGCTGGACGGGGCCCTGGCCGTGGTCGACCGGTCCGTGTCCGGCATCGCTGGGGCGGGCTGCGACATCCGGCTGCCGCACGTCCATTCCCACACCACCATGGCCGACATCCGGGGGCTCATCGCCGCCGGCCGTCTGTCGGCGCGCGGCCGGGAGCTGGCCCTTGCGGCCTTCGGGGAACTGGCTCGGGCCGAGGCCGCGGTGCACGGCGTGGCCGTGGACGAGGTGGCCTTCCACGAGGTGGGGGCCCTGGACAGCATCCTGGACGTGTGCCTGTCCGCCGAGCTTTTCGCCATGATCGGCCCGTCGCGCTTCGTGTGCGGGCCCCTGCCCATAAGCGACGGGGTGGTGGCCTGCGCCCACGGCCTGTTGTCCACGCCCGCCCCGGCCACCCTGGCCCTGCTTGAGGGCATGCCCGTGTACGGCATCCCCGGGGCCGGGGAGACGGTCACCCCCACGGCGGCGGCCCTTTTGCGGGCCTTCGCCCCTCAATTCGGCCCCTGGCCGCCCATGCGGCTCACGCGCCAGGTCCGGGCCTACGGCGGCCGGGTCATCCCCGGCGTGCCCAACGGGGCGATTTTCGCCCTGGGCGAGGCCCTGCCCGCCGAGCTGGCCGCCGCATGCCGCATTTCGGCGTGACATTCCCGGAAAACGCGCCCGGCCCTCTTGTGATTTCATGAACAAGGCCGCTTTGGATCGTGAACCGCTACGGTAAACGGCGGGCAGGGTCCGGTGAACGGTATTGCCGGGCCCGGGCGCAACGTATCACCGGCGCATCCGGGCCGTTTACCGAAAAGGCATGGATATTCGCTTGCCGGGCGTGTAGGTTTCGCCCACCTTTGCAATGCGTTTCAACCACGGAACCGGGGGATGACGATGACTTCGGAGAAAATCGAGAGCATGATGCATGAGGACCGCCTGTTCGAACCGCCCATGGCCGGACGGGAAAACGCCTATATCAAGAGCCTGGACGAGTATCGCGCGGTCTACAAACGGTCCATGGAGGATCCGGAGGGCTTTTGGTCCGACCGGACCACCGAGCTTCTGACCTGGTACAAGAAATGGGACAAGACCCTGGAGTGGAGCTTCGACACCCCGGACATCAAGTGGTTTGCGGGCGGCGAGCTCAATGTGGCCTACAACTGCCTGGACCGGCACCTGGAAAACGGGCGTCGCAACAAGGCGGCCATCATCTGGCAGGGCGAGGCCGACAAGGACGTACGCGTCTACACCTACCAGATGCTCCATGACGAGGTCTGCCGCTTCGCCAACGTCTTGAAGAAGATGGGCGTCAAGCGCGGCGACCGGGTCAGCCTGTACCTGCCCATGGTCCCCGAACTGGCCATCGCCATGCTGGCCTGCGCCCGCATCGGCGCGCCGCACAGCATCGTGTTCGCCGGATTTTCCGCCAACAGCCTGCGCGACCGCATCAACGACTGCCAGTCAAAGATCCTCGTGGCCAGCGACGCCGTCATCCGGGCCGGAAAGACCATCCCGCTCAAGCAAAACGCCGACGCGGCCCTGGCGGAATGCCCCACCGTCGAGAAGTGCATCATCCTCAAGCACGGCGGCAACGCCGTGGAGATGGCCCCCGGCCGCGACACCTGGTGGCACGACGAGATGGCCGCGCCGGACATCACCGCCCACTGCGAGCCCGAGCGCATGGACGCCGAGGACGTGCTGTTCATCCTTTATACCAGCGGCTCCACCGGCAAGCCCAAGGGCGTCTACCACACCACCGGCGGCTACCTGACCTATGTGGCCCACACCACCCAGTGGGTCTTCGACGTGCATGAAAGCGACATCCACTGGTGCACGGCGGACATCGGCTGGGTCACGGGCCATTCCTACATCGTCTACGGGCCGCTGGCGCTGGGGGCCACGTCGCTCATGTTCGAGGGCGTGCCCACCTATCCCGGCCCGGACCGGTTCTGGCAGATCTGCGAGAAGTTCGGGGTCAACATCTTCTACACCGCGCCCACCGTCATCCGGTCGCTCATGCGTTCCGGGCCGCAGTGGACCGAAAACCACGACCTGTCGTCGCTGCGGGTCCTTGGGTCCGTGGGCGAGCCCATCAACCCCGAGGCCTGGATGTGGTACCACACGCACATCGGCAAGGGGAAACTGCCCATCGTGGACACCTGGTGGCAGACGGAGACGGGCGGGCTCATGATTTCGGCCCTGCCGTACGCCACGCCGCTCAAGCCCGGTTCGGCCACGCTGCCGCTGCCCGGCGTCGACGCCACCATCGTCAACTCCGAGGGCCAGGAGATGCCCCTTGGCGACGGCGGGTTCCTGGTCGTCCGCAAGCCCTGGCCGGGCATGTTGCGCGGGGTGTGGGGCGACCCGGCCCGCTTCAAGCAGCAGTATTTCGCGGGATTCAAGGGCGTCTACGAGAGCGGCGACGGCGCGCGCCGGGACACGGACGGATATTTCTGGATCATGGGCCGCGTGGACGACGTGATCAACGTGTCCGGGCACCGCATGGGCACGGCCGAGATCGAGTCGGCGCTGGTGTCGCACCCGACCGTGGCCGAGGCGGCGGTGGTGGGCATGCCGCACGACGTCAAGGGCCAGAGCATCTATGCCTATGTGACGCTCAAGGCGGGCTTCGAGGAGGACGAGGAGCTTTTGAAGGCCCTGAAGGTCCATGTGCGCAAGGAGATCGGGCCGATTGCGCAGCCGGAGGTGATCCAGTTCGCGCCGGGGCTGCCCAAGACCCGCAGCGGCAAGATCATGCGGCGCATCCTGCGCAAAATCGCCTCGGATGAGACCGAGAGCCTGGGCGATACCTCGACCCTGGCCGATCCGAGCGTGGTGGGGGAGCTGATCGACGGCAAGAAGCGGCTGTTGGGGTAGCGGCGAGCGGGTTCCGGCCAAGAGCCGGAAGAAAGAGAAAAAATGGAAGGGCCGCCCCGAGAGGGGTGGCCCTTTTGTTTTGAATTATATTATATATCCTGCAAAGAACTGTCGAGTATTTATGTTCAGTATGTATTTGATATATTATAAATAGTACGGATAGTTCAAATGCAAAGTAATCGAAAAGATGGTCGCCTAGCAAATATTTAATTGCCATATGTCAGACGGTATAGTATATAAAAAATTCTAAATCGATAGTTATTTAAACAAAGTTCTGTAGTATATTTGGATAGTTACGTTGAACGCATTCGATAGCGTAGTTCTGTTGAAGTTAATACTGCAACTATAAAATTAGGAGAAAAGCATGGGAAGCACAGGGTCTGGTAATTTTTCTGATTATACTGGTTCGAGAGGTTCAGGAACAGGTAGTAATGTTTCAGACGGTTCAGGTGGATCCAGCGGTGTTGATCCTTGCGAGCAAGCATTTTCTAGTCAGCTCGAAGAAGTTGCATTGTGTCAATACTATGATAAATATAAAAGTGTACCTCCGAGTGAAACAAATTTAATGGTAACTGTTGTTAAGCGTGTAATGGCAATAGATATAAATGGATTGACAGTTGGTGCGCTACCAACTAGTCATAATTATTTAGCTGCCTGTTTGAATAGTGGGTATAAATTCTATGGACGCGTAAAATCATCATCTGACTTGCCAGTTCCATCAGTGATTGTTGATTTCATAAGCGTCAAGGAGTAGTTATGTTGCTAATCGTTGGGGAAGTGATAGTAGATTATACATATCGCTCGCTAACCCGCGAGTGTAAACTTCGTCTGGGAGGTATCATCCATGCTGCAAGAGGTCTGTGGGCCTCAGGGATTGAATATTCAGTTGCAGCAATTTGTCCTGGTTATCTAGTTGAGCAAGCAAAAAAGTATTTAAAGCAGCATGGTTGTACAAGTATTATTTGGATTGGCGATGTTATCGGATCACCGAATGTGATGTTGATTGGCGACCCTTGCGAGGTTTCAAATCAGGAATACGAACTTCTTCTTCGAGATGAAAAGACTGTTAAGCTGATGGATGATGAAGGAGAACTAAAAAAATATCGCGATATCTTGATATTTCCAGGTCGTTTTGACTTGTTGTCATTCCGAAATCGTTTTGGAATTAATGTGCAATTTAGCTTTGACTTAGCATATGATATCGATGATATGTCATTGCTAAGCAGTTATGTCGGTAATATTGCTTCAATTATAATTTCAACATCATCTGAGTTATTTTTAAAAGAATGGTCAAAGAATGTAGAAGGATTAGTCGCTAAAATGCGTTCACTTGGCGCTAAATATTTACTGCTTAAGGAAAACAGGGGTGGGAGTAGGCTTTTTGATTTAGAAAACAATGCAGTCGAAAATATTCCTGCCTCATTAGGAAAAACGGTTAATTCTGTTGGTGTTGGTGATGTATACACTGCTGTAATGGTTGGACAGTCAAATAATGGATGGATAAATGCCGCATGGCGTGGTTCTCGAGCTGCAACATATTATTCACGAACGACATATATCGATGATTTTAAGAGAGATGTTCTGAGAGATCAGGGAATTCAATTCGAAATATTACGTAATTTAGGTGGTACTTTTCTTCCTTGGCATTCAAGAAAGAAATTTTCAATTTATCTTGCTGCTCCTGATTTTTCAACCATCGAAAGAGATTATATTGATCTTGTTATCAAAGCTCTTGAATATCATAATTTTAATTTGCGTAGACCAGTGCAAGAATTTGGTGAGCTAAATAAAGAGTCTGATATTTCGGAAATGCACACAGTTTTCGTAAAAGACTATGAACTATTGATGGAATGTAATGCCGTATTTGCCGTCCCGTTAAGTAAAGACCCTGGGACAGTGTGTGAAATAGGAATTGCAATTTCTTGTAATAAACCAGTAATAACATTTGATCCTAAACATGAAAACGCGAATACGATGATTGTCGCTGGCAGCACAATTTACTCAAGTGATCTTGATGTTTGTTTAAATGCCCTATTTGTTGAAATATCAAAAATGTTATGAATAAATTCCATACTACATCTATGTTGCTCGCGTCAGGGGGGTTGGATTCAACGACTGTTGCATACAAGCTTGTCTCAGAGGGGCATAGGATTGTGCCTGTGTTTTTTAACTATGGGCAGCATTGTATTAAAACCGAATGGACGCGTTTGAATGATGTTCTTCCAGACAATGTTCAACATCCAGAATGCATAGATATTTCTGGAATTTTCCGTGGTTCAAAATCTCGGTTAATAATTGAGGCAGATCTTTGGAATGATAGAGTAAGCGATGACGATTTATATGTCCCATACCGGACGATGTTGTTCTTTGCCGCTGCAGCTGCCCGTGCGCAAACCATAGGAATTTTTAATATATATACTGGGTTTATCAATAGTAATCATGCTAAGGAAATAGACTGTACCTCTAGTTTTTTGAATAATCTTGATAGACTGACAGAAAATATTGGGTCAGTTCGATTTATTTCTCCTTTTCGCTATTCGTCAAAGGCCGATGTAGCTCGACTAGCATCTTCTCTGGGGGTACCGATTGGAAGAACTTTTTCTTGTCAAGCAGCGAGCGATTTTCCTTGCGGAGCATGTCCGAATTGCGTAGAGCGATTGCGTGCATTGAAGGAGGCAGGCCTTTCATGATAAATATAAATGAGAAATTTTCTGCATTTCTTATAGTTGCCGAGGCTCGACGCATTGCTGACTATGCGTCATCTGTAGGAATACATAAGACACATTTTTATTGCCGAGATACTTATAACCATATTGGAGCTGTCCTGGCGGATGTTGTTCTTCAGGCTGGGCTTAATTATTTTAATGTAGTACGTCCTCGAGTGATGAATATCATAGATTCTTTTCCTGATATGAATTGCGTTGTGAATTTGGTTGAGATGGTTAATTCCCAACAGACCCCCTTTTTTTTGAGTTGGCAACATGCTGAAAAGATACAGAGATTTGAACGACTAGTTATTTTTCTTCATAATAATAATATAAATTACATAGATGAGTTACGTGTATTGCTTATGAACAATAATTTCTGCTCAAGATTGCTAAAACTCAATGGGATTGGGCCAAAAACGATTGACTACATGTCATGTCTGGTTGGTCTTGATTGTATTGCAGTAGATAGACATATTCGATCTTTTGCAAAACGTGCGGGTATTGAAATAAATAATTATCATTTTCTCAAACTTGTATTTAGTTACGCTGCGGATATGTTGTCAATTTCTCGTCGTGAGTTTGATAGTTGGGTTTGGTGCCGTGAGTCGGAAAATTCTCCAAGACAATTTGTACTGCCATTTTGTCATAATACTTCACTACACACGCCAAACCTATCTTCAGATGGAATTCCTGGCCGCGCATCCTGTGGCCACGCTTAAAAAGATCGCCGCCGCCATGGGAGTGGCCTGGGAACAGCTTCGGGCATGAAAAAGGGCCGCCCCGGAGTGGGGTGGCCCTGTGCGATATCAGCTTGTGGTTATGTTCCGCGTCAGGTGCGGCGAATATCGTGATGTGCCGCGACCGCCTGGAGCGACAGCCGGAACAACCGCCCGGAGCAATCGGCCCGGCGCGATTTCCGGAGCGACGGAACACAACGACCTCCAGAAGGGACTGTCTCGAACGACCGCCCGGAGCGACCGGTAAAGCGACCGGTAAAGCGACCGGCAACGCGGCCGTATTTTCCGACCGTGCCGCGCGGTTTCCCGGACCATCCCGCCCGCATCACCCCTTGGGCGGCCCTTCCGCATCCCCGGGCCGGGGCGTGGTCGCGTCCTCAGCCTCACCCACAGCCGCAGCATCAGCCACAGCCGCAGTATCGGCCGCAGCATCATCCCCAGCATCGGGCCCAGTCTCGGGCCCAGTCTCGGCCCCGGCCTTGGCCGGGCTGCCCGGCACCCACCACCTCGCCGCCTCGCGCTTTTCCTGTGCGCCGGGCACGGCCCGGGTCTTGAGCACCGAGATCAGCACCGAGAGGGCGATGATGCCAGCCGTGGCCGCCAGGGCCAGCTCCGTGGAGATCACCTTGCCGCCAAACCAGGCGTTGACGATCATCTTCACCCCCACCAGCACCAGCACCAGCGACAGGCCGTATTTCAGGTAGTGGAAGCGGTGGATGATGCCGGCCAGGGCGAAATACAGGGCCCGAAGCCCCAGGATGGCGAAGACGTTGGAGGTATAGATGATGAACGGGTCGGTGGTGATGGCGAAGATGGCCGGGATGGAGTCCAGGGCGAAGACCACGTCCGTGATCTCGATCAGCGCCAGCACGATGAGAAGCGGCGTGATGTACGTCACCCCGTTTCGCCGCACGAGAAACTTCCGCCCCTCGAAGCCCTCGGTCACCCGGAAGTGGCGGCGCATGAACAGGTTGATGCGGTTTTTGGCGATGTCCGGTTCCTGCCCAACGGTCACCAGCATCTTGATCCCCGTGAACACCAAAAAGGCCCCGAACACGTAGATGACCCAGTGGAAGGCGTGGAGGATGGCCGTCCCGGCCAGGATGAGCGACCCGCGCAGCACCAGCGCGCCCAGGATGCCCCAGAACAGGACCGTGTGCTGGTTGCGGCGCGGCACGGAAAAATGCAGGAAAATCAGGACGAAGACGAAGATGTTGTCGACGGACAGGCTTTTTTCGATGAGGTAGCCGGTGAAGTATTCCTTCCCGGCCTGGGGCCCGAGAAAATGGTAGACGCCCGCCCCGAAGCCCAGGGCCAGGATCACGTAGCCCAGGCTTAAAAGCAGCGCCTCGCGCACGCCGATCTCCCGCCCGTTGCGGTGCAGCACGCCCAGGTCCAGGGCCAGTAACACGAGGACCAACAGATTGAAGCCAATCCACATCCAGGCCGTTCCCATGTGTCATCCCCAGATTGGTTCCCGGATCGGTTCCCGGATCGGTTTCCGGAACCGGTCGCCCATGTGATGGTAGAATCCCTATGCCCGGTACACCGGCGGCCGCGCCCGGGGCAACGGCCCATGCCGCCGTCCGGGGTACCGCATGTCGCCATGCGCCGCCAGCCTCCCCGGAGCCTGCCGGCCGGTCAGGGACTCCCGCGCGGTCTTTTCGGCGGGAGCCCCTGTGTCGTCAGGGCCCGGGTCGTGCTGCCCTGCGGCGGCTCAGGCCGTGCCTGGACAAGGCGAGTCAGCGACGGCCCGGCCCGTCGCTTTCTGATGGCGTCGCGCCTTACATGGCCAACTAACTGCTGGAGCCCGCGACGGCCCGGCCCGTTCAGGTGGCGTCGCGCCTTACATGGCCAGTTGCTGGATGCCCTCCAGGGTCCAGGACGGCCTGGCGGCCTGCTCGTCGCGGCTGATGCGCCAGACCTCGCGGACCTGGCCGGGGTTCCCGGCGGACTGGTCTTCGCGCAAAAGGACGTCGAAAAAGACCGTGATCACGGTCTGCCCGCCCTGGGAAGCGGCCTCGAGCACCCGGGCCTCGACCATGAGGATCTCGGTCTTCCCCGGGGCCGGGTCGTCCTGCGCCTGCCGGGCGATTTCGGAGAACACCTCGGGGCTGGTGAACTGCCGGATGTCGTCCAGGTCGCGGCGGTCCCAGGAGGCCTGGAGCCGGGAATAGAGGGCCTTGACCCCGGCCAAGAACTCGGCCTCGTCAAGGCCAGCGGGCATGACCGGGGCGGTATGCCCGGCGGGCCGGTCCTGGCCCGGGGGCGTCGCGTGCAGCGCGCCCCAGCCGTCAGGGGCCCGGTCGGCGCCAGGAGCGCCGTATTGGGGGCCGACGTAGGCGAGGCGGTCGCCGCCCGCTGCGGCCTGCCGCATGTGGGCCGTCTTCCGGCTCGCAAAGAGCCTGAAGAGCAGATACAACCCGCCACCCAGAAGGAGAATCTCCAGGATGCCGATGCCGCCGCCCATGCCGCCGCCAAACAGCATCGAGCCGATGAGCCCGCCCATGAGCAGGCCGCCGAACATGCCGCCCATGCCGCCGAACATGCCGGGTCTGGCGGCGGCTCCCGGGGCTGCGGCGGCCGCGGGGCCGCCCGGCTGGTTCGGGGTGGCCTGCTGGTTGACGGTCGAGGTGTTGCGATCCGGCGCGGTGGGCTTGTCGTAGGGTTTGGAATAGGTGTCCCGGCTGCCGAAGGACTTGCCGCCGCCCACGCGCTTGGCCTCGGCCAGGTCCACGGCCATAAGGAGCATGGCCAGGGTCAGAAGCGGGGCGCCGATGCGGCGCAGGACTGCCGCCATGCCGTGCCCGGGCAACGGGCGGGCGGCGGCCGGCGAGGGGGCGGGGGATAAACGGGGGTGATGCATGGAAGCCTCCAGTGCGGTTTGTGCTGGAGGTCCCAAAAAAGAAAACGAGACTTCCAGCATGATTGCTCATGCAGAAGGTCTCGCTCGCCGACTGGCGTCGACGGCAAGGCCAAGCGCCGGAAAGGCGCAGTGCTGTTGACCTTGCCCGAAAGAGCTACTCCCCTTCAAGAAGGTGCGACAATACCCGATCCGCCTCAGGTGTCAAGGCCCACATGGCAGCCTTCCCTCGCTGGGGCGGCGTGAGGCGGCCGTCAATGGAAAAAAAAGCGGGACAGGCCGTTAGCCTGTCCCGCCGTCGTTTTTTGGTAGCGAGGGAGGGACTTGAACCCCCGACACTGCGGATATGAGCCGCATGCTCTAACCACCTGAGCTACCTCGCCGCACAAGCTCCCGCACGCGTGAGACGGGCTTAATACACATTCGCACCGTCTTTGGCAAGCCGCAAACGGGTTCGAACCGAAAATGGCCGCCAAAGGACGCCCGAAGGGCAGGCAGCCGCGAAACCGGCTTGCAATCCCGGCCCGAGTCGGCCACATTTCCCACCGGCCGTATGCGGCCGCAACCCACAACCCAGGCAGCAGCCCATGACCATTCCCTATAATTACCTTCGCGCCCGCATCCGCGTGGCGCATATTGTGGACAACTACAAGGCCCTGTGCCGTCCGGGCGGCGAGACCATCCCGGTCATCAAGGCCGACGCTTACGGGCACGGCCTGATTCCCGTGGCCAGGGCGCTTTGCGCCGCCGGAGCGGCCACCTTCGCCGTGGGCACGGTGGAGGAGGCCGCCGCCCTGCGCGGCTCGGGCATCCCCGGCCGCATCATATCCCTTCTGGGGCCGCTGGACGCCGGCCAGTGTCAGGCCCTATGGGCCTACGACATCATTCCCTTCGTGCACCATCCCGATCAGTTGCACCTGCTGGCCGGGGTCGCCCGGCATATGGACGGCCCCCTCGGCGTGGCCCTCAAATGCGACACGGGCATGCGGCGTCTGGGCTTCATCCGCAAGGAGGCCGCCGAGGCCGCCCGGATCATCACCGCCGCCCCGAACCTGCATGTGGCCATGCTCAGCTCCCACCTGGCCACGGCCGACGACCCCGAAGACGTGGACTATGTGGCGGCCCAGATCCAGGAATTCAACGCCATCCGGGACATGCTGCATCAGGCCGGGCTGACCTTCCAGTCCAATCTGGCCAACTCCGCCGCCATCCTGGCCCACCCCGAGGCCCATTTCGATTCCCGCCGGGCAGGCATCGCCCTTTACGGCGGCAATCCCTTCCACGGCACGCCGCTGGCCCACCTGGGCCGGGGCCTCAAACCGGCCATGGACGTGGCCACCCGCATCGTCTCCGTACACGACCTGGCTCCGGGCCAGTCCATCAGCTACGGCCGCACCTTCACCGCGCCCGACGCCATGCGCGTGGCCGTGGTGGCCGCCGGATACGCCGACGCCTACAGCCGCAACCTCTCCAACACCGGTTTCATGCTGCTTGGCGACACCCGGGTGCCCATCTGCGGCCGGGTCTGCATGCAGCTTACCGCCGTGGACGTCTCCGAAGTCCCGGCCGCCAAGCCCGGCGACGAGATCCTCCTGCTCGGCGGGCAGGGCGAAGAGGCCATCACCCCCGACGATCTCGCCGAATGGTGGGGCTCCATCTCCTACGAACCCCTGTGCCTGCTCGGCTTGAACCCCCGCGAATATATCGACTAGGCGCCGGGAAGAGCGGGGGGCGCCGCCCCCCGCACCCCCCGCCAGGGGGGTAACCCCCCTGGACCCCGTAACGTGCGTCCCTGGGCGCCTTGTGGCGAAACGCCACAAGGCGCCCAGGGACGCATGGTTCCGGTTCCACGGGCCTTGCCCCTGGCAGGGACGCCGCGGCTGGGTGAAGCATTGCTCCGTGCCGCCTGGACTTCCGGGCGTCTGGTCAAGGCGCGGCGCGCCTTGACCAGACGCCCGATGTCAGGGGGTTCCGGGGGAAATGATTTCCCCCGGGCGGGGTGCGGGGCGGCAGCCCCGGTTAACGGGTGGCTTTGATGCGGGCGATGATGCCGGTGGTGGAGATGCCGGGCAAAAGGGGCAGGCTTTGGACGCGTCCGCCCCGGGCCAGGACCACGTCGCGGCCGACGATGGCGTCGGGTTGCCAGTCGCCGCCTTTGACCAGGATATCGGGCGCAATGGCGGTGATGAGGGCCAGGGGCGTATCGTCCTCGAAGGCGGTGACGAAGTCGGTGGCCGCGAGGCTGGCCAGGACGAAGGCGCGCTGGTCGAGGGGGGTGACGGGCCGGGTGGGGCCTTTGAGGCGGGTCACGGAGGCGTCGGAATTGACGCCGACGACCAGGATGTCGCCCAGGGTCTTGGTCCGGGTGAGGAGATCGGCGTGTCCGGCGTGCAGCAGGTCGAAGCAGCCGTTGGTGAAGACCACGGTTTTGGTGGCGCGCTGGGCGGCCAAGAGGGTCAGGAGCCGGGGCAGGGCGACGATTTTGGGATGCGCGGGGACGGCGGCCATCAGACTTTGCGGGCCAGGGTTTGGGACGACCCGAAAAACAGGAGCTCCAGCCAGTCCAGGCCGAATTCCAGGCAGGCCTCTTCGTCGGCCAGGATGGCTTCGTGGCGCGAGGCGTTCATGTCCAGGTGTTCGAAGAGCTTCATGCGCACGATGAAGTCCTGGAAGGCGTCGGGGGTGTACTGGGCCAGAAAGACCATGTTTGCCTGTTTGGATTGCAGCCGGACGCCGCGGTCCCGGGCCAGGGCCATAAGCCGCATGTAACGGTCGTTGTGGCGGTAGTAGTCGGCCAGTCCCTGGTCTTTGAGCCATGTGCCGGACTGCCACGGGGTGGTTTCCTCGAAACCGCGGCAGTGGGGTTCCCGGACGACGAAATATTGCTCCACCACCTGTCCGGCATCGTCCAGGCGGGTGGCCCGGCCCAGGGGATAGGTGCGGCAGGCCCCGGGGCGGTTGGGGTAGACCTGGCAGCCGGAATCGGCCACGAAGGGACAGGGCTTGCGGGGTTTGTCCGCGAGCATGTTCAGGGACAGCATGGGGAATCCGGTGTCGGGGCTCAGGGAAAGGCGGGCATAGAGTCTGGCGAATTCGTTGCCGCCGAGGCGCAGGCTGCGGCGCAGGCGCAGGGCGTCGTAGGGCGTGAGCATGAGGTTGAGGTCGCCGCAGCAGGCGTTGAAGCAGGGCACGGAGGGGTTGCAGGCGAAATGGAAGGATTCGCCCGGACACAGTTCGGGCAGGGAATCGAGAAATGCCTGGGTACCGTCACGATCCTGGGTGTTTTGCATGGTATCGGAATCCATTGTTGTCTCCGGGTGCGTGATTACGCTGTTGCAGCCAGTGTGGCAACCGTTGCGCCGTCCGCCCGGGATGTCCCGTTACGCGGGGATTTTCCCATGATCCGGCAGGGTTCGCGGACTTGACAGGGCATGAAAAAAGGGTGAACTTTCGGGCTTCTGGAAGGAAGAGCGCCTGTTGTGGTCGCGGCTTTCCAAAGAAACATGGAGTCCTCATGGATGAAGTGGTTGTCTTGCGATTGTCCAACCAACTGCCCGAACTGGACAGATTGGCGGAGGCCGTGGAGGCTTTCGGGGAACGGCACGGGTTTCCCCGCAAGACGGTCTATCAGCTCCGCCTGGTTTTGGACGAACTCTTGACCAACGTGATTTCCTATGGTTTTTCCGACAACAAGGATCATGAGATCGAGGTGGAAATCCGACTCGCCGGTTCGCAGCTTCAGTTCCGTATCGAGGATGACGCCGCGCCTTTTGACCCGTTGCGGGTCGATTCGCCCGATCTGACGACCACGGTTGAGGACCGGGCCATCGGGGGGCTTGGCATTCATCTGGTGCGCAAGCTCATGGATTCCGTGCGTTATGAACGCCGAGACGACAAGAATCGGCTTTTTCTCGAAAAAACCATCTCTTGACCGCAAAAGGGGTTCCCACATGGAATTGGTGGAAAAAAACACCGGCGACGTGACGATCCTGGTCCTGAACGGCCGCCTTGACAGCAATACCTCCAAGATATTGGAGGACAAGGTCATGGATATTCTACGCCAGGGCTGCAAGAAGGTGCTTATGGACTTCCAGGATGTCGATTACATCAACAGCACCGGCCTGCGGGTTCTGCTCCTGGCATTGCAGCAGTTGAAGAAGAACCAGGGACGGCTTTTTTTGTGCTGCATCAAGGACTACATGAAAGAGGTCTTCGAGATATCCGGATATACGGAGATTTTTCCCATTTTCATCTCCCAGGACGACGCCGTCAAGGGATTTGCCTGATTCGACTGGGAGAGGCGGCTTGGGACACGGTTGCAATCCTCTGCAAGACGGACGACATCCGTCTGGCAAGGAGATGGTCATGAGAATATGGATTGTGCTTGCGGCGTTGCTGGCTTTTCCGGGGTCGGCCCTGGCGAGCGGCAAAGCCCCCCTGGAACTGGCCGGGCTGCGCCTTGGCGGCGACATCGCCCAGTACGCCCAGTTCGTGAATGCGGATTCGGCCACGAAGGGTTTTTTCCGGCCGCACCTGGAGATGGTGTCTCTGAAGGCCCGGGAGGGGTTGCGTAGCGCCTATGCGGATTACGGCACCTGTCAGAACAAGGGCCGCATCGTGCGCGTCAAGGTCAATTATTCCGACGGATCGCTTGCCTTTTTTGAAAAGGTGTTGGCCGAGCTCAAAAAGCGTTACGGGAATCCCGAAGACTGGCGCGGCAACCCCTTCGGCACCCTGCGGGCCTGGAAGTGGAGCATTGCCTCGGGCAACGACCGCATCAGCATGGTGCTCATGTATTACGCGGGCGACGATGGGGAATACACCGAGGGCAACTCCCTGCGCATCACCTCCCGCAACATGGTGGAGGAAGAGGACCGGTGCTATGCCAACAGCAAAGACAGCGCTGAACCGGTTACGGAGTTGCGCAAGCCCGCCGACGTATCCGAACTGGATTGGCTGCTGCCCAAGTAGGTGGGCGTGAACCGCACACCCGGGGCTGCGGCGTCATCCGCTCTTCTGCATCATCGCTATCAGGATAAAAAAGCCGTCCTGTCCGGTCTGCTGCAACGCCTGGCCGGACTTTCCGGACGGATCGACTGGCCGGGGGCGGACGAAGCCCGGCAGACGTCGGCCTCCCTCCTGGCGAGCCTTGGCGAACCCTTCCTCTTCGTGGTGGTGGGCGAGGTCAAGACCGGGAAAAGCAGCCTGGTCAACGCCCTTCTGGGCGAAGACCTGTGCGAGGTGGCCCCGGACCCCTGCACCGACCGCATTCGCATGATTTTTCACGGCGAGACCGTTTCGGAAGTCGCGGTCGATCCGTTGCTGTCCCATGTCCGCGCCCCGCATGACATCCTGCGTGAAATCGCCGTGGTGGACACCCCCGGCGTGGACAGCATCATCGACCGCCATCAGGAAATCACCGAGCGGTTCATCCCCAAAAGCGATCTGGTGCTGTTCGTTTTCTCGGCCATCAATCCCTATTCCCGTTCGGCCTGGGAGTTTTTCTCCCTGGTGCGCCAGGAATGGCGCAGGAAGGTAGTCTTCATCCTCAATCAGGCCGACCTGGCCACCCCGGACCAACTGCGGGTCAATGCGGCCTCGGTCAGGCGGCTGGCCGAGGAACGCGGCGTGGCCGATCCCGTGCTGTTCGCCGTCTCCGCCACCCGGAGCAAGGCCGACCCCGAGGGTGGCGGCATCGAGGCCGTGCGCCGCTACATCCGGGACATGGTCACGGGCGGCGGACACTACGCCCAAAAGCTCCGTTCCCTGTGCGACGCCGCCGTGCGGCTGATCGAGCGGCTTTCCAGGGCCGTGGCCGGCCGCCGGGAGGAGATCGCCCGGGACGCGGCCCAGGCCGAGGCCATCAAGGAACGCATGGCCCAGGCCCAGGCCGCCGCCGCACGCGAGGTGGGCAGCCTGGTGGCCCGGGTGGCGGCGGTCTATGCCCGGCTGTCCCGGGATTTTGCCGATACCTTCGAGGCCGAGCTGTCCTTCGGCAACATGATCGGCCGTTCCCTGCGCGGCGTGTTCCGGCGCGGGGGCGGCATCGAAGCGCGGGTCGCCGAACTGGCCAGGGATTTCGCCGAAACCCTCACCCGCGAGGTGGAGGACGTCACCCGTCAGGGCGCGGCGCATGTTGCCGAGAGCATCCAGGATCGGGTGCGGCCGCTTTTGGACGAACTGGAGGGCCGGGACCGGTTCGGACGCGGCCTGGCCGGTCCGGCCGCCGTGTCCGAGGAGCGGGAGACTGTAGCCCGCGAGGTGCGGCTTCGGGTGGAGGCCCTGCTCGGCGCGGAGGGAGGACTCACCGGGGTTTCGCCGGCGGAATATTCCGGGCTGGACCCCAAGGCGGCCATGGGCGGCGTCCTTGTGGTGGTGGGGACGCTCTTTGCGGTGTCGGTCAAAAGCGTGGTGGTGGACGTGACCGGAGGCTTGGTGGCGGCCACGGGCATGGTGCTGGCCGGAGGGGCGCTTTTATGGAAGCGGCCGCGCATCATGCGGGCCTTCCGCAAGAACCTGGCCGAGGCCGGTGAGCGTTTGGAGACGGAGCTTGCGGAACGGCTGACGGCCAGGATGGAGCATCTTTTCACTGAACTTAACACGCGCTTCGAGCCGTTTTTCACGGGCGTCGCCGAGCGGGAACGGCTGGCCGGGGATCTGGCCCGGGAAACGGCCGTCCTGGCCGACGACTGCGACGCCTTCGCCCGGGATGTGGACAACGGGGCGTAAGCGTCCAGACTGAGCCGTTTCCGGCGCCATCCCCGCTGGCTTGTCACGGCCATGGATCTCCCTATACGTACCGGCAATCCGCCACGGCCCAGCGCCGCTCCTCGGGGGCATGGGCCGTGGCCCCACCATGAAAAAGGACAGGAGCGTGTGGTATGAGCGAACGGTATGAAAAGGGCCTGGCGGCCCTCAATGCCCTGGCCCCCCGGAGCGCCCAGGCCGTGCAGGACGCCCTGGCCGACATCGCCCCGGACATGGGGCGGTTTATCGTGGAATTCGCTTACGGCGATATCCATACCCGCCCCGGCCTGGATGTCGCCTCCCGCCAGACGGCCACCATCGCCGCCCTGACCGCCCTGGGCAACGCCGCGCCGCAACTGCGGTTTCACATCGAGGCCGGGCTTGCGGCGGGACTGACTCCCCAGGCCGTCATCGAGATCATCTACGTGGCCACGGTGTTCGCCGGTTTTCCGGCAGGCATAAACGCCATTGCCGCGGCGCGGGTTGTCTATGAGGAAAAGGGCGTGGAGATGCCGCTTTCTCAGGACGCGCCCCCTGCACCCACGGATCGCCGCTCCCGGGGCCTGGCGGCCCTGGCCGTGACCAGCCGGACCGCCGGACGGCAGGTGCTGGACTCCCTGGCCGACATCGCCCCGGATTTCGCCGGGTTCATCCTGGATTTTTCGTATGGCGACGTCATCTCGCGCGGCATCCTGACCTCCGGCCACAAGGAGATCGCCATGATCGCGGCGGCCACGGCCCGGGGAACCATGGAGCCGCAACTCAAGGTGCACGTCAAGGCGGCCCGGGCCGTGGGCCTGAGCCGGGAGCAGATCGTGGAGGTCATCATCCAGATGGCCGTCTATGCCGGTTTTCCGGCGGCCATCAACGGGCTTTTCGCCGCCCGAGCGGCCTTCCGGGAGATGGGGGAATAGGGAGGAGGCGGCGGGACGCTCCGGCGCGGGAAACGCGGCCGACCATGTCCCGGGGGGTTCCCGGCAGGGGGACGAAGGGGAGGAACCGGGCCCTGGGCCTATGCCGGGGAACCGTCTGGAGAGGGATGGGCTGCCTCGTCCGCCTCGTCCGCTTCGTCCGCCTCGTCAGGCGCTGGCCCAAGGGGCCGGGGAGGCGGGCTCAGGCCGGGACGATTCCCAGGGCGGCCAGCTTGGCCTCAAGCTCGGTCTTGGCCACCGGTTTGATCAGGTACGCGGAGACGCCGTCTTCGAAAAGCGCCGTCATGGTGTTGTCCTCGTCGTCCATGGACGTGACCATGATGGCCTTGGCCCGGTTCTCCGGGGATATTCCGGCCTGCTTCTCCAGGGCGTGGATTTTTTCCAGGGTCTCGTGGCCGTCCGGGCCGGGCATGACGATGTCCATAAAAATGACGTCGTAGGGACGGCCGGAGTCCAGGGATTTGGCCACGGCCTCCACCGCCAGCGCCCCATTTCCACAGATATCGCAGGTTCCGTAGGCCTTCAGATGGGCCATGAGCACCATGCGGCTGGCCTCGTCGTCGTCGACTATGAGAAAATGCATGGGAAGGCTCCTTGCAAAGAGTCTAGGCCGTGTCGACATTAGTTTGGCTTTGTGCTATCCCTCCTTGCAGGAGGGACGCAATGGAGACTCGACATTCTATTAATGATGAGCAATGGGCCAAGATAAAAGACGCTCTTCCTGGAAAATCC
>Ga0228536_1000686_pt1 | contig 52706 bp, 45 predicted proteins | sample SJ1Smetagenome_FD_168611 | JGI IMG/M metagenome (GOLD analysis project Ga0228536, IMG submission 168611) | Enriched culture of PCE-dechlorinating microbial communities from Ithaca, New York, USA - SJ1.S | ecosystem: Engineered > Modeled > Simulated communities (microbial... > Unclassified...
CCGACACCGACCGCAACCGCGACCGCCACCCACACGCCAACACCGACCGCAACTGCCACCCCTACAGCAACCTCAACAGCCACGGCGACTGCGACTGCGACACATACTTCAACACCAACCGCCACACTAACTTCGCCTCCGGACGAGTCGGAATTCACACCAACGGTTGCGCCAACCAAAACCCTGACCCCGCCTTCTGATGGATCCAACTCCACCCCAACAGAGGCTCCAACCAAGACTCAAACGCCCACCCCCACAGCAGTACCCATCGGCACACGCCAGGTGGCAGCAAAATTCACGCTTGATTCAGGCAAGACACAAACTTTCTCCGCCACGTGCGATCTTAGCACCGCACTCGCGATCTCCGGGGGTTATGAAATCGATGAAGATGTGCTCTTGGTCGCCAGCGAACCAGCAAAAAACGGCTGGCAGGTTACCTTAAGCAACCAAACCAAAACCCGCAAAACTGTGACCGTCTACGCCAATTGCCTCGTTGGGTTTGCAGGAAAACTGCAGACAACGCATGTCTCACAGACTGTAAATGGCAAAAGTGCGGCGACTCTCAGACTCGGCTGCCAACTTGCAGGAAGTGTCGTGGGAGGTGGGTTTGACTTGGTCAAACCATCCGGTCTGCTGGTAACAGAATCGCGCCTGGTTGGCAGTGAGTGGGTCATCTCAGTCGTCAATCCTGGCCGCACTAAGCAAACTTTTGAGGGCTATGCCCAATGTCTCGCAGGCACAGGTTTGCCTGCTTTGATGACTCGCGATGATTCGGTCAAGATTGCAGTTGGCAAAAACCAGGTGGTCGAGATGAAATGCGAAACCGTCTCGATCAGTGGTGGATATCAAGCTCCTGCAGGGTTTACTGTGTTGTCAAGCAAACCGACTGCTCAGGGCTGGACCTTCGAGGTAAAGAATAATACCCGGCAGCAACTTATCTTCAAACCCCAGGTGATGTGCGTTGGCTCAATCGATCAAAGTGACCAACATGGGACCAAACCCTGATCAAAGACAGGGATTGGCGGAACGATCAGACTAACCTAAACCAACAGCTCGTCCAGGCTCCGCTTGGGAACGTGATGCACTCCGTCGGCGTCACGGTAGTATTTGATGTCGCCTTCATGCCCGAGCGGTTCAACCAGGGATATTTCGCCAGGTTTTCCCAACGCAATGGCATATCCGATATGAAAGCGCTCATTCAAAGACAGGATCTCGCGTGCCTTTTCGCGCTGAACAGACGCCAGGATGCAACCGCCAAAACCAAGTTCGGTGGCACGCAGCAGGATGGTGTGCATGGCGATCCCCGCATCGACTTCCGAAAACTTGCTGATGCTCTCATCACCCAGGACGATGATGTAAGCGCTGGGGCGTTCCCCTGCGACTGGACCTGACCAATCCGTTAAGTAGGCAGCAAATTTGAGGCACTCAAACACCCGGGCAACTTCCGCTGGTTCAAAAACCAGGCGATATTTCAGCGGCTGACGATTGGCGGCGGAGGGACAATAGCGCGTGGCGTCGATCAACTCACGCAGGGTGGCTTCGGGGATTTTGACAGATTCATCGAAACGACGATAAGAGCGGCACTTTATCAAAAGGTCATTCAACATGGGAACCTCCTAAATCGGATTTCTGAAGTCTTAAGGTGAAGGCAGCTGCAACGATCAATAAAAGCAAACCGGCAGCATCAAAGAGGATGAATCTCATTATCGAAGCCCGTAACGTCGGATAGGTTATCGGAATGGACCGCAGCAAAAGCGTTTCACCCACCAATCCGATCGCCTGCATCAGGACAGCTTCGAGCAGGGAACGGTGATTTCGAAGGGGGTGGACAAGGGCGAACACGTATGGCACCTGCCACATCAGGAAGAGGATCCCAATTCCGATCACAGCCGCGCGCCCGGGTTCGCCGCTTAACTCAAACGGGGCTACATATGGTAGTGGATCGAAAATGTACGTAAGCGCGCATTGGAGGTTCATCGCCAGCACTAAAAAGATCAGCACCCGGGGGAAAAGCAGTTTGGCGAAATCCTTGTTTTTCATCCGCGTGAGACAATCCCCTGGTTCACCTGCCAGACTTCGTGATCATGCACGAACTCCGGCGTGAACATATCCAGATCCGTGGCGGTCAGGAATGCCTGTTCCACCTGCCCAACCACTGAGAGCAGATCTTTGCGCCTTTGCGGATCGAGTTCAGCCATGATCTCATCCAGCAGCAAAACCGGCCATTCCCCCGTCCGCTGCTTCATCCAGGCAACTTCTGCGAATTTCAGCGTCAGCAGCGCTGTTCGCGTCTGCCCGCGTGACCCGAAATCCCCCAGGTCGATTTGGTTGCTCAAAAAGCGGACTTCATCCCGGTGTGGACCAATGCTGGATTGCCCGCGCTGGATGTCCGCATGGGTGCTTTGTTTTATGGCAGCCAGTAATCCACGCTCCAGGTCGTCCACACTGATCCCGGTACGGTCCAACGTGGTCTGCACAGGCAGAGCCATTTGCCCGGCGGGTTTCTTGAGCGGCTCGAACGAGGGTTGATAGTGGAACTGCAGGATTTCAGCGTCGCGGGTCAAACGCTGGTGGATGGGAATTGCCTGCTTTTCCAGTGCAGCAAGCGCCAGGATGCGGGCGCGCATGATTGCCGCGCCGTGCTTTGCGAGCAGCTCATCCCAGGGCTCCAGTTGCGCTTTGTCTCCACCCACTTCCGCCAGCGTCTTCAGAAGTGCGTTTCGCTGAGTCAGGGCTTTGGAATGGGCTGAAAGATGCCGGGAGTATCCCGGTTCCACCTGGGAGAGAATTTCATCAAAGTATTGACGCCTGTCTGCCGGAGCCCCTTCGATCACCCGGGACATCTGTGGCAAAAAAGTGACAGCGTTGAATTGCCCGTAAGCATCCGATATGCGTTTTTTCACACCGTCAAGCAGCACTTGCTTGGAAAAGCGCGGGTTGGCAGGACTGGTCGCTGCGTCCTGGATCAGGCGGACTTCAAGGGTATGATGTCTGCCTTCCCGCACAAATTCGCCCAGGATCCGGGAAACCATGAGGGGCTCATTGGGCGTGTTGAAGTTCATCAGTTGGTGGTCACTGGCGGCTGAGAATGAGGAGAAGTTAGCCAGATAGCCAACCGCTTCAATAATGGATGTTTTCCCCTGGGCGTTTTGCCCGGTGAATAAAATCACCCGCCTGGGGAAATCCAGTTCCAGGCGGGAGAAGATGCGGTAGTTGGTTAGCGACAGCCGGGTGAGGTACATTAATCCTTGATCTGTTCAGCTTCCTCAGGAGTGGGTTCAAATACTTCTTCAGCCCGGTCGATGTAGAGCACCCCGTCGAGGTGATCGATCTCGTGCTGGAAAATGCGGGCAAGCCAATCTTGCGCTTCCATCTTCAGCGGCTTGCCAAAGCGGTTTTTGGCTTTGATTGTGACTGCATGGTGGCGTTCAACCTTGCCAGCCAGACCCGGCAGCGAAAGGCAGCCTTCAATATCGGTTACCATTTCCTCAGAACGTTTGACGATTTCCGGGTTGACCAAGACGTACTTTTTCGGTTTGGCGTTCTCATCCTCATCCTCGGTGTATTCAACCACCACCAGGCGCAAGGATTTGCCAATCTGAGGTGCCGCCAGCCCCACGCCGGAGGCGGCACGCATAGTCTCAAACATGTTGTCGATCAGTGTTTGAAGTTCAGTATCAAATTTGGTGACCTGTTTCGACTTGAGCCTGAGAGAAGGTTCCGGAAAGGTCACAATGTCTAAAATTGCCATAAATCTCCATCCAATATTATAGTGATTTTACCTTAAGGCAGAGGTGGATTCAAACTGGTGAATAGCGTAACATAGTAATTTTCGGCAGATCAGGGCAGGTAAAGGAGCCTCGTCAACTGCCTCCGGGTTACTTCGGTCGATCTGTCGTAATCGGACGCGTGGGATCAGCTTGGGGCGGGATGGTCAGGCCATGCTCCGCTTCTTCCTGGAAAACTTTGAACCACTGTGCAACGCGTTCCCGCTCGAGCATGGTATTGCGGTCATCGCGTTCCTTGGCATGCTTGCCCATCCTGGTGAAGATGTCCTGCTGGACAACAGAGGGCTGATAGACGTCATCGAATGTCAGTTGGGTGTTGCCAACCGTGATATAGACCGTGCCGTAATTAAACAGCATGGGAACAAACCCCCGACGTTCGTACTCTATACTCAGGATATTCTCAAGCGGAGCAGACCGCCTCGACTCACGCCCGAAGGGCTTGCGGTCGAGGTCGATCACCTGGTTTGCGGTCAGTTGAAAGAGATCGTTGCGCCAATCAATATACTGGTACACCAGTGCCCCGGCAGCCACAAAAACCAAAAAATATCCGGCTACCAGGCCCATGGTGTAATCCACCTGGGTGAGGTTGTGAGTGATGATTGCAACGACGAAAATGATCGACAAAACCAGCACCATGAGCGGTAGAACAAGCTTCTGAAGCAGGATCAGCCAGTGTTTTCGATAGGTGATCGTGCCCCCTACCTCATGCCGCACCCTGACAAAATCGGCGAACAACCACTGAAAGAAATTGATTTCCTTCGGGGCAGGCTCCACCCTGCCCAACTCGACCTGCAAATCTTTAGCGGTGATATCCTCCGCCTCTTTACCGAATTTCTGGCGTAACGCCTTGCGGATCTCTCTCGCGTCCATCTCGAGGTCAACGCGTTTTCCGCGTGCCCAGTTGGTCTCAATCAGCTTGCCGATCGTGCGGGCGTGGGCAACGTGTTCAAAACGAATATCGCCGATGTAAGTCCGGACCATTACGTCTGAATAGCCAAAAAAGTACCCCGGTTGCGTTGTTTTTATGCCAACTGAGATCAAGGTACTCAGCGGCGCTTCCTGCCGGCTGTCATAAAAGCCGGTGACGTGCTCCACCCAAACCATTCTGCGCGAGGTGATCAGGTAGAAATCGTTCGCCCAGTTATTGATGTTCCAGACCAACCAGAGCAGGCAAAAGAGAAAGCCTGCAACCAGGCCTGCCAATGAGCAAAAAGCGTTCTTTGAGCTCAAAAAGACCATCAGGAACCAAACCACAGCAAATGCCGCAATCGGCGGGATGGATCGGAAAAGGAGAAACACCGGGTGCTTGCGCGCCATCAGGTGGATCTTTTCGCCTGGTTCAAGCCATGCCATCGGCATATAGGATGCCAGCCGGGCGCTGTTAAAAAGCACCGAAACAGTCTCTTTGAACACAGGAACTGTCGCGTACAAGGTATTGATCTGTTTGTTAGGCAGGAACCAGACCTGGGTATCTGTGAGAGCCATGGCTGTGTTCTGACGGGTTGGCAGGTAATTTAGCGCTTCGGTGCCAATCACCTCAGCACGTCTCAGGATCTCAGTCTGCTTTCCATCCTGATCAAGTAGCGTCACCTGACCCGAATCGACCACAAAAAGCCCGTCTGTCGCTTCCTGGGCTCGAAACAGCGTTTCGCCGTTTGGTAGTTCCACCATGACAAACTCTTCAGCCAAACGCTCCAATTCCTCGACGGACAGTCCGCTGAAAAGTGGGACTTCGCGCAGTAAGGTGAGCATGGGTTGCGTTTGTTCGTTCATGGTCCGTTTTAGTCAAAAGAAGAGCGGTCTGGTTTTCGAACCGCTCTTCAATCCGAATTTATTCTGTCTCCGGGGCAGGCTGCTCCGGTTCGATCGTCTCAAAACTCAATCCGTCCTTACCCTCTTCGCGGAAGATGTGAACGGAAGCACCTGGCTGCAAACCGCCTTCGAGTAATTTAATCGCCAGCGGGCTTTCCACGAACTTCTGTAAGGCCCGTTTTAGCGGTCGGGCACCCAGCAGGGGATCATAACCCTGGTCAGCCAGCCATTCTTTGGCAGAAAGATCCACCACCAGTCCAAAGCCATATTCTTCCGTGCGTTGAACGATTTCTTTGATCTGAAGGTCAACGATTTCAAGCACATCTTCCTTGGTCAAGGCTGAGAAGGTGATGATCTCGTCAATACGGTTGAGGAATTCAGGCCGGAAAGCATCCTTGAGAGCTTTTTCAATCTTTTCATGCGAGGCTTTGACGTCATCACTTTCGTCTTTGCCCAGAAACCCGAGCGAGCCGCTGCTTTTGACAAATTCAGTGCCCAAGTTACTGGTCATGATCAGTACCGTGTTCTTGAAATCCACCACCCTGCCCTGCCCGTCGGTCAGGCGACCGTCATCCAGGATTTGCAGGAGCGAGTTCCAGACCTCAGGATGCGCTTTTTCGATTTCGTCGAAAAGCACAACCCGATACGGACGGCGGCGAACGGCTTCGGTAAGTTGACCGCCTTCCTCATAGCCCACGTAACCAGGAGGAGCGCCAAACAGGCGCGAGACAGTGTGCTGCTCGCGATATTCGCTCATATCCACCCTCACCAGGGCATCCTCGTCATCAAAGAGGAACTCAGCCAGCGCTTTTGCCAGCTCAGTCTTGCCGACACCGGAAGGACCTATGAAAATGAAAGAACCAATCGGGCGGTTGGGGTCCTTCAGCCCGGAGCGACCGCGCCGGATGGCATCGGAAATGGCTTTAATGGCCTTATCCTGACCAACAATGCGGTCGTGCAGGCGGCTTTCCATCTCGAGCAGTTTTTGTGATTCTGACTCGAGCAGTTGGGTCACCGGAATGCCTGTCCACTGGTGAATCACGGAGGCAATATCATCGGCGTCAACGATGTCATCAAGTTTATGTTCTGCTTCCCATTCACTGCGCTTTACCTTGAATTCTTCTTCCAGGCGCAGACGCTCAGCCTTTAGTTTGACCGCGCGTTCATAGTCGCGCTCCACCCCTGCCTGCTCTTCCTCGGCTGTAAGGCGATCAATTTCCTTCTTCTCCTGCTTGAGGTCGTCCGGCATCGAATACAAGGCTACGCGCAACTTTGCCGCCGCCTCATCCATCAGGTCAATGGCTTTATCAGGCAGCCGCCGCCCGGTCATATACCTGGCGGAGAGCTTTGCAGCAGCTTCAAGAGCCTGGTCCGAGAGCACCACGTTGTGATGCGCCTCGTAGCGGTCGCGCAGGCTGCGCAGCATCTTGACCGTGTCTTCGATGCTTGGTTCCTCAACGTAGATGGGAGCAAACCGCCGTTCAAGCGCGGCATCTTTCTCGATGTACTTATGATATTCATCGCTGGTGGTTGCGCCGATACACTGCAGATCTCCGCGTGCAAGGGCTGGCTTGAGCATGTTGGAGGCGTCCATGGCGCCCTGTGCTGCCCCTGCCCCAACCACGGTGTGCAGTTCATCAATGAACAGGATCACCTCACCGTCGGATTCCTGGATCTCCTCGATGGTATTCTTGAGACGCTCCTCAAACTCCCCTCGGAAGCGCGTTCCGGCAACCATGGCGCCAAGGTCGAGCGAGACCACTAATTTGTCCGCCAGAATTTCAGGTACGTCATCATTGGCGATCTTTTGCGCCAGCCCTTCCACAATGGCGGTTTTTCCGACACCTGCCCCACCGATCAGAACCGGGTTGTTCTTGGTGCGGCGGGAGAGAACCTGGATTACACGCATGATTTCCGACTCCCGACCGTAAACGGGGTCGAGTTTGCCTTCCTTGGCAGCTTGAGTAAGGTTGCGCGAGTACTTTTCAAGTGTTTTATAACGCGACTCTAACTTGCGCCCGGTGGCTTTTTTGGTGCCGCGCAGTTCGAGCACGCTCTCATAGATAGCCTGCCGGGTGAGATTAAACTCCTCCAGCAAGCGTGCCAGCTGGGTGTTCTTCTCGGAGAGTACAGCAAGGAAGAGGTGCTCGGTAGAGATGTATTCATCTCCCAGGCGATTAGCTTCCGTCTTGGCGAGGTCCACCACCATCTTTACCCGGGGGGTGAGAAACACCTGCCCGGAAGGACCGCCAAAGATATTGGCTTTGGGCGTGGTCCGCAGGATCACGTCCAAACGATCGGCAAGGACCCCGGGATCCACATTTGCCATTTCTATCAACTGAGAAACGGTTCCTTCCGGCTGCTCGATCAGAGCAAGCAGAATATGCTCTGAATCGATCTGGTTATGCCCGTAGCGTTGGATGATCTCAGCGGCGCGGGCAGCCACATCCTGAGCCCGCTCAGAAAACTTATCAAATCGCATCATAGTGTGCTTTTCCTCATATTTTGTTTTCTTTGCAACAGAAAACACGTTGCAACTAATGTTCCAATGAATAAGTTTAGCAGCAAGGTATAAGAATCAGGTAAAAGTCCTGGATCACATCAATAGCATCGCATCACCGAAGGAAAAGAAGCGGTAGCCTTCCGCCTTGGCGACCTCATAGGCATTAAGCATGGTTTCCCTGCCGGCGAAGGCGCTGACCAGCATCAGCAGCGTGGATTTTGGCAGGTGGAAGTTGGTGATCATGGCATCCACCAATCTGAACTGATACCCCGGCAGGATGAAAAGGCTGGTGTCTCCCTGCCATCCCTTGAGGATCCCGTTTTGGCTATGCGCAGCCGCGCTTTCGAGCGTGCGCACCGAGGTGGTGCCAACCGCGATCACCCTGCCCCCATTTTGCCTGGTCTGATTGATCATCTGGGCGGTTTCCGCGCTGATCGCGCACCATTCTTTGTGGATCTGATGCGTCTCAGGGTTTTCTTCGATGACCGGCGCGAAGGTATCCAAGCCGACGTGCAGGTCAATTTTCGCCAGTCCCACCCCCTGCTGCTGCAGTTTTTCGAGCAAGGCAGGCGTGAAGTGCAGCCCGGCGGTTGGCGCTGCAGCAGAACCGAGCGTTTTGTTGAAGACGGTTTGGTAGCGTTCTGGATCACCTTTATATGCATGGATATATGGCGGAAGGGGCACATGCCCCGCTTGCTCAAAAGCATTCTCGATCGGCTCCGCAAAGCGCACCAGGCGCCTGCTTTCACCGAGGTCTTCGATCACTTCAGCAACCGGACCTTCTGTTATTTGGATCTGGCGTCCGGGTTTCATGCCGCTGCCCCCCACCAGGCATTCCCACATGAGCGCATCAAGCTTCTTGAGCAGCAAGATTTCGACCTTACCGCCACCAGGCAGTTTGATGCCAAAAAATCTGGCAGGAAAGACGCGCGTCTCATTGACCACCAACAGGTCGCCCGGGTGCAGGAACTGACCAATCTCAAAAAATCGGTGATGGCTGATCCGTCCAGTCGAACGCTCAAGCACCATCAGGCGGGAGTGGTCGCGCGGCTCAGCGGGAATCTGGGCGATAAATTCTGCAGGCAGATCGTAGGAAAAATCTTCAGTTTTCATGGGAGAGGATCAGGCGGCATCATTAAAAAGGTCAGGCTGAGCAGCAGATGGCACATAGATTTTTCCCAGGTGTTCATAGGCAGCCTTGGTAGCCACGCGCCCCTGGGCGGTGCGGTCGATGAAACCAAGCTGCAGCAAGTAGGGCTCGACCACATCCATGATGGTATCAGGTTCCTCGCTGACCGAAGCTGAGATGGTGTTGAGACCAACCGGTCCGCCATCGTACTTTTCAATGATGGTCAGCAGGATGCGGCGGTCCATTTCGTCAAGCCCAATCCCATCTATATTCATCATGCTCAATCCGGCTTCAGCGACACCTGCCGTAATGTGACCACCTGCTCTGACTTCCGCGTAATCGCGTACGCGGCGTAACATGCGCAGGGCAATACGGGGTGTGCCGCGTGCCCGGCGTGCAATCTCAAGAATACCGTCTTCTTCGCAGGGCACGTTCAACAGGCGTGCTCCCCGCCGGACAATATCGGATAAAGCTTTTGTATCGTAATAATCAAGGCGATAGACTGCCCCAAAGCGCGCCCTGAGGGGAGCACTGAGCAATGCCAGCCTTGTGGTAGCGCCGACCACGGTAAAGCGTGGCAGCTTCAGGCGCACGGAACGCGCCGCAGGACCCTTGCCGATGACGATATCCAGGGCGTAGTCTTCCATGGCGGGGTAAAGGATCTCCTCCACCATGCGCCCCAGGCGGTGTACTTCGTCGATGAAGAGAATGTCTCCTGCCCGCAGATTGGTCAGGATCGCTGCAAGATCGCCCGCCCGCTCAATTGCGGGTCCGGAGGTGACTTTGATGTTGACCCCCATCTCAGTCGCCAGGATATGCGCAAGCGTGGTTTTACCAAGTCCGGGAGGTCCGTGGAAAAGCACATGTTCGAGAGCTTCTCCGCGCTGTTTGGCTGCCTGGATCTGAATCCGCAGGTTTTCTTTTACAAGATTCTGCCCGATCAGTTCATCCAAAGCTGAAGGACGCAGCGCCAGATCCACCGGATCTTCCGCTTGTTTTCGCCCGCCAAGGAGGCTTTCGTCGCTCTTCGTGTTCATCGCAAAAATTATACCCGACTTTCTCGCGCAGCCCGTACCAGGCATTATAATCAGGTGGTAATCACTGTGTTTGGAGCAACCATGAAAATCTCGATCGTCGTGCCCGTCTACAATGAAGAAAAAAACCTGCCCGAGCTGTTTGAGCAGATTGTGGCAGCCATGCAACCATTGGAAATGGACTGGGATGTGACCTTCGTGGATGACGGCAGCCGCGATGCCAGCGTTGAGGTCATCCGCCAACTGCACGCGCAGGCACCCAATCGGGTCAGGATGGTAATCTTCCGCCGCAATTACGGGCAAACTGCAGCCATCAGCGCCGGCATCAACGAGTCCAATGGAGACATCGTGATCCTGATGGACGCCGACCTGCAGAATGACCCGGCTGATATTCCCCTGCTGCTCGAAGAACTGGATAAGGGTTTCGACGTGGTCAGTGGCTGGCGCAAAGACCGCCAGGATAACCAGCTGACGCGTAATTTGCCCTCTCACCTTGCAAATATGTTGATCTCTTCCAGCACGGGTGTGCACCTGCACGACTACGGCTGCACGCTCAAAGCCTATCGACGCGAAGTCTTACAGTCCATCAACCTCTACGGTGAAATGCACCGCTTTATCCCGGTCTACGCCAAGGAAGCTGGTGGAAAGATCAGCGAAGTGGTCGTTCGCCATCACCCGCGCAAGTTTGGCAAAGCCAATTACGGGCTGGAGCGCACTGTCAAGGTCATCCTGGACCTCTTTACCGTGCAATTCCTGATGAAGTTCTCGCAAAAACCGATCTACCTCTTTGGTGGTGTTGGGTTGGGTCTGATGGCTATCAGTACTTTGTTGTTTCTCTTTCTTGCGATCCGGCGGATTGTTGCTGCAATCTCCGTTTTGGGTTCACCCTGGTTTCAGATCAGCGTGATGATGTTCATTTTGGGTTTCCTGGCAGTGCTATTGGGGTTGATTGCCGAGCTCGTCATGCGCACGTATTACGAATCGCAGGATAAAAAGACCTACGCCATCCGCGAGGTTGTTGATCCCGAGAAGCAAAGCTAATTACCAGGTTGCTGGGATTCCAATAATTGTTGAATGAGTTCTGTTTCGCCCTGTGGCACCAGGAGATTAATTTCGCCGCTGCGCCAGGAGAGGACGCCTTCGTATTCCGTCAGCATAGGCAGCACGACCTGTTCCACCCAGGCGTTGTTTTCATCCGCGAAACCGCGATTGCTGCCCTGGATGTTGGTTGAAAGCGGATCGCTGATAATCGCGACAAAGGCATGGTCTGCCAGTTTTTGGCGGAAACCATCCAGGTAATCCTGGTTATTGCCCATTGCCATTTCCATCAGGAAGACCTTTTCATATTCAGGCACAACCGCCAGGTCAAGCTCACCAAAAGTGAGCAACTGGCGCTCCGAGATGAAGAGCACATCCCCACCCTTCTCTTCCACCACAGCAAGCGCGCTTTTCAGGTCGTTGAGTTCTGAGCCCTGGGACTGGGCAGCGCTGAACGACCAGGTTCCAGAGCGCATAAATGCGAAGAATGCCGGGATGATCACCGCCATTGCCAGCCAAAATCGCCAGGAGAGACTTTCAGCGACTTTTCCTTTTGATTTTGGCATGCTTGGGCTCATTGCCAGGATGCCGCCCACGATCAGAGCCCAAAAAACCAGGAAGCCGTCGAGGTTGTGGAGGTCTCCCCCACCGCCAATTTTAACACTTACCACCAATCCACCAGCAAAGAACACCCCGAGGATGCCCGCCAAACCCAGCCATTGCAGCCAGTGCAGCGTGGGCAGGTTTTTTTTGCGGAATTTCAGCCATAACATAGCCGCTCCGGGGAGCACCACCAAGAGAATAGCGGGAATTATCCCAAGGAAGAAGGTGGCATTTGGCAATAACCTGCGCCAAAGCAGCGCGGAACTAAAGGCAGAATCGAACAGAGCCGGATCCTCACCGGAAATAGCGATATAACCCTGCTTGGCGAGATATGCCACGGCAAAGCCCCCAATCACCCACACAACCGGCCAGGTCAGGTACCGCATCCACTTTTTACCATCAAAGGGTTTGTCAAGCAGGTAGAGCGCGACTGCCATCACACCAGGCACCGGCATCCAGTTGACCCGGCTGATGCCAGCCCACACCGAGGCAAGCAGCACAGAGATCAGGGTTCGAACGGGTTTGTCTTTCTTATAGCCCAGCAAAACCAGCACGACGCAGACCATTAAGTGATAATAAACCGCGCCTTGGAAGAAGAACAGGAATAGCAAAGCTGTCAGCCAGGCAAGTGAGACTTTTGTGGAGCCTTTCAGCCGTTTCGCCATCAGCCAACTGCCCCAAAGTGTCATCCCAAGCCACAGCACCACCTGCCAGATGCGGTGGAAAAGGATCGAGCGAATGCCGACAAAGAATGGCAGCGCCTGCATCAGGTAGCGGCTTGGGTGCAGCACAGGCAGCGGAAGTTTTGAGCCATAAAGGCTCTGCGAAGCAAACAGCGAGGCGTTATAGAAGCGACTGCCTTCCGACCAACCCAACGCGAAAGGTCCGCTTTGGATCTCGGGAACGAATGCCGCCGCCCGGTACAACACCCCGAACACCAACAGGCACTTGGCAAAGGTGATATAGGCTGAGGATTTCATTTTTCGGGAAAGCATCAGCGCAAAGATGCCTGAAAACCCAATCGCAAACGCAAATCTTCCGCTTCCATAGCTAAAGAGGTGAAATCGATACGTGAAGAAAAGAATAGTAAGTGCCAAAGCATTTACAAAAAATCCGACCCAACTGACCAAACCATTCTCCAGAAATGGAAGACTGTCGACAAAACCAGGCTTAAGCTTCCAGGTCAGAAAAAACAAAACAGCACAAATCAACACCAAGCCAGCCATCACCATGAACCAGACGTTGCGCATATAGCGGCTGTCCCACAAGAACCAAACACCAGCCGCGCCAAGAAGCAGCAGCCAATGTCGGAGGAACTTTTCGGTTTCTTCCGGGATCATAGCGTTTCCTCTGGGAGCGACTCTTTTACTTCCGTCGGTGACTTACCCGCCAGCACTTCGCCAATGAAAAACGCACCGGGCAGGCTGCCGATCAGCCAAACCAGCCGCAGGATGAGCGCCAGCGCGATGCTCGTGGCAGGGGAAAGCCCGCCAAGTAGCGTGTAAAGGTTGGTGATGGTGACTTCCTGCAGACCCAAGCCATTGATGGAGATGGGCAGCAGCGTGATGAAGTAAGTCAGGCTCCAGATACCGGCAATCTGCCAGAAGCTGAGCGTCTCCCCCATACCCTCGATCAAAATGCAGATGATCAGGTATATAGCAGCTTGGTGGATCAGCGTGAATCCGAGCGCTTTTAGCAGGATGAGGGGGTGTTTTGACCAGAAACGCAGATTTTCGAGTAGCTTGCGAATACCGCCTTTTACGCGACCGAATAACGGCACTGCCATGCTTCCAACTGGAGTGGTGAGGCTGCGCGTACGCAGATACGCGCTCAGTCCGGGCAGGGAAAACGGCAGCATTAGTGCCATTCCTGTCATTCCGACCAGGCGGTCGACCACCAGGGATGCCGCTGCCAAACTGGTGCTGAGCCCAAGCCGGACTGCCCCAGCCAGGCGGAGGACGTCACCCCCAATGGTGGTTGGCAGCACATTCGATCCAAAAAGCCCTGCAAATGTGAGTTTGAGGGTATCCATCATGGTCAGCGTGGGGGTTTGGTCCTTCAGCAGGGTGTACCACCGACCAAAGGTCGCAAAACGCGAGACAAACACCAGCACCAACACCAGCAAAATGCGCCAGGCGCTCAGCTGGCGGATGGTCTGCCATGCTTCCCCCCAGCCGACGCGGCTGAGCAGGTAGAGCATGACCCCGATCGAGAGGAGTGTGCCCCCCCAGCGGATGATAAGATTGAGACGCTGTTTGTTTTGTTTGGACATAGGAGACCTGGTCGCAATTATACAACAGGCAAGCCTGCAGGTTTTGTTACAATATGGTCATTAAGAATTTCGGAGGTATTAATGGATCTACAAGTGATCGATCCTTATCAATTCTCGGTTCAACCTCACGACTTGTTCGATCGACAGATGGTATTGTTGACCAGCGGAGACTTTACCAAAGGGGATTACAACTGCATGACCATCGGCTGGGGCTTGTTTGGCACAATGTGGAATGTTCCTGCGGCGCTGGTAGTCGTGCGGCCAAGCCGTTTCACGTATGAATTCATGGAGCGTTTTGATAACTTCACCATGACCGCCTTCCCCGCAAATTATCGACGAGATCTGGGGTACCTGGGCAGGGTCTCCGGCAGAGATGAAGACAAACTCGCGAAGACGCAATTAACCCCGATTTCAGCAGACCTGGTTAGCTCACCCACCTTTGCAGAAGCCGAGCTGAGCGTGGAGTGCAGGAAGATCTATTTCTCGGATTACCTGCCCGAACAGTTCCTGGCGTCTTTTATCCATGAAGAGTACGACGGCGGAGATTATCACCGTTTGTATTACGGCGAGATCCTGCAGATCAAAGGAATCGACAAGTATCGCAGCCACCCGGTCACCCAGGATTAGTACGGCTCTACATGCGATACACACCAGCATATAGAGCCAAAAAGCCACTGGAAGGCGTTATAATCTAAGCGACAACGAAAAGGAGAGTAAATGACCGAGAAAAAGATTCGCGTTTTGATTGCCAAACCCGGGCTGGATGGACACGACAGGGGCGCCAAAGTGGTAGCGCGCGCATTACGGGATGACGGCATGGAAGTAATCTACACCGGCTTGCGCCAGACCCCCGAAATGATCGCCGAAGCCGCCCTGCAGGAGGATGTGGATGTAGTTGGACTTTCCATCCTTTCCGGTGCCCATAACGCGCTGGTGCCGCAGGTTATTGCTGACCTTCAGGCAAATGGTCAGACGGATGTGGTGGTTTTCCTTGGCGGGATCATTCCCGAGGATGATATCCAGAATCTTCTCAACCAGGGCGTTTTTAAGATTTACGGACCGGGTACAGACACGCGCGAAGTCTGTAGAGATATCCGCGAAGCTGTAAAATCGAAAGTATAAGCATGGTCTCAGAGTTAATCGACTCGCTGAGAAAGGGCAACAGACTTGCCCTTTCTCGCATTTTGAGCCAGGTTGAGAACGGCACCGATGCTGGTCTGGCAGCCTTGGAGCAGCTCTTTCTTGAAACCGGATCTGCGCACAAAATCGGCGTCACCGGTCCGCCAGGATCAGGAAAAAGCACCCTCGTAAACGCGCTGGCGCGGGAGCTGCGCCGCCGGGAACCCGCAAAGAAAGTGGCAATCATCGCCGTTGACCCTTCCAGCCCCTTCACGGGCGGCGCGATCCTGGGCGACCGTGTACGCATGCTCGATTTGCAGGACGACAAGCAAATCTTCATACGCTCAATGGCTTCACGGGGTGCGCTTGGCGGTTTGGCAGAGCAAACCGAAGCCCTCAGCCAGGTTTTTGACGCCGCCGGCTACGGCTTTATCCTGATTGAAACAGTCGGCGCTGGGCAATCCGAAGTGGACGTGGTCAACCTGGCGCATACCACCATCGTGGTCGAATCTCCCGATATGGGGGATGACATTCAATCGATCAAAGCTGGCATTCTGGAGATCGCGGACATATTGGTGGTCAACAAAGCCGACCGTCCTGGGGCAGACCAAAGCGTCAGTTATCTCAGAAATATGGTTGAAATGGGCTATGCCCGGAGTTTCAACAATGGGAATCACCACCTCCAGGACATCAAGGAAATCAAATCGAATGGACCGGAATCGATGAGTTGGGTTCCGCCCGTGCTCAAGACCGTGGCTAGCGAGTATAAAGGCATAAACGAACTGACTGACGCCATCTTCAGCCACGCGGCTCACTTGCGCCAAAGCGGTCAGTGGCATGTAAAGGATCTGGCTGCGATCAGGGTGGGTATTCGCCACCAGTTAATTGCTGGTTTGCTTAAGGAATTCGGTCAAAACGTGCCTGGGGAAGTAGTGGATTCCTTGATCGAAAAAGCCCAAAAACGCCTAATATCCCCCAACGAAGCAGTTCAGCTATTATTGGCGTATAATCGAAATAACACTTTGGAATCATCGGAGTAAGACCAATGGAAAGAACTTTCATCAAAGACCTGAAGACAAAAATCGGTCAACAGGTCACCTTACAAGGCTGGCTTCAGACCCTTCGCGATCAAAAAAGCATGCAATTCCTGATCCTGCGCGACAGGACCGGGTTGGTTCAAATCGCTCACTGGAAAAAGGGCAACCCTGAACTGGCAGAAACCATTTCCTCCCTTGGATCAGAAGCAGCGCTGACCATCACCGGCACCGTGGTAGAAAATGCGGTCGTTAAACTTGGCGGCATTGAACTGCAGCTCGAATCGCTGAAAATCGAAAACAACGCTGAGCTTCCCCTGCCCTTCGAACCCTTCGCAGATACCCTCCCCGACCAGGACTATCGCATGGACTGGCGCTACCTGGACCTTCGCCGCGAACGTAACCGACTGATCTTCGAAATCCAAACCTGCGCAGAGCAAGCCATGCGCGAGTATTGGATCGAGAACGGTTTCATTGAAGTCCATTCCCCCAAGATCATGGGTGCCCCGAGCGAAAGCGGCGCGGAACTCTTCAAAGTGGAATACTTTGACCGCACTGCTTACCTGGCGCAATCTCCCCAATTCTACAAGCAGATGGCGCAAGCAGCCGGATTTGAACGCATTTTTGAGATCGGTCCCGTCTTCCGGGCTGACCCATCCTTTACCTCGCGCCATATGACTGAGTTCACTGGCGTGGACTTCGAAATTTCCTGGATCGACAGCCACGAAGACGTAATGGCTTTCACTGAAAAATGGCTGGCGTATTTGTACCAAGCCGTAGATGACAAATTCCATGATGCGATCAAGACGTATTTGGACGTCGACTTTGAAGTACCCACCGTTCCCTTCCCGCGCCTGACGATGACGGAAGCCTATCAGATTCTGAAGGGTTTGGATTACAAGCTGCCTCCTGAGCGGAAAGGTGACCTGGACCCCGGTGCCGAGCGTGCTCTCGGTGATTATGTGAAGCAGAATTTTGGTCATGACTTTGTCTTTGTCAAAGACTGGCCCTTCACGGTGCGGCCTTTCTATCACATGCTCCACGAGGATGATCCCAGCCTGACCAAGAGCTTTGACCTCCTGGGACGCGGTTTGGAGATCACCACTGGCGCGCAGCGTGAACACCGCTACGAAAAACTGGCACAACAGGCTCTCGATAAGGGCTTGACGCTCGAACCGATCCAGAATTACCTGAACTTCTTCCGTTATGGTTGCCCGCCGCATGGTGGCCTGGGGCTCGGCTTGAACCGTCTTTTGATGGTCATGCTCAACCTTCCCACCATCCGCGACGCCGTGTACCTCTTTAGAGGACCCAACCGACTGGAGCCGTAGGAGTAAAAATGCCTTACCTATATGGTCAGAATCTTCGCCTTCGCGCTGCAGAACGCACTGACATTCCGCAATTTCTGCGCTGGATCAACGATCCCGAAGTGGTCGCCAACCTCGAAGTCTACGCACCCATGGGCATTGTCGAAGAAGAAGGCTGGTTCGATTCAATGAAATCACGCCCGATCGATGAGCATACCCTGGTGATCGAAGTCCATCCCGAAGGCTATAATGACAAGTGGATCGTGATCGGCAATACCTCTTTCTTTCCCATCCATCCCAGAGCCCGCTCGGTTGAAATCGGGATCATGATCGGCGAGAAAGAATACTGGAACAAGGGTTACGGAACCGAGACCATGCGCACAATGTGCCGTTACGGCTTTGAATCACTGAATTTGAACCGCATCTGGCTAAGAGTTTTAGACACCAATCCGAGAGCCAGAAAAGCTTATGAAAAAGCCGGATTTGTCTACGAAGGCACTTTCCGTGAGGCTGAGTATAAAAATGGACAGTATATTGACGTCCATGTGATGAGCGTTTTACGATCAGATTGGATCAAAAGCTGAAAGGAACAGAAGAAGACATGACCCCTGGTAAGACCCTGCACAGTTTGCTCTATGGTAATATCCGCCTATTTGCTGGAACGGCGTCGCTCGATCTTGCTCAAGAGATTGCGGACAATCTCGGGCTGGAACTTTGCGGCCGGGACGTGATTGAATTCACCAATGAGAACTTATTCGTCAAGCTGCACTCTTCAGTGCGCGGGCAGGATTGTTACATCATCCAGACACTCTCCATGCCAGTCCATCGCAACCTGATGGAATTGTTGATCATGTCCCAAACGCTCAAGCTCGACTCCGCCGGTCGTATCAGCCTGGTCTTCCCCTACATGTGTTATGGGCGTTCAGACCGAAAAGACCAGCCGCGGGTTCCCATCACAGCCAAACTCGTCGCGCAGATGATGGAAACTGCTGGCGCAGACCGCTATATCACCATGGATCTCCATGCCGGGCAAATCCAGGGTTTCTTCGATATCCCGGGCGATGTGCTTTCGGCTTATCACATCCTCAAACCCTATTTGATGGGTAGAGTGCCAAACCTTACCAATCCCGTCCTGCTGACGGCCGACCTCGGTTTTGCCAAGCACGGCAGGCGCTACGCCCAAGCTCTCAACATCCCCTTGGCGTTCATCGAGAAGCGCCGCATTGACAACAAAGACCACACCCAGGCGTTGAACCTGATCGGAGATGTGCATGGGCGTGACGTGCTTTTAATCGATGATGAGATCGACACCGGCGGCTCGATCGTGCAGGCGGTGCAGGTGGCAAAGCTGAACGGTGCGCGGGATGTTTACGTGGTCTTTATTCACCCAGTTCTCTCAGCTAACGCGTCCGAACGCCTGGCTTCCTTGCCGGTGAAACAGTTCATTACCACCAACACGATCCCCATGTCACCTGAGAAGCAAGCCATTTTTGGAGATCGCCTGACCATCATCAGCATCGGTCCTTTATTGGCAGAGGTGATCAAACGGGCTAATGAAGGCTCGAGCGTTGGAGCAATGTTTAACGAGTAAACGCAGTGCCTGAACTTCCTGAAGTCGAAACGATTGTTAGAAACCTGAGACGGGGCACCTTCGGTTCCCCGTCATTAATTGGGCAGAAGATCCTGAGCGCGCGTTTGCTTTGGCCCCACACCCTGGCGGAACCGGATATCGACTCGTTTTTAGCCCTATTACCCGGGCAAGCTATTCAAGCCATTAGTAGAAGAGCCAAATTCCTGACCCTGACACTCTCCGAATCCTTCCTGGTGTTCCATCTGCGCATGAGTGGTGACCTGCGAATGGTAGAGTCCGGGGCACCGCTTGAAAAGCATGATCGCCTGGTTTTGGATTTTTCTTCCGGCTGGCGATTAGGCTTTAACGACACACGGAAATTTGGCAGAGCCTGGCTTGTGCGGGACACAGATAGTCTCTTTTCGAATTTGGGACCGGAGCCAGACGATCCCGCATTAACCCCCGCGAGGTTCCATGCAATGCTGCAGGAACGGAAACGGGTGATAAAGCCACTTTTACTCGATCAACACTTTCTGGCAGGCTTGGGCAATATCTACACGGATGAAGCGCTTTTCAAAGCTCGCATCCACCCCCTCCAATCCAGCGAGACGCTCGACTTACAGGACGCCGCCAGGCTGCTGGACGCCATCCGGTTTACCCTGGCTCAGGGAATCGAAGCCAACGGTGCCAGCATCGACTGGGTCTACCGCGGTGGAGATTTTCAGAACCATTTCCAGGTCTACCAACAGACAGGCAATCCATGCCGTTGCTGCGGGCAGCCCATCCAAAAAACCACTGTCGGTCAAAGAGGCACGCATTTTTGCCCTCAATGCCAGCCTTTAATCCGCAGGGCGGAATGCGATTCTGTTGCGCACTCCGCCGATTAAGAATCCAAGGAGATTTGCATGTACGACAAACTTGCTTCAATCTACGATTACTTCGTCAACTGGGAATGCCGCCTGGCTTACGAACTCCCTTTCCTTGAGCAGAAACTGCTCACCCTCGGTGAAGATCCCTCCCGGATCCGGGTCATGGATACCGCCTGCGGTACAGGGCATCATGCCATCGCCCTGGCGAACCTCGGGTTCCAGGTTTCAGGTTCGGATCTCTTCCCGGAGATGGTCAGCCTGGCGGACGCCAATGCGCGGGCAGCCGGAACGAAAGTAACCTTTAGAACGGCAGGCTTCGGAAGTATCAATGAAACCTTCGGTCAGCCCGGTGAGTTTGACGCAGTTTTATGCCTGGGGAATTCCTTGCCGCACGTCTCCTCTGAGGATGATTTGAAGAAGACTCTGCTGGACTTTGCAGCACTTTTACGATCGGGAGGGATGATAGTACTGCAAATGCGCAATTTTGACCTGGTAATGGGAGAGAAAAAGCGCTGGATGGATCCGCAGTCCGTGAAAGACAGCAAACTCGAATGGCTATTCCTTCGATTTTATGATTTCGAACCTGACGGCAGGATCCAGTTCAATATCCTCTCACTGCATCGAGAAGAAAACGCCCCCTGGCATATCCAATTAACATCCACTCACCTTTTCCCGATCTACTCAGAGAAGCTTAAAACAGACCTTGATCTACTCGGGTTTAGAGATCTCCAACTCTACGGAAACCTGGGGGGTGATCCCTTCGCTGCCGGCGCAAGTGGCGATCTGGTGCTTGTAGCCCACAAAGCCTGAAGCCTGGCAACCAGGTTTAGAGGGAACTTTCCCGCACCGAAGGCTTGATCCGCTTTCGATTCTCACGCCACCATTGAACCGTGTCCGCGACAGTCTCGCAAAGCGGTCGGCGCCGATAGCCCAACTCGGTTTCTGCCTTAAGACAGGTGATCTTGGAATTGCTCTGCAATGTTTCGATCGCATATTTAGTGATCCGCGGACGGGTTCGGGTAAGCCTGTAGAAGAACTCAGCCATCGGCGCAATGAACTTCATGAACCAACCCGGAACCCTGATCTCATGTGATCGAATTCCTGCCGCTTGCTGGACCATCTGGCGATAATCTCTTACCGTCACCTGGGTTCCTGAGAGCAGGTATCCTTCCCCGCTTCGACCCGAAGCAGCAGCCAGGATATGCCCCTCAGCTACATCCCGCACATCCACAAAGTCAAACGCCCCATCCGTTGATATGGATGGTTGTTTCTTCATCCATGCCAGCAGCATCTCACCCATTTCAGAGCGGCGAAAATCGTAGGGTCCAATCACCCCGGTGGGCAGAACGATCACAGCATCCAGTCCGTTCTTTGCAGCTTCCTGGACGAGCGCAGAAGCAATCGCCTTTGTCCGGTCGTAGGCTCCGGAAGGGTTGGTTTGATCGAATTCAACCGTCTCATCAACCGTGGTGCCTTCCATGGGGCGACCGAGGGCGTGGATGGAACTGGTATAGACCAGCCGTCGCACACCCATGACACGGCAGGCTTCGATCACGTTGCGCGTTCCTTCCACGTTGACCCGGTACATGAGTTCGTATTTGTCGGATGTGATCGCCACCAGTGCCGCCATATGATAGACCAGGTCCACTCCCTCCATTGCCTTGCGAAGCTTTTCGGGGTTAAGAATGTTCCCTTCCACTATTTCGCAATCGAGACCTTCCAACGAAGAAACATCCTCGCCCGGCAGCACTAAAATGCGCACCTTCTCACCCCTCTCAAGCAAGGCACGCACAAGTACGTTCCCCAAATGACCTGCACCACCAGTAACCAAAATCATACTTTACCTCCAATACCCTCAAGCAGCAGCGAGAGCCCTTCCGAGGTCAAAGCCGACCAGTCCGCCTTTTCCGGGTCAAAAGCGGCTTCGAGCAGATATCCCATCGCCACCGCAACCAGCAAACGGGCAAGGACCTCGCCTTGCACATCCTTGCGGATCGATCCATCAGACTTACCAGTCTCAATCAGCTGCATGAAAAAGCCGGTGAAATAGTGGTACGGCTCCACTGCCAGCTTCCATATGGCTGGATCTGCCATTGCCTGCCGCCAGAAATCAACCAGCACCGGAAAGCCTTTGGGTATAGCCGTAAATGCCGCGTTGAACTCAAAGGGCATCCTGATCAGCATCTCCCGGAGGTTGCTATCGGCAGACACGGGCTTGTTGAGGATTGCTTGCATCATGTCGCTGGACCAATTCTCTATCAGGGTTAAAAACAACACCTGTTTCGTCTCAAAATAGTGATAGAAGGAGCCCTTGCTTACGCCCGCATGTTTGCAGATGTCGTTTACGGACGTTGCGTCGTAACCTTCCTCCAAAAAGAGGTGCGCTGCCGACTGGATGAGTTTTTCACGGGATGTGTGTTTGTTTTGCATGATCCTCCATGGTGTTGTATACCGACCGGTCGGTTTAATTTATACCTCTCATAGTGCTGCTTTGTCAAGCGCAACACATTCGCATGAAAAGTTGTGCAGGTTGGCATTCCTAAAGTAATCTGCTTTCCTATTCGGTATAATTGGAGCAATTCATCCAAGTGAGGTAAGTATGAAAATCGCAATTGGTTCTGATCATACCGGATTAGCATTGAAAGAGGCACTTAAGGCTTACCTTGACAGCCGCATGATCCCTTATGAAGATTTTGGCACGCACACACAGGAAAGCTGCGACTATCCACGTATTGCTGAGATCGTCTGCAAAGCGATCCTCTCCGCTGAGTTTGACCGCGGCATTCTGATCTGCGGCACTGGAATTGGCATGTCAATGGCCGCCAATAAGATCCCGAACATTCGTGCAGCAGCCTGCAGCGAGCCTTACTCCGCTATCCTCTCAAAACGGCACAATAACAGCAACGTGCTTTGCATGGGCGCCAGAGTGGTGGCGAGCGGTCTGGCGACACTCATCACCGAGGGCTGGCTTAACGCCTCCTACGAGGGCGAACGGCACCAACGCCGGGTGGACATGCTCACCCGCATCGAGCAGCGCTACGCCATCCCGGTTGTACCTCACCCGGTCAAGGAAGACGATATCAATCCAATCCAGGCTGCGGATAAATCAGTCGATGACAACTAAAAATATCTAAGTTGTTTTAGAGCTTGTCTGAGTCACAAGTTTCTTGTTTACCATCCTAAGTGGACTTACGACCTTTTTTAATGGTGAAAGGACTATTATGAAATACAAGATTTTCGGAGATAAATTACCCGCAGTAAGCTTACAATTCGATGCCAACGAAGCCATCTATACCCAGGCAGGCGGCATGACCTGGATGACCGATAATTTCAGGATGGAGACCAATGTGCGTGGCGGTCTGATGAAAGGGCTCGGGCGCATGCTTTCGGGCGAATCCCTGTTTATGGCAACCTACACTGCCCTCGCCAGCGGCGCAGAGTTGACCCTGGCTTCCTCCTTCCCCGGAGCGATCGTCGCCCTGGAGCTGGATGGCAGCATGGAATACATTGCCCAAAAATCCGCATTTTTATGCGCGACTCCAGGCGTTGAGCTTTCCACTTATGTTACCAAGCTAAAAGCGGGCTTTTTTGGCGGTGAAGGCTTCATCATGCAGCGCTTGAGCGGTCGGGGCATCGTTTTCCTCGAACTCGATGGAACTGTTGTAGAGAAAGACCTTGCCCCAGGTGAACGCCTGAAGGTTGACACTGGCAATATTGCGCTGTTTGAGTCGAAGGTAATCTATGATGTTGAAACCGTCAAAGGCTTTACCAATGTGCTCTTTGGTGGAGAAGGATTGTTCCTGAGCAGTGTCCAGGGACCGGGAAAGGTCTGGCTGCAGTCCGTGAATGCCGCCAACTTCGCCGCAAAGATCCTGCCATACATCCCTCACAGCAAAGGTTAGGCTTGAAACCACAAAGAACCGCTGGAAAACCAGCGGTTCTTTTTAGTAAAGGGGTTTACGCATGTAAAGCTCACCGAGTTTAAAACCCCTGTCAGCATAATAATGGCGCGTGCCGACCGCTGATATAACCGCCAGACCCTGAAAATTTTGTTCCCTGGCAATCCGTTCCGCCTCGAGCAGCAATTGACTGCCCAAACCGATGTGCTGCGCAGCGCCAGCCTGTTCGGAGCCAACCTCAAGTGATTGCCCGTAGACGTGCACTTCCCGGATGATCGCCGCCTGGTAAAGATCGGGGATCGTGGGACTGGTCTCTGCAAGCGGCAGGGAAAGCCGCAAAAAGCCAACAATTTTGTCGTCAGGGGTGTTAAAAGACAGGAAGTGCTCCTCCGCCTGCCCCGCCAGGTAGACCTGGTCCGTCAGAACCAGCGACCCGGGATCCACCTTGCCATAGCGGATTTCCCGGCAGCGGATGCACTGGCACTGCTGCCCGCGCTGCTGCAAGAACAAGGCAACATCCTGCCGTAGGCTGGTGTTTCGGTTTCCTTCCACCACAAGCGGCGAAGGGATATCCCGGATGACGCGATTGATCCGGCAAAAACGCGGAACCTCGAGCTTTACATCCGCTATCAACGAGATCAAGGTCTCTTCCGAATAAGGCTGATACTCGCCTGCCTGCCAGTAGTGATACAGTTCCGCTGATTCGAGCAGCTGACAGGGATAGATCTTGAGCTCATCCGGCTGCAACCCACCTTCACGCCATAAGCGCCCAAAGTCTTCCCGGTCGCTTTCGGGGGTGGCGCCAAGCAAGTTGGGCATCCAGTGCAGTACCACTTTATAGCCTGCAGCCCTCACCAGGGCAACCGCCTCTTCCGTTTCTGCTGCGCTATGACCCCGGCGGTTGAGCCTCAACACGCTGTCATCCATGCTCTGTACGCCAATCTGGATCTTGGTCACACCCTGCTTGCGCAGTTCCATCAGACCCTCCATCGTGACCAGGTCAGGCCGGGTTTCAATCACCAACCCAACATTGCGGTGAACGCCGTTTACGTTTCTCGCCTGTACTTCTGCCAGCGGGACCGAGCCCTGGTTATCCAATGGATTCTCCTCGTTGAGCGCCTCAAAACAGCGGCGAATGAACCACTCGCGGTAGTCCGCTGGATACGCCGACCAGGATCCCCCAAGAATGAGCAATTCGATCTTATCGGTTGGGTGACCCACCTCGTGCAGCGCTTTGAGTCTGGAGCTGACTTGCAGGTAAGGGTCAAAGTGGTTCTCCACGCCTCTGCGCGCTCCGGGTTCGTCTGAAAGGTACGATTGCGGTAAGCCCGCCTCGCTGGGGCAAAAGATACATTCACCCGGACAAGGATGGGGCTTGGTGAGTATGGTGATGGTGGTCACCCCTGAAAGCGTGCGGATGGGTTTCATCCGGATTTTCGCCAGGAGGATCGGATCCTCTTCCCACTCACCCGCTTCCACCATGCGCCGGTAGGCAGCAACCAAAGCATGCTTGGCAAGAAATCCTCTTCCTTCCGGAAGTGGATTTGCCCGCAGAGCCTGGCGCACTTCGGCTCCAGCCCGGATTGCCTCGAGTACTTTTAGAGCAAGCTCAAGCTCCTGGGAAGAATACTGGCGTTTTTTTTGCCACCGTTCACGTTCGGGTGAGAGTTCCATGACTTTCTATTCTACCTTATGAACTGACAGGTTCTTCACAGCTCTACAATCTTTGACGCGGCACAGTATAAAAAATCCTGAGTTTCTGTGGCTTGCCTTGTTGACTGCCATAGGTCAAGAAAAGCCGCTTGTGGAAATTGCCTGATTTGATCACAACCATTGTCTCTTGTACGTTAATTATCCACAATAGGGATTTTTTCCTGTGTACCTTATTGATTCTTTTAATTATCCTGCTATACTGTTAATAACTAGCCAATGTTTTCTACATACGCTCTTAATTCGTTCTGTCGGTAGATTTATCTGCCAGTTTGTCAGCGAAAACTAACAAACTTCCGCGTCAAAAAGGGTAACGTGCTAAGGAGGTGATTAGCCATATACCCAATCCTGCCTGGCTATTCAATCAATCAAACACAAGTAAAGGAGATAACCATGTCTGCCAAAAAGGCTTTCACCGTGCTCATGCTAATGGTTCTTTGCTTGCTCCCTATCAAGGACACCATTGCAGCACCAATCGTCGATAATAGTATCGCTCAAGATGGACCCCCAGTCACCGAGGTCAGTACTGGAATCGCACCAACGACACTCAACCGTTCGGGAATAAGCTCGCTTTCTGGAAGCAACGTGACATTCGATCCAACTGCTGGAGGTGACTCATGCTATGCCCCTGGTGCACCTCAAACCCTATGCTTCAAATCAGAGACTTACTCACCCGATTGGGAATATTCATATAACAATTGGATTAAATTTCCCTCGGATTGGATCGTTTCAAACGTCAATGTGCAGGGAACCCCGGTATGCGACTCTGGTGGAACATGGGGAGCTTTCGATTGGTCTTTTCAAACCTCCCCATATGAGATAAATGTTTACCACCCCCGCTATCATGCTAGTTCTGGTGATCACTGCCTCGCAACATACTGCGTGGATGTAACGCCTGCGGCAAATGCTAACCCTGCAGGAATATCCTGGTATTTTGATGGTGACGGATACGCATCCGTTCCTCATAACCCGTGCAGCAGCGATGGCTACACCCCTGCCAGTCAAAGCACCTGTGATGAGATGGTAAACCCCCTCGCCGAAGTTCCCGTATGCGGTCCGCAGGTGGTATTGACTCCTGCGGTGATTGAAACCTCCGGTTGCCATGGAGATTCGCAGTCTCACACGCTCACCATCTTGAATATAACCGGAACTGATGCCACTTTTGATATTACATACAACAAAGACTTCCCTGGCGACCTCTGGGGACCTGATCAGATTACATTGGCTGACGGGGTATCTGCCGACTTTGACGTGATCCTCGACCCTCACTTGTGTGCTGAGGATGCGGATTACCTTGCCACAGTAAGCGTTTCGGATGGTACTTACTCAGATGAGACAACTATCAATTACAAAGTAATTTCAGAGATTCATGAATGGCAGCAAATCCCGACAAACCCAATTGCTTTGATGGATAATGTTTTAGCTGGGTATGATGGCAAGGTTTGGAGCCTCATTGGTTATGGCGGATCAACCGGTGTGAGCACCTATGATCCTGCTCTGGATACCTGGACCGTGATCCCAGCATCAGCGCCACCTTGGGGAACTTCCAGTTATCCCCGTTCGGGCTGCCAGGTAGGGAACGAGGTCTTCATCTATGGTGATGCTGCAGGTGCATATACTGGCTTGTGGAGTTACAACATGGACACCAACACCTGGACCTCCGAAACCCCAGGTGGCACTCCCCCACCTTACGCTGGCATCTGGGCGCCTGCCTGGGTGGCAGACACCAGTTCTGGGGTCTGCTACATGACAGGTGGAGCAACGACTCCAGGCGGTGGTAACCTGACTTCGATATATGTCTACGATACAAACGCTAATGCCTGGCTGACAGCTTTGCCAGCATTTACATCCGTGCGCGACTTCCACGCAGCTTTCCTCTACACCCGACCTTCGGACTCTCATAAACTTCTTTGCCTGGCTGGTGGAAACAATGGCAGCGATATGTCTTCCACCCAATGCTTCGACTTTTCTGTTGGAATGTGGAATGTGGAAAATGCAGATTTGGGTGCTCTGCCCGGCACTTCTTGGGGAATGGGTTATACCCAACGTCAGACACCTGATGGAGAGCAATTATGGATGGTTGGTGGTGTTTACAACACTGCACTAACCAACCAGACCTGGTACTATGACGTAACAACCAGCGCGTGGATGGATGGTGGAATACTCGAGTCCGTGCCTGTATATCGCACAGCTGCGGTGACGCTTGATGATACTGTTTATCATATCGGTGGTTCGACTGGAAGCTTTTCATATACGGGTCTTTCAGATAAACGTCTGGAATATTTCTGTCCGGCATGTGAAATTCCTGGTTTTACCAAGCAAGCCTCAGAAGTAGCCCTCCCTGGTCAGACGATTCATTACTCCATTTCCGTTGATCCGATGGTAAAAGATACAGCATTGGTTTACGACTTTCTGCCCAATTCTGTTGAGTACGTGCCGGGTAGTTTGACTGTGTCTCCGGATATAGGAACATATGATTACGATTCGACTGAACGGGTGATCTGGTGGTACAACGGTCCAATATTGGCGAAGGGCAACGGATGGATCCCCGCGGAAAAGTCTGGAACATCCTCAACTACGGCTATCACGACACATAGTGCCGCACTTGCAGAGGTAACATCAGCCACACCGACTGATTACGCAATTGAAATGGTACTTTGGGATCAACCTCTCAGCACGGTCAACCAAGCCGCTATTGTTAACCAGGAATTTTCGGATATTCCTGTTTACTCCAGTTTCCTGGCAGATGACTTTACCGTGACCACGCCTTGGATGGTTAACTCAATCTTTATCCCCGGTAATGGCTGGAATGGGTTTACTACATTATTAAACGCCTCAGCCTTGACCTTTATGATCTACCAGGATAATGCTGGAATTCCCGCAGGAGATCCTTCAGGGGGTGGTCAACTGCCAATTTGGGTGTATACACTTTCTCCAACTGATCCTCAGATTACCATTACGGATGGAACTGGCGGATTTCCTTCCAACACTCAGTTAACTCTGGATGTACCAGTCCTTCTGCCAACAGGACATTACTGGTTGATCTTTTATCCAACGATGCCCGTTTCTAGCGGAGGCCAATTCGGCAGACAGCCAGCCGACACAGCTAACCTCTATACTGCCAGCTTTATCAATCCTGGAGGTGGTTTTGGATTTGGTTCGAACTGGCTACCCTGGACTGTCGTGGGTCTGAGTCAAACAGATATGGCTTTCCGCATTGAGGGCACAGAAATCCCCAGTATACAGATCGAGTTCGATGCTTCTGCCTCGGCGCCAAATCAGGTCATCTGGAACTATGCCTATCTCGAATATGGTTCCTACGTCGTGTCGGCAGATGATAGCACCTTTACAGGCTATGGGACCTATCTACCGATGACGATAAAGTAACCTTCTTCCAACTTTTTTCCTGACAGAGGCTGTCTTCCGGACAGCCTCTTGTAATAAACTCTTTCCTCTTCCGCAATTGCGATCTATAAGCATATTGCATTACCCGAGAAAATTTTTTATGCGTGGTGAAATTCATTAACCTGACTTGCTGATAGAATCAGCATATGGAACCCGAATTGGTCGCAAAACTATTATGTCTGAACCAGGACTTCTACGCAACCTACGCGCAGTCCTTTGCTGCCACGCGTCACAGCGTCCAACCCGGCGTGCAGCGCTTGCTTCCACAGATTAAGCAAGCGGAACTGGTGCTGGACCTTGGCTGCGGCAATGGGAACCTGGCGGAACTGCTTAAAAGCGAAGGGTTCAACGGCAGTTATTTTGGTGTTGATGAGAATGCCTATTTCCTGGCACAGGCAGAAGCTGCCACGCAGGATGCCGCTATTGGTAGTTACACTTTCAGGCAAGGCTCATTGGTCGATCCAGCCTGGCTTGACCTGGTCGACGATGCAGACGCCATCTGCTCTTTCGCCACGCTCCACCATCTGCCCGGTTCCGCATTGCACCGCCAATTGTTTTCCTCGGTCAGTGCTAAACTCAGTCCTAATGGTCGCTTTTTTCTCTCTTGCTGGCAAGTGCTGGGAAATCCCCGGCTCAAAAAACACCTTATACCGTGGCAACCTTCGGAAATATCTTCTGGATCATTAGGCGAAAATGACCTGCTAATGGATTGGCGGGCTGATCCTGGCAAGCCCGCGAAACTGCGCTACGTCCACCACTTTTCGCCCTCAGAACTGCAAAGCCTTGGAGAATCGCAGGGTTTGATGCTTCAAGAGGAATTCTTCTCTGACGGAAAAGAAGGCAATTTGGGACTGTACCAGGTTTGGCTAAAACCTTAGCTCTACCCCAGGGCAACGTCCAGCAGCATCATGACCGCGAACCCAACTATGACCGCTATGGTCGGCACGTCCGAGTGGTCGCCCGCTGAGCGTTTTGCTTCCGGGATCAATTCTTCCGCCACCACGTAGATCATCGCGCCAGCAGCAAATGCCAGGGCGTATGGCAGCAAACTGCGGATCGACAACACCGCCCATGCGCCGATCACAGCCGCGATCGGTTCCACCAAACCGGAGTATTGCCCCAACATAAATGCCCTTTTCCGGCTGACGTTTTCGCTCCGCAGCGGCATGGAGACTGCCATGCCTTCCGGAAAGTTCTGGATGCCGATGCCCAGAGCCAATGCAATGGCAGAGCTGAGATTTGCGCCTTCAATGCCAGCCCCTGCGGCACCAAAAGCCACGCCCACAGCCAGACCCTCGGGGATATTGTGCAGGGTGATTGCCACAACTAACAGTACAATCCGCTGCCATGAACTTTTAACGCCTTCCGGATCATTCTCTCCGGGATGAAGATGCGGCAGGAGCTTATCCACCAGCAACAGGAATCCACCGCCTGCCAGGAAGCCTGTTACAGCCGGGAACCAGGCTGGCAAACTCCGACCTTCAGACATTCCGATAGCGGGCGCCAGCAGAGAAAAGTAACTTGCGGCGATCATCACACCTGCCGCAAATCCCATCATCGCGTCCATCCACTTGCGGTTGAGCTCTTTTCCGAGAAACACTCCGGCAGCGCCAAGGGCGGTCATCGCGTAGGTAAACGTGGTGCCAAGCAATGCTTGCAGAACGGGATTGAATTGGGCAAATTTATCGAGGATCATGGGTTCTCTCTGATGATAAGATTAGTTCAAGAGTTATTGTAAACCATGACCAAACTATTGGATAGCATCATCATTGATACGGGTTCCAATCTGCGGAAAACTCTCGAGACCTGCCTGGAATTACGGTCCACTGACCCCTCTCTCGAAACCACCAACGTCAAACGCTTGTTCAATGGTTTCTATGAGGGCTTCCCGGGTCTGACGGTCGATCTTTTCGCCAACTCCCTGGTTATCTCGGAGCATGATCGCCAGAGAGCCTCAGCGGAAGCCATCCACCTTGAGATCGCCCGGTTCTACTCCGCTGCTCTGCCGGAAGTGCGCAGTGTGTTACTCAAACTGCGTCACGCGCAGGACCCTGAGCAGCGGAAGGGGAAACTGATTTTGGGTGAAGAATTGCCGACCTTCGTCCAGGAAAATGGCGTGAATTACGCGCTGAACCTCCGACTCAACCAGGACTTCAGTTTCTACCCGGACACCCGCAACCTGCGCCACTGGCTCAGCCTGCACATGAAAAACGCGCGCGTCTTGAATTGTTTTGCCTACACCGGCGCGCTTGGCATTGCCGCCCTTGCAGCCGGCGCCCGCGAGGTCATCCAAACCGATCTCAACCAGGATTTTCTCGCAGTAGCAGCGCGTTCACAAGCCTTAAACCATTTTTCCGGCAGCATGCGGATTCTCAAACAGGATTTTTATCCCATGGTTGCCGGGTTCAAGAGCCAGTCGCAGCTCTTCGACTGCGTCATTCTGGACGCACCGCTTTTCTCCCGGACACACCGCGGCAGGGTGGATCTGCTGCAGAATTGGCACGGTTTGATCAACAAAGTCCGCCCATTGACTGGACACGAAGGCTGGTTGGTGGCGATCAACAACGCGTTGTTCCTGCCCGGAAAAGATCTGATGGAAAGTGTCAATAAATTGACTGCTGACGCTTACCTGGAGGCATCTGAGATTATTCCCATCCCCGGGGATGTCTCAGGCTATGCGCAGAGCGTCGTTGCCTTTCCCCCGGCTGACCCTGCCCCATTCAATCACCCCACCAAGATCATAATAATGCGCGCCTGCCGTAAAGACGGTAAGCGCGCATAGATGTAAGTTAAATTTCCTTTATGCTTTGAAGGCTAAAAATTTCTCGCCGACTGTATGGCAGATCGGGCAGCGTTCAGGGCGGGCGCCGAGTTCGATGTAGCCGCAGACGGGGCAGAGATAAAAGTCTGAAACTTCGAGGTCCTTACCTTCCCGAACAGCTTCGAGAGCTTTCTGATACAGTCCAGCATGCACTTCTTCAGCAGCCACGGCAAAGCCAAACATGACTTTTGCTCGGTGATTCGCGTTCGTCGCTTCTTCCAGCATGGGGGGATACATTTCGGTGAATTCATAGGTTTCACCATTGATTGCATCTTGCAGGTTATCCAGCGTGCTCTGGACCTTATCAAGTGCTTTCAGGTGACCGGCAGCGTGGATCAGTTCTGCTTGGGCGGTTGCCTCGAAGAGCTTGGCGATATTGGGCAAGCCATCATTGGCTGCTTTTTTGGCATAAGCTGTGTATTTCTGGAAAGCCTGGCTCTCGCCTGCAAAGGCTGTTTTTAGATTTTCGATTGTGTTGCTCATTAGAATTCCTCCGGTTTTGTTATTGGCAGAAATTGTAATACAAAAACGCATTCCTTTTTTTCTCTATGCTTTTAGAAGTAAGAGAGAGAACGTGTCATAATTACACAGTGATTTACGATTATTATAAGATCGTTCAAAAGGATCTCTTCGTAGAAAGACTTGGAGTAATAGATTTGTTCATATTATTTAATATCCGGTTCTTTCCATCAACAAAAAACTATGATCCCTTGAGAATCAAAAATGTCACCGGTAAAATATCTACATCCTGAAAAAAAAGACCCGACATGAAATTGTCGCCATTGGATCGATAGATTCATCACCAAACAGTTGACTCAATACTGAAAGGAAGAAAACGGAATAGTAAAATGTGCCATGAGGTCTATTTTTGTGTAAATTACCTGAATCAACTCACCCAGTATTCACAAAAAAGTACACCACAAGACCTCCAATAATCCCGAATTTGGGAAATAATTATGGAAGTGTTATAATATTTTTAATCTGACAACTGACCACCTAAATACGAAATATGTTGGTTAAAAGGCGGTAAAAACTTAATTGGACTGGCATGAAGTGATTAAGGGTGCCCTATTGTTGGCACGAATATGTCATTTCAAGGATTTTATTGCTCGAAGTAACTAAGGTCAAAAAAGAGGTAGCTGTATGCCCTCAAAATTAAGCTTTTCTGATCCTATCCATTCGCAGACAACTTGTATAGCAAATCTCCTGAATATGAAAGTACCAATTAACCTGTCAATAGGGTTTCATTAATTTCTTAATCGAGGTGAATATGTCAAACCCAATTGTTTTCCCCAAGGGTCGAAAAGCTCTCTGGGCTTGTCATCCCTTTTCATTCCTTTTACTTTTCACCATTATTATGCTCTTTATTGGTCTGCTTATGGTTGTGGATGTTCAACCAGTCACCGCCTTGGAATGTACCGCAGGTCCGCATAGTGGAACAATTTCTGCGGATCAACGCTGGTGCGAGACGGACAACCCCCATCAGGTTACGGGCACAATAACCATCCAGGCTGGGGTTACCCTGACGATCGACCCTGGAGTGCAGGTGCAGTTCGCTACAGGAACATCCCTCATCATCAGTGGTTCGCTTCAAGCTGTCGGCAATGCCGGCGAAGGGATCATCTTCACTTCCACCAGTCCAGGTTCCACGACCTTCAGGCGTGTCGAATTTACGCCTGATTCTTCAGCCATTCTGGATTATGTGGATATTAGTTACGCCGGTGGGGAGGCTCAAGCGATATTCATAAATTCTACTAATGTGAGCATAGACCACAGTAGTATTCACGACAACACTCCAACAACCGCAGCGATCATCATCGGAAATAATTCGAGACTTGGAGTAGCGCCTACCATCCAAAACACAAGCATCAAGAACAACAGCGGGTATGCCATTAGACATGGGCACTTCGAGGAATATCCGGTCTATGACAATCTGACACTATCGGGGAATGGGCAGGATGCCATCGCCTTAGGAAGTGGAACCTACAATCAAAATGTTACCCTCGACAGCCGGGAGTTGGGAGGCGGGTACTTTGTCGCTGGCTCTATTACGATACCAAGCGGAATAGCTTTTTCACTCATGCCGACTACAACGTTAAAGCTGGAGGAAGGCGGGGGAATATTCATTCAATCCGGTGCCTTATTCAACGCAAATGGGCTGGAAACAGAGCCCATTACCATTACCTCCACCGGTGAAGGAGTTACATTTCGCAGAATTCAATTTTTGGCAGGTTCTTCCAGTTCGTTAAGCTATTGCGATATAACCCGGGCTGGTTCCCTCCAGGGTGTCCTCTGGATCGAATCTTCCGACCTTGTTATGGATCACTGCTCCATCCATGACACATCTCCCGGTATGGGGGCGGTCTACCTGACCACAGCCGGAATTTCTCCAATCATTCGCGACTCAAGCATTCTCAACAATAGCAATTACGCCATTTACCAAGCCAACCCCGACATGGCACCCCTGTACGAAAATCTGTTCCTATCCGGCAACGGTAATCAAGCGGTGTTTGTTGGTGGAGGCAGTATCAATCGGAATGTCATCTGGGACAGCCGGGAAATTAGCGGTGTCCCGTTTATCGCTGGAAGAAGCATTAACGTAACAACCGGCGCCTCGCTCACACTCAACCCGGGAACAGAACTGCGTTTTCCCCAGGCTGGTGGAACAGGCATGGGGATGACCATAGAGAACGGAGCAAGCTTGATCGCTGAGGGTAACCAAGCTGAACCCATCGTGATTACGTCAACCGGTCAGGGAATCAATTGGTCAACGCTATATTTTTCAAGCGGGTCAAGTGTTCATTTGGCGTACTGCGATATCAGCCAGGCAAAGAACGTCCAAGGTGTGCTCTCAGTCTACACCAGTGATTTGATCGTCGATCACTGTACCTTCCACGACAATCAGCCCAGCATGGGCACAATTTGGCTGAACATGGCGGGTATAACCCCGTCTATTTCAAATTCCAGCTTCGTCAACAACAATACTTTTCCGATTTACTTTAACTCTCCAAATGTTGCACCAATTTTGGAAAATCTCACGTCATCAGGCACTGGCACGCATGCCATTGCCATCGCGGGAGGTGGCATCGATACAGGGCGAAACTGGACCATCGGGCAATCCGGTCTTCCTGCCCGGATATTGGCTGACATTAGCATCACAGCTTCAGGCTTTTTGACGCTGGATCCGGGTACTACGATTCAGTTCATGCCCAATACTTCCCTCAGTATTTTTGGCGGTCTTTACGCACTGGGAACCACTCTCAAGCCAATCACTCTCACAGGAACCACTCAAATCCCCGGTTCCTGGAAAAGCTTGGTATTCAACGATGGTTCAAGAGCTATCCTGGACAATGTCGAGATAAGCTATGGTGGCGCCTCAGGGCAAGCTATGGTGCGGATCGGCAGCAGGCTTGTTACCATGCAAAACTGCAAATTACACCATGCAGCCAACGATGGTTTGCAGGTTTCCAACAACAAGCAGCCCACTCTGAGCTACAACCACATCTACGACAACGCTTTTGGCTTGCGTAACCAGACCCCAGCCACCATCGTCAATGCCACCTACCATTGGTGGGGGGATCCTACCGGTCCTCTACACCCTACCCAAAATCCTGGCGGGCTTGGCAATGGGGTCAGTGATGGTGTGATTTTCACTCCCTGGTTGGAATCGCCCACTCAAATCGGAGATCTGCCGATCGGGCGGGTTTACGTGGATCTGGTCAGTCAGACTCGCGCCAGCCCCGGGCAGAAGGTTGATTATGCCATCTGGTACAACAACCTCTCCACCACAACGGTGACCAACGCAGTAATGGTCTTAAACTTGCCCGACACCGACTTCTACAAATCGAGCAATGCCGGTGGTATCTATTGGGCTTCACGCCACCAGGTTTTTTGGCTCATCGGAGACCTTGAACCGGGAGAGTCAGGCAGCATGGCTGTCAAGACTGAATACAAGTGGGGTATTCCTGATCTGACGCTGGAAGCTTCCATGGCGATTGTGCTGGGGAATGGACTGGAGAATGGTCAGCTCAACCCGTTGGAATATTATGAATATATTCCCTTTGAGGAGACCAGCAGAAGCAGTTTAAGCGAGAATGAATTCCTTGCAATCTTGCCCACCCTGCCTGATCTTCAAACGCTTTATACTCAAATGTTGGATCTGGGCTATGTAAGTGGGCTTTTTAATCGTCTGATTATGAACGATGGTCAGGTTTTCACCCAGGCAGTAATGGTAAAACCAGATATCAGCGAACTGGCTTTTGTGACTGGTAATGAAAATGGATCGCTTGCTTATATCATCACAAGATCTGGTATCACCTTGATCAATTCTTCAGGAGTGATCACATTTGATCCTCAGACAAAGTATTTTTACTATCCAAAACTCCCCGGGTTCAAGTTGAACGCTTCCACTCAGGCAGTCAGTTGCCTCGCGAATTGTCTGATTTCCGAAACAGGCACCTCACTGCTGATGGAATTCCTGCCCTTTTTGGGAAAAGCCAGTACTGCCAGGGATTGCCAGGCAGCCGCCGCTGACCCCGAGGATAAAGCCGCGCTGGCATCCTGTGTGGCGGGCTTATCTGGACTCCCTGCGGTTGGAACGGTCGTCTCGGCGGTGAACTGTATCAATGCCAGTGTGGCAGACCCGCAGTACTGTAGATGCACCGAGTCCAAATGGGAGAGTACCACCTACCTGAGAACGAATGTCGAAGCTTGCCGCAAAACTCCCTGCAGAGATGGTATGTATGCATCCTGGGATGCTGGGGTGACAGCTTGCCCATTCTGTACCAAATGTATCAGCGGTACCGGAGGTAGTGAGAACCCCTGGGATCACTGCAAACCCACTGGAGCAACTCCACCCGCAGAATGTAATAAGCCTGGTCAGCAGGTATTGGCTGGACCCATTCACCCGATGACAGGTCAGGATGATGACATATTCGATGGTATGAAGATCTGCCTCCTCATTCCACGCGACCCCAACGCAAAATATGGTGAGGCGGGAGATGTCATTCCCGGGCAAGAGATGAACTACACAATCACGTATGAGAATGAGGGGGCGGGCCGCGCATATGGTGTGTACATCACCGACATCTTGGATGACGCCCTTGACGAGAGCACATTATCCATTAGCTGGGACTATCTTTACATTCCCGCTTCCCGCAGGATCGTCTGGTTTGTCGGTGAACTTGGACCCAAAGGTGATCCGGACTCCAAGGGAGAGGTTACTTTCACTGTCCAGTTGAAAGAGAATGTTCCGGGTGGAACAGCGGTGACCAACCAAGCAATCGTGTACTTCCCAAGTGTCCCGGAAATTACTCCCACAAATGCGGTGGTTAACTTTGTAGAAGAGGTGACCGCATTGCCCCAACAGCTGGAAACGGACTATCTGACATCCATTGCGGTGACGCTACAGGGACAGGATGTTGGAGGTGGACCGCTGACTTTCGAAGTTGACCAGCAGCCACTTTTCGGAGTGCTTACCGGCACAATCCCGGACCTGATTTACACACCTATGGAGAACATGACCGGTCAGGATAAGTTCACGTACTTTGCTTCCAACGGAATAACGAACAGTAATTCAGCAGAAGTGACCATCACCGTTTTACCCTCCGCGAACGACCTCAATCCACCCGTTGTTTTATGGGTTTTCCCTCCAGATGATAGTGTGAACACTCCCTATCGCCAAAGCGCAGCCGGAGAAGATGATTTGGGTTCTATTTTCGCACCCTTCCCAATCCTTCAATTCTCCGAAGCTCTGGATTTGGCAAGCCTTACGGAGAGTGATTTTAGAATTATAGAATCGGAAACCCTGGACCTGGATTTAAGCTTTTCATACGATGCATATTCCAACCAGGTAACGCTCTATCCCCGTTCGGCTTACAAGCCCGCCACCTGGTACACTGTGGAGGTTTCCACTGGCATTCTTGACCTTGCGGGCAACCCACTCACGGAAATATTCAGTTACCGTTTTAAGACTGGATTAGCAGTAGACCTTTTGAGGCAATACTTGCCCATAATAAACAGATGATTGGTTCGCCATCGAAAAAGGTTTTACAGACAGCGTCGATTACATAGTTGCTATTAACCGGAGAGAAAATTGCAGGAAGATTTTCTCTCATGGCACTTTGGGATCGCTGCATGGCTATGTGCTGACCTTCACACATAATCCTCACCGAAATCATTTGACAATTCAAAATCCATATGCTAAAATCTGTGAACTTCGGTCCTTTAGAGGCTGAGAAAACACTTTGCGGGTGTAGTTCAATTGGTAGAACGTCTCCTTGCCAAGGAGAAGGTCGTGAGTTCGAGCCTCATCGCCCGCTTACTTCAAAGCTGATACCGCAAATGATATCAGCTTTGTTTTTACGGCGACGTGGCCAAGTGGCAAGGCAAGAGTCTGCAAAACTCTCATCATGGGTTCAAATCCCATCGTCGCCTTTTCCTTTTAAGTTCCCTTCCTCGTAATAAGATCTTTGTCGTGTGTGCTGAAATCTTTTTGGTGACCTGAGCATCATATTTACCAGTTATTGGCAGCCGAAAAACCTTCCCCAAGTCTCCGGGTCAGGTCCGCGGATTTTCCCCCAAGCAGAGCGCTCTCAAGGTCATTATGCCCACAACGATGGATGCTTTTGCCTGATCGACGTAAACCCGTGCAGCCCGATAATCACATGATCCAACACGCGGATGTCCAACAATTTCCCTGCCTCAATGATCGCCCGCGTCATGTTCACGTCTTCGGGGCTCTCCATTGGATCCCCCGATGGGTGATTATGCGCCAGCATCACCGCGTTGGCATTCTTGCTGACCACCAGCTTGAATACCTCGCTCACCCTTACCGTCGTTGCATCCTGCGACCCCTTGTACAACTGCTGGCTTCCGGTAACAACATTGCGCGCGTTCAACCACACCACCCAAAACTCTTCCTGGTCGCTCCCGCGCAAGTCATGCCCGATCATATCCACCAGATCCTGAGGAGTCTTGATAATCCTTTTATCTCCGCGTTCCTCAGAACTCAGCCGATACCCCACCTCAACAGCCGCTTTTAATCGCGCAGCTTTGGCTTCCCCCACACCCTTGATCTCAAGCAATCTGGAAATATCTTCCCGGTGAATGCCGCTAAAACCGCCGAGTTCCATCAGGATCTGCTGAGCCAGGTCAATCGCGCTGGCGCCAGTACGCCCGCTGCCCAGCAGAACAGCCAGTAATTCAGCATCACTGAGCGCTCGTACCCCCTTCTGGATCAGGCGTTCACGAGGTCGGTCATCTTCAGGGAGGTCATTAATCAATAAGCTTGGACGGTCGTCGGACATGGCTCAATTCTACCCGTTTCTGCATGTTATAATGCCTTATTCAAGGAAAACTATCCATGCTCACCGCCAAATTTCCTGCGCGATATGACCACCTGAGAGCTATCTCCACCTTCGTCATGGACGCAATCAAAGACGCGCCTTTTGATGCTCGTCAACGTTATGCCATCGACCTGGCGGTAGATGAAGCCTGCTCGAACGTGATCGACCATGCCTATGGGGGCAGTGACCAGGGCGAGATCAGGATCCTGCTCGACCTGGACGATCGCGGCTTAAAGATCACCATCCAGGATGATGGCGAACCCTTCGATCCAGCCTGTGTGGTCGAGCCCGATCTAACCAGTCCCCTCGAAACGCGCTGTGAACGAGGGCTGGGAGTTTACTTGATCCGTGAAGTCATGGATGAAGCCGCATACGATTTCTCCATTCCGGGTGTCAATCAACTAATCTTGGTGAAGTACTTCACCCCCATCCAAAAAAAAGAAAAAAATGGACGCCCCTGACAAATCCCAGGCGCAGCCATCGCATCCGGACTATCTGCAGGTCATTGCGGAAGTCTCGCAGACGATTAACAGCATCCTAGATCTGGATCAATTGCTCACCCGGGTTTCAGAACTGATTCGAACCAAGTTCAATATCCCATACGTTCACATCTTTCTAAAGCAATACGTCCCGCATACCTTGGAATATCGCGCGGGCAGTGGCGACCGTGCTAAAACCTACCGGGAGCATCAAATCGCCTTTAATCTGGACGCGCCGCAGGGGCTGATTGCATTGACCGCCCGCACGGGAAAAGTACAGTTGGTGAATGATGTCTCCACCGATCCCCGACCCGTGCCAAACCCGATCACAGGCGCAAAAGTTGGCTCAGAGCTCACCTTGCCATTGATCTTTGGCAGCAGGATTCTGGGTGTCCTTGACTTGCAAAACGAGATGGTCAATGCCTTTTCGGAAGCAGACATTGCTGTATTTGAAACATTAAGCGCAAATGTGGCTGTGGCTGTGCGTAATGCCAGCCTGTATCGCTCCGAAATCTGGCGGACGAAAACCTCCGAAAAATTCCGTGAAACGGCTGAGTTGCTCTCCCAATCGATCGCCCTGCAGGACTTCTTCAGAGCAAGCCTGGAGAATATACTGGAATTACTGCCCGGTGAATCCGGCAGCATCTGGTTGTTCCCCCGTCCCGACTTCAGTGCGGAAGCACCGGCAGCAGATCACCTGTTCCTTGCAGCAATCGAGATGCCGGAAAGAGATCTTGTCCCTCTATCTCAAAAAGAACTTGCTCCTGGAGAAGTGTGGTTCCATCCCAAGAATGAGCATGAAGGTACCATCATCCGAAAACCTGGTGGTTCTTCGGATCCCATTCAAAAGGCATTGAACCTTCCTGGAAACTTTTCTGGCATCGCCACTGCAATTACTGTTGCTGGTCAAACCGTCGGCAGGTTGGTCCTCCACGAAGGAACTCCTGGGCGATATGGGGCCGAGTCTGAAAGTATATGCGCCACCTTCGCCGGCTACCTGGGCAGCGCCATCGAAAAGGAACGTTTGGATCAGGAGACGCAGGCTCAGACCTACTACACGTCTGTAATGCTGCAGGTGGCAATGGCCACTCGTAACCTTGCAGACGCCAATAGCTTGTTGCGGATTTCAGGTGAATTCATTCTATCTCTTATAGGAGGAGCCTCCGTCGCCCTGATCCTCAAAGACGCGGAGACAAACCAGTACCAACTGAATGCAACCTTAGGCGAAGGCACTGCCACTTGTAGTCTAGACGCACCCTGTACAGTATCCAACACAACATTACTTGAGCAGACCCTGCAATCCGGGAAGCCGGCTGCCATGCCCGCTTCGTGTTGTTCACCGGACATCGCCAGAAACCTGGCGCTTTCACCACAAGATACCATCCTGATGTTTCCATTGATCGCGCATGACCGTCAGATTGGACTTTTGTTGCATACCAGCAAAGAAGCCTACATCCCCCGAGAACCAGAATTGATCCTTGGCGCCCAGCGTTTTGCTCTTTTGGAAGGAATAGCGCAGCAGACCGCTGTCAGCCTGCAGAACATCGAGCTGTTCCAGGCAAAACAAATCGAAGCCGTGATCTCAAATGTTCTGCTCGAGATAACTAATCTTTTCGTCGCTTCCACGGACCTGTCGAAAACCCTCGCTGAGATCACCAGGATCCTCCTGGAGTACACCTCAGCCGAGCAGCTTGCACTGATCCGGTTTTTTTCGGAGGATGAACAAGCTGCTCTGCGTTTTCTCGCCACAAAACAAGCTGGGGTTTTCCGCGAAATTGAAGACCGTGTTTCTATGAGTGATTTGCCGCAAGGACTCGAAGGTCTGGACCAGGCTGGTCACTTGGTCGTGCAGGGTAATCTCTTGGCGATCAGTGGTTATTCGACAGTTCAGGAAAATTCCCCTTCTGATGGTTTCATCAGCCTTTGTTTCCCTTTGATTGTCCCTGGTGAAGTCCACGGGTTGTTGGTCACGGTAGAATTGGACCGTCCTGGGCGACGTCAGCGGATCGAACTGCTTAAAGCCGCCTCAATGCAGATCGCTTCCGGCATCCAAAACTACATCATGCAAACCGTACAGCATAATCAGACTCTGATTGACCGGGAACTCCAATTGGCAAGGCAAATCCAAAAAACATTTCTTCCGGAAGAGCTGCCAGAATTGCCCGGATATGACCTTGCGGCAGAATGGCAGACAGCCAGGCAGGTGGGTGGTGATTTTTACGACGTTTTTGAGCTCAGCCCAGGCGAGTTTGGTCTCACCATTGCAGATGTCTCAGACAAAGGCTTACCGGCTTCTTTGTACATGACGGTCAGTCGAACTCTGATCCGCGCCCGGGCACTTGAGAAGGAGTCGCCAGCTCGTACCCTCGAGAAGGTCAACCACATTCTCCAACTCGACTCGAGTGATGGTTTCTTTGTGACGGTTTTTTACGCGATCCTGGAACTGGAAAGCGGAAAAGTGACTTACTGTGTGGCAGGGCATAACCCTCCCTATTGGCTTCGCCTTGAGCAATCCAAAGTTCAACCGCTGAATAAGGGCGGGATCGCCCTTGGTATGATGGATCCCATCAACTTAAAAGACCAGGAATTGGTCTTGGCGCCCGGTGATGGCTTGGTACTTTATACCGATGGAGTTACCGAGACCTTTTCTCCCGAAGGGAAAGCTTTTGGTGAGAATCGCCTGCGGGCAAAGCTTGAGTCGCTCCTCGCAGAAAATGCCAGGGGGATCGTTGAAGGGATCGGGCTTACCTTGGACAGCTTCAGGGAAGATCGGGCTCTGGATGATGATTACACATTGTTGGTGGTACGCCGCATATAGTTTACGGATTGCCTCCGGAGAACTACTGGCAGATCATGACTGGGATTGTTACCCTGGCGAGTATCTCATCAATCGCCTGACTAAACATCCGATCAAGAATCGAAGGGTTCTCATAACCGCCCAGTATTACGGTAGATACAGATAACGTTTCAGTCAGGCTAACCACATCATTCGTGAATGTATCCGAACTGCCCCGGTGATACTCAGCCTTTACACCCAACTTTTCAAGGTATGTTTTCGCATAATAACAATGAACATCATCTTTTTCCGAACCCTCACTCACCATTAACAAGTTCAGATCGTTGCCATAACGGGCGGCATAATAAGCAGCAATATATAGCGCTTCTTTGCTGCGCTGACTTCCATCAAAGGGCAAAAGAATGGACCTTACCGGAAGTGGATTTTCTTTAACAAACAACACTGGACGCTGGCTTTGCTGTAGGATGGTAATGATCCCGTGCGAGATTCGCTCCACCAGGCTCGTGGCAGGTGGATGGCTTAGTCTGAGTACCAGCAAATCCGAAAGCAGGCTGAATTCGAGCAACGCGTTCGCAGGTTCACCTTGACGCAAAAAAAACTTGCCGCTCATGCCAACTTCTGAGAGCCGTTGATTAAACTTCTGCTGATAAGCGTCGATATCCGCATCTGTTTCTTCTTTTCCTGGACTTTCCACGTGCACACCGCGGATCGCTCCGCCGGGGCAGCGATTGACCAAAATTGCCTGTTCCAATCCAATCCAATCGGGATCGTCATCGTTCAGCGCGACAGTTACATGCTGAAACAAGCAATCCTGGTAAGGATTTTGAGGTTCTTCCTCACTCCTTAACAAAACCTGCATAATTTGCTCCTCAGCTTCCGACCATCCCGAACCAGGTTCAATGCCTTCTTTGTCAGCAGCATAATCGAGCACATTCTCGGGCTTAACAGCTATTCCCAGGTCCCGCTGAAGTGTGTTTTGTTGATCCAACAACCACAGGTACAGGTCGGTCAGTGTCAGGTCCCGAAAGGAGTGGTGCAAACCAGAGCTTTCAATGATGGCAATGACCGGAGAATAAACAGTGTCATACCAATGCAAAACGGCTTCTTCAAAACTAACCGGTCGTTCATTCTCAATTCCCATGTAGTATTGGTGGACGCTGATATGTTCTTTGAGCAGTGGATAGTTTTCAATCAGGTGCAAACTGAAATCGACACCAGGAAGGAAATGGTCAATCTGGGTGTCTTCCAGGAAATTGACATAAGCCATTTTCTGGATAAGTTCATCTGAAGTAAGATGGCTCGAGATTGGCACCTTGGTCTTTATCTCTGTTACGTATGCCTCGATGGTCTCCATGCCCATTTCTTTGGCAATGGAAACACGATGATTCCCATCCAGCACAAAGTAAGCATCGCCGATTTGGTAGAGCGAGACGGGTGGAACACCTGTGGAAAGCGGACTGGTCATGGCGGTCTTAACGCCCGCCCACCGATAGATATCGTCATCTCTAAGCGGCAGGAAGTTCCGGTCAAAGTCCTGGATCCGGCTTACACTCCCAACGATGTTCTTCAGTGGCACTTGCTGCAATCCACGGTCAGTCTTGCTGACAGCACGTAACTTTGTCGAGATCTCGTCGTAAGGCAGCAAGTCGAGAGAACGGCCTCGTATGCCCGCCCAGAAGCGCTGCATGGCAGCCTTGGACCTGGCGCGTCGAAAGTCATCCAGAGCTTGTCGATAGGTATTTGGATCTTCCATGAATCTATTTTATTCCAATTCGCAGATCTGCTACCCCAAAGATGGACACGCAGACTTTTCCCCCTTGGCTCTCACCCCTTGGCTCTCAACCCTTGGCTCTCAAGTAATTTTTGATACTTTTCCATGCTATAATTTTTCCTCTGGAAAAGAGTATTGCTGCCCTATGACCCAACTGACAACGTTTGAACCCATCGACTATCTGCTGATTGGGCATGTTACTGCTGATTTACAAGCGGATCAGAGCATCAGTCTGGGCGGAACGGCAAGCTTTTCTGGATTAACTGCTGCACAATTAGGTCATCACGTTGGTTTGGTTACCAGTTGCTCCAATGACTTGCAGCTTGATCCACTCTCCAGTATACAAAAATGGGTCATCCCGTCAGAAAAATCAACCGTGTTTCGGAATGAGGGTCTTGGGAGTTCGCGTGTGCAGCACCTTTACTCCAAAGCTACCTTCATCACTGCCGAACAAATTCCTCTACCCTGGCGCGATTGCCAGTTGGTACACTTTGGTCCCATCGCTGCAGAAATTGATCCTGACATCGTCAGGCTTTTCCCAGAAGCGCTGGTTTGTGTAACCCCCCAGGGATGGTATCGACAGGCAGATCAAGAAAACCTGGTGCGGCATGTGGATTGGCACGAAGAGCTGCTCTTGCTGCCCAAATCCCACGCTGTCGTCCTCTCCATTGAGGACTTGCAGGGAGATGAAAGAAAAGTACAAGAGCTGGCGAAGATTTGCCCTCTTCTTGTTGTAACTGAAAATCGTGAAGGGGCACGTGTCTTTTGCCAGGATGAAATCCGGTATTTCCCGGCACCGTCAGTTGAAATGGTGGAAGATACCGGAGCTGGTGATATTTTTGCGGCTTGTTTCTTCCATCGCTACTACAAAACCCGCGATCCCTGGGGATCGGCTCGTTTTGCAGTGCAGCTCTCCGCTTGCTCGGTGACACGCAAACGCCTGGCAAGTATCCCCACCCGGGATGAAATTGAACAAGCGAAACTAAACCAATAACATAGGTCAGGTATGGGCAGAATTCACACAATTGTCAATCAAAAAGGCGGAGTGGGAAAAACCACCACCAGCATCAATCTTGGCGCGTACCTGGGTCAGTTCGGGCAGAAAGTGCTGCTGATCGACCTTGACCCACAAGCCAACGCCACGAGTTGCCTTGGTATTGACCGGCATCAGGTTGAAAATGGCACCTATGAAGTCCTGATCGGTGCTAAAAACCCATTGGATTGTGTTTTGCACAACACCCGATTCAAGATCTCATTGATGCCTTCCTCGCCCAACCTTTCGGGCGCAGAAATTGAAATGATTGAACTCGCTGACCGCGAGAAACGCTTGAAAGCCATTGTCCAGTCGCTAATCAGCCGATACGATTACATCCTGATCGACTGCCCGCCATCGCTTGGTCTGCTGACCTTGAACGGAATGATTGCAGCCCAGGACGGGGTGATCATCCCTGTACAATGCGAATACCTTGCGCTTGAGGGTCTTGGTCAGCTGACACAAACGCTCAACCGCATCAGGCAGGGTCTTTTCCCTGAGCTCTCCATCAGGGGAGTTCTGTTGACCATGTTCGACGGTCGCACCAATTTGAGCGCGGATGTGATGAGTGAAGTTCAGAAATTTTTCCAGGACAAAGTTTTTTCCACCTTTGTTCCCCGCAGCATCCGGCTGGCAGAGGCACCCTCATTTGGGATGCCGATTTCCGTCTATGCCCCCGACTCGAGTGGCGCAAGAGCTTATCGCTCTCTGGCTATGGAATTATTAACCTCAGATGGGGTGAAGTTCGACCCCGGACAGGAGTAAGATGGCACAGCGCAGTGGACTTGGAAAAGGACTCGAATCATTAATTCCAACCTGGCAGACCAACCCGGCCCAGGCTGACGGAAACGAACAGGTACGGTTACTACCCATCCTTAGCATTGGTCCGAATCCCCAGCAGCCGCGCAAGGTTTTCGAAGAAGATCAATTGGAGGATCTTGCAGCCTCTATTAAACAGCACGGCATCATCCAGCCGCTGATCGTGATTGCAGCCGAAGGGATCGACCGCTATACCTTAATCGCCGGCGAACGCCGTCTGCGTGCCGCCAAACTGGCTGGTCTGAAGGAAGTGCCTGCCATCGTTCGCACTGCCACCCAGCAGCAGCAACTGGAGTTCGCCATCATTGAAAACGTCCAGCGGGAAGATCTCAACCCAATGGAGCGTGCGCGCGCTTACCAAAACCTGGCAGATCAGTTTTCATTGACCCATGAGGACATTGCCCAGCGCGTGGGAAAGAGCCGTGTGACTGTCACGAACACCCTGCGCCTGTTAAATCTGCCTGTTTCAGTCCAACAAGCTCTCGAAAGTGAAGAGATCACTGAGGGTCATGCCCGCAGTCTGTTGGCGCTGCCGGGTGCACGTGCCATGGAAGCTGCACTGGATAGCATCCTGAGCCTTGGCTTGAACGTCCGCCAGACAGAAATCCTTGTCAGTAAACTGAGCGGTAAGGCACCAACCAGCCGTAAACCTGCTGCACGTTCAGCTGAAGCGGATGATCTCGAAAATCGCCTGCGCCAGTTTTTCCACACCAAGGTGATGCTCTCCAAGGGTAAGCGAGGGGGCACCATCTCAATCAGTTTCTATTCTGACGAAGAGCTCAACGCTATCCTCGACAGACTCGGGATCAATGACTGACGAAAATGCCGTTTGAAATCCAGGCATGCTCCAACCTATCCTCCTCTGACCTGGTTAGGTTCCTTAATGGGAACAACCTGTCCTTCAATAATCTCGACTGGTTCTCCCCCGATGAAAGATTGAGCGAACCTGGCTGTTTTGCAATCATAGAAGCTCAACAGATCAGAGCGATTCTTGCTGCTACGCCCGAGAGTCCAAATACAGCCTGGCTTCGTTTTTTTTATTCTGAACGCAACGGGGAACACGGAAAGTACTTCGCTGCCTTGTTATCACAGGTAAAGACCATATTACACGATATGGGGGCAGAGGTTTTGTTCTCCCTGGCGCCATACGATTGGCTGGAGAGATTACTCACAGGTGAAGGATTCACTCCTGCTGATAAGATCGTAACGCTTCAGCGGAATTTCTCTCAAGGAAACATCGCTGAGCCAAATCCCGACATTATCATTCGCGAGATGACCCATCGCGATCTCGCAGTAGTGGAAGCTATCGATATTGCTTCCTTCGATCCCCCCTGGCAGCTCAACCAGGCGAGTCTGTCAAAAACCTATCACCGTAGTGCCTGGCATAGTGTTGCCCTGCTTGATAACGAAATTGTTGGCTATCAAATGAGCACCAGTGCATTCGACACAGCCCACCTTGCGCGCCTGGCTGTGGACCCGCGTTTTCAGCGTCGGGGGGTGGGGCACAGGCTGGTGGAAGATATGTTGGAGACCTTCTCTGCCGTCGGGGTGAGTTCCTTTTCGGTGAACACTCAGGCGAGCAATTTCCAATCTTTATCGCTCTATCATGCCTTTTGTTTTGAACGTGAAGATCGCGACATCCTGGTGATGTCCTTTGACTTATCGTAATTTTTTATTTCATATTAGCTGGACGTAAACAGAGGTTTGTGGCAAAATCAGGCAAACAATTTCAGGAGTAAAAATGGCACAAAAGAACACGCAACGTGAATTAATACGAGCCCAAAAAGAACAGGAAGCACGCAAGCGGACGACAGGATTGCTCATCGGGGCACTCGTCCTCGTAGTTGCTGTTCTATTGGTCTATTTTCTGCCCAGGCTGCTCAACACGAGTAAAGTCGCCGGTTATGCCAATCAAAATGGCAGGTCAGTCGGCGACCCAAACGCACCGGTCAAAGTAGTAGAGTTTTCCAATTTTGGCTGCAGCCATTGCCGGACTTTCGCGCTCGAAAAAGAAGAGCAGTTTGTCAAAGACTACGTGGAAACCGGCAAGGTGTATTTCACTTTCAGTGTCTTCCAGTTCAACGAAGATGACACGATCAAAGCCGCGGAAGCCGCCTATTGCGCGGGAGAACAGAACAAGTTCTTCGAAATGCACAAAGTCCTGTTCGATAATTCCACTTTTGCCGGCGCCTTCGCCGACAACAGCATTACTTCATATGCCAAACAAGTTGGCTTGGATATGACAGCGTTCAATCAATGCCTCGCCAGCGACGCTCAGTTGGACGACGTGCGTGCCGATACCGAGAACGCCCGCAACCTGGGAGTGACCGGTACACCGATGTTCGACGTGAACGGAACGATCGTCTACTCTACCACGCTCGAAGAAACCATCGATGCCGCGTTGGCAGCTGCAGGTAAGTAATTCAGAGGATTTTCCGAAACGCAGTTCATCGCGAACTGCGTTTTTTATTTCAGGACCAGGCTATTCCGAGCCTGTTCAGCAATAAAACCACCAACACCACGATGAACAGGGCAGGCAAAAAGCTGCCGATGCGGATCTTTTTGATTTCCAGCAAGTTGCTGATCGCAATCCCAGCCAGGAGCACTCCCCCGACAGACGTCATTTCCTGGATCACACTTTGGTCGAAGCCTTTTCCGATTGTTCCAGCCAACAGGGAGATGGCGCCCTGGTAGATCAGGACAATCGGCGCAGAAAATAGCACCCCTACCCCAAACGTCGAGGCAAAGGCAATCGCGGCGATGCCGTCCAGCAGGGCTTTGATCGCCAGCATCTGGTAATCTCCAACCAGCCCGTCCTGGATCGAGCCCAGGATTGCCATCGGACCGATGCAAAATAGCAGTGAGGCGGTCACAAACCCGCTGATGAAGCGCAGCGCGTCCGGGGAGCTGGCGTTGGCGCCGCGTTCAACTCTGTGCTGAATGCGTTCGCCCAAACCATTCAGCCGTTCCTCAATCCTCAGGGCTTCCCCGGCGATAGTTCCCAGCACGATGCTGGTAAGCGGCACGAGCATGTTCTGGGTCTGGGAAAAAATATGAACGCCGTAAGCCAGCGTAAAAAGCCCGAGCGCGGAGGTCAGGGTTTGGCGCACCTTCAGGGGGATACGGTTGCCAGCGAGCATTCCGATAAGCCCACCGAGCAGAATTGCGGCGAAGTTGATCAGGGTTCCGGTCATAGGTTACGCCGGTGTTTCAGCCAGGATCAGCAGGTAGCAAAGGGTGGAAAGGCGGTTCAGGTACTGCAGCATGCTCTCATCCGGGATCTGCAGGGTCTCAAATCCGGCGACCAACTCCCGTTCCGTCCGCCGTACGACCGCCCGCGCCATGTCGAGCGCGCCGGTCGCGGGGGTGCGCCCGGGGTGGATAAATTCATCCGGGTAAGTAATCGTCGACGCAATCTCCGCAATTACCGCTTCCAAATCCTCAAGCGGTGCAGTGAAACTGCCCGACAGATTCGCCAATGGGGTCCTTGGCAAGGCAGCCAACAAGCCCATCATGCCCGAAAGGTCCTTCTGACAGGTTTCAAGCAGCTCCTGGTTGCCTGGTGTGCAGAACGCCTTTGCCAGGCTGAGCGAAGCGCTTGCTTCATCGAGCGCGCCAAGCAGCTTGATGCGCAGGTCCGACTTCTTCACGCCCTGTTCGCCAATCAGATCAGTTTGACCAATCGGTTTCATCGCCTACTCCGTGGGGGTGACAGCCTGGGAAGGCGTCGAACCGGAAAGGATATACCAGGTGTTCACCGCGTTGAAACGATCCGCCGGATCGTAGATCGGTCCGATCGATACGTTTTTAATCGAGCTTTTCATCCCATAGTTGTACACGGTATAGAACAACGGCAGCGAAGGCAGGTCTTCAGCGAAGAGGATCTGGAAGTTGCGGTAGAGCCGCACCCTGAGGTCCGTCTTCGGCTGGGTGCGGGCTTGTTCGAGGTACTCGCTGGCGGTGGTGTTGCGCCACTGCGAGTAGTTCTGCCCGACTTCCGCCTGGGATTCCGCCCAAAAAGGATAGGGGTCGGGGTCGGGGGTATTGCTGAGATCGATATCCACCAGCGCAGCCTCATAAGCCCGGCTGTCCAGACCGGTTATCAATTCCGCATACGGTTTAACATCCAACACGACCTCAATCCCGATCGTGGTCCAGTTCTCAGCCAAAATAGCCGCCAGCTGGTTGTGGATCGGGTCATCCTGCACCAGCACAGTCAGCTTTGCCTGGGCGCCCTCAGGGGTCATCAACTGCCCGGCTTCGGACCAACTGTAGCCTGCCCCAGCCAGTAACTGTCGGGCGAGGTCCACATCGTAGCGGTAGGGCTCGAGCCCCTCATAAAACGCCCAGTTTCCGGGCATGATCGGTCCGAGCGCGGGCACCGCCTGGCTGGAGAAAACCTCATCGATCATCGCCTGTCGGTTCGTCGCAGCCATCAGGGCTTTGCGGAAATCCGCCGACTGCAGCAGCGGCTGTGAGAGGTTTTGGGTATTCAGGAAAACCATCGTCAGGCGTGGCAGTCGGCTGGAATAAATGTTCAACCTTGGTTGGTTCAGTGCGGTCTCGAGGTCCGCCTCATCGATCCTGGCAACCGCGTCGACCTCATCGCTCAGGTAAGCCTGCAGCGCTGCATGCGCGTCGGGGTATAGCTTGAAGTTGATCTCATCGATGTAAGGCCGCCCGGCGTAATAGTATTCAAAAGCGTCCAAACTGACGCCGTCGATTTTGCCATCCGTCACGTGAAACTCGCGGAAGCGGTAAGGTCCGGAGCCGATCGGCGCGAGGTTGAAGGGGTGATCCACCAGTTCATCCAGCGTCAGGTTGCCCAGCAGGTGCGAAGGCAGGATCTGGAAGGTCAGGTAATCAAGGAAGGGGGCAAAGCTGTAGGGCAGCGAAAATTCCAGGCTCAGGTCAGAAAGCGCCGTTGCCTGCACCAGCTGCCAGAAGCTGCGCAGATCCTCCGCCACCAGGTTGCTGTTACTCTGTAGCAGCGAAACCGTGTAGAGCACGTCCTGGCTGGTGAGAGCGGTGCCGTCATGCCAGACGGCGTTTTCGCGCAGGTTGATGGTGTAGCGGGTGCCGTCCGCGGAGATATCCCAGCTTTCCGCCAAGTCCCCCACGGGCAGTCCGCGCGAATCGAACTTCAACAGGCTGCTGAAGATCAGGCGGTCAACATCGCGATCAGGTTGATTGAATCGATCGAGCGCGGGGTTCAGGCGGATGATATCGCCAACCAGCGCTTCGGTATAGCTGCCGCCCGTGATGGGGTTGGGCGTATTCTCCACTATCGGAGTCGAACCTGTGCGTTGGAAGATCAGGATCAAACCAACCACCAGTCCGGTGATCAACACAATCAGAAGCTGCCAGCGAAAACGTCTCATATGGTAAACAGAAAGACAACCCCCGGCTTAGGCGAGTTGTCTTTATCCTCCATGATCAATTGTGATAGCGGCGGGAAAAGACGCTATCAGGAAATAATCACACTGATCAGAGCGAGCAGTAGGAACACCACGCTGAGCGCGATGGTGATGTAGTACATCACTTTCTCGATGCCGCGCCGCTGTGTGTAGACGCCGCCGCTGTCGCCGCCAGTCAGCCCGCCCAAGCCAACGCCCTTGCTCTGTAAGAGCACGCTGGCGATCAACGCGATTGAAACAATGATAATTGCAATATTCAAAAACATAACCTTCAGCCTCCTGCGGATCAGGTTTTGATTATACCCAATCCGATGTTTTCGTCAAATTTACATGAACTTATATTTTACCCGAAAAGTGGAAAGGCGTTGACGATTATTCGACCGATTATTCGACCGATTATTCGACCGAGTTTTGAATATCAATTTCGTCTCTGCTATCCCTAGGCGCCTGCCCTCGACAAAGTCAAGGGTGCGGTGGATGAGGTGCGAGCGCAGTGAAGCAATCTCCAGGCGTGGATATGAGGAGCTTTTGCGCTTTTGCGCGTTTTTTGTGCATGTTAAAAACGCAAAACCTCATAGACCCATGCCATTCGGATGTTGCTCGTAGATCGGAATGCGACGCTTTTCCGCACTCCGACACAGACAGGCTGGATCGTAATCTACCCCCTCCAGCGAAGCGAAAGGGAGGGGGCTGGGGGGTGGGTCCTTTCATGGAGACACGCTTTTGCGCTTTTGCGCGCTTATTGTGCATGTCAATAACGCAAAACCTCATAGACCCATGCCATTCGGATGTTGCTACAAGGTCGGAATGCGACGCTTTTCCGCACTCCAACGCAGACAGGCTGGATCGTAATCTACCCCCTCCAGCGAAGCGAAAGGGAGGGGGTTGGGGGGTGGGTTCTTTCAAGGAGACACGCTTTCGCGCTTCTCCCCAGGGGAAGCCCAAGGATATGCCCTCCCGAGGGGGAGGGTCCGTGAGCGAAGCGAACGGGGGTGAGGGTCTTTACAGTTCAAAGTTGATCGGACGAAGGACCAACTAAGCCGTGTAATGCGGCGCTTTTCCCCACTCCGACACAGAGAGGCTTTCGCGCTTTTGCGAATTTTGAAAACGCAAAAGCTTACTGCCCCACCA
>Ga0228536_1000688_pt1 | contig 52665 bp, 41 predicted proteins | sample SJ1Smetagenome_FD_168611 | JGI IMG/M metagenome (GOLD analysis project Ga0228536, IMG submission 168611) | Enriched culture of PCE-dechlorinating microbial communities from Ithaca, New York, USA - SJ1.S | ecosystem: Engineered > Modeled > Simulated communities (microbial... > Unclassified...
AATGTTTTACAACAGCAACCGGCTCCATTCGTACCTGGGATATCAGTCCCCAGCAGAGTTCGAGGAACAATACTGGAATTTTCAAAAAGCGGCTTAACGGACTGTCCGTTTTAACTTGACCACTACAGAAAATGAGGGCATAGAGCATTTTCAGGCCGAGACATCCAGGGCTTCAATGAGGCCGGAGCACGTAGGCTCCGGAAAATTAATGCGAAAGAGCCATCCAAGAAGAATGGCAAGGGGCTTCAATGAGGCCGGAGCACGTAGGCTCCGGAAAATGAACGATCGCTATCTGGCTGCGGTGCTGGCCTGCCTGCTTCAATGAGGCCGGAGCACGTAGGCTCCGGAAAATGCCAAGGAAATAGCAGATACTGGTTTGTCTAATATTGCTTCAATGAGGCCGGAGCACGTAGGCTCCGGAAAATAACCGAAACCCCGTAAACCGAAAACAGAATAGTTCGCGCTTCAATGAGGCCGGAGCACGTAGGCTCCGGAAAATGCGGACAACCGCGTAACCAAGTACGCAACGGAGGGCTTCAATGAGGCCGGAGCACGTAGGCTCCGGAAAATTCTCCATGAGGCGGATATGGGCGCATGGGAGATGGAGGCGCTTCAATGAGGCCGGAGCACGTAGGCTCCGGAAAATGATGAAAACGCCGACGTGGGCGAGGATATTCAATAAGGCTTCAATGAGGCCGGAGCACGTAGGCTCCGGAAAATTCTAAATCAAGATAGTCTGAAAGAGCCCACAAAGTGCTTCAATGAGGCCGGAGCACGTAGGCTCCGGAAAATGACGCCGCTACCGGACTTATCACCTACGAACTGGATAGCTTCAATGAGGCCGGAGCACGTAGGCTCCGGAAAATGACAACACCCGCGAAGAAACCCGCCGGGAAAACATTGCTTCAATGAGGCCGGAGCACGTAGGCTCCGGAAAATGCATGGGTAATGCGGCTGTGGCAGCGGCATTGCAGGCTTCAATGAGGCCGGAGCACGTAGGCTCCGGAAAATACGCCCCCCCCCTTCCTTTTATGTTAACCCAATCAAAGCTTCAATGAGGCCGGAGCACGTAGGCTCCGGAAAATGGCGGTATCGCTCGCGGAGCTATAAAGGCAATACCGGCTTCAATGAGGCCGGAGCACGTAGGCTCCGGAAAATGACGACACGGCCAACAGAAGACTCTCTGCATCGCTCGCTTCAATGAGGCCGGAGCACGTAGGCTCCGGAAAATATCGGACATACTTCGACCCCGGACCAACCAATGCGCGGGCTTCAATGAGGCCGGAGCACGTAGGCTCCGGAAAATAAACAGTTGTTCAAGGTCTGGCTCTGGAATTGAGTCGCTTCAATGAGGCCGGAGCACGTAGGCTCCGGAAAATACGGCAGCATTCATGAGCCTGCGCAACTTGGATATGCTTCAATGAGGCCGGAGCACGTAGGCTCCGGAAAATTCGTGTCCACCAATGACGCCCTCCTTGCGGTAGAAGTCGCTTCAATGAGGCCGGAGCACGTAGGCTCCGGAAAATCAACATCCAGGCGATGTTCGGCGCAACAAACGCGGGGCTTCAATGAGGCCGGAGCACGTAGGCTCCGGAAAATCGGTTGCCGATGGTTGCGAATCCCGCGAATACTGGCAGCTTCAATGAGGCCGGAGCACGTAGGCTCCGGAAAATTTCAAATGGTGAATCTTCTGCAGTTTATACTCGACGCTTCAATGAGGCCGGAGCACGTAGGCTCCGGAAAATGCTCTGGTTGAAAAAGAACGGTACTCGCGGTTTAAAGTGCTTCAATGAGGCCGGAGCACGTAGGCTCCGGAAAATAGGCCGCGGCTGTTTCCCCAGAAGCGACCAACGCCGGGCTTCAATGAGGCCGGAGCACGTAGGCTCCGGAAAATGGTGAAAAGCGAGACCGGTATCGACACATCTGGTACGCTTCAATGAGGCCGGAGCACGTAGGCTCCGGAAAATGAGACAATCGGACAGGATGGCTGCGACCGCCTTGCAGCTTCAATGAGGCCGGAGCACGTAGGCTCCGGAAAATCTCCTGGCTCACGGATGGCGAGGACCGGACGGATCCGCTTCAATGAGGCCGGAGCACGTAGGCTCCGGAAAATTTGGTGCCGATGGCGTTGATGACTTCTTTCGCCGTGTCGTCAGCATCGCTTCAATGAGGCCGGAGCACGTAGGCTCCGGAAAATTCATTCATCAGCGGGGCGGCCCTGGGGCTGTCCTAGCTTCAATGAGGCCGGAGCACGTAGGCTCCGGAAAATGCAACCCATTTTGTCAGCATGGTGTCAGCAGATTGAGCGCTTCAATGAGGCCGGAGCACGTAGGCTCCGGAAAATATGCTTGCCCTTCCCTTGTCCAATCGAGAACAAAAGCTTCAATGAGGCCGGAGCACGTAGGCTCCGGAAAATAATAGTCCCCGCGGTGATGTCCTGGAGACTCTTCACGCTTCAATGAGGCCGGAGCACGTAGGCTCCGGAAAATACCCGTTTTGGAGGGGGAAATTATGGAACTTAATGGCTTCAATGAGGCCGGAGCACGTAGGCTCCGGAAAATCTGGCAGCAAGCAAGCATCCTGAAGGCTGTCAACCAGCTTCAATGAGGCCGGAGCACGTAGGCTCCGGAAAATGGCCCCTTTCCCACGCCCTCCGATTCGCGGGATGAGGGGAACTTTTGCGAGTGATTGGTGTTCACCTGCATCAATGAACTGCCATAAATGTTTCCTGGATGTTTCATTCCGAAAAATCTCCTGATTTTCAAAGAGCTTACGAATTGCGAGCGCTTCCGGGAAAATCTGCGTCACCTGAGCGCTCGATCCACCAAGGCAAAAAACAATCATACGATAACCGCCATCCGGACAACAGGTGAAAATGCCCTTCCGATGCTCCGCACCTTCGGGTTTACCATATCAGCCGGACCGAGATCAAGGAACAGGACATGGTCTTCTTTCTGGTTCACGATTTCGCGAAGCGCCGCCTCAAGCTGCAGCATTCTCGTTTTGCCGAGACGGCATTGGAACACCGAGAGCTGAAGCCACAGGCCGTACCCTTTCATGGTCTTGAAGACCCGCCGCCAACGCCTCTGATCGCGGATATCATAGCTGACGATATAAAGATGCTCCATTCATGCGCTCCAGACGGACACGGATAACGGAAAACGGCCTTTCACCTCGTAATAAACGACGGATACGCCGGGATCTCTCCGGACAGCCAGCGGATCAGCAAGCGGGCCTGCACTTCCAGCAGCCTTCGATAACTGACACGGTATTTGAAAAGGGGGTGTGTCACCTCCTGGTTCATCCTTCGTTCAAAGGCGGAGATGAATTTTTTCCGGCCCGCGTCTTTCAACATGCATCCCCCCGCCGCAAGCAGGAAATCCTCTGGACGGACCTCGCCGTTATTGATCGTCATGAGTACCGTCGAGTCCGCGATAAGCGGCCGGAACGGTTCCATCAGATCAAGAGCAAGCGCCGGACGGCCGAAACGGGGCTGGTGGTAGAAACCGCGATAGGGGTCGAGACCTACCGCGGCCAGGGTAACGGCCCACTCCCTGGCCAGCATGGCATAGGCGAAGGAGAGCAGAGCGTTCACCGGGTCCTTGGGAGGGCGGCGATTGCGGGTCGAAAAATCGAAGTTGAGATCCGGGTCGTCCCATCCCCTGATCATGGCGGTGAAATTGGCGAAATAGCGACCGGCCGCGCTCCCCTCTACACCGAGAAGCTCGTCGAGAGTACCCGCGCGGAGCGCATGGGACATATCCCAGCGGAGCGCGGCGAGAAGATTGGTCGGCGCTTTTTCTTCCTTATCTCCAGAACCTTTCCAGTTTCTCCTGAGCAGGGTGCGGCAGTTGGCTATCTTCGAAGCAACGAGGCGGCGGGCAAGCCGGAGGCAGGTCTCTGCCTCGAAACTCGCGCGGTACTGGTTCGTCCTGGTCTCGATGTTTCGGTGTCCCAGGCCGATGCTGTGACCGATGAACCAGCCGCCGTAGCTCATGTACGTAACCGGTATCTCGCGGCGGAAGCATTCGTGCAGGGCGGGCGTGGTCAGTGTCGAACTCCCGAACAGGACCACCTGCGTTGTCTCACCCAGCAGTGCTTCCGCCACCTTCTCCTTTTCCACCTCAATGACGAGACGTTCTCCGTCCTTACGCACATAGGCCCGCGGCGACTGGACATAGAGCGGCAGTCCCCGGCCGTCGCGGGGGATGATGGGCCGGGGCTCAAGCCCGGCGCCGGTGAGGAAACGGACCTCGTCGGGCAGGCACACACCCATGAGCGAGCAGCGGGAGCATTTCGGGCTGTCCTCCAGCGGAGCGGGAATCACGCCGCCGGCGGCGGTCGCCCTGAAATCGTCAATGGCGGTCAAGGTTCTGTCGATGAGCGGCTGCTCGAATTTTACCGGCACCCGCTCCCGGGAGGCCACGAAGTAGATGGCCCCCTCCTCGCAGACAAAGCCGTGCTCCTTCAGCAGCAGCCCCTGGGCGCACACCTGCACGCGTTCCGGCTCGTAGACGCCGCCCGCCACATGGGGCCGTTTTCCCCGCTTGTAATCCACCGGTGTGACCGCCTCGCCCGAACCTTCCACCAGGTCGATCTTGGCGGTTATTCCCAGGGTATCGGAGCCGAGGCTCACCGACCGGGCATGAACATCTTCATACTCATCCGGACTCGCCGGAAGATTTCCGTTCCCCGCGTCCACCCGCCGGTGCCGGATTGCGCCGTCCACGGTGTATTCGTTGTGCTCGAATTCGTTCTGCACCCACATGAGGTAGGCCAGCCGCGGGCAATAGACGAATTCGTTCAGCATTCGTACCGGAATGAGGGGGAGGTTGGGGGACAAAGTGCCATTGATTTCCTTCATCGCTCTCGCCTTTCAAAGCCCTTATTCTTCGCTGTACGGGCGCTGCTTGCCGCGCCCTGGTTTCTGTTCCGCACACACCAAATAGAGAGGTCGCGTCCCATGAGCAGATTGGTTAAAAAAGACATTCTGGAGTTGAGCGTGTCCGAACGTATTCAACTCGCGGAAGATATCTGGGACAGCATCGCGAAGGTACCGGATGACGTCCGGTTGTCCAATGATCAGAAAATGGAGTTGGACAGGCGGCTGGACAGCTATTGCGATGATCCCGCCAAGGTATCACCGTGGGATGTTGTTCGCGAACGGATCCGGGAACGGAAGTGACGCTTGAAATAATCGTTCGGCCCGAAGCCGCCAGCAAGATTTCGTGTAGGGGCGATCCTCGTGATCGTCCTTGGTTTTTGAGCCTTACTTGTTGTCCGTCGTAAATCCTCCTCACTCCGCCGGGATGAATAGCCCGAGGCCGAAATGACTCCCATATCCAAGACATATTGGCCCGTTAACCGGCGTGTCGAACCGTAACGCAATGGTAAAGCCGCAGTCAATCGGTGGGCTCGGTCCATTCTTGCGCATGCGCCTGAAATGTCTGTGACGGAGATATTCAGGCTGTTCACGCGGATCTACTACGTGGATTTCGTTCGGTCTGGGAAGCCCTCGTGATTCCAATTCCGCCAAAATCTGTCCTTCAATACTGTTCTTGCCTCGTGGTTTGAGATGTCGTGGAGGAATGAACGGCGTATGGCTAATCCAGTTTATCGATGGGCTCAAACCGAGCAACAGACATAACCGTTTGCCAATCGGACCCGGCAATTGATCAAATTCCGTCAATTCACCGCAGCTTGCTGCAAGCGCTATACGCAACGCATCCGTCCCTTTTGCATATGCCGTTCTGACAGTACGCACTGCCTTTTGTGCAACATCGTCCAGCCCCATAGGAGACCACACCAAAAAGTGTTCAAGATGCCCATCGTTATCCAAATCGAGGGGGAGAATATGGGCGTGTTCATGGCGGCCTTTGAGTGGCGCGCCGTGCTTGTCACAGCCGGAAAGTGCCGTATTGTGTGCACCCGCCTTACAGACTAACGCCTTATGTAGACGTTCTCCTTGTATCAACGTATAGATAACGGGCGGCAGAGCATGTTTATTGCCGGTGGCGGTTGCCATGGCAAGAAGCATTGCCTTGATATTGGTGCCAATGTGCACGGCACGGTGGGTGACCGTTCCGACCTTTAAAGCATCACATCTTCTGTGATAAAAGACACGGCGGCTTCCCGGCGGCTGACTCCAGCCGAAGTCCCGCAGCCAGTTAGTGTCTTTCTGCAATGCGTCTATCAGGTCAGCGGGGTACGGTGCCATTGCTTTCTTGCGCTGGTCGAGGAGTTTCTTTTCCGCTTTGCTCAGCCTTTTTTTTGATTCATCAACCTCGTCTAAATCCGCCAATGTCGCGGTCAGGGCTTTTTTCCGCCAGTCCTCGAAGCTCCCTTGATCGAGCGGAGCAATAAGGGATACATGTTCCCAACCTATTGCCGGGGGCATATCCGAAGGAAAACAGTTGGGTTCGGGCAGTTGCTCTCCCTCATTTGCGAGCCGGGCATCAACCCAGCTTTCGGAACGGCCAAGATAACCGAGTTTCGCTGCAAGAGAGGCAAGCAATTCGCCTTCTTCTTTGCTGAGCTCGATATCCCAGGTTACGGCAAGGATTCCGTCGTCAATCCGCGCCCAGGTGTCGAATACAAGAGTTTTTTCCTCTGTGCCGTTTTTGAACCTTGCCAGTGGCATGTAGTGGCGGCTGTGCGCGCCGACAGACTGTGGCAGACAGTATACAGGGGGGGCTTCGCATAGTTTCAGCAGAAGGGATCGTGCCGGCGAAGTCAATTTTTCCGGCTCCCATTGACATTTGGTATAGCCGACACTCAGGAGTGCTCTAACAATACGCCATGGTGAAGGCGGCCATTCAATCATTCCCTCATTGACGTGATGAGCCCACGGCGTGGCGTGGTAACGCCTGCCCGGGAAACGTATGAGTAATGTCGGCATGCTAAACCTCGCTGTCTTCGCTGTCAGCTTCACTTTCAGATGTTGTCTCGTTCCCTTCGGTTTCTTTGACTTTCTTCAGCTCATCGTTAAAGCTGACTTCCGTCACCATCATCCTGGATTCACACGCGTTGATGGCCGGTTCCAAGGCTTCAAGGAGGTCTGCCTTTGCCGGCAGAGAGAATTCTTTCGGTGAAGTCGCGGTAATTGCTCCATTGGCAACTTGAAAATCACAGGCGGTTCGTAACCGCAAATTACCTTCAACCAGGGCGCGGACCTTGTGGAGGGCAAGAAGAATGAGCAGATTTTCCACTTCTTCACCAAGTCCGTATCCTCGAATCTGGGCTAGATCCAGCTTCACATAGAGGGTTATGTCGTCAGCGGTGAACTCGTCGCGCGCGAAAGGAACATTTCCGAATCCTGTCTTGGTATCTCCGGAGGGGTTTACATGGTCATTCTTGACTCCGCCTGATGCGGCTGTGTTTACACCATCTGCTTCGATGAATGCCTCAATTGCCCTGGAAAGTCTGAGCCGCCCACCCGCAAGTTCTTTCTTGGCAAGAAATATCCCGTGCAGCAACGATCCGATGTCATATCGCAGGAGAACTTCGGCCAGTCTTCCGCGGTTGACAGGTCCCGTTTCCATAATGCCGAGTTCAGCGACAAGGGTGTTAAAAAAGGATTTGTCCGATCCCGACAGGATATATGGACTGTTAAGCCGGTGAGATTCAAGAATGGTGTCGGTGAGAAAACTCCCGTTACGCTTGACGCGGACATGGGAAAGACGGGCGAATTCGGGTTTAAGGTCGTTTGCGGCCACATCCCAGATGGTCAGTTCCAGTCTATTAGCCATGCTTTGTGCGCTTTCGACAAGAAGGGATGTCCCGTGCTTTGTCTGGAAGGTGGCCGCGCCGAGTGACGGGAACCCTGTCGGCTGAAAGCGATGACCTTGCAGTGGTTCAAGCGGGATGGAGAAGAGCAGACGATTTTCGTTGTTGAGTGCGGTGAGATCGACGGGCATGTTTGTTCCTCCTTGGTTTATTTGGCGTTCGGATCGAGACGGCGGACAAAATCGGCAGCGGTGGTCTGAGTAATCGGGAATGCAAGCGCGGCGGCCCAGCAGCGCGCAACGTGTGTCGTGACGGTGCCGCAATGAAAGGTCGTAATAATACCCGCAGCCATCAGACGGCGCCGTGCAAGTTCAATGGCGGTGGCGGCATCGCCACTCTCCAGTCTGCGGATAATGGCCGGGTCGATTCCAATCTTTCTTCCATCGGGAAGCGTCCACGGCAGCATGGCGAGCCGAATGGCAATCCATACGTCATCAGGATAAGCCTCTTCCGGGTTGGGTTTTGGCGGAAGGGGGTTCGCTGCCCATTTTTTGCCGTCCAGTGACATGATGGCACGTGCAAGAACCATCGTGCGGTCGATATCGAGATTTCCCGACAGTAAGTGTGCAAGATCGGCAGATGTTGAGTACGCCTTGAATGCAGGGGTCAGGGGGAGCCTGCGCCAGCCTTTCTGCGCGGCTTCGATAAGTCGGCGTTTCACCAATGCAATTGCATCATCAATACCGCTGCGGCCAAAGATTACGACATCTGACCTCGATTCGAGACGCGCCTGTGAGCCCGTCCCGCTGACGGCGAAGCGCCACGGCTTATTTTCATCGAGGGGAAGCCAATGACGGCGCACAGGATCAATGGGCCATCTTTTCATCTCATTTTTCCCAAAGGCCGCTGCCTGCAAGGCAAAGGCAACGGCAAGGCGATATTCGGGGGAACCATCGTCGGCGGCCATGACCCATTCGGGTCGCAAAGGTGGAACCGGTCCGGCTCTGAACCCGCTTCCCGTTGCCATGACACCTTCCACCTGCGCCAAGGCTATCAGGACGGCTTGCCATTCCGATTTGTTATCCGGTTGCTGGGTAATCGAAAACAGCGCATCAGTCAGATTTCGTTCAGCTACGGCAAGCCGAGCGGGTGCTTTTTTATCCCGCGCCTCCCGGCGCAGATGATTCAGCCAGTGGAATCGATCAAGGTCGTCAAGGCAGGCCAGCGCCGGCGAGACCTTGTCCGGGACGAGGAAGCGACCGAGTGGGACGGCAAAATGAGTCGCCAAATTGTTGCGTTGCAGGTATCCATAGCGGATGAACTCTTGAACCCCGCGAACAGTCCCGTGCGCCGCAACGGCAGTAGCCATGGACCAGCCATCCGTAGCGCGTCCGCGCTTGGTTACTGCCCGGCCTTCAATAAAAACCCGTGATGTTTCCCCGTAAGTCATAGGTTGGCGCCATATCGGAAACCATTGTTCGCCTCGACCAGGCATCTTTTTTCCTTTGTTGAGAGCGTATTCATCTATTTGACCATTGCTTATGTACCCCGCGGCAACCGGCGCAACATAAAAAGGTGAGGAAAGCCAACGACTGCCGCTTGTCTCGCTCCTTGTCACTACGGCTGAACGAAGCATGCATGCGCCTTCGAATGCAATCAGAAGATCCCACGGTGTAGCCGCGCCGGACGGCATGAAGTGTCCCATTGTCTGATTACCGTAACAGTTCGAAACGTTATTGTCAGCGTATAGCAGTTGTTTAACAGCATGGTTCCATTTCTTTTTTATTAAGCAATCATCAATTGCCGACATATATGCTGATGTGTAACTCCCGCTTCCTTCGCTGCCGCCCGTGCCGAACAAAGCCGGATAGACGATTTCCTTGTCGTCTCCGGTACATAGTACTGAGGCAACGGTGTCAAGCCATAAAGCTGATTTGCCCCTTATGGTAGATTTCAATGCCAGAATCAAGGCATCAACTTGATCATTGTTTGGTTTTGTCCCAGTTGTTGTTCTGTTAATCGTATTCCTTACTGCGAGGACAACCTGCTTGTAAACGCTGAATCGAGCATCGGATGACTGTTCTATAGCCTGTAATACAGAACGGGCCGTAGACTCGGAACTTCCTGGATAGAATCCTGATCGAGCTCCCCATGGATTAAACAGCGGCGTAGGTTCATATTTTTCCAAAAAGAAATTTTCAAGTTCCACACTGTCAAGCGTGGTCGCCAATCGAAACCTTTCGCCCTCCCACCAGCCTCTCGCCGTCTGGTCGGCCTGTTCGGAAACAAGCCGAAGGATGCCGAGCGCTTTCAGGTAATGGGCAAGAGGCATGGGCGCACAGCCGTTCAGATCGTGAATGTGAATCATGAAATCACCTCCTTCAACATTGGGTCCTCGCCGTCAGCCATTGAGGCACGCTGGTCCGCGGCCCTTATGATTGCCTCCATCCAGGCTAGGCCGAATGGACCGTGAATCGCAAGGAGTGAAAGAACACGTTCCGTCCATCCCTGCCCTGTTCTGTTGTTCAGACCGGCGAAAGAAGGCGATAGGTCAAGGACTCCCTCCGGTAAAAATGAGACTTCCCCGTCAGCGCCGCAAAGCGGTAATGCGGGAAGGGCGGCGCCGTCCTCAATCCCCCGTATACGCGTTATTCCGTCAGCAGCATCCCGGTCGGCCTTGCAGGCGTGCCATGAGACACGCACCTTGCCGTGGTGCGCGCAAACAAGATAGGCCAGAAGATTGAAATCATGAGCCGTGAGGTTTATGAGCTGGGCCTCTATGGGGGTTGGCAGGGAGGTTGATGGCGGAAGAATCTCCGGATTCATCCCCGCCAATGTGAGCAATTCACGCCATGGACCGAGAAGGGCGGGATGATCAGGAACATGTCTCCGGAGCACCGCGAAAAGGCCGAGAACAGTCCCCAGTTCGTGCCGGTATCCATGCGCCCGCTTTCCAGACCACGCCGATTTTGGTGCTTTTGCGATGTCTTGACGTTGGGGGCGCTCTTCGGAAACAATCTGATTCTGGAAAGAGGGCAGTGATTTGCCGGTATCATGCAGTCTCCCGGCAAGGGAGAACAGGACGTCATAATCACGGCACAGAACCCTTGCCATTTCCGATGTCAGCAAGCCTACCTTCCGGCCATGGAAGGCAATGGTCTGCCAGTTGGCCGTCTGGCTTTGCGACTCGTCATCATGTCCGGAATCAGCTCTGACGTCGGCATCCGGCGGGATGAGCCCGACAGTTGGAAAATTTCCGTCGTCGGGATTTCCCGTCCATCCTCTGTTCTCGTCATATCCGCCATAAGAAGCGTGAACAAGGATCGTCTGGGCGGGATAAATGTCACGGACTTCCGCCTCCCTCCATTTTCCGTCGAGCCAGTCCCATACCCACGCGGTTTTTTTCTTCAACAACCGCTGATTCTTGCCAGGTCCGCACAGCCATGTTCCGGCATCGAAAAAAGGGACGGAACACAGAGCTTCCCGACATGGCCGCAAAGCTTCGCTTGGCCCGGTCTTAACGTCGAAATCCGCCCAAAACACCTGTACGTCGCGTTCATTACCGGAACGGATAAACCGGCTTATATCGATATCCGCACCGGAAAGATCCGAGGCAGTATCGAAGAGTTCGTCGAGCTCGTGCCGCAGCAGCAGATTGCCTGGTTCATAAGGATAGAGTCTGGAAAGAAGCTCAGGGTGCTGTTCCTCAAATTGCTCCAGGTTTCGAGGTGAAACATCCGTAAGGAAGGATAAGGCTTCGCGCGCCGCCCGTATTTCATCTACCGAATAGGGTAACGCCGCCTTGCTCTCCGCGTTTTCAATTACGCCTGACTCATCGATTTCCTTTCTGCTGGCACCTTTGGCTTTTTCCAAAGCTTTACGCGCCTTGTCAATGGCATCCCGCGACAGTCCGGCAGGAAGATCAGCGATTATTACCTCGGCGGCTCCCCCCCATCGGGCGCAACGGCCAAAGCGTTGTACCAGGCTCGCCCACGGTGCAATCTCGGTGATGAGTAATGTCGCGGAGATGTCAACGCCGGCCTCAACCACCTGTGTGGTGACGATGATCCGGTCCGTACCGGGTGCGCAGGCTTCCCTGTTGAGGAATCCATCCCGCCATCCCGCGCGTTCGATTGGCCGGAACCTGCTGTGAACAAGCCGGACGTCGGTCTGTTTCAGTGATTTCTCTTTTGCGAGCGCGTCAAATACATCAACCGCGCTTTTTACAGTATTGAGAACGACAAGTGTAAGGCTGCGTCTATCACGGCCCGTTTCCAGATGTTTTTCAGTAACGAGCGTTGCCAGTTCTTTCATGCTCTTAATCCGCTCAACTCTGCATGGCTTGGTCACGTCATCCCACAGGTGACCGATGCGACCCATTTCGGTAATTCTGAGGGTGGCCGGCAAATCCCCTGTCATTTTTTCCGTGTCAGGACTCTTGTTAAGCCAATCCTGCTGCAATGTCGCGCTCATCCACCAGGTGTGGCATGGGCGTTTGAAGCGGCTTGCGGCAGCGTCATCATCCCGGAAAGCCTGCAATTGGGCGGAGGTGGCGAGCCCGACATCCATCAACTGCACTTCGTCCATAACCCAGAGCGCATCATGATTCAGGAGGCCGAATTCCATCGGCCAACGCGCCCGTGGTGATCCATACCCCCGATTCATGGCGCGTGATAAAAGCATGTCCTGAGTACCTATCAGAACGGCGCTTTCTTCAGGATACAAGTGCCAATGGCTGCTGTCGGCACCTCCCATAAGGACATGAACACCGACTTTGCCTGAATGGCTTGAGGTGCCATCCCAGAGTAAGCCAAGACGGCTCAAGGACATACCGACATCCGCCTCCAACTGTTCAACAAGTACCCGCATGGGCAGGCACCAGACCAAGCGACGGGGCCAACCATCCTCCCGCCATAAGATCCGGCGCCATATCCAAGCGGCCAAAACACCATGGGTCTTGCCGAATCCAGTTGGTATGCGGATCAGACGATTCGAACAAAAGTCGTCTTCGGCGAGTGCCCTCTGCCAGTCATGGGGCCAATGGGTCGTGAGTTTCCTGAAGAATTGATCGTATGAGTCCATTCGTTATCTCCAGAGTTTGGGTTACGATTAACGACAATAGGGGTTTATTAGGCTCAGCCTAGGTGCAGGGCGCGGCAAGCAGCGCCCCTACGGCGAATATTTCTGATACCGCGATGAATTTCGGGCGAACACGAGGTTCGCCCCTACGGTCGGTCGTCTTTATCGCTGTTGATCCGGCCGGTTATCCGGGTCCTCCTCCCATCGCGCCGGGTTGGTGATGATGTATTCGCGGATGTTGTCCAATTCCCTCTCGTCGCGGATGATGCGTTCGTAATAGTTGCGATGCCACACGGGCATCCCCCCGCGATCCAGAATCCGATTGATTTCAATTGCCGAAATCGATTTGAACACCCGCATTATTTGCCCCAATGTCGTCGTACGGGCGCCGCTTGCTGCGCCCTTCTTTTCAACGCCGCTTGCTGCGCCCTTCTTTTCAACGCTGCTTGCCGCGCCCTTCTTTTTCTCCCAGTTTTTTGCCTCCTTTATTTCATCAGGTTCATCATATCCGGCAACCGGGGGCGCCTTGGTTGAGGGCGCAGCAAGCAGCGCCCCTACGGGATCGGATCCGATTTCATTGACTATTATGATAATCCCGTGAAAATGATTCGGCATCACCACATATTCATCCATTGTCACCATGGGAAACCGTTCCGGCAATGTCAACCAGACCTTTTCCACCATCCTTCCCGCATCGTTGAGGCGCATGCGGTTGTCAGTTATCCCCCCGAACAGGTTCTCGTATCCCTGCGTGCATGCGGTGACGAAGTACATCCCCTCAGTCGAATAGTCGTACCCCTTGAGGCGAATGGTTCGGCGATGATGGATTTCAGGATTGTATCGCTTCACGGACACTCTACTCCCGCACCTCCCCCAATTCGTGACCTACCTCGTAGATTTTTTTCATGCGACGGATCTCTTCTTTGACCTTTTCCCGGAGCCACACCGGTTCCTCAACCTCCACGTGGGATCCGTGTTTCAGGATCTCCATCAGTATCTCGGCCTCGTGGGAGACGGGGATGGTGAGGCGCAAGCCGCCGTCATCCAGCTTTTCCATTGACTGGTCCGGGTGCCAGACCTGCTTCCGTATCCATCGCGTTCTCTCCGGTGAGAAGCGGAGAGCCACGGTAAAGCGCTCGCGGTTCTGGAAGATGCCGAAGGTGTTTTCGAGACAGGGTCGCCATTCCTCCTGGCGTCGGGGGATGAAGGTTTCGTTCTCCAGTTTGCAGATGCTTATCCTTGAGATGTGAAAATCGCGCCATTCTCCCCGAAGCCTGCAGAAGGCGATCAGGTGCCAGTCGCCCATGTAGTTGACCATGTGGTGCGGTTCGACGGTGCGCATGGTGCAGGCTCGGGTAAGGGGGGAGTAGTAGCAGAAGGAGAGGGGCCGACAGTGCGCGAGGGCGTGAACCAGCAGCCGGAAGATGAGGGGGTCGCTGGGAGAAAATCCGTTCCAGCGGAGTGAAAACGCCTGATCCGGGCTGATGGTTTCGGGAAAGCTCTTTTCCAGAAGAGCACCCAGTTTGTCCGAGACCGCGCCCAGTTCCTCTCCGATGGGTCCGCTGGCCGCGTCGCTCAGAAGCTTGCGGGAAGCCAACATCGCCGTGAGTTCACTTTCGGTAAGACGGACGAACGGCAGGTGGAAATCGGGGTCCAGAAGCGCATACCCCCTCCGGTTCGGTCGATATTCAATCGGCGCATGGAGCCGGTCCCGCAGATAGTCAATGGTGCGTTGCGCGGTCTTGTGCGAAACCTCGAATCTATCCGCCATGGACGCCGCACTGGGGAAACGCCCGCTTCTCATTTCATTGTCGAACCAGACGCACCGTTCCACGTATAGCTTCTCCCCCATGGATCCCTCCGGGATGGTTCAGGCTTGTTTGTTAATTCATGATCAATTATCAAAGATTCATACACCTGTGCTTATTGGGGTGTCAACGCAAATAACCCTTGATTCGGCGGAGAAAAATGGTATCCATTTTCTGGCGACAATGAGCGATATCGGTTTGACGGAAAGAGAATCCACTATGTGAACAGGGGGAGCCATGAAGACATTGTTGTTTTCCGTAGTAGTGTCAGGTGTGCTGATGTTTCATGTGGTTGTCGGTGAGGCAGCCGAGAAGCCGGTCGTGCCCGCGGATCGCATCGGTCCGTCCGCGGTATGGAAGGCGGGTCCGTCGTTTCTCGACCGGGTGCACGCGAAGTGCCTTTCCCTGGCGATCCCGGAGTTGGGGGAATGCTTCAGCAAGGTGATGAAGGAGTCAGGCGCTTCGCCGGAGGCCGTCGCCTTTGCCCGGAGGATGAACAGCGACGCCTGGATGCGCGCCTTCCGCGATACGGGTGTGGTTGGTATCGCCTACGTGACGTACCCCTTCCGGGCGAACGAGAACAACGGCGTGCTGCTGGTGAACGGCGACCCGGACCTCATCGACGTGGATGATTTTGTCCTCCCGATGAAGGCGGAACTGGAAAAGGATACCGTGTATGCCGGGCTGGCGAAGAGGTTTCCCGAGATCAGTTTCTGGCCGGGGGACCGCTACTCCACCGACTTTCCCGTGGTGAAGTCCCTGCCGGGCGGCGGTAAACGGCTGCATGTGGGGTATATCCTGCGGAACGGCTGCCATGCCTGCCAAGAGATCGGTTCCGCCGTCTTTGCCTTTGATTTTGCGGCGAACGGGAAGCTGAACGGTACAAAACTGATGATGGTGACGGACACGACCGGGAAAAAGTTCAGCGATCCCGCCGTTGCCGTTACGGTGAAAGCGGGTGGAGAGTTTTCTCTGACGCTCGATTCGAACCGGACCACCGGGTATGGGTGGGCTGTCGACGGCGCCGTTGATGAAAAAATCGTGAAGCTGGTCGGGACCGACTACCGGCGGCCGTCGACGAAGCCGGTGGGCGCCGGGGGCGCGGATATCCTGAAGTTTCGTGCCGTGGGAAAGGGGAAGACGGTGGTCTTTCTCCGCTATGCGCGGCCGTGGGAAAAGGGTGTCGAACCACCGCGCAAAGCCGCGTTCGTGGTTGTCGTGCGATAGAAAATGACTCCGGCCGGGCTACATTCCGTTGGGAATTTCGCCCGTCCGGGACTATACTCTAAAAAGGAGGTCATAGTGAGACCACCCGAGGAGGTGGACCATGAAAAAGCTGCTTATCTTCCCCGCCCTGCTGCTGGTGACGGGCTGCGTCCTGTATCCCTATGATTACTACGGTTACTACGGCTACGCCGACCCCGTCTACCCGTCACCCTATTATTCCTACCCGTACTCCTATTCATCCTTCGGATATAGATACCCCTACTGGTATGGCGGAACGAGCCTGAACCTCTATTATTCCTATCCCTGGTACTACAGTGGGTCCTATTGGGGCCACCATGGGGGGAGCGGTAGTCGCCACCATGGCGGAGGAAGTCATTATCAGAGTGGAGGCGGTCATCACCAGGGCGGTAGCGGAGGACACCATCACGGCGGAGGAGGCGGACGTCCACCCGGCGGGGGCGGCGGGCAACACCGCAGATAGCGGACGTTCCATTGCGCGGTGAGATTGAGGCTGTCAGGGTGTGAGGCTTGAGTTCGGGCCCTTGCGCAGGAAGTTGTAGGCCAGGTTAGTGATGATGCCGTGGGGATTCTTCGCGACACGGGAGAAGATGGCGGGCCAGGTGTACGCTTCCCGCCGCGTCTCGACCCACCCGCGGTAGAGGCGTTCCGGCGACATGAGGCGGGGGCGGTAGACCACTTCCGCATGATTGTACCGCGACCAATCCTTGTGCAGGAGGCGGCCTTCCTCGTCGAAGCGGCTGAAGAGGGCAGTGCCGGGGTACGGGGTAAGGAGATGGTAGGTGGTAAGGCTCGGTGCGCACCGTTCCAGGAATCGGGCCGTGGCCTCGAAGATTCCCTCGTCGTGGTCGTCGAAGCCGAAGATGATGGATGCCTCCACCACGATTCCCGCGTCGCGGATTCTTTTCACCAGCTCTTCCTGGGAAGAGCTGCTCCCGGTCTTGGGGTGGTTGGCGTGGGCGCCGGTCACGGATTCGATGCCGACGAAGATGCCGATGCAGCCCGATTCCGCCACCAGGCGCACCAGTTCCGGATCCTCGGCGAAACGGAGGTTCGCCTGTCCCCCCCACTTCAGTCCCATCCCCTTCATGACCGCCAGGATGGGCTTTGCCCGGAGCGGGTCTCCCAGCAGGTTGTCATCCAGGAACACCGTCAGCTTCCGGTCAAAGGTCGCCAGTTCCGCGAGCACGTCATCGGGATCCCGGTAGCGGAATGAGCTGCCGAAGTAGTTGGTGACGATGCAGAAGGGGCACGAGTAGGGGCATCCCCGGCTGGCCTGGAGGGTCTGGGTGGTGAGGTAGCGTCTGCCGTTGAAGATATCCCGGCGTTTCCAGGGGACGGAAAGACGGTTTCCCGTGGGGATGGGAGCGCGGTAGACGGGCTTGAGGCGTCCGGACAACAGGTCGTCCAGGAGCGTTTCCCAGACCGGCTCCGCCTCTCCGACCACTACGGCGTCAGCATGCCGGCCCGCCTCTTCGGGGAGGACTGTCGGATGAATTCCGCCCAGCACCACCGGGACTCCGCGGCTTCGGAATTCGTCGGCAATTTCATAGGCGCGCACCGCCTGGTGGGTCATGGCGGTGATGCCCACCAGGGTGAACTTTTCGTCAAAGGGTACGGTGTCGTGCACCTCGTCTGCCAGGGTCACATGCCATGACAGGGGGGTGGCGGCGGCGACCTGTTTCAGGGAGAGGGACGGGAGCTGGTAGTTCCGCGCCCAGCCCAGGCTGTGGGTGGCGGGATAGACGAGAAGGAGTCGCGGAGAGGCGGCATGTGCGCTCATGCGGACCGTCCGCAACGGGGGCAGTCGGCCGAATCGGCGCCCGCCCCGCCGGTCGACACGCGCCCGCGCGCAGCGGTGTAGTCACGGAGATAGGTCTCCGGTTTCATCATCGCCTGGGTGCGGCGCATAACCTTGATCATGTAAGGGATCTGGAGAGGGCGCACCTGGCGCAGCCAGTCGGTGAGCTTCTTGTCTCCCGAGGTGTTCAGAATGGAGCGCCGCCACGTCTCCGCATATAACTCGCAGAAGCGCTCCGCACCGAGTTTCGGCTCCCAGAGCAGATGGTGCATATCGAAATCGGCCCACGGGAGCCCTTGGAGGCGTGCCTTGTCTTTTTCATAGAGCTCGGTTCCGGGCAGGGGCGTGAGGAGAGTGAACCCGGAGCGCTGAAGTCCGTGGGCCTCGACAAAGTCCCACAAGTGGCGGAAATCATCCTCATCCCAGTCCGGGTCGATGAGGAAATTGCCGTTGATGCCGTAGCGGTGGCTGCGGGCAACTTCCGCCGCGGCCAGGCTCTCCTTGACTCCGGCGTCCTTGGTTATACCCGATAGACCGCGGTCGGTGGCGAACTCGAACCCCAGGAAGATGTCGAAATCCCCGGCAATGGGACGCCATTCCTCCAGGAGGTCCGCGCTGCGGGAGATGAGGTCGGTGCGGCTCTGCACCAGGATCCATCGCTTGAAGACGCCCCTTTTTTTCAAGGCACGCGCCAGCTCCATGCTGCGGGGAGGGTTGTTCCAGAACAGGTCGTCGGCTACGAAGACGGCGTCGCCGGAGGTGGCGAAGTCCTCCACCACGGCCGCGATGCTCCGTTCCCGGTAGGTGCGGTCATAAAGCTGCCAGATGGAGCAGAAGGAGCAGCGGAACGGGCAGCCGCGCGCCGTCTCGATGAGCCACACCGGCTTGAACAGCAGGCAGTGGTAGCCGGAGCGGTGGCGGGACACCAGGTCCCGGGCGGGGAGGGGCACGAGGTCAAGCCCGGTGCGGGCCGGGAGGGGCGGAGTGGAGACCCATCCGTCGGCCGTCTTCAGGCGCAGGGCCGGGACCTCCCGCAGGGGAACGCCCTTGTCCAGGGCCCGGACCAGTGCCGGCATGGTCTCTTCGCCGTCGTCCATGATAACGGCGTCCACGGCGTCATCCTCCAGGGGACCGTTGAACGCCATGGCCGCATGGCCGCCCACCAGGATAAAGGCGTCCGGCGCGGCCCGCCGCACCTCCCGCGCCGTTTCCACGACCCGGTCGTATTCCAACGCATGGAGGCAGGATATGCCCACGACGCGGGGCCGGGTGCGCCGAACCCACGTTGCCGCTCCCGGCCGGAAACGGAGGTCCGCAATGGTTACGGAGTGGCCGAAAGGGAGCAGCGCGGCAGCCACATATTCCAGCCCGAGGGGTTCCACGCGGAAAAAGGGGCCGAGCCCGAATTGCTCATTGCCCGGATGGGGGCGCAGGAGAAGGATGTTCATGGTTGGTCTCTCAAGGTTTCCAGTTCTTCCCATCGAAGATACGCCGCTTCCAGTTCCATTTCCAGCTCCTTGAGCCGCGCGGCAAGACGGGCCACCTCATCCCCGGCGGTCCGGTAGAATTCCGGGTCCGCCAGGTTTCCGTGGATCTCTTCAACCTCCTGTTCCATCGCCGCGATGGTATCCGGCAATGCCTCCAGTTCGCGCTGTTCCTTGAAAGTCAGTTTACGGGGCTTCTCCGTCCGCTGCCGTCGCTTTTCCCGCGGCTGAGAAGGCACGGCGGGCTGAGCGGTAGTCGAAGCCCCGGCTTGCCGCAGCCAGTCATCGTACCCGCCCACGTATTCCCGCACCCGCCCGTCCTGGTCGATGGACAGGGTACTGGTGACGACGTTGTTGAGGAAGTCGCGGTCATGGCTCACCAGGAGCAGGGTGCCGGAATATTCCAGCAGCAGGTCCTCCAGCAGGTCGAGGGTTTCGGAGTCCAGGTCGTTGGTGGGTTCGTCCATGACCAGCACGTTGGACGGCCTGGTAAAGAGCTTTGCCAGCAGCAACCGGTTGCGTTCGCCCCCGGACAGGACGCTCACGGGACTCCTCGCCCGTTCCGGCGAGAAGAGGAAGTCCTGCAGGTAGCCGATGACGTGGCGCGGCCTGCCGTTGATGACGATGGTGTCGTTCCCCTCGCCCACGTTTTCCTGTACGGTCCTGTCCGGGTCCAGTTGCTCGCGCATCTGGTCGAAGTAGAGCACCTCGCGCCGTGATCCGAGGCGGATCTCGCCTCTCTGGGGCGGCAACTCGCCCAGCAGCAGGCGCAGCAGGGTGCTCTTGCCCGAACCGTTGGGGCCGATGATGCCGACCCGGTCCCCCCGCAGGATGATGGTGGAGAAGTCCCTGATTACCGGTTTGTCGTCGTAGGCGAAGGAGACGTCTTCCGCCTCCGCCACCAGCCGGCCCGACTGTTCAGCTTGCTGCAACTGCATCTTTGCCGCGCCGACCCGTTCCCTCCGTTGGTCCCGTTCCTCGCGCATCTTCTTCAACGCCCGGACCCGTCCTTCGTTGCGGGTGCGGCGCGCCTTGATGCCCTGGCGTATCCATGCCTCTTCCTGCGCCAGTTTTTTGTCGAACAGGGTCCGGCGTGAGATTTCGGCCTCGAGCAACTCCTCCCGTCGTTCCACGAACGAGTCGTAACCGCAGGCAAAGGCGTAGAGCGTTCCCCTGTCCAGTTCGGCGATCCGGTTGGCCATGCGTCGGGCAAAGGTCCGGTCGTGGGTCACGAACAGGAAGGTCTTTACTTCGCGCAGGAGAAATTCCTCCAGCCAGACGATGGTGTCGATGTCCAGGTGGTTGGTGGGCTCATCCAGGAGGAGGATGTCCGGCGTGGAAACGAGCGCGCGGGCCAGGAGCGCCCGCCGTTTTGTGCCGCCTGAGAGGGTCGAAAAATCGGCGTCCGGGTCCAGGGAGAGGCGGCCGAGGATGCGTTCCACCTCCTGGTGGAGACGCCAGCCGCCCGTTTCCTCCAGGGTCTTGTGGATCTCCTCCAGCCGCTTCAGCAGGTCGTCACCCCCTTCAGACGCCAGGCGGAGTCCCACGTGATGGTATTCGGCCAGAAGTTTCGCCGCATCGCCCATCCCGCCGGCAACCACGTCGAACACAGGTCCGGAAAGGTCCGGTGGGGATTCCTGGGAAACCAGGGATACCCGCAGATTCTGACGGCGCATGATCTCGCCGTTGTCGGGGGAGATCTCCCCGGCCAGGAGCTTTAACAGGGTGGACTTGCCGGCGCCGTTCCGTCCCAGGAGACAGAGGCGATCCCCCTCCTCAATCTGGAGGCTTGCCCCGTCGAGAACCGGTGGTCCGCCGAAGGCGAGGTGGATGTTTTGTAAGGCTATGAGCGACAAGCAGTTCCTTTCGCTGAAAGATATCTTCCAAGTACCTTCAATCTACGTGGTTGAAATATCGTGATTGCCGTTTTTGAAGGTACGTGCTGAATAAGCGCCCCCCAAAAGGGCGTGGGACGCTGAATCCGCGACGTCTGAACGCCGAAGCGAGCAGAATGCCGGGGTTCATCGTCGCTGACGCCGTTTCATGCCGGTTACGCCGCGTGAACTTCGTCGGGCAGCCTGATTCCACGGGAACGCAAAAAACCGAGGCATTCCGCACGCGAAGGCGTTCAGGCGTCGCGGATTCATGGAAAAGTGGACCGGGGAGGGATTTCCGTTCTACCTTCGCCTGCCTCCGCCGAACAGGGAGCCGAGCACGCCGCGCATGATCTGCCGTCCCAGCTGACTGCCGATGGCGTGGGCAGCGCTCTTGGCCAGCGCTCCGATGAGTTTTCCCGCTTGGGACGGCTCCGCCTTCTCCTCCCTTGCGGCCGGTTCCGGCTCCCGGTCTTCCGGAAGCTGTTCCGCCTTTCGGCGGAGTTTTTCGTAGGCAGACTCCCGGTCCACGACCTTTTCATAGGCGCCGTACAGGATCGAACCCTGGACGATACCGCGGATCTCGTCGGGCGTCAGGGGCGGCAGGCTGCTGCGGGGCGGCATGACGTATGCCCGCTCCACCATGCCGGGGGTTCCCTTCTCATCCAGAAGCGAAACCAGCGCTTCCCCGACTCCCAGTTCCAGGATCGCCGTTTCGGTGTCCAGTTCCGGATTGGCGCGGAAGGTCTCGGCAGCGGCGCGTACCGCTTTCTGGTCGCGGGGGGTGAAGGCGCGCAGGGCATGCTGGACACGGTTTCCCAGTTGACCGAGAACCTTGTCCGGGATATCGAGGGGGTTCTGGGTGACGAACCAGACACCGACCCCCTTGGAGCGGATCAGGCGCACCACCTGCTCGATCTTCTCTTCCAATGCCTGGGGCACGTCCTCGAACAGGAGGTGGGCCTCGTCGAAGAAGAAGACCATCTTCGGCTTATCCGGGTCGCCGACTTCGGGGAGCTGTTCGAAAAGCTCGGCCAGGAGCCAGAGTAGGAAGGTGGCGTAGACCTTCGGAGACTGCATCAACCGTTCGGCGGACAGGATGTTGACCATGCCTTTCCCGGTTGCGTCGGTCTGAAGCAGGTCATTGATATCCAGCGCCGGTTCGCCGAACAGCCGGTCGCCACCCTGCTCCTCAAGGACGAGCAGGTTCCGCTGGATGGCGCCGACGCTTGCGGTGGAGATATTTCCGTACTCGGTCTTGAAGTCGGCCGCATTATCACCGACAAAGCGGGTCATCTCCCGAAGATCCTTGAGATCCAGGAGCAGCAGGCCGTTGTCGTCGGCAATCTTGAACACCAGGTTCAGTACACCGCTCTGGGTGTCGTTCAGGGAGAGTATGCGCGACAGGAGGAGGGGACCCATCTCGGAAACCGTGGTTCGCAGGGGGTGACCCCGGTCGCCGAAGATATCCCAGAAGGTGACGGGGCAGCCTTCGTAGCTGAAATCCGTCAGTCCGAGCTTTTCCACCCTTTCCGCTATCTTCGGGTTGTCGCCTCCCGGCTTCGCCATGCCGGACAGGTCTCCCTTGATATCCGCCAGAAAGACCGGAACCCCCATGGCGCTGAACTGTTCGGCGAGCACCCGCAGGGAAACCGTCTTTCCCGTTCCGGTGGCGCCGGCTATCAAGGCGTGGCGGTTGGCCATGCGTGGAGAGAGGAGCAGTTCTTCTTTACCTTTGGCGACACGTATCGATGCGGGTTGCATAGAGTAGGTTCCTCCCTGTTTCGTTGTGTCCGATATACGCTCGTGTCAGTCCATGAACTCGGAATAGAGCTTTTTCACGCATTCCGGACAGATGCCGTGAGAAAACTGGGCCTCTGTCCTCGCTCTGAGATAGCTCTCTATGGGAATCCAGCTTCCCTGAACTTTGGGGTCGGCGCCTTCAAGTCGTATTTTCTTACAATTTGAACAGATTGGCAGAATTCCTTCCAATTTCGTAATGTGAGCAAGCGCTTTCTCCAGTTCAACGATCTTGTTCTTGAGAGCTTTCTCATTCTGCTCAAGAGAAATGATCATGGAGTTGAAAGCTTCGGAGAAATCGCCCATGAAGTCGACGCGTTGTTCATAATCTCCCTTGGCTACACGAGTTGCCTGCCAGGCGAGGTGGAGGAGGCGCGAATGCAATTCCTTGAAAGGTGATGCCAGGAAATTACGGGATTGAATTCTGATGCCGTGCAGTTCACCTCGCGATAACGGTACGATGAAAGCGTGTATCTCTTGCATGAAATCGATGAGTTGATTAACTGTTTCCCCGAGTTTCCGGTCAGCTCCGGCATCATCTGATTCCAGATCAATCTTCTCGGGAATAGTACCCTGCATGAGTGATGCAAGTTTTTCAAGGACCTTTTCGTTCATCGGTCGATCGTAACCTGCCGAGCATCGAAACGGCAGACCCGCTCACCGCTTGCCCAGCAATCAATCTCTCGTACCGAAAAGGGCTTGCCGGTGTACGTCTCGAAAATACCGGCGATAAACCCCTCGTCGTAGTGGCATACAACCTCATCCGTGAACGGAAGTCCCGAGCAGTCCAAATCCTCGGCAACCGTCAGAGTGAACCGCATGTGCTCCATATCGGCCTCTTCAATCCTGAGGATTCCGATGGTCTGCTCTTTGAGCACTCTCTGCAATTGTGCAATAAACTCATGAAAACCGAGTTCGCGGTTCAGGATATTCCGGCAGAATTGAGCCCCGGCAAGCCTTCCGGACTTGATGAAAATCTCATTTGCCCTGTCTATACCCACTTCGGAAATCAGCACATCGCGCAGGGTGTACTGGAGGAGTCGATATGCAAGTACGGGTACGGTCAAACCGAGGTTGGGCCGCCCCGCCTGGATATCACCCAGGTCTTTCCACTGGAATGCGGTTTTTTTGCGCTCTTCATTGAACATGTATATACCTAATGAAACTTGTGTGTCCGTCCTGCGGGGTGAATTATGCCTCTTCCGACAGCCAGGCGTCAATCCTGGTCATTTCATTTTCCCATTCGTTTCCGAGGCGAATCTCCAGGAACGCGGCAAACAGGCTGTCGAACAGCTGCAGGCCGGTTTCCAGCAGGTGCATCCGCTCGAAGAACACCGCCTCCCGCTCGCTCTGCGCATCAACGGTGTCGTCCTTTTCGATCTGCACCTTGGGCGACTTGAAGGAGGCGAAGTGGAACATCTCCCCTTTCAGGGTCAGCTTCCATTCGTTTTCGTCCTTTTCCAGGTACAGGGTCCCCTCGGTGATCCCCTTGCCGGTGCGGAGCGCCATGCGCACCTCGCCGAAGCGGTCCTGGGGGCCGGATACCGTGATCTTCTGGGTCCCTTCATCACCCCCGCCGCACAGGACCAGGCGGTCGTTCACGTAGGCCGTGAAGGATTCCCGTTCCGTTGCGGGGCCGGGGCGGGAAATGCGATACTCGGCCGATTCGTTCAGGGTTCGATAGGTTGTCCAGAGAAGGAAGTCCCTGCCGAGCCACAGGTTGCTCTTGATCAGGTCCAGAGCAGCCTCGGATCCGGCACGATTGGCGGCCTGGAGTGCCTCGGAGAGAGTCTCCGGCACAACCTGTTCGGCCCGCGCAAAGGGGTGGACGGCGATCAGGCGCAATCCCTCGAAGGTCTTTTTGAACAGGGTCTCGAAGAGATCTACCGTTTTGGCGCTGATGGAGGCGAGGGTCAGGACTTTGCTCCGTGTATCCCATACGGCGTCGCAGGTGGACGGAACCGGCAGGGTGCGCGCCAGCAGCGCGGTGCGCACCGATTCGCGCATCTCTTCCTTTTTCTGTTTCGGAACGCGGCGGAAGCCGGGATTGGCGGCGAGGTATTCTTCTTCCGCCACTCTCTGGTAGGCACGCAGCAGCGCGCCGGGAATCATGCGCTTGTCCTGGCGCAGGGTGAAGAACAGGTAGTGATCGCGCCAGAATGCCGATGGTACGCTGAAGTCGCTGGAGCGATGATCGTCAGGGGTGACCCAGCCGACGGACAGTTCCTCGATTCCCTGGTCGATGGGAGTGAAGCCGTTCTTTGTCAGGCGCTGTGAGACCCATTCAAAAAGATCCATGACGGGAATGTCGCCTGCTACCCTGAAATGGCTGATGCTGACGGTATTGGAAAGGATTCCCACGGGGTTTTGCTCCTTGCGTGAAATCGAAAAGAAACATGGATACACCCTTTTTCGGGAACGGGCAAGCAAATTCTGGGCACAAAAAAAGCCCGCTCAGCGGGCTTTTTTTGTTGCAGTGGGAATCAAACTATTTCGTTGCGGGACTTGCCGGACTTGTCCCGTGCATCATCGGTCCGTGTCCCATTCCTCTGCCTTCACCGTTGCAGGCGCCCCGTGTGCCGAACTTCGTCTTCTGTTCCGGGGTGAGGAGCGCGCCGATCTTGTCATGGTATTTCACGCGCAGTTCCTGCATCTTCTGCATCCTCTGATCGCGGGTCAGTTTGGCATCGTCGCGCACCGCGTTCATTTCCTTAGACTGCTCGGCCAGGATTGGGGAAATCTTCGTCTTCTGGTCGGCCGTCAGTCCGAGGCAGGTGGACATCCTTTCCATGTGGGCCGCCGGATCCATGGAGCGCAGACCCTTTCCGTACCGTCCTGTTTTGCCGTCCTGCCTCGCCTTGGCGCGCTTGGCGGCATATGCTTTCATCTCTTCGGCCTTGGCTTTCTGCTCCGGTGTCAGGACAGCGGAAATCCGTTCGTGGTAGGAGGCGCTGATTTCCCGAGTCTTTGCACGGCGTTGGTCCCGAGTCAGGGAACCGTCTTTAAGGACTTCACTTTTTTTGGCGAACTGCTCGTCCAGGATGGGGAGGATCTGTATCCGTTGCTCCGGGGTGAGCTTCAGGTGAGCCGTCATCATGTCCAGTTGAGCGCCCGGTCCCATCCGGTGATCTCTTGCTTTGTGATGCTTTTTCCCGTGTCCCCATTTCGGTCCCGGACCTGGTTCCGCCAGGGAGGTGTGTACCGTGCCGGCCAGAAGGGCAAGCACCGCCGCCAGGGCAATCGCAAGTTTCATTCGTGTCATGTCTCTGTTCTCCTTTCAGTGCGTTGTTGTTGCGAATGACGAATTGTTTGCTGGATAAAACGGACAAAAGTGAAGAAGGTTGACACGGCCGAGAAAGAAAACTCCCGCAACGATGAATTGTGACGCGGGAGTTTGATGCTTTTTGGCGTACCGCGTGCTTCGAACGCCGTTTCCGTTTCAGGTGGACCGATGGGTATGCCGTCCGGCCGCGGCTGCGGTCGATGCTCTCCCGGTGTGCCGTTGAGTCGCCTTTGGCTGTTGTGTCCCCCGCGCTGCCGGTTTCGATGACGGCTCTTTTTTGCGGCTTGGCCGGGGTTCCCTTGGTGGACGGGCGAATTCAGTATCACGGCGGGGCGCGGGCACGGCGTAGTCGAATTCCGGAAGTGTGCGACGCTCAAGGGGAGTTTTCAGCAGCCGTTCGATTGTTCTCACCATGGCCGCGTCCTCACTGCTCGTCAGGGTATATGCATCACCGTTCCGTGCTGCACGTCCGGTTCGGCCGATGCGATGCGTGTATGCCTCGGCCGTATCCGGCATGTCGTAGTTGATGACATGGGATACCTGTGAAACATCGATGCCGCGCGCAGCGATATCGGTGGCGACCAGTATCTGGAATGTTCCGTTACGGAAACCGTCCAACGCTGCCTGGCGACGGTTCTGTGACAGGTTTCCCTGGAGGGATGCGGCCCGGTAGCCCGCCTTTTCCAACTGTTCTCCGACGCGCTTGGCGCGGTGCTTGGTTCGGGTGAAGACCAACACTGATTCCGTATCGGTGTAGCGCAGCAGTTCCAGGAGCAGCGGGGTCTTCAGGTGCTGTTCGACCGGATACAGGGCGTGGCTTACGGTGACCGCGGTTCCCGGTGTGCCTGCCTGCACCGTGACCGGGTCCGTGAGGATCTCTCCTGCCAGTCCGCGTATGTCCGAGGGCATGGTGGCGGAAAACAGAAGGGTCTGGCGTTTTGCGGGGACGTGGCGCAGCAGGCGGCGGATGTCGGGGAGAAATCCCATGTCGAACATCTGGTCCGCTTCGTCCAGCACCAGCACCTCCAGACTGGAAAGGTTGATGGTTCCCTGGCTTATGTGATCAAGCAGCCTGCCGGGGCATGCCACGACAATCTCAGCCCCGCGCTTGAGCTTCTCCGTCTGGGGATTTATCTTGACGCCCCCGTAAACCGTCACGCTCCGGAGGCGGGTCTTCCGGCCAAGGTTTTCGATGGATTGGTGAATCTGTTCCGCCAGTTCACGGGTGGGAGCGACGACCAGCGCACGGACCTTGCCACGATCGCCCTTCATCAGTCGATGGAGAATCGGCAGGGCAAAGGCGGCGGTTTTGCCGGTTCCTGTCTGGGCCAGTCCCATGACATCCCGTCCTGCAAGGACCGGTGGAATCGCCTGACTCTGGATTGCGGTAGGGTTTACGTAGCCCGCGGCTTCTACGCCGGCCGCGATGTGGGGATGAAAATCGAATGTCTGGAAACTCATGAAACTCCTTACTATTGTGTGAGGGTATAAAAAAAGCCCCGGAGATTTCCGGGGCTTACAGTGATGTTGTGTTCCGGCTGATTCGTTTCGTTGGGATGACCGTAGCAGTTCGGGCCGGTCATGTCAAGATATTCCTTTGCCGCGTTTCGGATGTGCGGCGTTTGTCATTATGGAATGTTTTGATTTGATCCCATGTTCCTGTTCAGTGAGTATTTCAAATATTTATTAATATGAAAAATATGATTTCAGCTGGAATGCTCGTCCGAAAAATTCGCTTTATGTAATATTTAGTAAAATTAAAATATTGTGTTGGGTTGGAAAAAAGTGGCAATAAATAGAATCGGATTGTAATGCGGTACACTTTTTAAAGTATTTGATATTATGAATAAATAAGTAAGCAAAACGACCTTCGAAATATTTATTGAGAAATAGCGTAAAAGACAGCTATCCGTTTTGAAGGACAATTTTTCAATTAAATTGAAATATCGCTTGCAAGCTCGCTGTGTAATATGATAAATAACGCTCGATGGAAGATTTTAAAAATTAAATTACAGTAAAATGAATCTGCGGTCCGATTAACAGTAAAGTAACAGTAAGGTAATAAAAACAAGACAAGCGCCTATTTCGTCCTCCGCCTTCGGCGGACCTAACGAAACCCGCATTGATACTGAGTTCTCTTCAGTATTGGTGCGGGTTTTTCCGTTTCGGCCACTGTGGCTGAGGAATGACGGCAAACTGAAAAGAAAAATCGACCGTCCTGTGTACTTGTGGGAAAAAACGGTTCTTGTCGCCCATGGAAAAGGCGGGCTTCCATGGAACGCGCGTTTAACCGGGCACTGCCCGTCTAAACATACCAAAAGGAGGAGAATGTATGATTAAGAAGGTTCTCAATGTCAATGGCGTACAACGGACGCTGATCGTTGACCAGGAAGCCCTCCTGTCCGATGTGCTGCGCAAGCAGCTTCATCTGACCGGAACCAAAGTTGGATGCGGCACCGGCCAGTGCGGCGCCTGCAACGTGATCGTGAACGGCAAGCTGATCCGTTCCTGCGTTACCAAGATGAAGCGTATCGACAACTGGTCCACGATTACCACGATTGAAGGGATTGGCACACCGCTCAATCTCCATCCTCTTCAGAAGGCGTTCATCTACCATCACGCCATTCAGTGCGGCTTCTGTACACCCGGCTTCATCGTTTCCGCCAAGGCCCTCCTGGACGAAAACCCGAATCCGACCCGCGAAGACGTTCGCGACTGGTTCCAGAAGTATCGCAACGCCTGTCGCTGCACAGGTTACATCATGATCGTCGACGCGGTCATGGATGCCGCCAAGGTGCTCCGTGGCGAGATGTCCGAAGCAGCTCTCGAATACAAGCAGCCGGCCGACGGCAGGGTCTACGGCACCCGCATGCCGCGTCCCACGTTCGTAGCCAAGGCCTGCGGTCTGTGGGATTTCGGCGAAGATATGGCCACCCAGCTTCCCGAGAACACCCTGCAGTGCGCACTGGTACAGCCCAAGGTTTCCCATGCCATCATCAAGGGCATCGACACCACAGAAGCGGAAAAAATGCCGGGCGTGTTCAAGGTCGTTACCCACAAGGACGTCAAGGGCAAGAACCGCATCACCGGCCTCATCACCTTCCCCACCAACAAGGGTGACGGCTGGGATCGTCCTATCCTGAACGACGACAAGATTTACCAGTACGGCGACGTTGTCGCCATCGTATGCGCCGACACCAAGGAAAACGCACAGGCAGCAGTCGAGAAAGTCAAGGTTGACCTGGAAGTCCTTCCTGCCTACATGAACGCTCCGGCTGCCATGGCCGAAGACGCCATCGAAATTCACCCGGGCACTCCGAACGTCTATTACACCTGCTACGGCAAAAAAGGCGACGAGGTAAAACCGATAATCGAAAAGGCTGCGCATACCTTCTCAGGCGAATACTACCTTCAGCGTCAGCCCCATATGCCCATCGAGCCGGATGTCGGATTCGCCTACATCGACGACCAGGGCAGGTGTGTGGTTCACTCCAAGTCCATCGGTATCCACCTGCACCTGTACATGATCGCCCCGGGCCTCGGTCTTGAACCGGATCAGCTCGTCATCGTCCAGAATCCGACCGGCGCCACCTTCGGCTACAAGTTCAGCCCGACCATGGAAGCCTTGGTGGGCGCCGCGGCCATGGCTACCGGCCGTCCCTGCTTCCTGGGCTATGACTGGTATCAGCAGCAGACCTACACAGGTAAGCGTTCTCCGTCCTATCTCAAGGGCACGATAGCCTGTGACGCGGAAGGCAAAATGCTCGCCATCGAAGCAAGCTGGAACCTCGACCACGGTCCATATTCCGAGTTCGGCGACCTGGTAACCCTGCGTGGCCAGCAGTTTGTCGGCGCCGGTTATGACATCAAGAACTTGAGAACCGTGGGCAACACCGTATGCACCAACCATGGGTGGGGCTCCGCCTTCCGTGCCTACGGATCGCCTCAGGCATTCATGCTCAGCGAATCCCTGGTAGACGAACTTGCCCGCAAGGCCGGTTTTGACCCGTTCGAATTCCGTTACAAGAACATTTACCGTCCCGGCGCAACAACACCGACCGGCCAGGTTCCTGAAGTGTTCTGCTTCGAGGAAATGTTCGACCTCATGCGTCCCAAGTACCAGGAAGCAAAAGCCAAGGCCAAGCTTGAGTCCACCGATACGGTGAAGCGCGGCGTCGGCGTCTCCCTCGGTATCTACGGCTGCGGCCTTGACGGCCCCGACACCTCCAATGCCTGGGCTGAACTCCTGCCCAACGGCGACGTCATGATCGGCAATGCATGGGAAGACCACGGTCAGGGCTCCGATATGGCTACGGTGGCATTCGCCCACGAGGCGCTCCGTGCCCTCAACCTGAAACCGTCGCAGATCAAGCTGTCCATGAACGACACCAGCCTCCACCCGAATGCCGGCCCTTCCGGCGGCAGCCGTCAGAACGTGGTTACCGGCAACGCCATTGTCGCGGCATGCAGACTGCTCCTCAACGCCATGAAGAAGTCGGACGGTACCTTCCGTACCTATGACGAAATGGTCAAGGAAAAGATTGAAACCAAGTACACCGGCAGCTGGACCACCCCGTGTACACATCAGGACGACAACGGAATCGGCAATCCGTTCTGCATCTACATGTATGCTCTGTTCTGTTCCGAAGTCGCTGTTGATATCACCACCGGCAAGGTTGAAGTCGTGAAGATGACCTACGTGGGCGACAACGGCACCATCACCAACCGCGGCACCGTTGACGGCCAGGTATACGGCGGTCTCGTCCAGGGTATAGGACTGGCCCTCACCGAGGACTTCGAAGACCTGAAGAAACACACCACTCTCATCGGTTCCGGCTTCCCGTTCATCAAGGACGTGCCCGACAACATCGAGCTGATCTATGTGGAAACGCCGCGCAAGGACGGTGCATTCGGTCAGGCCGGCGTAGGCGAAGGTCCTCTGACCTCACCGCATGTCTCCATCATCAACGCCATCGCTGACGCCTGCGGCGCCCGCATCCGGTCCCTCCCGGCATATCCGGAGAAGGTCCTGAAGGCCCTCAAGTCGTCTAAGAAGGCATACGATGTCGCCGACGCAATGGCGGACGGCTATATGTCCACCGGCGGTATCGATACGCTGAAGTAAGTAGTTTTGAGAAAAAGTATGTGATTTCATGACATACATCTCGGGGTGAGTTCGGAAGAGATTCCGGGCTCGCCCCGCCTTGCATGTTCTGAAATAGGAAAATCATGATTACTGCGAATATACATATACTTCCTCGGAGTCCCCCGCGGGAAGCGCTGAACGGATGGGCGGCATGATCCGGGCCGTGGAGGGCTAGGATTATTTCAGCCCGTTGAATAGAAAAGGCGGGCATGTTCCAGGTCGTGGAGGACCGGGAGCATGCCCGCCTTTTGCGTTATGCGGGGGAATAGATTTTTAGCGGGGATTGGGGGCCTACTTTTTCTCCCGTTTCTGCCATGCCGCCATGCCGCCTTCGTAATTGCGGGCGCCGGGGAGTCCCGCAAGCTCATGCACGAGCCAGGCATAGCCCGAGCGTATTCCGCCCGCGCAATAGTAGACAACCGGCTTCGTGGTCTGTACCCCGTGCTTCTCCAGCAGTTTTTTCAGCTGGGCGGGAGGGAGCGGACGCCGGTCTTTTCCCGTGTGGAAATCTTCCCACGGGATACGGACTGCCCCTGGTACTCTTCCTTTCAGCCATTCCAGGGTGGAACGTACGTCAACAACGGCCAATGACCCCTTCAGCCGATCCAGTTCTTCCGTGGTGATGTCGATGCGCGGGTTCAGGCTGACCTGGTAGCGGGCCTTTTGGGCGACGGGCTTTTCCGCTCCCTTTGCCAGCGGCAGGTTTCGGGCGCGCCATGCCTGGATTCCTCCGTTCAGGAGACGGATCGGTCCCTTGTGTCCGAGCCAGGAGAGGACCCACGCGTCCCACCCTTCTCCGCCCCAACTCGTGTCCGCGTCGCCATAGACAACAACGGGCGTTTTCTCGTCGATTCCCATGTCCGCTAACGCCGCCGCCAATTGCTGCGGGGGAAAAACCCGGTATTCAACACCCTTTTCATCGGTACGGGTATAGTTTTCCCAGCAGAAGGATCGAGCCCCCGGGATATGGCCGGCCTGCCACTCCGATTTTGGACGGGCATCCAGGACGACCCACTTTGCCTGATCTCCGCTGAGAGCTGAGGGCTCGATGAGGCCCAGGTTCGCGGCCGAGGCGGGGCCGGCAAGGGAAAAGAGTAGTAGTGTCAGTGCGATAAGAATCGGTAACGGTGGAGTAGGGAATATTCTGTTTTTCATCCGCAATCCTCTCTTGGAAAAATATGGAGGGGGTGGAGGGTTCAATGCGAACGCCTTTGTCCCCTGTCCCGCAGCGCCTCGCGGCCGATGACCCGGAGGATCTTCATCCCGGCCCTGAACGTGCCGGTGACGGTCCGGCTGATCTTGGATTCTCCGGCCACCCGAGCGCGATAGGGGACCGGGATCTCCCGTATTCTCAGCTGTTCACGAACCGCCTTGATCTGCATCTCCACGGTCCAGCCGAAGTCGGTATCGCGCATCCCCAGTTGTTGCAGCGCAGGCCACGAGAGCGCCCGCATGGGTCCCAGGTCCGTGTAGCGGTATCCCCAGAACAGGCGGATGAGCCCGGTGGCAAGCCATCCGCCGAAACGCTGCTGGGGGGTCAGCGCCAGGCGGTTCACGGGAATGCGCCGGGTCAGAACGAACTCGGCTTCGTCGGTCGCGATGGGGGAGAGGACATCCGGCAGTTTGCCGAGGTCGTCGCTTCCGTCGGCATCCACGAAAGCGACGATATCAGGCGGATCGTCGTCGAGGCGGGCAATGCCTGCCAGACAGGCCCGGCCGTAGCCGGGTACGGGTTCGCTTGCCACTTCCGCGCCATGGGCGCCGGCAACGGTTGACGTCCGGTCCGTAGAGCCGTTGTCCACCACGATGATGCGGTCAATCACCGTCGGAACGGCTGACAGGACGCCGGGCAGGGAAAGCTCTTCGTTGCGTGCAGGCAGTATCAGCGCGATTGTGCGGCCGTTCATCATGTCGGTGGCTCCGATAGTACGAGTATGCGGCCGGATGGTACCCCACTTTGAAAATGGGGGGCAAGGGGTGATTTTCAGGCATGCGTCTGAGGCACATCCCCCTCAATCCCCCTGTGTCGAAGGGGGAGGCTCATCTCACTGTGACGGATTCTCTTCAGTCGCGGTCCGGCGCTCCCCGCGGGCCTTGATGCGACGATACACGACCGGCAGCAGCGAGACAAGAACTACCAGCAGGATTCCAATCAGGAGGGTGGGCGACACCTTTCCCCGAATCAGGCCGGGCAGCGAACTGGAGAAGACGATGAATGCGATGCAGGCCGGAAGCATGCAGAAAAAGGTTGCCGCAACATACTGCATGAAGGGTATCCTGGTCAGGCCGAATGCGTAATTGAGCAGGTTGAAGGGAAAGGCCGGGATGAGCCGGGTAAAGGCCACCACCTTCCAGCCGTGGGTTTCGACCTCACGATCCAGCCGCCGCCATCTGGGGCTGGTCAGTTTGCTTTCAACCCAGTCCCCGGCCAGGAAGCGGGCCGTCAGAAATGCCAGGGAAGCCCCGATCGTCGCGCCGGTGATGGTGTAGACGACCCCCCAGAAGGGGCCGAACAGGATCCCGCCCACGATGGTGATGGGGAGGCCCGGCAGGAAGAACACAGGTGCAAGGGAGTAGATGAGCATGTAGATGGCGGGAGCAAGAATGCCGTACCCCTGGATCAATTCCCTGAGCTTCTCCTGTTCAAAGTACCGCGACGCGCCGGAAAAGTGGACGGCTGCAATGGCGGCCACCAGGAACGCGGCAAGGAGCAACGGTTTCACGGGGTTCTTCCCGGTTTCCTCTCCGGCCGAGAACGTCCGTTCGCGCAGCACCGCCGCGCCCTCTTTCCTCTTGAACTCCCTTTTAAGCAGGAGCCGGTTCAGGTAGGTGAAGGGCGCCTTTGAGACCCTTGCCTTTCCCGACAGGGCATTTTCAGCGTCGAACAGGATGTCGAGGACATGGCTGCATGAGCCGCGTTTGTCAAGCGCGGCGGCGCAGGCGGCGCAGTAGGTTACCATTTTCCTGCCGTCCGTCTCGGAATGGCGCAGATTGCGCCATTCTTCGGCCAGTTCCGGCGCCAGAAACGCCACAGCCCCGCCTTCTCCGCAGCAGATGCTTGCAGTACCCGAATGGGGCATTTCCTCGATTTCCAGACCCGCGCGGACGACCAGTTTCCTGACGGCAGCGTGAATGCCCGGGGCTTTCCGTATGGAGCAGGGGTCGTGGATGGTTACCGTTCCGGAAACCCGTCCGACGGGGATATCGGCGTCGGCCAGCGCTTCATAGATGGTGCCTGTGGTGAGTCCCTCGCCGTATGTGCCGAACATAAGGTGACAATTCGGGCAGGCCGTGAGTACCGTTTTGACCCCCCGGCCGACGAGATAGTCCCGCATTTCGTTGAACATTGCCCTGAAATACGCCTCTCTCCCCAGGTCGTGGGACGGCTTCATGCAGCAGTCGAATACTACCCCCAGCGTGGGGATGGTCCGGTGCAGGGTGTCGAAGGCTTTCCTGACACCCTCAGGTCTGGTGCCCGCAAGTGCGCAGCCCGGGAAGAATACCGTGTCGCATCCCTCCGGCAGGCGGTAGAGGCTGAAGCGTCGACTGGCCCCTCTCTTTTCGTAGCTTGTGATGACGGTATGCTCGGGAAACCTGCCGCCGCCCCGGTCAACAGTCTCCCGCCGCATTTCAAGGAACAGGGCATTCAGGTCCAGCCCTTCCGGGCATACCGACGAGCAGAGTCCGCACAGGTTGCACTCGAAGGGAAGAGCCTTGGATTCCTTGTCCGACGGATCATATGCCGCGGCAATCAGACCGGGGTTACCGTATTTGCGCAGGAATGCACAGTCGCGAAGGCAGAAATCGCAAGCGGTGCAGCCTCTCTGAACTTCATCCGTAAGCTTGTGAAGGGAAGGGCGGAGTTCCGGCGAAGACGATTCATCCTTCTTTGTCATTTTCATTCCCTTCAGGGTGTCTGGTAAAAGATCCCCAGCGCGTAGTTGAATCCGGCCGCGGTATTCTGCCCATAGAGGGGTGGGGTGAAGGTAAGTTCAAGCCCCCACGCCGGCGTGATTTTATAGCCCGCGGTGAGTTCCAGTTTGCCCAGGTCGAAGTTGTTGGTTGTCGTCGGGTTCCCGTCGTAGGCGTACTTGTTCCCGTTGTCAATACTGTATATCCCGTCCAGTTTCAACCTGCCGTAAAAGCTTTTGGTAACATCGACCCCGAACTCCACCAGGTACCTGAATTCGTCGGACGGGTCGCCGTCCCGGAAGCGGTACCCCAGTTCCAGGTTGACATAGCCGGGGATGTGCGGATACAGGGACTTTCCGTACAGGAGCTTGCCCTCATAGTCGAACTGGCCGTTGCCGAGGGGAAGCCGGTCGTTCTTGTCGTAGGCCGACGGGATCTTCAGCAGGGCCTGGACGGACAGGATGCCCCAGTTTCCTTCCGCCAGCTTGTAGCGGGCTGCCACGTCGATGTCGCCCACCCCCCAAGTGGTCATGTCCACCGTGGTCTCGTTCTTGTCGATGCGTTTGTACACGAGGGAATTGATGAGGGTAAGGTTATCCGTCAGGCCGTATTCGATGTAGTTGTTCAGGTTGTAATCGCGGAAGGTTCCGCCATTGGGAAAATCGCTCTTGCCGCCGTCCGGGTCGAAGTTCTTGTCCGCATAGTAGACGTTGAAGCCCAGTTTGTCGTACAGTTTGCCCTTCTCCCGTGTCCATGCGCCGGCGAAAACGGAGCTTGCGGACAGGGCCACGAGCAGAGCCGTGCAGAGTGTGTTTGTCAGAAATCGTTTCACTGAATTCCCTCCCGGGGTGAAGCTGCGGGGCCGGCGTTTCCCGGCGCCCCGCAGGGATGGTTGTGTCCAATTGGGTCGATCAGGAAGCGGAACCCGTGAGGAACGGTCTTCCCGAAGGCGTCTGACGCCAGCCGGGTGTCGGGTCCAGTTGATAGGAGGGATCTTCGGTATAGGTCGTGCTCCATCCCATCCAGCCGTCCGAGTAGTTGCGGATGGTCCCGTACCCCATCAGGTACCCATAAAGGTAGGCCAGGCTTGAGCGGTAGCCGCCGCCGCAATAGAAGATCAACTCCTTGCCCGAGGTTGCGCCGAGGCTGTTCCAGTGATCCCGGACCTCGGTGAAACTTCGCAGGGTAGCGTCGGAGTCGGTATAGACCCTGGATGCGTCGTCAGCGTCTCCCGCCCAGACGGCGCCGGGGATTCTCCCTTTTGCGGCAAGATAGCTGTATCCGCTGATACTGCCCGTGAATTCTCCTTCCGCGCGCACGTCGACCAGTACTGTGGAAACGGTGTTCAGATAACGGTCGAAGACGTAATCGGTGGTCGCAAGCATGGCGGGACGGACCGTTCCGGTGAAAACGGTGGGCGTCGGGTAGTTAACGGTTGTCTCTACCGGCAGGCCGCTTGCCGTCCACTGCCGGTAGCCTCCGTTCAGGAACCTGACATCGGACACTCCCGCATACGTGAGTATCCACCAGAGCCGCGCGGCAAAGATGGGGCTGTCGCTGTAGACGACTACCGTGGTATCGGCGGTGATACCCATGCTGCCCACGGCAGCCTTCAGTTGGTCGTCCGGAAGAAGGAACCAGCGGGGATACCCGTTTTCATAGGTATCGGAGTTGGAATGGATGGCGCCCGGAATGTGGCCGAGAAGGTAGGTGTTGTTCGCCCATCCCTGCTGCATGTCCTCGATGCTTCCCCAATGGGTCTCGAAAATCAGATATTTGTGATTGCGGCCGTAGTTGTAGTTGGGAGGCGCCGCGGATGCGCTGCCGGGTTTGTGATAGTCGATCAGGGCCTTGACCCATGCGGGATAGACGGCCGTTGAGTAGTTGGTCGCCTTTTCCATGGGAAGGTTCGCGTCGGCCGCCCATTCCCACATGGAAGCGTCGTAATTGGATGCCTTGGAATATCCCATCAGTCGAAGGATGAAATACACGTACCCGCTGCGGATGCCGGCCGTGCAATAGGACGTCACCTCCTTGTCCCTGGAGATGCCGCGGGATTCGAGCAGCGTCTTCATGTCCGCATAGTTCAGGACTGTCTTGTCCGCGGCATAGTACCACTCATACGGTATTTGCACTGCGTTGGTAATGTGACCGCCCCGTTTCTCCCCGTACAGTTGCCATCCGATGAATTCTTCGTCGGTCCGTGCATCGATGATCGCGAAATCGCCGTCCTGATAGCGATCCAGAATATGATCCGCCGTGGCCCGGACCGAAGGCTGTATCCTGGCGGTGAATGTTTTTCCGGGAAGGGTGGTCTTCGCCGCCTCGACGGGCCTGCCGTCCGCGGCCCATGTGTCCCATCCGCCGTTCAGGATATGCACGTCGGTGCATCCAAGATATTCAAGCATCCAGAAGATGCGGCCGGCGGCGCCCCAGGATGCGGTGGTGTTGTCATAGATGACGATCTTTGAGTCCTTGGTGAGACCCGCCTTACCGAGAAGGCCTTCAAGCGTCGCGGTATCCTTCAGGCCGACGCCCGCTGTCCAGAAATCACTGTGCTTCATGCTGATGGCGCCCAGGATATGGGCGGTATCATAGCCGGATCCCCGCGCGTCGATAATCACCAGCCCGCTCTTGTTCAGGTTCGCCTGGACGGACTCGGGGGTGACCAGGAGATCCGCATTGGGGAAATTTTTTGAGGCCGCAACCAGTTGCACATCGCTTGTCGCGGATTTCTCCGCGACCGAGCTTCCGCACCCCGCGAGCAGAGATGCCGCCAGCAGCAGCGCGCAATACACCAAACGCTTCATCGTCATTTCTTCCTCCCTCATTGAAATATCCATGTCATCGCATACCGATGTGGTATGCCGCTTGACCGGGAACAGCGAACAGTTCAGCATTTACTGCCCGCATGGCCATTATTGTTAATGAGTAGATAAAGGTTTCGTTCGTGGGAAGTCAAATGGATAATATCCATATTGTAAATGAATGGTATTTAGTATTTCGATGAATGTGTGGCGGGTATTGCCTTCTTTCAGGAGGAAGCTGTCATTTCGCGCAGGCGGTCGGGTATGTCCCATTTCTTCATGAGAACGGCGACAGCGGGGGGGACCAGGTGTTCCCACGGCTCGTTCCTCGCCATCCGTCCGCGGATGTCGGTGGCGCTCAGGCCCTTCTGCGCGGACGAAACTTCTCTGAGCACGTGGGTGGCAAGCCCGAGGGATCTGAAATACTCCAGCTTGCGCTTTCCCCAGTCGTCATAGATGGAGAGGAAAAAGAGCCCGTCCAGGGGAACGTAATACCGGTAGAGTTCCGGAAGGTTGATGGGAAAGGGGACGATTGAGAAGCGGGACGGCGCGATGCCCGCTTCTTCGAGCACGGCGCGGGTCATGGTGTAGCGCTCGAAATAGGTGAGAGGATTCGCGGCCGGATTGCTCCGCTTCGGGTCGGCGGATTCGTCCCTGGTCAGATGCGGGTCCGGGTTGGTGATCCCCACCACCAGGTGCCGACAGAGAGCCATCCCGGCCAGGAGATACACGAGGTGGTCGTTGTGGAGGACCTGGAAGCGGCCGTGGATGACCCCTGTTTCGGTAATGTGGTGAATGCCTTTGGTCATGCAAGAGCTCCGAGCACTAGATAATTCAGTCAATTTTCAAAGCAGTATACTTGCCCGGCGTGAACGGCTGATCATCCGGCGAGTCCATGAGTCCCTGGAGCTTGCCCCGGTCCAGGAAGTTCAGCACCAGGTACATGAGTTCCCGCCCCCTGACAAGGCTGAGCCCTCCCGCGGCGCAGCTTACCTCGTCGAATTTCCGCACGTCATCCCTCCGGACGTACTTCCCGGTCATGACCAGGGGCACGTTTTCTCCGGTGTGGATCATGGTACCGGAAGAGGCGGTGGAATGGTCGGCGGTAACGATGAAGAGTACGTCATCATCCGGAATGATCTCCGCCAGGGCATAGTCGAGCGCCCCGTCGATCTCTTCCAGTACCCGTTTCTTGACCAGAGGGTCCCTGGTGTGACCGGCTTCGTCCGTGACCTTGGTATGGACGTGGATGAAGTCGTAGTCAACGGCCTTGTACGCTGCCTTGAGCCTATCCCGCAGGTCCCCGGCCGGGTCGTCCGTGTCCCCGACCTTCCTGGTATCCATGCCGATCACCCGACCGATCCCGTGGTAGACGGCGCCGGAGGCGATGAGGAGTCCCCTGAGACCCCATTTTTCCGTAAAAGACGGGAGTCCGGCAAGCATCCCGGCCCGTTGGGTTCCCACGGCGTTGATGGGGAAAAGCCCGCTTCCGACCCGTTGTTTGTTGACGGGATGCTCCGACAGGGTCCGGTAGCTCCAGCGCAGGTAGTCATTGAGGAACCGGGCCGTGTTCCGGGCACGCGGGTCGCCGCGAAGGGAGCGCAGCGGCAGGACCTCCATGAGAGGGCGGCCTTCGATTATCGGATTGGAGTCCGTCACCCCCTTCGAAACCTCTCCCCTGAGACGGAGGATGCCGCCGATACCTTTGGTGGGCATAAATTCGGCCTCGATGCCGTCTCGGGAGAACCTGCGGATTGCCTCATGCAGCATGCGGCAGATTTCCCCCTCCAGCTTGGGGTCTTCATGGGTGAGAATCAGCCTCCCCTGCTCCTCCGCTACGGAAAAAATCCGGGACAGGAGGGCAACGTCGCCTTCGCGGATGTCGAGACCTTCACCAAGCGCCTCCACGGCGCCCCGGCCGGGAAACTCCACCAGCCGGTAGCCGAACATGAGAAAGTGGGCGAGTTCGCTGGGAAGGGACGTGCCCTGGAGGTGCGCGTGGAACAGTCCGTTCATGCCGATGGAGGCAATCCTGTCGAGATTGGGGGTGCGGGCCGCCTGGAGGGGGGTTCTGTTGTCGAGAACCTTGTGGCTTCGGTCGCCGAGGCCGTCGAGAAGGAGAAGGATGCAACGCATGAAATTCCTTTAAGGCTATCAGGCTGAAGGCTGAAGACTGAAGACTGAAGGAAAAGCGAAAAGCAAGGGTTTCAACCCTTCAGCCGTCAGCCTTCAGTCTGCTCTTGTCACGAAGTATAGCCTACGCCGCGACGAGGGGAAGCGGGTCGTGGTACGAGGCCATGCCGGACTCGGGGGAGAGGGTGGCGAGATAGCTCCTGAGAATATCCCGTGTGCGAAGCACTTCTGACGGATTCATGAGTTCGATGGCCCACCAGTCGCAGGAGGCCGCCAGACCGAGGAGGTCCAGGCGGTTGTGGATGTCCGACAGGGCGCCGGGAGGCACGTGGCCGAAGCCGCTCAGTTCCGTATGATAGATGTGGGCATTCAGTATCCGATCCCGGTTGGGGAGGACATAGTCGCCGAAGATGTCCTGCCGGTCGTGGAGGTTGCGCACCGCATGGGCGTGTCCGATATCGATGGTGACATGGGCGTCGCTTTCCGCCACGATACGGCGGAACAGCAACGGGTCGTTGGTGAGCGGCGTGGTCAGGTTTTCCAGTGCCACGGCAACGCCGTTGCGTCGGCCGTGCGCCGCCAGAACCGCCAGGTTCTCGATGGCGCGTTCCGCGCTGATGCCCTCTCCGGAGGGATTGCCGAGCCCGGAATGCACGGTCATGTGATGCCCCCCCGCGCGGGCAACCTGATCCACGGTCCGCATCAGGAGCGCCAGGGAGTCGTCGCCTCTCTTGTCGGTATAGGCGAGGTCCACGCCGAAAAAACGGCAGTGGAAGCGCACCTGAAATCCGTTAAGGGACTTCATCAGGGAGAGGAAATCCTTTTCGGGCAGGGATGGATCTATGGACCAGTCTATGCCGCCAAAGCCCTCAACGGCTGCATAATCGGCAAGTTTTTCCGCGTCCTGGTCGAAAATGTTGCATATGGCGATTGTCGGTTGCATGGATTACGAAGATATCTGATGCAGATGGTTAAATCAAATCGATAATTACCACACTATGTATGTTCCGGATTGAATTTATCGATAGCACGATGTATTTCGAACCGGACAGTAAGCGCCCGTCAGGTGCGTAACGTCGCTGTAAGGCGGGGAGGCCGCAGCAGCAGATCCAGCGCATCATTGATGCCGGTGCAGATGATCCGCGCCGCCGACAGGGCTTCGGTGGCGGCGCCTTCGGCCTGGATAACGGCGATGCCCAGGGCGGCGTTCTTCAGCAGCAATGCATCATTTCTCCCGTTGCCGATCGCCGCGACGTTGGCCAATCCCAGGTTTTTCGCATAGGCGAGCTTTGCCTGATCCTGTGCCCGTGTCCCGATAATCTCTACCCGGCACGGGAGGTCGGCGAGCTGGGCGCGGGCGGTTCCATTGGTGTCGGCAGTGATCACGTGAATAGTGACGCGAGAACTCAGGTCGCGCAGCCTTTCGGCGACACCCGGAATAAGGATGCCGTCCACGGCGAGGGTGCCGTTGAAATCAAGAATCAGGTTCTCGATGGCCAGCGTTTCCTTTTCCGGGATATCGCAGCGTACCATGGCGGAAAACCCTCCTTCTTATTGCGGTTTGCAGTCGAGATGACACGGTTTTTGTTGGGGCGATCCTAGTGATCGCCATTGTTTCAGTAGCGTGTAATGTTAAAACCAACCCCCCTCAGTCCCCCTTTTCAGGAGGGAAGCCTTTAAGCCTCCCCTGAGAAGGGGAGGTTTGGAGGGGTTCGAGGTTTGCCCATACAGGCGACATTTCGGACACGAAATCGATTATTACCCCGACACGATGGAGCCGTCGGCGAACTCGACCACCCGGTCCGAGATGCGGACCACCTGTTCCAGGTAGTGGGAGACGACCAGGATGGTCAGGCGCTCCTTGAGACCGGTCAGGAGTTCCTCGATGATGGCTGTCGATCTCCGGTCCAGGGAGGAGGTGGGCTCATCAAGGAGCAGCACCTCCGGCTCGAGAATGAGTGCGCGCGCGATGCAGAGACGCTGCTGCTGCCCTCCCGAAAGAGCGCGGGCATCGTCGTCCAGACGATCCTTGACCTCATCCCACAGATTCGCCATGCGCAGGGCCTGTTCGAGCTTCCGGCAGATGACCCCCTTGTCTCTCTCTCCCGCCAGCTTCAGGGGGAACGCCACGTTCTTCCGGATACTCATGGGGAGCGGGTTGGGCGACTGGAAGACCATCGCCACCTTTTTCCGCAACTCCGTGATGGCCATGGAGCGGTCGTAGATGTCACGGAATCTCCCCTGAAGCCTGATTTTCACCTTTCCTTCCATGGACGCGCCCGGGAGGTCTTCCCAGAGGCGGTTGAGAGTCATGAGAAAGGTGGACTTGCCGACTCCGGACGGTCCGGTGAGGGCGGTAATGGATTTTTCGGCGAAATCCGAGGTAACGTTTTTCAGCACCGGCCGATTCCGGTAGGAAAAACTAAGGTCGCTTACGCGTATCTTGATGGTATCGTCGGCTGAATGGTTCATGGTCTGTACAGGGTAAAATGGGTCAGCCCCTTCCTGATGCCGTAGGCCGCCGAGAAGAGCGCGGCGCACAGGAACAGGAGGAGGATGGAGGCGCCGTATCCCCTGGTCAGTTCAGCGGGATCGGAATACTGGGATGAGATGTAATAGATATGGAACGGCAGGGCCTCATACTGGGACAGAAGCGATCGGGGAAGACCCGCCGACGCGACTGCGCCCGTGAGCATGATCACCGCGGTGTCCTCGGCGCAGCGGCCGATGGCCAGCACGATGCCGCTCATGATCCCTGACAGAGATTTCGGCAGCAGGACCAGGAAAATATTCTGCAAGCGGGTGGCGCCCAGGGCGAGCGCCGTGAGACGGATGTCCCGGGGGATGCCCTCCAGAGCCGCCTGGGTGGTGCGGATGATATAGGGAAGCACCAGGAACGAGAGGGCTATGCTCGATATGAGCAGGCACGGACCGATTCGCTCCGAAAAGTGCCGGTGCAGAAACACGGCCGACGCAAAGCCGAAAAGTCCCACCACGATGGACGGTATCCCGGCAAGGACATCGAAGAAGGCATCCAGAGCCCTTTTCACCCGGCCGCCGGCATACTCGGCCAAGTAGATGCCGGTGCTGATGCCGACGGGTATGGCCCAGGCAATGGACAGGGTGATGAGAACCAGGGTCCCGGCCACGGCGGGAAAGAGCCCGTCAAATACCCGCTCCCTGAGAAGGAGCGCCCGCAGGGGGGGAGTCTCGCCGAAGATAAGAGCCGGATTGAGCGCTTCATGGCCCTTCAGCAGAAGATAGCCGAGCAGGACGGACACCGCCGACAGAAGCGTTAAACCCGCAGCCCAGGAAAACCAGACGGTCAGTTTTTCAAGGATTCCGCGTTTCAAATATTTCCTTCCCCCCTGCGGGCAAGATAGCGGACCAGGAACGTCATTACCATGGTGGACAGGTAGAGGACAACCCCGCAGGTGAAGATGGAGCGGAATTCGGGGCTTTCGTAATCGGCTGCGATGACCAGGGCGATATGGGCCGTCAGCGTTCTGGCCGGATCCATGACCGACTCGGGGACCCGTGCCGAGTTGCCCGCGAGCATGAGCGCGATGAGGGTGTCCCCCACGGCCCGGCCCAGCGCCAGGATGACCCCGTTGAGAATCCCCTTCTTCGCCGTCGGCAGCATGACATGGATCAGCTTCTGCGCCCGCCCGGCGCCGAGCGCGTCGGCTGCTTTGAGGTAGGAGGAGGGTATCCGGTCAAAGGCGTCGCAAAAGAAAAGGGTCATGGTCGGAGAGATCATGACGCCGAGCACCAGTGCGGCCGTGAGCACGCACATGCCCGAGCCGTGCCGGAAGAATTCCCGGATGAGGGGGACCAGGAGGAAGATGCCCACGAAACCGTAAATAACGGTCGGAATGCCGGTCATCAGTTCGATGATGCGGCGCAACGGCCCCCGAAGCGGTTTCGGGGCGATGCCGGAGGTGAGAAAAGAACAGCCGAGGCTCAGTGGAAACGCCACCAGCAGGCTCAGGAGGGATATAGCGAGGGTTCCCGCAACCATCGGCAAGACGCCGAAGGCTCCCCGGTACGGCTCCCATGAGTTGAGCAGCAGGGCAAGGAACCCTCCCTCGCGCAGCAAGGGTAAGCCCATGAGCACCATGAAGACGAGAATGCCCGCGGTTATGGCGCAGCTTGCCAGGGCGGAGAGGAGGAACGCCCTCTCCGCCGCCTGTTCCCGGAGGTTTTTCATCGAACCGGGATGAAGCCGTGTTTTTCGATAATCTTCATGCCGTCCGGAGTATACAGGAAATCGAGAAACTTCTTTTTCAGGCCGGCCGGTTCCCCTTTGGTATTGCTGAAGAGACCCCTCGCTATTTTGTAGGTTCCCTTGCGTACGGTTTCGATGGTCGGCACGACGCCGTCCAGGGCAACCGGCGCCACGGTCCGGTCGATGTGACCCACGGACACGTAGCCGATGCCGTATGGGTCCTGGGCAACGGCCGTTTTCATTGCGCCGTTTGAAACGACCACATGGGCGGACGGCGAGATTGCGCCCTTGTCCAGGCCCTTTTCCCAGAATACCTCGCGGGTCCCGCTCGCCTCGTCGCGGGTGTAGAGATTGATCTTCCTGTCCGTTCCGCCCAGCGCTTTCCAGTTGTCGATTTTTCCGGCAAAGATGTCCATCAGCTGGGTTTTGGTCAGCTTCTTCACCTTGTTTTTCGGATTCACCACCGGGGCCACGCCATCAACGGCCCACTGGAACAGCTTGAGGTTGTAGCGGGCAATCTCGTCACCGGTCGGTTTCCGGCCGGTGTTGCCGATATCCACCAACCCCTCGCCCACCTGTTTGATGCCGACTCCCGACCCGCCGCCCGCGATGGTTATCTGGATACCGGGATTGGCGGCCATGACCTGCTGGGCCGCGTCTTTCATGACCGGGATGTGCGCCGTTCCCCCTGAGATCTTAAGCACGCCCTTTTCACCCTTGAAAGTGTCGAGGCTTCCGCAAAACGCCGGTGAACAAGCCAGCACCAGGACGGAGACGGCGAGCGCCGTTTGCAGCAGAGAGACTTTCTTCATACGTTACTCCTTGTGGGATTAATGAGTGAGTGACCGGATTAAAAGCTAGCAAATAGAGAGATGCATGTCTAATTGATATTAGCAATCATAATTCGGGTCTGTATTGATTGTATCGATAGAGCGGATGCGAGGGGAAGTGTTCAGCGAATCTCCACGGCGTGGCCGCGGTAAGGCGCGATCTCGCCGATACGGACCGCAAAACATCCGACGTCTGCCGACATTCCGAGAAAGTCGGCAACGGATTCCGCGGGAAGGGAAATCAGTAGTCCTCCCGAGGTCTGGGGATCGAAGAGAGGAATCAGGTCGTCCGCGGGGGACGTCGCTTCCTCGCTTCGGGGATAGCGCGCGTCAAGGAGGAAGCGTGAATAGTAGTCCCGGTTCCGGTAGCAGCCACCGGGGATAAGGCCGTTGTTCATCAGTTCTTGCACTCCGCTGATTACCGGTATCGCATTGCGTTCCAGCACGACGGTTACCCCTGCGCCGCGGGCCATTTCCGAGGCGTGGCCGATGAGGCCGAAACCGGTTACGTCGGTTGCGGCATGGGCCCCGCATTCGATCATGATGCGCGCCGCCGTGCCGTTGAGGGTGGTCATCCAGCGGCATGCCTCCTTCACTGTGGCGTCATCGACCATTTCCGCCTTGATCCCGGTGGAGACGATGCCGGTGCCGACGGGTTTGGTAAGGACCAGGATATCCCCCGGCCGGGCCGTTGAATTACGGACCACCCGTTGCGGATGGACCAGACCCGTAACCGCCAGGCCGTATTTGATTTCATCGTCCTCAACGGTATGCCCACCCACCAGGCACGCCCCTGCTTCCCGGATCTTTTCCGCCCCTCCGGCCAGTATCTCCCGCAGCATCTCGGGAGGGATGCCGCACTTGGGAAAGAAGACCAGGTTCATGGCGGTCACGGGTCTACCGCCCATGGCGAAGACGTCCGACAGGGCATTGGTGGCGGAAATGGCGCCGAACAGAAAGGGGTCGTCCACCAGCGGCGTGATGATGTCGGTGGTCTCCACCAGGGCGCACTCATCCCCGATGCGGTAGACGCCTGCGTCATCGGAGGTCTCCGGCCCCACAATCAGGTTCGGGTCCGATACGTCGAACAGTCCTGACAACGCTTCTTCCAGGCCCGCCGGGCCCAGCTTAGCGGCTCAACCGGCCGCTTTCACCATGTGGGTCAGTTTAATTTTCTGATTTTTCATGCAATTTGTTCCTGGAGCCCCATTGCCGCGGGTTGCTCCACTACCACATCCCGGCAGGCGCGTGGAATGTGACGGATGATTTCAAGTATCTGGGTGGCCGGGTTCGGCCTGGAGTAGCTGCCGGCCAGCCGGTTGACGCGCATGGCGGCGACCGCCGCCCGCCGTATGTCAAACCCGGCTTCGATGAAGACCGAAACAAGGCCGGTCAGGGTGTCGCCGGTTCCGCCGATGGCCTCCAGCGCCTCTTCAACCGGGCTGTCGACCGTTTCCAGTATCCCGGTTTCATCGGCCAGGTAATCGGCCTTTCCCTTCACCAGCAGGTAGCGGGCGGCGTTGCGGTATTGGTAGGCCCGGGCGATGAGGTCTGGGACGCGATTGTCTTCATGGAGGATGAAGCCCCTCGTATAGAACGGATGGGGCGCCTCTTCGTCGGCCAGAAAGGCCAGTTCCCCCACGTCGGGGGTGAAGAGGTCGTAGGCCGGCGCCTCGCCGCTCATCTTCGCCATATACATGTATCCGGCGTCGGCAATCAGGAACGGGCGCGGATTCATTTTTTGTAGGACTGCCAACAGCCTGGCATGTCGATGCACGATGGGCTGCAGGTAGTGAAAGGTAATGGTACGTAAGGTGGCGCCGGACAGAGTATCGGTCAAATGAGCATACAGGCGGTGGCTCCCCTTGCCGCTTCCGGTATCGCCCGCCAGGTAGGCGAACGGCGCCGGGAGGCCCAATGCCTCGCAGGCTTCGGCTGCGGCGGCGAGCAGGGCGGGTGTTCCCCGGTTGACTTCGATGCTCAACCCGCCGACGCGTAACCGTTCACCGTCGAGCGAAACGTCCCCTTCCACCAGGGGAAAATCATCGGATGGAACGGTTCCGGCTATGCAGAGCATCGGCGTCTGATCTCCTCGTAGGCAAGCTGCAACGCGTATCCGCACAGAGTGTGGCCGATGGAGCGGGGACTCGGCGCGTCGGCGATGGTCCGTCCCACCATGGAAGCCGCCAGGTAGGGAACATCCGGGCAGCCGCCCCCCGAGACGTTGACGAAGACGCCGGTTTTCTTGTCGATGGTCAGTTTCATGTTCGCGGCGCGCACCATGAGGTGCTCGCCGAAGTCCTTGACGTGAAAGATATCGACCGGCTGGAGAAGCGGACCGGTTACGGGCACTATCCTCAGAGGCGGCAGCTTCTCCGCTTCCAGAATTCTCAGGATATCCAGTTGCTCGATGAGGGGGAATTCGATGACCAGGTCACACCCCTGCCGCACTTGCGGCGGTGGGCCCATGACGCGGATTGTCCAGCCTTCCCTTTTCAGGACCGTTTCCGCCTGGATGACCTCGCCGGTATTCTCGAACAGGAGAATCCCCCTGTCGCTCTGGTCATCGGCGCAGGGGGTTTCCTTCTTGACCTTGTTGCCCTTCAGAAAATCGAAGAGTGCCAAATCGCTAGCCTTTCTTTATGATAATGACGCAGCCATCAACCTCGTCGCGGATATCCGCGACCGTCCACCCCTTGCCGGTCGCTGCACGGCAGACGTTCTCCTTCGCGGTTTCGTTGTCCACCAGAATGGTGATTTCATCCGATTCGCCCGATTTGACGGCAGTCACCGTCATGAGAACCGGTTGCGGGCAGGAGAGCCCGCGAGCGTCAACTGTTATAGCCATTGTTGCCTCCCTTAAGCAATTCTTTTTCTCATGGTAAAGCCGATGAACAGGCACACAATCAGTCCGACCACCACTGCCTGGATGCCGAAGGGACCGACGCCTTTCGGTGTGCTGGCCAGGCCGAAGTTATGGCTGAAGGCGGCGCCGAAAACCATGCCCAGGACGAAAATGGCGGCGTCGCCGTCTCCCTCGCCCGCCAGGAACAGCTGGCGGCCGGGGCAGCCGCCGGCAAGGCAGAAGGCCAGGCCGGACAGCGTCATGCCGGCGAAGTTCCACAGATGCATGGTGTGGGCCACGGGCTGTCCCTGGAATCCGGGATGAAACTGCCCAACCAGGAAGTTGAAGACAAAGGCGGTGACGATGAGGGCGATGAACCCGGAGAGGAGGTGCATCTGCCGGAACAGGACGAAGTCGCGGATGGCGCCCATGGTGCAGAACCGGCTCCGCTGGGCGATAAATCCGATGAGAAGGCCCACGCCAAGGGAGATAATGAGCGGCGCGTGCATGGATCCGGGTCCTTTCAGGCTGTAGAAAAGCACTTCGCTTTTTGCCTGTCCGGGGACCTGGGGGTAGACGAGCATCAGAAAGAGGAGTCCCGCCATGAGAATGGGGAGCAGAAGGCCGGCCGTGAAATGGGTCTGCTGGGTTCTGCCGAGGGAGTAGCCGTCTTTCAGGAAGAGCGTGCCGATCCAGATGCCGAAGGCGAGGCCGGCGAGGCCTATGATGGCGGTGCCGTCACCGCCGGCGAGCCGCAAGGCAGCGCGCCATGGACAGCCGAGAAAGACCAGTGCGCCGATCATGGCGAAAGCGCCGAGCACGAACCGCACCACCGGAGCGGAACCGAGACGGGGCCGGTATTCCTTGAAGATCAACGCGGCGAGCAGAGAGCCCAGGACGAAGCCGATGATTTCAGGCCGGACATACTGCACCACATCGGCCCGGTGAAGGCCGACGGCGCCGGTGATGTCGCGTACGAAACAGGCGACGCACACCCCCATGTTGCCGGGGTTCCCCAGTTTCTGCAACAGGGGTGCAAGAATACCGATTACAACACCGACAGCAATGATGCCCCAGCGTCCAGCGAAAAAATTCTTTAAACCGGCCATGCATTCCTCCTTATTTCATGACGTTTACAGCAGTGTGGACTTTCTCTGTCAACGCCCCGCTTGTTGCGCTGCAGTCGCTTTCGCGGGAGAGAAAGAGGTTTTCTTCTGTACCATGGAGTTAAGGCAGTGATGTATATATATAAGTGATATTTACACTTGGTATTGAAAAAGTAACAAATACATTTCAGGATGTCGAATTGATAATTTCAATAAAAACAGCCTGTATTAATCGGATGCTTCGATGTAGTTGTTCCGAGTCCCTCAGAAGAATACTTGCCCCGCCGGGCGCGAGGAGCGCCCGGCGGTGTTTGTAGCGGAGGTTACGCGAGTTTTTCCAGCTGAACCGCGCAGATTTTGTACTCGCCCGTCTGGCTGATGGGGTCGAAGGCGTGTACGGTCAGCTCATTGGTGGGTGTCGTGGCATGGTGGAAGCTCATCCAGATCATGCCCGGCTGCACCTTGTCGGTCACCTGCACCCCGGTGGTGACGCTGCCGCGGCGGGAGGTGACCCGCAGCCGGTCGCCGTCACATACGGACAGGTTTTTCGCGTCGGTCGGATGGACCATGGCCGCCTCTTCCGGCACGTACTCCGCCAGTGCGCCGGATTGACGGGTGGTGACGTTGTAGTGGGACAGGATGCGGCCGGTGGAAAGGAGGAAGGGGTATTCCTCGTCGGGCAGTTCCGCGGGCGGAATGTGCTCGATCCCCTTCAAGAGCCCCAGCCCCCTGGTGAAGGTCTTGGTGTGCAGTATGGCCGTACCGGGATGGTCGAGTGACGGACAGGGCCATTGCAGGCCGGCATTATCGAGGCGTTCGTAATTCATGCCCGAGAAGATGGGGGAGAGTGCCGCCATTTCATCCCATATTTCGCCGGGCCAGGAGTACTCCATGGGATACCCCATGCGTTTCGCGATTTCGCAGACGATCCACCAGTCGGGACGGGTGTCGGCGATGGGCTCGATGGCCTTGCGCACCAGCTGTACCCTTCGTTCCGCGTTGGTGAAGGTGCCGTCCTTTTCGGCGAAGCTTGCACCGGGCAGGACCACGTGGGCCAGCTTGGCGGTCTCGGACATGAACAGCTCCTGCACCACCAGGAAATCGAGGGATTCCATGGCCTTCCTGATGTGGTGGGCGTTGGGGTCGGTGAGGACCGGGTCTTCGCCCATGATGTACATCCCCTTCACCTTTCCTTCCACGGCCGCGTCCATCATGGCCGGGATCATCATGCCGACCTTGGGATTGAGCTTCACGCCCCAGGCCTTTTCGAACTTGGCGATGACCTCGGGATTCGCCACCTTCTGGTAACCGGGGAAATCGCCGGGGAGCGCGCCCATGTCGCAGGCGCCCTGCACGTTGTTCTGGCCGCGCAGCGGGCTTACGCCGGAGCCCAGCCGTCCGATATGACCGGTAACCATGGCCATGTTGGCGCAGCTCATGACGTTATAGGTGCCGCAGATGTGCTCGGTGATGCCCAGTGTATACACGATGACCGCGTTGGGGGCTTTGGCGTAGAGCCGGGCCACGTCGTAGAGCACGTCAACGGGGACGTCCGTTATCTGGGAAACCTTTTCCGGGGTATAGTTCTTCACCACGGCTTCCAGTTCGGCGAAGCCTTCGGTCCTTTCCTCTATGAATTTCCTGTCGTGCAGGTTCTCCTTGAGGATGATGTGCATCAGCCCGTTCATGAGCGGGATGTCGGTGCCGGGTCTGATTTGCATGAAGTAATCCGCCTTTTCCGCCAGCTCGATCCTTCTCGGATCCGCCACCACCATCTTGGCGCCCTTGGCAACCGCCTGGAGGATCTTGGCGCCCACCATGGGGTGCGCCTCTGTGGGGTTGGCGCCGATGACGAACAGCACGTCGGCGTGAAGAATATCCTCGAAGGAGCCGGTCATGGAGGCGCTGCCGAAGCTCATGGACAGGCCGGTGACCGTGGAGGCGTGGCAGGTGCGGGCGCAGTGGTCGATGTTGTTGGTGCCGCACACGGCACGGATTAATTTCTGCAGGACATAGTTGTCTTCGTTGGGACAGCGGGCGGAAGAGAGGGACGCGATGGCGTCGCCGCCGTATTTGTTCTTTATCTCACCGAGCTTGCTCGCCACCAGGTCCAGGGCTTCATCCCAGGAGGACTCGACGAACGCGCCGTTCTTCTTGATCAGAGGTTTGGTGAGGCGGTTCGGGCTGTGCACGTAGTCGATGCCGAAGCGTCCCTTGACGCACAGATCGCGCCCGTTCACCGGGCTGCACGCGTTGGAGGTGACGCCGATGACCTTGCCGTCTTTCACGTTCAGGTCGAAGTTGCAGCCGGTGCCGCAGAAGGGGCAGGTGGTGCGGACCTTTGATACTTCCCACTTTCTCCCCTTGCCGAGCATGGCCTTTTCGGTCAGGGCGCCGGTGGGGCACACGGAGACGCAGGTTCCGCAGGCCACGCAGACGGAATCGGCGAGCGTCTTGTCCATGGCGGTCGCCACCTTGGTCCGGAATCCGCGGTAGGCGAAGTCGATGACCGCGCGGCCCTGCTTCTCCTCGCAGGCGCGGAGGCACTTGCCGCACAGGATGCACTTGTTCATGTTGCGGACGATGAAGATGTTGTCGTCTTCAAGCTCGTAATTCTTGGTTTCGCCGCCGAACGCGCCGGGTCTGACATCGTAGAAATAGGCGTAGTCCTGGAGTTTGCAGTCGCCCGCCTGGTGGCAGGAGAGGCAGTCCTGGGGGTGATTGTCAAGCATGAGTTCCAGGATGGTCTTTCTGGCTTCGATGACTTGGGGGGAGGCGGTTTCCACCACCATTCCTTCTTGTGCTTCGGTGACGCATGAGGCGGGGAGATTTCTGGCGCCCTTGATTTCCACCACGCAGAGGCGGCAGGCGCCGGGTTTGCTCAGTTCGGGGTCGTGGCAGAGGGTGGGGACGAATGATCCCGCCATCCTTGCCGCTTCGAGTACGGTAGTTCCTCTCGGGACGGTTATCTGGTTGCCGTCGATGGTTAAAGTTACTGTTGACACGGGTGATACCTCCTGTTTTTTAGTATTTCCGACACGAGAAATAGCGTTCAGCGGAGTCAGTCGAATCCTTCTCCCCAACCGCCGGTTTTTGCGTTCTTTCGGTGGTTTGTTATCGGCATTCTCTTTTCCTCCTTTTGAACGGCGGTATACAGCTTATGCCTTCTCTATTGCTTCGAACTTGCACTTGGGCACGCATGCGCCGCACTTGATGCACTTGGTCGGGTCGATGACGTGGGCCGCCTTCTTCTCTCCGCTGATGGCCTGTACCGGGCATGCCTTGATGCACACGCCGCAACCCACGCACTTGTCCTTCAGAATAGAGAAGGTCAACAACGCCGCGCATACGCCCGCCGGGCATTTCTTGTCGTTGATGTGCGCTTCGTACTCTTCACGGAAATATTTCAACGTCGTCAGAACCGGATTGGGAGCGGTCTGGCCGAGGGCGCACAGGGCCGCGCTCTTGATGACCCGGCACAGCCTTTCCAGGTTGGGAATGTCTTCCGGAACCCCTGCCCCTTCGGTGATGCGGGTAATGGTCTCCAGCATCCGTTTCG
>Ga0228536_1000690_pt1 | contig 52481 bp, 51 predicted proteins | sample SJ1Smetagenome_FD_168611 | JGI IMG/M metagenome (GOLD analysis project Ga0228536, IMG submission 168611) | Enriched culture of PCE-dechlorinating microbial communities from Ithaca, New York, USA - SJ1.S | ecosystem: Engineered > Modeled > Simulated communities (microbial... > Unclassified...
GGCAATGGAAATTGGCGCCGACGTACTGATCAAAGCCACCAAGGTAAACGGTGTGTATGACTCGGATCCAAAAACCAACCCCGAAGCCAAAATGTTCAATCACCTGACTTACATTGAAACCCTTAACCGCCACCTTGAGGTTATGGACAGCACGGCTGTTTCACTCTGCATGGAGAATAAGCTGCCTATCCTGGTGTTGAACCTGTGGGACAACCATGCACTTCGCAAAGCCCTTGTTGGAGAAGTTGTCGGCACCCTCGTTTCTGACGGCTAGGCAATGGTAAACAACACCCAACCCCGTTGGAGCAACCAGACCAAAATTATCGTTGCACTAATCATCCTTGCGGCGTTCATTTTCATAGCGTTTCGGTTTCAACGGGTTCTGGCTCCGATTGTCATAGCGGTAATCCTTGCTTTCATCCTTACTCCACTTGTCAGATCTTTGAACCGGCATCTGAACATCCACAGGGCCTGGGTAATATTTCTGATCTATATCCTTTTGCTCGTAACCCTGGGGCTGTTCCTGTGGCTAATCATTCCGCAGCTGATCCGCCAGATTTCTGCCTTTTTATTTAGCATTGTCCAGATGTTCATGGAAACATGCAAATACTTCCAGGGTGAGCTTGAGCTGGGTGGTTTTATCATCAGCAGTATCCGGCAGGCATCCACCCCGATGGTGGGCAGGACACTGAATGCTATCAGCGTGCTGGTACAGGGCGCTTTATGGGCAGTTCTGACTCTCATCATCAGCTTTTACTTCATCAAAGACCATAAAAAAACATACGCTGGACGAAGAGTTAGCCCCCCCAACCTACCGGTCCGATGTGACCAAACTGCTTTCTGAATTCAACATCATCTGGTCTTCTTTCTTCAGGGGCCAGTTGCTGCTTTCATTCACAATTGCCTGTATTGTGACTGGGGTTGGGTTCATCATTGGACTCCCCTTTTCACTTCTTATGGGTATTCTGGCAGGCAATTGTGAATTCAGGCCCAGTATTGGAAACGCAATTTGGATCGTGATCGCTTCTACCCTAGCGCTTTTCATGGGTTCAACCTAAATTCCAATTCGCAACTGGTCATTTTTCCTGATCCTCCTGGTCTTGCATATCTTGATCACGCAATTTGACCTGAACTACCTAATTTCCAGGATCATCGGCCGGTCAGTCAGGCTTCCACCTGTAGTGGTCAACCTGGGTATCTTGATCGGTGCTTCATTGGCTGGCGTTCTAGGTGTGGCGTTGGCTGCTCCAACCATTGCTTCAATGCGGGTACTGAGCAGATATGTTTACGCGCGTCTTGCTGACCAGGATACCTTCCCCGAACAGCTGGCGTACCGGACTCTCCCGGCTCCTGAGATTCGCATCTGAAGGAAAATCCCAAAGGTTAGGAATAGAAACAATAAAACAAGATTGGGAAGACTCCCCCCTCTTGAAAAATCGGATTGGGCGGGTATAATAGAAGTCACATACGGTAATTGCTATGACTGAGGAAAGTAATCCGGCTGGCAGCCGCCAGGGAAGCGGGGGCAGAGACTGCGACCCCCGCCCGGCAGAAACCGGATGAAGTTCCCTCCCGAGCAGACCAGGTGAACCCTGAAAAAGGCTTTAGTCTGGGACGCAGGCGCAGCGTTATAAGCGCAGCCAATCGCCCATCCGGGCTGCTGGCATGAGCGGGCTGGAAATTCCAGCCAAGTTGGGTGGTACCACGGAAATCCCGTCCCTTCGCGGATGGGATTTTTATATTTTGGAGGAAGTATGGAAGAAGAGAATAGGGTTCAAGTAGAGATGCAAGCCATCAGGCAGTCTGCGCTGGATGCATTATCCCGGGCTGTCGACGAAGCCAGCTTGCAGCAATGGCGCATAGCGCACCTGGGCAAATCTGCCCCGGTGATGCAGGTTTTCACCCGCATTGGGCAGTTTGCCCCCGAAGAACGTCCAAAGGTCGGCGCGGCAGCCAACCAGGTAAAAAATGCCCTGGAACAGGCATATTCTAGCCGTGAAACGGAGATCAAACAGGCCAGCCTGCAGCAGTCGCTTGAACAGGAACGGCTGGATGTTACCCTGCCGGGTCGCAAACCGGTTCAAGGCCGGCTTCACATCCAAACCCAGACCATGCGCGAGGTTTACCGCGTCTTTGCCGAAATGGGCTTCCAGGTTTACCGCACCCGTGATGTAGAAACGGATGAATACAATTTCGAACTGCTCAACATCCCTGCCTACCACCCTGCCAGGGATATGTGGGACACCTACTACACTACCAAACCGGGTGTGCTGCTGCGCACGCATACCTCACCCGGGCAGGTGCATGTCATGCGTGAACGCGCCCCTGAACCCATCCGGGTCATCCTGCCGGGGATGTGCTACCGGTATGAACAGGTGGATGCCCGCCATGAGATCCAGTTCACCCAGATCGAGGTACTGGCAGTTGGCAGGAACATCACCTTTGGCGACCTGAAAGGCACCCTGGATAATTTTGCCAGGCGCATGTTCGGACAGAACGTACGCACCCGCCTGCGCCCCTCATACTTCCCATTTACCGAGCCCAGCGCCGAGCTGGATGTTGAGTGCTTTGTGTGCGGGGGGAAAGGCTGCGGCGTATGTAAAGGTTCCGGCTGGTTGGAGATCCTGGGCTGCGGTATGGTTCACCCGGTGGTGCTGCAGAATGGCGGGTATGATCCGCGTGAGTTCAGCGGCTTTGCTGCCGGTATGGGCCCAGAGCGCATCTCGATGCTGCGCCACAAAATAGACGATATCCGCTACTTCTGGGGCAATGATATCCGCTTCCTGGAGCAGTTTTAACCTTGCAGGTTCTTCCTGAAAACGAAGGAAATGGTGAACGATGAAATTACCGCTTAGCTGGTTGAAAGAGTATGTTGAAATTGACCTGAGCCTGGAACAACTGGCACGTTTACTGACCATGGCCGGGCTGGAAGTTGAAGAAGTCGCCCTGGTTGGGCTGCCCATGCCGCCCGAGGAACACCTGCAATTTAAATACAGCGGGCTGACCTGGGAGCGGGATAAGTTCGTGGTAGCCCAGATCAATGAGGTCATGCCGCACCCGAATGCAGACCGCCTGGTTCTGTGCAACCTGGATGACGGGAGCGGCGAGCTGGTTGTGTTGACCGGCGCCCCGAACCTGTACCCATATAAAGGTGCAGGCAGGCTGGAACAGCCCTTGAAAGTAGCCTACGCACGCGAAGGCGCCCGCCTGTATGACGGACATCAGAACGGCCAGGTGGTCACCACCTTGAAACGCACCAAGATCCGCGGGGTGGAATCCTTTTCAATGGTGTGTTCAGAGAAGGAACTGGGAATTTCAGAGGAACACGATGGCGTGATCATCCTTGACCCGGATGCCCCAACCGGGATGCCCCTGGCAGATTACATGGGTGATGCCGTATTTGAAATCTCGATCCTGCCCAACATGATCCGTGATGCCTGCGTGATCGGCACCGCCCGTGAAGTGGCTGCCATTACCGGCAAACAGCTAAAATCACCCGAACACCCGCTGCCCATGACAGGCGAAAGCATTGAAGGCAAGGTCAGCATCCAGATCACGGACCCGAATCTGAACCCGCGCTTTGTACTCGGCCTGGTGCGAGGTGTAAAACCGCTGCCCAGCCCATACCGGGTGCAGCGCCGCCTGCGCCTGGCTGGCATGCGCCCAATTAACAGCATTGTGGATGCCACCAACTACGTCATGTTCGAACTGGGCGAGCCCCTGCATGCATTCGACTATGACACCCTTGTCAGGCGCGCTGGCGGTAAAGCGCCGACCATTATCACCCGGGCTGCAACTGAAGGCGAAAAACTGACCACCCTGGATGAGATCGAACGTACCCTGTCATCCTTCACGGTTGTTGTGGCAGACACAACAGGTTCACTTTCGCTGGCCGGAGTGATGGGAGGGATGGAAAGCGAAGTTACTGAGAATACCAGCAATGTGCTGCTCGAAGGGGCTGCCTGGAATTTCATTAACACCCGCCGAACGGTCGCCAGCCAGAAACTCCAATCCGAAGCCGCCTACCGCTTTTCCCGCGGGGTGCACCCCGCCCTGGCAGAGAAAGGTGTTTTGTTGGGCTTGCAGCGCATGGCTGCCTGGAGCGGTGGTGAAATCGCACAGGGACTGGTGGATGCCTACCCCCAGCCAAACCAGGACCCCACAATTAACCTGTCCATGCAAACTGTCAAACGCATCCTGGGCCTTGACCTGGAACCTGCCCAGGCAGCCGCACTGCTGTCGAAGATCGGATTTGCCTGTGAAGTGCAGGATGACAGGCTTTTAGTTACGGCTCCGCCCACCCGGGTGGATATCGGTACCGGCGTGATCGGTGAAGCCGATGTCCTCGAAGAGATCGCACGCCTGTACGGGTATGATAACTTCCCGGTCACTGCCTTGAAAGATGAAATGCCGCCAGCCCATGAAGACCGCGGGCTCCAACTCGAAGAAAAAGTCCGTGATCTCATGGCAGGGTTCGGACTGCAGGAGGTAATGACCTACCGCTTCAGCTCACCTGAGCGTGAGGCGCGCCTGTTACCTGGCGGAGTGGTCACCAATCCGCTTGAGTATGTCACCCTGCAAAATCCGATCACCCCCGACCGGAGCGTCATGCGACGCAGCCAGCTGGCAGCCATGCTTGAAATTATGGAAAAGAACGCCCGGCTGCAACCCCGCCTGGCCATGTTCGAGGTTGGGCAGGAGTTTCACCCTGCAACAGGCCAGGAACTTCCGCATGAACAGCCCAAATTGACCATCGCGATGACAGGAATGAGCAGCGAGCAGCATTGGGATACCCCAGCCGGGAAGAAGATGGATTTCTATGACCTCAAGGGTATCATAGAAGCATTGCTGGACCGCCTTCACCTTAAGGATACACGGTTCGAACCGGCTGACAGGTTGCCTTACCATCCCGGTAAGTGCGCCCTGGTGTTTTGCGGGGAACAGGAGGTTGGAATATTTGGCGAACTTCACCCGCTTGTTAAACAAAATTACGACTTTGGGCCGGCGCCCGTGCTGGCAGCTGATTTAAAGCTGGCAGAGATCCTCAACCTGGTTCCCGGCTGGTTTGACACTGCCCCGGTGCCCGCCCTACCGCCTGTGCTGGAAGACCTGGCCGTTATTGTTGATGAAGATGTGCCTGCTGTCCGCGTGCTGGAGACCATCCTGCAGGGCGGCGGTAAACTGCTTAAAGAAGCCCGCTTGTTTGACGTCTTCCGCGGCGGGCAGATCGGCGCTGGGAAGAAGAGCCTGGCGTACAGCCTGACCTACCAGGCTGCTGACCGTACGCTGACAGATAAAGACGCAGCCCAGATCCGGCAGCGCATCATCCGCAGGCTGGAACAAGAACTGGGTGCTCGCATCAGAAGTTGAGAGGTGAACCATGGGTGAGAATGTAAAAAAGCTGGTAGAGGATATCGTTTCCAAAAGGCAGGTTTGGGACAACCTGCTGGCTGCCATCCCGTTGGAGTGCTGGGAGGAACCGCTTGCGCCGGGCGGCTGGAGCCTGAAGGACATCACCGCACACATCACCTGGTATGAGCGTGAGGTGATCCCGGCTCTTTTAACGCATGTACTGGAAGGCTCAGAGTTGTGGGAACTGACGCTTGAAGAGCGCAACCAGGTTATCTATCAGCAGAACAAAGACCGCCCCCTGGCAGATGTGCTGGCAGAAGCAAAAGATGTATTTCCACGCTTTGTGCAGGCTGTTGCCGCCCTGGATGACGCCGACCTGGAAGATCCTGCCCGGTTCCAATATATGCCTGCCATATGGAAACCGGTCGACCTGATTACCTCTAATTCCACAGAGCATTACGTAGACCACACCAACCAGGTCCATACCTGGATGGCAAAGTAAAATTGATGAATAATAAAACACTGGGTTGGGCATAACTGCCCAAACCAGTGTTGGTTTAAACCGCTGCCGCATTTACTTGCGGAAAGCTTTGACCTTATCCATGAATTTCTTGACCCGGGCAGCATCCACACCATTCTCAAAAACGCCGTCTTTCTTGAAGGTGGTGCCAACCACTGCACCATCAGCAATACTGAGCTGCTTTTCCACGTTCTCCAGCCGCACACCGGTGTTGGCGAAAACGACCGTGTTAGGAACAGCGCTCTTGACCTGTTGGAGGATCTGGGAATCGGTCTCTACACCGGCGGTTAACCCGGAAACGCACAGGGCATCAGATTTGTTGTTGAAGACAGTGCTGCGGGCGATACTGACAATATCGCGGTCTGCCAGGTAGCGGGCGGCTTCGGGCACAATGTTGTAAAGCAGTTTGACATTCTCCGCCCCGATCGCATATTGATGGCGGACGGTGGCACCAACGTTGGTGTTCCACAGGCCAAAATCGCTGGCATATACACCGGAAATAATTTCGCGGATGAATTTCGCACCGGTGGCCATCGCCAGGTTGAGGGATTGGATCGGGTCCCACAAGACGTTTACCCCAAAGGGGATGGTGATCTCGGGCATCAACTCGCCGATCACGCGCGCCATGGCAGCAACAGTTTCCGTACGCACCTGGGTCAGGTAAGGCAGGCTGAATTCATTCGAAAACATAACGGCATCCACACCGCCTTCCTGCAGCGCAAGCAAGTCATGGCGGGCAGCTTCCAGCACCTTTTTCATACCACCGGCTTTGTCAAAGCCGGGATCGCCGGGCATAGCCTGCATGTGGCACATCGCAATGATCGGTTTATCAGTTCCAAGTACTTCTTTTGTCCAGTAGGTCATATTAAAACTCCTTATGGTTAATTATTGAAGTAAGCGCTTCGGCTTACACAATTTCTGCTTTCAATGTCCAGTTATCAAAACGTTGCAGCCATTCTTTCTCAAGTCCATCATCTGTGATTACCAGGTCGAGGTCCTTGATCTCGCAAACCCTGGCAAACCCCCGCACCCCGAATTTGCTGGAATCTGCCAGCAGGATGCGCTGGCTGCCGGCAGATAGCATTGCCTGCTTGATGGCAACTTCATCCAGGTTGACATTCGACACAATCCCGTCAGGATGGATCGCATCAGCACCCAGGAATGTCCTGTCTACCCGGATAGTCTTGAGGAACTGCTCGGTTTGGGATCCCAACAGCGTGTACACATTGGCACGCGACGCCCCGCCGGTGCAAATCAGCGTGATGGAAGGGTTGACTGCCAGCAGGCTGGCGATCTTCAGGTCGTTGGTCACCACCGTGAGCTGGCGTCTGGGCAGCAACTGCCTGGCAAGCTGGTAAGTGGTGGAGCCGGAATCCAGGATGATAATGTCGCCCTCATGGATGTGGGCTGCAGCAGCCAGGGCAATGCGCTGCTTTTCGGGAATATGCTGCTGAGCCTTGATATCATATGGAAGCTCAGGGGTGGTGCCCTGCCCTGTCAGCACGGCACCGCCGCGCGTGCGGGAGCATTTTCCTTGCTGCTCGAGGGCGGCGAAATCCCTGCGTATGGTAATAGGGGTGACCTGCAACCGGTCAGCCATCTCATTCACCTGGGCATAACCTTTGGTTTGCAGTTCCCGCAGTAAAATCGCCTTTCGCTCCTCGCTCAGCATAAAACAATACTCACTTTAGATCATAGAATTGTTCATATTTGTTTCTTTATGTTCATTTTAACATTATCATTCATATTTGTCAATCACATCAGAAATCATATTGGTAATTCATGTTGACTCGCTTCTGCAGATATGCTATAAAGAGATTAGTTAAACCGTTGAGATTTCATTACAGCAACAATTTAAATAACTCCGATTCATCTTATCCCCCTGGGAGAGACTGAACGATACGGTATGGCGAGCAATTGCCATGCCCGCCAGTGCGCAAAGGAGTAATTCCCCGCCAGAAGCGAGGAATTATTCCTTTTGCCGTTTTAAAAACCTGGGAAGGAGGTAAACAGAAAAAGATCCTACGCAGTAAATGCCGCAAAAATATTAATCAATAGGAGGAAGCTATGTGGTTATTGCGTATTAATATGACCAACCGGTCACATGAATTTTCCCCTGTACCTGATAAATATAAACACCTGGCAGGCAGGGCTCTCACGTCGAACATCGTGGCAGATGAAGTACCGCCTTTAAGCCACCCGTTAGGCCCAAACAACAAACTTGTTTTCGCCCCTGGTATCATGACCGGGACTACTGCACCAACCTCAGCGCGCATTTCTGTTGGCGGCAAGTCACCTTTAACTGGCGGAATAAAAGAAGCCAATGCCGGTACATCCTGGGCAGCAGATATTGCTTCCATGCGAATTAAAGCACTTGTTGTAGAGGGTATGCCCGAGAAGAAAGGTGAGTACTGGGGCATCTTGATCCACTGGGATAGCACAGCCGCACAACCCAAGCTGGAATGGTTTGATGCAAATGAGTTCACTGGACAAAACCTTTATGAGGTTTACCCAAAAGTCTATGAAAAATTTGCTGACCGGAGAGTATCCATTTGCGGTACCGGCATGGCTGGAGAACATGGATACGGAAATTCAGGTGTGGTGTTCAACGACATGTCCAAACGCCCCAGCAGGTACGCTGGTCGCGGCGGGCTTGGCGCTGTCATGGCAAGCAAGGGACTGAAATTCATCGTCCTGGACGACCGCGGCGCACCTGGTGTCGAAATCGTGGACAAGCCCCTGTTTGAGGTCGGGCGCAAGAAGATGATCGAAGCTCTTCGTTCGCATGCCATCACCAAACCGAAAGGCGCCTTAAATTCGTTCGGCACCGCTGTGTTGATCAACATCCTGAACGAGGCTGGCGGACTTCCCACCCGCAACTTCTCGAGCGGCAGGTTCGAAGGCGCGGCCAAAATCGCCGGTGAAGCGATCTTTGAAGGAAACAAAGCCAGGCTAGGCGAGGAACTCTACAACCACCCCTGCAGCCCCGGCTGCATCATCCAGTGCTCCAACACCTGGCACAAGGCTGACAAGACCGAACATACATCCTGTATCGAGTACGAATCAGATTGGGCGCTGGGTGCAAACTGCGGTATCGACGATCTTGACATCATCGCGGAATTGAACCAGTTATGCAATGGATACGGCCTGGACACGATTGAAACCGGCGTAACCATTGGGGTTGCCATGGAAGCCGGAGTGATCCCGTTTGGTGATGGGAAGGGTTCCATTGAGCTGGTCCACAAAATAGGTAAAGGTGAACCCATCGGCCGCATTCTCGGCAGCGGTACCGGTTCTGCCGGTAAAGTGTTGGGTGTCACCAGGGTTCCCGCCGTCAAGGGGCAGGGTATGCCAGCTTATGAGCCGCGCGCGGTCAAGGGGATCGGCATCACCTACGCCACTACAACGATGGGCGCCGACCATACTGCCGGCTACACGATCTGCCCTGAGATCCTGGGGGTGAGCGGCAAACAAGATCCCCTCTCTCCGGAAGGCAAGGCCGCATTGAGCCGGGCTTTCCAGGCAACCACAGCCTTTATCGACTCCAGCGGCCACTGTCTCTTTATCGCTTTTGCCATCCTGGATATCGCCAGCGGGTTTGAAGGCATGATCGAAGAGGCAAACGGGGTCTTGGGAACCAGCTGGACGGCAGACGATGTAGTCAAGTATGGCGCTGATGTACTGAAAGTGGAGCGCAAGTTCAACGAAGCAGCAGGCATCAGCAAAGAAGCTGACCGCATTCCAGAGTTCATGCATATAGAACCGCTCCCGCCCCATAACAACATTTTCGATGTTCCAGACAGCGCCTTGGACAGCGTATTTGGAGAGTTATAGAAGTAAAGTAAAATTCCAATCGGGCAGGGGCTGTCCCTTTGTGACAGCCCCTCTCGTATATCAGGATGGTAAATGCCTGTAATCACCACAGATGACAATGGTAGAGTAAATCTACCTGATTCCTTTTTAAATCGGCGCCACATTCCCGCGAACATGGAATACTGGCTGGACGAACGAGATGGGGAACTTATCCTTCACCCCCGCATACCCAATACCCGAAAACTATACATTGAACCTACAACCAGGTGCAACCTGAATTGTGTGACCTGCATCCGGAATGCCTGGGATGACCCGCAGGAACATATGTCATGGGAGACCTTTACGCGCATATTGGACAACCTGGATGGACTGCCCGAACTGAACCGGGTAGTTTTTACCAGCTTTGGTGAACCCCTGTTCCACCCCCGCATCCTGGAAATGATTGCAGCAATTCGGAAGCGGAACATCGCCGTAACTGTCGGTTCCAACGGGTTAATGCTAAAACCGGAAGTATCCCGGGAATTGATAAAACTGGGAGTCGACAGGCTGGTCATTTCAGTAGACGGAGTCAAGCCGGAAACATACAAAAACGTGCGTGGCGCTTCTCTGATCAGGGTCCTGGAAAACATCCATGCATTCAATGAACAAAAAATCCAACTCTCTTCGCTGACCCCTTCATTAGGAATTGAATTTGTCTTGCTGCGGTCGAACATTGCAGAGCTGCCGGAATTGACCAGGCTGGCTTCAAAATTGAGCGCCTCCAGGGTGATCGTAACTAACGTCCTCCCATACACAGAGGATATGCGCCAGCAGGTGCTTTATGGTCATGAACCGCAGGAACCGTTCAAATCCGGAGGTTTCCCAGTCAATCTGGATGCATGGGTCACCTGGGGAACCATTGAGATGCCCAGGATGCATTGGGGAGCAGAACGCCGCTGCCGGTTCATCAAAGACAGGGCAATGATAGTTAGCTGGAACGGGAATGTCAGTCCCTGCTACGCTCTTTCACACAAGTACACCTACCTTGCCATAGATGGGCGTAAGAAAGATGTGGAGCAGTACATCTTGGGTAATGTTCAGCAAAGCAGCCTGGCTGATATCTGGATGTCAGAAGATTATGTACGCTTCCGCAGCGAGGTGCGCATGTTCCACTTTCCATCCTGCCCTGATTGCGATCTGCGCTCGCACTGTGAAATGCGCGGCCATAATGAGGGCTGCTGGGGGTGGAACCCTTCCTGTGCCGATTGCCTGTGGGCGCAGGACATCATCCGCTGCCCATAGGGAAAATATGGTTATTCAGGTAAAATTATTCGCAACCCTCGGAATGTATGCACCGCACGGTGTCTCTGCTAAACCTTTTGCCCTGGAAGTTGAGCCGGGAACAACGGGTCAAGACCTTATCAGCCGGCTGAAGATTCCGGACGAAGAAGTGAAAATCTTTTTCGTGAACGGGCGTATCATGGAATTATCGTATTGTTTTCAAGATGGCGACGAAGCGGGTTTGTTCCCGCCCATTGGAGGTGGAATGGTGGAGTTTATCCAGGTAGACACATGGCTCTATGGCGAGCTGGCGAGGTTTGGAGGTGAAAGTAAAGGAACCGGTTTTGCCAACCTGGCGGTCAGACTGCCTGCAGGTGCGGTGATGCAAGATCTGCTGGATATGCTTCACATGGATACGAAAGAACGTGGGATTACATTTATCAATGGCAACCTGGCAGCCATGCCCGGCCTGCAGCCCGATCTGCAGCATGAGCTGCATGATAATGACAGGGTGGCATTTTTCCATCTACAGGCTATGTGGCCGTTTCAATACCGGCATGGTGCAGCAATGGTACCTGAAATGCGCGAAGCAATACAAGAGGAGAGAGACCAGGGTCTGCACCATTCGTATAACGATGAAGAAGATGCAGGTATAGATTAATAAAGTCGGCAAGATAACCTCATCAAAAAATCCCCAACCGGACAGTTGCACATTTGGGGATTTTTGACATTTAGGTTAAAATTGCCTTGAGTACTAAAAATCTTAGATAAGGTGGAAATAGATGGAAAAAATAGCATTTCTCGGGCTCGGTATTATGGGCCACAATATCGTTGTTAACCTCTTAAAAGCAGGATACCCCGTTACAGTTTACAACCGCACAGCAGCAAAGACCAAACCGCTGGTGGAACTGGGGGCAAAGAAAGCTGCAACCCCACGTGAAGCTGCTGCGGGCGCTGATGTTGTCATGGTTATGGTCAATGACGACAAAGGCATCGAAGATGTGTTCTTCGGAAAAGACGGTGTAGAATCCGGCCTTTCGACCGGACAGGTTGTCATTGATCTGACCACCTGTATGCCGAAGACCTCGCTACGCGAGGCAGCAGCCTGCGAAGCCAAAGGCGCAAAATTCCTGGATGCCCCTGTATTCGGCAGCAAAGGTGAATCGCGCGATGCCGGGCTTTGGATCATCATCGGCGGCGACAAGGCTGTCTTTGAAAAAATGCTGCCAATCTTCAAGAAGATCAGCGCCACCCAGCATTACATGGGCGAGAACGGTAAGGGTTCTTCTATGAAATTGGTCGGCAACCTGGTAGTTGCTTCACAAATGGAAGCCCTCGGTGAGGCCATGACCCTGGCAGTAAAAGCCGGCCTCGATCCCAAGGATGTCCTGGGTGTGCTGCACGTGACAGACTTCAAATCCCCCATCTTTGATGGCGTAGGCGATTCCCTCTGCCGGCGCGATTTCTCCCCGTCGTTCTACCTCAAGCTTATGCTTAAAGATGCCAATCTGATTGCCGCATTTGCCCAGGAACTGAACGTTTCCACGCCCGCCTCAGCCGCCACCCGCGAGGTGATTAAAGCTGCCGTGAACAAAGGCTGGGGCGAGGAGAATGCTTCTGCATTCATTAAAGTGCTCGAAGGCTTATCAAACGTTGAAGTCAAATACAAGTAATTTTTGTAAATATTCATTTCTTCAGGAGAGAGAAACATGAAAAAAATTATTAACCAACCGAAAGATTTTGTTCCTGAAATGCTGGACGGCCTGATTAAAGCACACCCGACCCAGCTGGCGTATACCGAAGATATCCACTGCATTGTGCGCGCCGACTCCCCCGTCAAGGGCAAGGTCGGCCTGGCTACCGGCGGCGGCTCCGGCCACTTGCCAGTTTTCCTCGGTTATGTTGGGAAGGGCATGCTGGATGGCTGCTCAGTCGGCGACGTATTCTCCTCTCCCAGCGCCGAGCAAATGCTGGCGGTCACCAGGCGCATCGACGGCGGCAAGGGCGTGGTCTATATCTACGGCAACTACGGCGGCGATGTGATGAACTTTGACATGGCAGCCGAACTGGCTGATATGGAAGGTATCCCGGTGAAAACCGTGCTGGTAAAAGACGATGTAGCATCTGCACCCCCGGCCGAAGCCAGCCGCAGGCGCGGCGTGGCGGGCATGGTTTTCGCCTTCAAGGTTGCCGGCGCCAAAGCAGATAAAGGCGGCAGCCTGGACGAGGTAGCCGCAGCGGCGGAAAAAGCGCTTGCTAATATCCGCACCATGGGTGTTGCCCTCTCCCCCTGCACGGTCCCGCTGGCTGGCAAACCAACCTTCACCATCGGTGACGATGAAATGGAGATCGGCATGGGCATCCACGGTGAGCCGGGTATGAAACGTGAAAAACTGCAGACTGCCGACCAGATCGCCGAACGCATGACACTCGCCATCTTAGAAGACCTGCCCCAGAAGCCGGGCACCCGTGTGGCAGTCATGGTCAACGGCCTGGGCGCCACCCCGCCCGAGGAGCTGTACGTCATTTACCGCAAAGTGGATGAGATCCTCAAAGGCAAGGGCCTGGTTATACACCGCGCTTACGTGGGCGAATTTGCCACGTCTATGGAAATGGCTGGCGCTTCCCTGACCTTCATGTACCTGGATGATGAACTGGCGGAATTGCTGGACGCTCCAGCCCACACCCCGTTCTTCAAGCAGTTCTAAGACGTAGAAAGGATTATGCAATGGCAGAGACGATCCACAGTGAAGCAGTAGTGGCTGCTTTCAAAAGGGTAAGCCAGGCATTGATCGACAACAGCACCTTCCTCACATCCCTGGACCAGGCGATGGGAGACGGTGACATGGGCATCAACATGGAACGCATTGGCACAGCGCTGCAGGAGTACATCAGCGCCACTGCCATTGAAGACATCGGCAAATACTTAGCTGGAGCCGGTATGGCCACCAACCGGGCTGCCCCGTCAACCATGGGTACTTTAATGGCCACCGCAATCATGCGTGCCGGCAAAGAGGTGATGGGAAAAACTGAGCTGACCGCAGCTGACCTGGCCGCCATGCTCAAAGCTGCCTTTACCGGTATGCAGGAGCGCGGCAAAGCTCAGCTGGGCAATAAGACTATCCTGGATGCCTTGTATCCGGCCAGCGTGGCATTTGATGCAGCTGTTAATGAAGGAAAGAGCCTTCAAGAAGCCGGCACACTGGCGCTTGCCGCCGCAGAAGAAGGCCGTGACAAGGTTACTCCATTGCGCAGTCAGATCGGTCGAGCCGGCTGGGTAGGCGAACGTACCGAAGGCCTGGTGGACCCGGGCTGTGCTGCACTGGTGACCATTTTCACCGCGCTTGTCAGTTGATTGCGTGAATTGAATACAAGGAGTTCTCATGAGTGTACTTACTGAATTACAGGCAAGAAACCCCCATATCACCATCCTGCCCGTAACTGACCCCAGCTTCTCCCGCTACGGGCGTGTGCTGAGCGGTGTTAAGGCTGACCTGGCCGTGAGCGAAGCCCGCAAGAAATGGGTGCTGGCGGATGGCTTTGCTGCAGCGACATCGGTGCCGGAATTTGAAGGGGACGCCGACCTGCAGCGGACCATTGCAGACCGCATTTATGGTGAAATGCCGGTTGAGGTTGGCTGGGTATATGGCCGCAATGATACCCTCAACGCCCTGGAATTCCACCAGGGCAGTGAGGTGCACATCCCGCTGGAGGATATCGTCCTCCTGGTAGCTCACTATGAGGAAATTGAGTGGCGTCCTGAGCCTTACCTGGATACGAACAAGGTACGCGCTTACTTTGCCCCGCGCGGCACGATTACCGAGCTGTATACCTGGGGGCTGCATTTTGTTCCGATCAATGCCAGCGCCAAAACAGGATTCTGTGATATCTTCACCCTGCCGCGCAAGACCGGAAACCCCCTCTCCAAACCCAAGCCCAATACACCGGATGGCAGGATCCTGGTCGCCGCCAACCAGTGGCTTTTCTGCCACCCCGAAGCCAAAGGGATGGTTGAGGATGGGCACTTCCCCGGTTTGTACGGTCCGAACGTCAAGATCAACCAGCTGCCTTAAGGAACACATTTTAGATACAAACAAAAACCCTCTGATTTTCATCAGAGGGTTTTGCTTTATCGTGCCTTACAGCTGGTCATACCAGGCTGTACAAGTCATGCATCAGGTCCTTGTTGCGCTCATACAACTCCCGGTACACCCGGTAATACTTCTCATAAACCGCATGGGTCGCCGCATCCGGTTCAACCGTCTTAACGTAATTCATCCAGCGGCTGATGTCGTGATAGCTGGAGAACACCCCTGCGCCCATGCCCGCCAGGAAGGTGTCACCGTAGGATGCCCCCACCGTAACAGCAGGTACCCGCTGCACCACATTACACGCATCTGATACTGCCTGCAGCCAGACCGGGTTCTTGGTACCTCCGCCAACTGCAACCACCTCTTCCGGTTCACCTTCATGCTGGCGCAGGATTTCAAAATGATGGTTGATACCGTATGCCACCCCTTCGAGCGCTGCCCTGAAGAGGTGTGCCCGGGTGTGTGCCAGAGTCAACCCAAAATAGGTACCGCGTGCACGCGGGTCGTTGACCGGGGTGCGTTCGCCGCTGAAATACGGCAGCACCACCAGCCCTTCCGATCCTGGCGGTATCGATGCTGCCTGCTCCACCAGCACCCCGTAGGCATTCTTCCCGCTTTCCTGCTCCTGCTGTACCAGGTCGGGCGCCAGCTGGTCGCGGAACCAGCGGGTCAATGCGCCGCTGGTAGCCATACCGGCAGCAATGGCGCTGGTACCTTCAAAGACGTAGCGGCAAGCCCACAGGCGCTCATCGATGATCGGTTTACTCTGGATGATGTACATGAAGATCGTCGAGCCGTACATAAGCATCATCTGTCCGGGGCTGACCACACCTACACTGACCGACTCTGCCGCTGCGTCCACTGTTCCCACCACCACGGGCGTGCCTTCTGCCAGCCCGGTAGCTTCTGCTGCTTTGCGGGTAACCTTGCCGGCGATATCCGGACCCCAGGCCAGCTCGGGCAGGCGGTCCACCTCGATAATGCCCTCACAGAAAGCCTCGTCCCAACGGCAGTTCTTGATGTCATATAACGGGTTGTAAAACGATGCCTGCAGGTGATCCATGACGAACCGCCCGGTCAGGCGGGCAACCATAAACGTGGAGGCGCTCAAGATCTTGTGTGCTTTGCGGTACACCTCGGGCTCGTTGTTCTTCAGCCACAGGATCTTGGGGCCGACTGCCTGCGAGGAAAGCTCATTACCGGTTTGCTCAAACAAGGTTTGCTTGCTGTATTTTTGCTCAAGAAATGCGATTTCAGCAGTAGCGCGCGTGTCGATCCCATAAAGAACCCCCATTCGGAGGGGATTGCCATCTTTATCCACAGGCAGCATGCAGGGACCAATGGCACTGCAACCCACCGCCAGGATCGCCTTCGGGTCAATGCCCGTTTCCTGCAGCAAAGCGCGGGTGATGGCGCAAAAGTCACCCCACCAGACTTCTTCGGGGTCGTGCTCTGCCCAACCCTGCCGCGGGATCAGCATGGTGTGGGGTTTGACCTGCACATTAACTACTTTCCCATCCAGGGTGGTGATCACACCCTTGGATTCATACGTACCAATATCCACTCCCAATAAATAACCGTCACTCATGGCAGCCTCACGTTGATGATGTTTGGTTCGATTCTAGCATAGACCTGGAAACCATACCGCCTGGAAGTCAACTTCCAGGCGGCGGAATAATTTATCTGCATTAACCGGTTTAGGCCGGTTTTGGTTTCTTTATACTTGCCCGCTGCTTTCTGCGCTCACTGACCACATTGATGATCATGAACAGGATGATCAGGGCGCCCCAGGAGAACATCTTGAAGAAATTTGCCCCTGGAGAGCGGAAGAGCAGCATGTTCAGCCCGGTCGAGAGGAACTGCAGCGAGAAGACCGCAAGCACAAGCCCAAGGATCTTGCCGAAGCCGCCGTTCACATTGACACCGCCGAGCACCGCGATCAGCAAAGCCTGCAGCACATATGAAGCGCCATAGTCAGGGTTAGCAGAGTTGGTCCGTCCCAGGATCACAATGCCTGCCAGTGCTGCCAGCATACCGCTCAGGGCATAAGTCCGCAGCAGTACTTTCTTATTATCGATACCGGAGAAGATGGAGGCTTTCGGATTTGAACCCAGCAGGTAAAGTTTCAAGCCGAAGGATGAGTTGTTCATTACCACGATCATAATTACCGCAACAGCGGCAAATATGATCAGCGGGATCGGGATACCAGCCACATAGCCGTTTCCGATCTTCTGGAATGCTTCAATGCCGAAGAACCCGGTTCCCTTGGTAATGACAAAAGCAAAACCGGTAAAAAGGGTCATCGAACCCAGGGTTGCCAGCATAGCCGGGATTCCAACATAAGCAATTAAGAATCCGTTCAGCAAACCGCACACGATTCCAACAGCCAGGCCAATCACAATGGCCAGGAAAACTGCTAACCCTACCTGCGGCTCAGCCACATTCGGCCCAGCCAGCCTGGTCAGAATTACACTGCATAGAATACCGGTCAGGTTTGCGACCGAATTCAATGAAAGGTCGATCCCACCGGTAATCATGGCCAACGCCATGGCAATTCCCAGGATTCCAATCTCAGACATCTGGAAACCCATGGACTGGAAATTCAACACTCTGGGGAATTTGGTGGGCATCAACAAGGACATAACGATAAAAATTCCTACCGTAATGAGAAACAGGCGCATCAAGTTCCAGTCCTGGATTTTGAGAAACCGGGTGGCATTGAACCGTTCCTGGAACGAATTCTTGCCGTTACCGTTATCGTTTTTATCAAAATGGTTGTTATTGTCAGACATGCTAATCTGTGCTCCTTATCTGCTTATTCAGCCAGGTTTGCCTTAACCCGCCTGGCTGCTTGCATATTCTGATAAGCAGGGATACCAGTACCAATGATCAGGATAATGCCCAGCACCACTTTCTGCCATTCGGAGGGTACACCGATCAAAATCAGGCTGTTATTCATGACCACCACCAGGGCAACACCCAGCAAAGTGCCCAGCACAGTTCCCCGGCCGCCAGTTACCAGCGCACCGCCCAGCACCACAGCGGCAATGGTGTTCAACTCGGTGCCTACCAGGTCGAATGGGTTGCCTTGTTTATAGTGGGCGCCGTGAATAATGCCGCCAATGCCTGCCAGCATACCTACAAAACCGTAGATAAAGAACTGGGTTCGGATGACATTGATGCCAGCACGTTCTGCAGCTTCACGCGAACCACCGAGGGCATAGATGTTGCGGCCAATCATGGTGTATTTTAAGAGGAGATAAACAATGACCACAATTGCCACCAGGATCAGGATGCCTGATTGCAGCCCGGTAATAGCACCAGATGGTGTTACGGTGGTGATTAGATTCGAACGTGAGAAACGCAGCATCCCATCCGGAACATTATTGATGTACTTGCTGCCGATAAAGAAAAGCAGAAAACCATGAAAGAGGCTTTGGGTACCCAAGGTAGCAATTAATGTTGGTATCCTAAAGAAACCAATAATGCTTGCATTGATCAAACCCATCAGCAATCCGATCACTGCTGAAATGATCATAGCAACAAGAAAACTGCCTTCATAATTTATGGCGAAAAGAATTTTGATGGTGATGTACATCGATGAAATGGCGATCGCGGTAAAGGAGACATCAAAACCACCGGAGACAATCACAATAAGCGTACCCATGGCAAAAATACCCATCGTGATCGAGCTGCGTAACAGGTCAAACACATTTTGCAGTGAGAAAAAGATTGGACTTTTAATCCCAATGAAAACACAAAGCAGGATCAGGATAATAGCCACATAGAATTCGTTGGTTCGTAAAAACTTTTTCATAGGAAAACCCTTAATACTTTATAGTATTTACAGCCGAAAAAAGAGCTAACCTTCTGCCAGCTTCTCTGCCAGTTCATTCTCTGTAATCTTGGATGCACGGAACTCTTCCACAATCCGGCCTTCCCGCATCAGCAAGATCCGGTTGCAAATGTGCAGCAATTCAGGAATGTCATCGGACATCACCAGAACACCCAATCCTTCACCTGCCAGCCTCTTGATAATCTCATGTAGTTCGGATTTGGAACCAATATCCACGCCGACAGTGGGACCATTCATAATAAGCAACCGGGGATTGCTTGCCAGCCACTTTGCCAGCACTACACGCTGCTGGTTACCGCCGGAAAGGCTCTTTACCGGGTTCTCTGCAGAATCCGTTTTAATGCTCAAGTCTTTCACCCAGGTATCGATCGCTTTCTGTTTGGAGTTCTTGTTGATTAGCCCGATTTTGGAAAGAAGCTTGTTGACAATGCTGACGATAATATTGTTACCAATCGAATGCTCCAGGAAAAGGCCTTCCGTCAAGCGGTCTTCCGGCACATACCCGATCCCATGTTTTAAGGCATCCTGCGGGCTGTTAATCTTTACCTCTTTGCCTTCTATATAAATACTACCCGTATCAGCAGGGTTGATTCCAAATAAGGCCAGCGCAAGTTCAGTCCTGCCCGAGCCCAGCAAGCCAGTAACACCCACGATCTCCTGGTTGTACAGATCAAAGGAGACATCCTTAAACCTGCCAGAAGAAGAAAAGTTCTTCAAGGATAACAATGGAGTTCCGGCTTTGTCCTGGTCACTACAATCGTAACAATCGGTTTCGATCTTCTTACCAGTCATGTAGTAAACCATTTTGGCCTGGTCAAACTCTTTGGCATCAGCGTCAATGATCTTCTTGCCATTCCTATAGACCATGGTGCGGTCAGAGATTTCCAGTACTTCATTCAGCTTATGGCTGACGAACATGGTGGAGATCCCCCGCGATTTCAAGTCGTTAATCACTTTGAAAAGCGACTTTACTTCCCTGCCAGTCAGGGCGGTGGTGGGCTCATCCATGATGATCAGTTTGGCATTTTGAAGCAGTGCACGCGATATTGCGATCAACTGCTTATCTGCTACTGACATGGGGCCAACCAGGCTGTCAAGATCCATTTTGATATTAATACTGTCCAACGCTGCCTGGGCAACCTGGTATGCTTCCTTCCGGTGGAAAAATTTGCGGTTTTCGGAAAGCTGCTTGTTCAGCGCAATATTTTCAGCTACAGTGAAATTTGGGAAAAGAGAAAAATCCTGATAAATGATCTGGATCCCCTCACGAATGGTATCAATGGGATGCAGCCGTTTAAATGACCTGCCAGAAATGATAATTTCACCTTCATCCGGTTCATACACTCCCGCAATGATCTTGATCATTGTGGACTTGCCCGAACCGTTTTCACCGATCAAGCAGTGGATCTCGCCTTTACGGACCTCAAAACTGACATCCTGCAAAGCATGAACCCCTGCAAAGGACTTACTGATATTCTTTACCTCTAGGAACTTTTCAGCCATAGTAAATCTCACATAGGTGGTTAATTTCAGGGGATAAGTATCCCATTAGTTTTTAATTGGAGCGGCTAAAACTGCTCAAACTTAGCCGCTCCAACCTTCAACTTATATCTATTCTTTGGTCAAAATTTTAGAAAGGATAATCGTCTACATTTTCGGCAGTGACATCAACCCATGCCTGACCGTAGAAGACTTTACCAACCAGTTTGATGCTCTCATAGCCAGCAACACCCAAATCCATACCATCGGTCGGGGTTTCACCCTGGAGGATCATGAGAGCAAGTTTGTTCATGCCATATCCAGCAAGGGAGGGATCCCAGAAACCGATTGAATCAACTGCACCGGTTTTGAGGTATTTGCCTGCCATGGAGGGCATGCTGGTACCAACAACTGCAATCTGGTCCTGGAGGCCGGCTTCTTCAACTGCCTGACCGAAACCAACAACATCATTGGCGGAAGAACCCTGCATACCCTTGAGGTTCGGGTAGGCTTTCAGGATTTCTTTACCCTTTTCGTAGGCCTTCTGGGCATCGTCGTAGGACTCGTTCTTGTCGCCCATGAGGGTCATGTTGGGGTAGTTGGCTTTTTGGTATGCGATGGCTGCGTCAACCCATTCATTGTGGGTCTTGGAGGTCAAGGAACCAACCATGACAACATATTCGCCTTCTTCGCCCATCATCTCAGCAAGTTGTTTCATGAAGTGCTCACCGTAGCCAGCATTGTCGAATGCTTCGAGGTCGAAATTGACGTTCTGCTGGTTGGAGGCTTCATGGCTGATCACAACAATACCCTGGTCCATTGCTTTCTTGAGGACCGGCTCGAGGCTGTCGGGCTGGAAGGGGACGACACAGATAGCGTCTACGCCCTGGGCGATCAAATCTTCGATCACCTGGACCTGTTGGGCAGCATCAGCTTCGGCAGGGCCCTGCTGGAAGGTGGTAACATTCGGGTAATCAACGCCGAATTGTTTGACACCAGTTTCCATCCGGTCAAACCAGGCGACACCAGTCAGCTTGACGACGGTAGCGATTGTATAATTGCCACCTTCTTCAGCGACAGGCGCTTCGGTTGCTGCGGTTTTGGGGGCGCAGCTGACAAGCATGGAGAGCACAACCAATGCTGTCACAACAAACAATAAACTTTTCTTCATTTTACTCCTCACTCCATTCAGAAATTTGGTATTCTGTAAAGCACAAATTGTTGGTATTTCTAATTTATAGCTCCGCTTTTTGCACCTCCTTTCACGGTATAAGATTCTACCCGTAATTGGTAGAAATGTTAATAGCAACACGCATTGCATTATAGACTGATTCAACAAAAAAAGGCAAGTGATAATTGGGAATGCGCCAGGTTTAACTCCGAAAGCAACCATCATTTTCGCAGCAACCATTCTTCATGAGAGCCCAGATTGAGTCAATAGAACAAATCCGTTCACATGATCCGCTCGCTTCTCATCCGGGAATACCATATATCGGAAAACATATATCTTTATTGACTTTTCAAAGACAAAATGATATACTCACTTTAGTGAATTATTATTCACAAAAGTGATAACACTTGGGGCACTGAGGAAAGAGCGCATGAACGACAGTTTGATCCAGCATGATAGAACCAGCCTGCTGGCACAGGTAGCCGAGATGTATTACATCGACGGTATGGATCAGACTTCCATTGCCGAAATCGTAGGGGTTACCCGCTCGATGGTCTCCCGTATGCTGACAGATGCCCGCAACCGCGGCATTGTCGAGATCCGTATCCACCACCCCCTGCATGCAGAACACAACCTCGAACAACAATTGAAACAATTGACAGGCATCCGGGATGTGTTCGTGGTATCCGTGCGCAGCCATGATGACCACAGCCGCCTGCTGGCAGAGCTGGGCCATGCCGCCGCTTCGGTCTTTCAGCGCTTTGTAGAACCGGGAAAATCGATCGGCATCGCCTGGGGTACTACCGTCAGTGCAGTCATTAACGCGCTGGAGGTCAACACCAGCCTGCCGGTCAAGGTCATCCAGCTTATAGGCGCCCTGGGAGCCCGCAACCAGGAATACGATGGGCATGCCCTGGTCTTACGGCTGGCAGATAAACTTGGCGGCGAAGGGTACTTCATTAACGCTCCCTATCTCTGCCAAACACCCGAGATCGCCCGTGCTTTTATGGATGCCCCCGGCATCCGCGAGACAATAGACCTGGGCAAACAGGTGGATGTTGCCCTGCTGGGTATTGGAACCACCGAGCTGCAGTTCTCCAGCTATTTCCTGGCGGGTTATGTCGACGAGCAAGAGATTGCCCGCCTGCAGGCCGAAGGAGCAGTGGGCGATATTGCCGGCAACCACTTCGACCTGGATGGAAACATCATTAAAGATGGTTTTACGAGCAGGCAGATCACCATTTCAAGCGATGCCCTCAAGCACATCCCAACCCGGATTTGTGTGGCCGGGGGTCCAGGAAAAACAAATGCAGTCATTGGCGCCCTGCGCTCAGGGCTGGTCAATGTGCTAGTTACAGACAGCATTACAGCGAGGAATATTCTCGCTGGCATTCAAGGAATCAACCCATTGGAGGTATAAATGCCGAAAGCAAAAAGTAAAGAAACATTAGTTGAAAAAGCAGCCCGGCTGGGTCTCTCAAACGAAGACCTGGTTGGCATGCTGCGCACCATGTATTTGATCCGCCAGTTCGAGTACATGGCGGACCGGTTGTATGCCCTGGGTAAAGTGCATGGCACCATGCACCTTTCCGCCGGGCAGGAAGCAGTTGCCGTAGGTATCAGCAGAGCCACCCGCAAGGATGATTATCTGATCAACCACCACCGCGGGCATGGGCACTTCATCTCAAAAGGTGCTGATATCAACCTGATGATGTCCGAGTTCCTGGGTAAAGAAAACGGGTACTGCAAAGGCCGCGGCGGTTCCATGCACATCGCCGACTTCACCTCGAATAACCTGGGCGCTAACGGCATCGTTGGCGGCGGTATCCCCCATTCGCTCGGTGTCGGACTGGCCATCAAGCACCGCAAGTCCGATGCACTGGTAATCACTCTCTTCGGTGACGGCGCTTCCAATGAAGGTGTGTTCCACGAAACCCTCAACATGGCTGCCCTCTGGAAGATCCCCTCGCTGTACGTCTGTGAGAACAACAAGTACGGCATGTCGATGGATGTTGAACGCGCCACCGCCAAACTCCCTATCGCCCAGCGCGCTGAAGGCTACGGCATCCCGTGGTACGCCATTGATGGCAATGACCTGCTCCTGGTTTACGAAACCATGAAGAATGCAGCAGATTACATCCGCGCCGGCAATGGTCCCGTGCTGGTTGAAACCCAGACTTACCGCTACTTCGGCCACTCCAAGAGCGACCGTAACCTGTACCGCTCCAAGGAAGAGATCGATAGCTGGCGCACAACCAAAGACCCGATCATGCGCTTCCGCGGACAGCTGGTAGAAGAAAAGATCATCACCGATGAACTTGCTGACCAGCTTGATAAAGAAGGATTAAAGATTAACGAGGATGCGGTTGCATTTGCAGAAGCATCTCCCGAACCAGACCCCAGCACAGTAACGGAGTACGTCTATGCCTGAGATTACTTATCTTGAAGCCATCCGCCAGGCTATGTGGCAGGAAATGAAACGTGATGACCGCGTATTTCTTATCGGTGAGGATATCGGTCGTTATGGAGGTGCATTTGGCGTCTCCCACGGAATGCTGGACGAATTTGGTCCAGAGCGAATCATTGAAACCCCTATTTCGGAGCCTTCCATTGTTGGCGCAGCCGTTGGTGCAGCTGTGGTCGACATGCGCCCCATCGTTGAGATTATGTTCATGGATTTCACCCTGCTGACACTTGACCAGATCGCCAACCAGGCCGGTAAGATGCACTACATGTTCGGCGGTAAGGCTACCGTCCCGATGGTCATCCGTATGCCCGGAGGTTCCGGAACCGGCGCAGCAGCCCAGCATTCACAATCGCTGGAAACTTTATTAATGCACATGCCAGGCCTCAAAGTCGCAGTTCCCTCCACGCCTTATGACGCCAAAGGCTTGCTGCTTTCAGCCATCCGCGACCCCAACCCTGTTTGCTTTGTTGAGCACAAACTGCTCTACAAAACCAAGGGTGAAGTACCAGAAGAACAGTACACCATCCCATTCGGTGTAGCCGATATCAAACGCCAGGGCAAGGACCTGACCATCGTCTCGAGCGGCATTATGGTTCACAAATCCCTCGCAGTCGTCAACCGCCTGGCAGAAGAAGGGATTGATGTCGAAGTAGTGGATGTGCGCACATTGAAACCGCTCGACAACGATACGATCATCAACTCGGTCACCAAGACCGGTAAACTGCTGGTTGTACACGAAGCCGTTGAAACAGCCGGCTGGGCTGGAGAGATCATGGCTGTAGTATCCGGCAGCCGCGCCTTCGATTACCTGGATGCGCCAATGCGCCGCCTGACCGGAAAAAATGTCCCGATCCCCTACAACCGGCAGCTCGAACGTGCTGCTGTACCCCAGGAGGAGGATATCGAGCGGGAAGTACGCGCCATCCTGAAAGGGGAATACTAATGCCTACTGAGTTCATAATGCCGAAAGTTGACATGGATCAGGAAAAAGCCACCATCATTTCCTGGAACAAGGCAGAAGGCGATGAAGTAAAACAAGACGAGACCGTCCTCGTGGTGGAAACCGACAAGGTCGCCATCGACGTGACCGCACCTGCTACTGGCAAACTGGTAGATATCCGCTTCAAAGAAGGGGATGTGGTCCCGGTTGCAACCGTGATCGCCTACGTTCTGGGCAAGGGCGAGACCATGGCGGATATTCCTGGGAGAACTGCTGCAACAGTAGCACCCAAGCCTGTCGAAACCCCAAAAGCTGAAGCCGCAAAAGCGCCCGCAGCTGCCAGCCCGGTTGCCATCCGCGCGGCCCAGGAACTCGGCGTGAACATCAATGATGTGCCTGCCAGCAGCGGGCGTATCAGCCGGGAAGACGTTGAACAATACGCAGAAAGCCTGAAAGCCGCCCCACAGCAACCCCTGCCAGAAACCGGGAAAGTGGCAGCCACCCCTGCCGCTCGCCGCTTGGCGCGCGAAGCAGGCATTGCCCTTGAAACCCTAGCCGGCAGCGGCCCGCACGGCCGCGTTCAGGCACAAGATGTTGTGGCTCCGGTTCCAGCTGCAGCCAGACCTGCCGCACCGGTTGCCGCTGTAAGCACTGGCGAACGCCAGGCAAAGGTTGTTCCCCTGACAAGCATGCGCCAGAAGATCGCAGACCGGCTACAAGCCAGTTTCCGTGATATCCCGCATATCTTCCTTACTGTAGAAGCAGATGTCACCCGGCTGGAAGACGCACGTAAACGCTTGAATGAGATCGCCGCCCGCCAGGGCAATAGCAAAGTCTCCCTGACAGCCATGCTGGTCAAGGTGATCGCCTGGGGGCTCGAACGCAACCCGTACTTGAACGCATCACTTGTCGGGCAGAACATTCACTTATGGGAAGATATCAATGTGGGTGTGGCAACTGCCCTGGATGAAGGACTGATTGTTCCCGTTGTCCACAATGCCAATAAGCTGCCCTTACGCCAGATCTCCGAATCCATTACCGACCTGAGCAAGCGTGCCCGTGAAGGCAAACTGGCTTTAAGCGAGATCAAAGGCGGAACCTTCACCATCACCAACCTGGGCATGTTTGACATCCCGCAATTCAACGCGGTTATCAACCCGCCTGAGTGCGCTATCCTGGCAGCCGGATCGGTTGTGCGTAAACCGGTTGTGGTGGATGAATTTGATTCGATCGAGGTCCGCCCGATCATCAGCCTGACTCTCTCTGCGGACCACCGTATCGTTGACGGCGTGGTAGCTGCCCGCTTCCTCAACGACCTGGTGGAAGGTATCGAGAGTCCGGAAACCATGTTATAAGCACACGGCGCATCACAGTATCATCACTAAGAGCCGTTTGCCCAGCACGCCAGCTGCAACAATGTTGTTTCAGTGAAACACGCAGTTGGCGTGCCTTTTTACCAATATTCATGAAACAAGTTAAAATCACTGCAGGATCATAGTAGAGGAGTTGAATAGATGGAATGGAATTCCCGCCAAAGGGTAATCACTACATTAGAACACAAGGAACCGGACCGGGTTCCCATTGACCTGGCGCCCCTGGTTGACTGCTACCTGAACCTGAAAGATTATCTCGGCATTAAAGTTGATGAAGAGATTAAGCCTAACCTGGCCATGGAAGTCATCCCTCACCCGGCAGTGCTTAAAGCGCTAAATACGGATGTGATTTCAGTTAAATTAGGCGGTGGGAAAACTCCCCCAAAGCCAAAACGGGATGACGGTTTGGTTGAGGATGCATATGGGGTATTGTACAGGCGTGTCCAGCAGACCAGTGGCAGCTACATGGAGGTAGCGTACTCTCCCCTCGCTAATGCCACCCTGGAAACGCTGAAAAATTACCCCTGGCCGAGGGTGGATTACCCCGGCAGGCTGGAAGAAACCACAGAGACAGCCCGCAGCCTGTATGAAAACACCGACCTGGCATTGATGGGCAGGTTCGGGGGCCCGATCATTGAGACTTCCGTGTACCTGATGGGGTTTGAAAACTGGCTGCTGTGCACCGCTGAAGCGCCGGATGTGGCCGGCTACCTGCTCGACCGTCTCACGGATATTATGATCGAGATGGACCGCATCGGGCTGGAAGCCACAGCCCCTTACCTGCAGATTTTCAAGGTCAGCGGTGAAGACCTGGGCACCCAGAACGGGCTGCTGTACTCGCCGCGTATGCTGCGCAGCCTGATCCTGCCGCGTTTCCAACGCCGCTGGCAGGCTGCCCGCGATTACCTGGATACGGTCAACCCCACCTGCAAGATCATGCTGCACTCGTGCGGCAGTGTCAGGCGCATCATCCCGGACCTGATCGCCAGCGGCATCCAGGTGCTCAACCCCATCCAGCCCCGCGCAAAGGACATGGATTCATTTGAACTAAAACAGGAATTCGGTGACCAGCTGGTATTTCATGGCGGGGTGGATATCCAGGAAGTGCTGCCATTCGGCACAAAAGAAGAAGTGGAAGCCGAAGTCAAAACCCGCATCCAGGCGCTGGCTCCAGGCGGCGGGTACATCCTGAGCACCTCCCACTTCATCCAGGCTGACACTCCGCCCGAGAATGTCGTCACCATGTGCGAGACAGCCCATAAGTATGGAAAGTATCCGCTGCAGGTCTGAAAGCAATTTTGTTGTCATCCTGAGGGAGGAACAACCGAAGGATCTCGCTCCGGACTTTCAGAGCGGGATTCTTCGCTTCGCTCAGAATGACAGACAAAAGCTGGTCGTCCATGAGGAGAAACGACTGAAGGATCCCGTATTGGCACTTCAAGGCGAGACCCTTCTTTTCGTTCAGGGTGACAAACGAAGTACAAACAAAGGACCTATTACTTAGGTTACATAAAAAACAAAAAGGCCGGGATGCCCGGCCTTTCGCTATTAACACAAACCCTTACGGATTTGCCAGGTGGAAGAGGTCGTGCATCAAATCCTTGTTGCGTTTGTACAGCTCAAGGTACACCTGGAAGTACTTGTTATAGGTATCATACTTGGCAAGATCAGGCTTTACCTCACGGCTGTATTTGACCCATTTTGTAATATCATCCTTGGAAGAGAACACACCCGCACCCAGGCCGGCAATGAATGCGTCTCCATAGGAAGCGCCGGTAACCACATCCGGGATGCGCTGCGGCACACCGCAAATATCAGATACCGCCTGCAGCCAGATCTTGTTCTTTGTTCCACCGCCGACAGCGATCACCTCATTGATCGTTGCGCCTACACCTTTCATCACATCGAAGTTGTGCCGGATGCTGTAGGCTACACCCTCCAAAGTCGCTTTGAAGAGGTGCGCCCGGGTATGCGCAAGCGTCAACCCGAAATATGTGCCGCGCGCCCGCGGATCGTTTAGCGGGGTGCGTTCGCCGCTGAAGTAAGGCAGTACCACCAGGCCTTCAGATCCGGCCGGGATGTTCTCTGCTTCTTTGACCAGCTCGCCGTAGGCGTTCGGTCCGCCAGCCTGTTCAGCCGCGACAAGGTCCATGGCCACTTTATCGCGGAACCAGCGGGTAAGTGCGCCGCTGGTGGCCATGGCGCCGATCATGCCGTAGGTGCCTTTGAATGCATATGGCTGGCCCCACAGGGTGCGTTCGACATTGTAATGGTCCATCACTTCCAGCATAATGATGGTCGAACCGTACATGATCATCATCTGCCCGGGTTTAACCGTACCGGTGCTGACGCATTCGGAGACAGCATCCACCGCCCCTACTACCACCGGGGTGCCTTCTGCCAGGCCGGTTTGGGCTGCGGCATCTTTGGTAACATGCCCTGCAATTTCATCCGACCAGCGCAGTTCGGGCAGCCTTTCCACTTCCACAATGCCCTCGCTCATCTCGCGGCTCCACTCGCCCTTCTTGTAATCGTACATGGGCATGAAGAAGGATCCAGTCATGTGGTCGATGACATAATTTCCCGTCAGCCGGGCAACCAGGAAGGTGGTGGCAGTGACGAATTTGTATGCCTTTTTGTACACCTCAGGCTCATTTTTCTTTACCCACAGGATCTTCGGGCCAACCATCTGGGTCGCCAGTTCCATACCGCCATGCTCAAAGATCTTATCCTTGCCCCACTTCTCTTCCAGCTCGGTGATCTCGTTCATGTTGCGGGTATCCACACCATACAGGATCCCCATGCGCAGCGGCTTGCAGTCCTTATCCACCGGCAGGCAGTCAGACCCGATAGCGCTGCAGCCAACAGCAATGATCTCTTTGGGGTCAATTCCGGTGTCAGCCAGTAGTTTCCTGGTGATGATGCAAAAATCACCCCACCAGTCCTTCTCAGCATCATGCTCAGCCCAGCCCTGGTGCGGAATGGACATGGTGTGCGGATTCACCTGGGTGCTTAACACCTTGCCATCAAGGTCGGTGATCACACCTTTTGACTCATATGTTCCGATATCAATGCCAAGTAAATACCCTTTAGCCATAGCCTTCTCCTGTTAAATGATATTTGATGATTACATCCATCCGGTTACAGCACTGTTCTGGTGCTGAATTTTTAAGTATTATATTTCCTCAACTGCTAAATGCGGAATTGCCCATTCTCAAAGATCTGCCTGCCATCCATTAAAATGCTGCTTTCCTGGCGGGTGTCCTTCACGATATCCCAGTGGATGGGTGATTTATTCGTCCCGCCGCATTCAGGGTATGACCTGCCCAGGGCAATATGGATGGTACCGCCGATCTTTTCATCGATCAGGATATCGGTGGTAAACCGGTCAACATACGGGTTAACTCCGACTGCAAACTCGCCGATGGTGCTGGCTCCCGGGTCGCTGGAGATCACCTGGCGCAGGAAATCCTGGTTTTTGCTAGCAGTGGCTTCCACCAGCTCACCTTTCTTCCAGGTCAGGCGGATGTCATGCACCTGCCGCCCGCCCAGCACACCGGGAAACTCAAAGTAAATGGTACCGTCAATGGTTTCGTTTACCGGGGCAGTGAAAATTTCCCCATCCGGCATATTGATGTGCCCGTCGCCTACCAGCCACTTCCTGCCGGCAATCGAGAAGGACAGGTCTGTCTCTTTACCCAATATGTGGATCTGGCTGCCCTGATTGAGGATGCCGGTCAACCGCTCCCACTCTCTGGACTGGGCCGGCCAATCCAGCAGGCAGGAGTTAAAGAACATTTCCATCATGGTTTCCAGGTCAGTCTCCGCCTGCTGGGCAAAAGCAGCATTAGGGACCCGCACCAGCGTCCAGCGGGTTTTATCCCAGCGCATGGAGGATATGACCCCGTTTGCCTTCTGGCTCATGGATAAGCGGTCAGGGCTGATGTCGGCGAACTCATACAGGTTATGCGCACCGCGCAGCCCAAAATAGACATCCGCCCATTCCATGCCGAAGGCTTCTACCTCTGGTACCCAGCCTATCTGTTCAGGTGTGCCGTGCTTCATTAAAGAATGGCGCAGAGTTTCAGACAGGAATTGCACCTGCACCAGCGCACCGGCTTTAACCGATTCTTCATACACTGCTTGCACCAGTGGCAGGGTGTGGGTTTCCTGCATGGCGATCATCACTTTTTCACCGGGTTTGATACCAGCAGAATGGTTAACCAGGATTTCCCCCAACTGCCTCCAACGTTTATCCATCAACTTCCTCCAAACATGCCCTTGATTTTCTTTCTCTACCCTTCCAGAAATTATACCAAATGTACCTGATCACCCGGCGTGATTAAACAATACAAGGTTGTGGTTTTCCTCCACAACCTTGTACCGTTATCCTTGCATTTGGTTCTATGGCATGTAATCCTGCAGTTCAGGGGGAACGTATTGCCACAGATCCTGAAACGCTCCTGTAGAAGTCAAGATAGCACCAAATATGGCATTCCCCAGCGTGAGCAGCAGCGCAATACCTGCCATGATCAAGCCGGCGATCGCCATGCCCTTCTTTGAGGTTTTCAATCCCAGGATGCCCAGGATCACGCCTGCGATGGCAATCGGGAAACCGCAAATAGGGAAAAGCCAGGCACACAAACTGAGGATGCCCAGCACCAATGCCGCTATTGCCAGACCCGGTTTATCGGGTTTGACGGGGGTAACGGGTTCGGGTACATACTGCTGTGGTGGTGGAGTGTATTCCATTAAGCCTCCTTTGGCTGTACTTCCAGAATCTTTTCGATCCCATCCAGTACGTCTTCAGTCAGTTTTTCAACAGCCTCTGCCGCACCGAGATTCTCATCCAGCTGCTCAACACGTGTTGCACCGGTAATTACACTGCTGACTTCTTTCCGGTGTAATATCCAGGCTAATGCAAGCTGCGCCGTGGTCACCCCCATTCCATCAGCCAGGGTTGTCAACTTGCGCACCATGTCTATCTTTTCGGGCGTGAACCTGTCGCGGATCCAGCCCATTTCTGTCATGGCTGCCCGGCTTCCTTCCGGCACACCGTTATTATACTTGCCTGAAAGTAAACCATAATACAGCGGGCTCCAGGTGGTAAACCCAATCCCAAACTCCTGTGCCAGGGGCAGCAGCTCTTCTTCCAGCCTTTCGCGGTGGAACATGTTGTATTGCGGTTGTTCCATCGTGGGTGGAACCAGGCCGTACTGGCGGGCAACTGCGACTGCCTGGACGATTTGTGGGGCTGTCCATTCGCTGGTGCCCCAATACAGGATCTTGCCCTGGTGTACCAGGTCATCCATCGTGCGTACCACTTCCTCTACCGGTGTGTCCACATCAAACCGGTGGCAAAAGTACAGGTCCAGGTAATCCAGTTGCAGCCGCCTGAGCGAAGCATGCACCGATTCGGTGATGTGCTTGCGTGACAGCCCCCTGCCGTTCGGTCCCGGCATGGTCGGCCAAAAGACCTTGCTTGAGATCACCAATGCCTCGCGCGGCAGGTCTTTTATCGCCTTGCCCATTACGATCTCCGCCGCCCCAGCAGCATAGACATCGGCATTATCAAAATAATTGACGCCCTGATCATAGGCCGCCTTGATGATCTCGGCAGCCCGTGCTTCATCCACCTGGTTACCGAAGGTGATCCAGGCGCCCAGGCTGAGTTCGCTCACCTTTAAGCCAGACTTACCCAATCGACGATAATGCATTATTCCCGCCTTTCGTTTATTTAGAGACCGGGCCAATGCCGAGCGGTTTCCATTTATCCTGGTCGGCCCGCAAGCGGTGCATCCCGCCGCCCCGGTCGTGCAGCTCATCAAATCCAACAGGCTTAATGAAGAGATCTTCACCTTCGAGTAATCCCATCACGCCTTCCTGGCCTGGTTCAAGACGTTTGCTCAAACAGAAGGAACAGGTGTTGGGATCATGTGCTTTGTATTCAAGCGGTTCTTCGTAAGTTGTAATGAAACCTTCGTAATTCCGCAGCACAACCTTGTGGTCCGAAGCGCTGATCTGGTAATTTGGCATAACCGGTATCTTGCCTCCCCCACCGGGAGCATCCACGATAAATGTGGGAACTGCAAAACCAGAGGTGTGCCCACGCAGCCCCTCAATAATTTCAATCCCTTTGGCCACAGGGGTGCGGAAATGCCCGGCCCCGTCCACCAGGTCGCACTGGTACAGGTAATAAGGGCGTACCCGCATCCGGATCAGGTCCTGCACCAGCTTGCGCTGGATGTGCACACAGTCATTGATGCCCGCCAGTAAAACCGACTGGTTTCCGAGCGGGATGCCCGCCCGCAGCAGTTTATCGCAGGCATCTGCCAGCTCCTGCGTGATCTCGTTGGGATGGTTGACATGGATGTTCATCCACAGGGGATGGAACTTTTGCAGCATATCGCACAGCTCATCCGTAATCCGCATTGGCATAAAAACAGGTACCCGGGTTCCGATCCGGATGATCTCAATATGGGGTATATCCCGCAGCCGGGTCAGCAGCTCTTCCAGCACTTTGGGTGCCATTGTCAGCGGGTCGCCACCGGAAAGCAGCACATCACGCACCTGGGGAGTTTTCTTCAGGTATTCGATCTGCATATCAAACTCATTGCGCGAGAAATTCGCCATTGGATCGCCCACGATCCTGGAGCGGGTGCAGTAACGGCAGTAAGAGGCGCATTGTGTGGTTACCAGCATCAACACCCGGTCAGGATAGCGGTGCACCAGCCCGGGGACAGGGGAATGGCGGTCTTCAGCCAGGCTGTCTTCCATCATTCCAGTAAACGGTACGATTTCTTCTGCCCGCGGGATAACCTGCCTGCGAATGGGATCATCCGGGTCATCGGGATTGATCAGGGAAGCAAAATATGGGGTGATATCCACCCTGAAAAGGTCCTTTGAGTTCAGCGCCTTGCACTCCGAATCAGTCAGGGGGATGATCGGCCCAAAATCGTCCACACTGTTCAGGCGATGGCTCAGTTGCCAGCGCCAGTCGTTCCACTTATCTTCAGGAATATCATTGTAGATCGCGGCTCGTTTTGAAGGAAACTGTAATACCATTATTTTTTCTCCAGATAACAACCTTACGCTTAACTGTTCGGTGACCAGCCCGTGAATTTACGCTATCCTCAGCAAGGCGGGTCATGGTCCGGCCGAAAAAAACCCCCACTCGAAGCACAGTTAATCAATCCATTCATACCAGTATTGTAATAAATTCAAGAGGCCGGGTCAACAAGCAGTTAGGATAAACCCGAGAATTCATTCAATAAATTGCCTTCAATAAATTGCCTATTGACTTTGAACGTTTGTTCTGTTATTATATTTGTAGCACAAATGACCAACTAATGTTTGAAAGGAAAGTGACTATGGCCAGAAAAAGTGCAGGCATCAGCGACCGCCACCGCAAGATCATGGAATTCCTGATGAAGTTTCAGGATGAAAACGGTTACAGCCCTTCCATCCGTGAAATTGGTGAGCATATCGGGGTGGCATCCACCTCGCTGGTTGATTACTATTTGCGCCAGTTGGAGGAACGCGAGTACATCGAACGCGATCAACACATCTCCCGCAGCATCCGCGTCCTGCGGCCGATCAATGCTTCTATCGGCGAAACTGTAAAACGCACCTTCAACCGCATGACAGAAGCGGTCAATGAGTTGCTGGATATCCCGGTGCTGGGCCGTGTGGTCGCCGGTGAGCCGATCCCTGTTCCCGGTTCAGATGTGCGCTATTTCGACCCCGAAAGCAGCGTGGCAGTTGCCCGCAGCCTGCTCAGCCCGAGAGAAAATGTCAGTGAACTGTTTGCCCTGGAGGTGCAGGGTGAATCCATGATCGACGCTATGATCAACGACGGCGACCTGGTCATTATGAAGCCGGCCAAAGAAGCCAGCAACGGCGAGATGGTTGCAGTTTGGATGGATGATAAAGACGAAACCACGCTGAAATACTTCTACAAGGAAAACAACCGCATCCGCCTGCAGCCTGCCAACCCGACCATGAAACCTATTTTTGTCGATGATCCCCGCCACCTGCGCATCATGGGTAAGGTCGTCCTGGTGATCCGCCAGGTAAAAGGCAGATAAACTTTTCCTCATTAAACCAAACGAGCCTTCGTATGAGGGCTTGTTATTTTTAATGTTTCTTACACACCCAGGTAAGCCGACTTGACCTGCGGGTTCTCTGCTACCTCATGCGCATCCCCTGAAAGGACAATCCGCCCGGTCTCCAGGACATAAGCCCGGTGGGAGATCGAGAGCGCCATCAAGGCGTTTTGCTCAACCAGCAAAATCGTCGTTCCCTGTTTATTGATCTCCTGAATGATGCGGAAGATCTCCTCGACCAGGATGGGACTTAAGCCCATCGAGGGCTCGTCCAGCAAGAGAAGGGAGGGTTTGCTCATTAAACCGCGGCCGGTCGCCAGCATTTGCTGCTCGCCGCCCGATAAAGTTCCACCCAGCTGGTCGATGCGCTCTTTCAGGCGGGGAAAGCTGCTGAAGACACGCTGCATCGACTGCTCAATTTCATTTTTATCAGTACGAGTGTAAGCACCCATCATCAGGTTTTCCCGTACTGTCAGGGGGGCAAAGATCTTGCGACCTTCCGGCACCTGGCTGATGCCCAGGCGCACGATCTGTTCAGCTGGTGTGGTGGAGATTTCTTTACCCTTGAACTTGATGCTGCCTGTCCGCGGCTGCAGCAGCCCTGAAATGGTGCGCAGTGTGGTTGACTTGCCGGCGCCGTTAGCGCCGATCAGGGTAACAATCTCACCTTCTTCAACATTGAATGAGACTCCCTGCAAGGCATGGATAGCACCATAGTAAACGTTCAGGTTATCAACTTCAAGCAGCATTGGCAGCTCCTTTGCCCAGGTAAGCCTCAACCACCTGTGGATTGTTCTGAATCTCATTCGGGTTGCCCCGGGCAATGACCTCGCCAAAGTCCATGACGGTGATATGTTCACAAATACCCATTACCACTCGCATCTGGTGCTCGATCAGCAGGATGGTCAGGTTAAAACGTTCGCGGATGAAGCCGATCAATTCCATAAGATTGATGATCTCGCGCGGGTTCATACCGGCTGCCGGCTCATCCAGCAGCAACAATTTGGGGTCGCAAGCCAGGGCCCGTGCAATCTCCACCCGGCGCTGCTCTCCGTACGGCAGATTCTTTGCCAGTTCATCCTGAATGCCTTCCAGTTGGAAAATGCTCAGGAAATCCTGCGCTTTTTCGGTCAGTTCTTTTTCGCCCCTGGAAAATCTGGGGCTGCGGAAAATGCTGTCTGCCATGCTGTAGTCGATATGGGCGTGATACGCGATGCGTACATTATCCAGGACAGTCAGGTTGGGGAATAACCGGATATTCTGGAAGGTACGCGCGATTCCCATGCGGGTGATTTCATGCGGATCCATACCGCTGATCTGCTCGCCGTTAAAATGGATCTCGCCTTTGGTCGGTTGGTATAACCCGGTGATCAGGTTGAAGGCTGTGGTTTTTCCAGCGCCATTGGGGCCGATCAGCCCTGCCAGGTCGCCTTTGTTCAGCTTGAGGTCAAAAGACTTGACTGCGCACAGGCCACCGAAGAACTTGGTGACGCCTTGCAGCTGCAGGATTGGGGAGGTTTGCAGTATGTTTTCCATCATGCTATGCTCCCTCCTGGATGCTTTGGGGGGCATCCCCAGGCGGGGGGGTTCCAGCTTCTTTCTGCCTGGAAGCTACTTTTACAGATTTAAGGAAACCCCATTCCACATTGCCCAGCAGCCCCTGCGGGCGGATGAGAATTAGCAGCAACAAAGTGATGGGGTAGAGGACATACCGCCAGGTCGGGGCTTCAGTACCCATCTGGCTGAGCAGGACACGCAGCAGCCCTTCCAGGAAAAAGACCCAGCCGAAAGATGCTGCAATTGTCCCAGTCATGCTTCCCAGCCCGCCGAATACCACAATAATCAGGGGATTAAAGCCCACCAGGAAATCAAACGTGCCCGGGCTGAGGAACCCGATGTAATGAGCATAAACCGCTCCGCCGATACCGGCGAAGAAACAACCCACCACGAAGGTTAGCAGTTTGTTTTCAGCAACGTTAATACCCATCGCCCGTGAAGCTGTCTCATCCTCGCGGACTGACATGATTGCCCGCCCGGTACTGGAATGGATCAGGTTGCGCATCAGGATGATCACCACCAGCAGGAAGAAAAATGCCCAGAACCAGTTGGTCAACTTGGGGATACCGATCATGCCGCGCCCGCCTTTCATCTCAGGGAAGGGCAGAATGGTGTCGGAATTGACCATCAGGGTATTGATCACGATTGCAAAACCGAGTGTGGCAATGCCGAAGTAATCACTGCCAAGCGAGAGCACCGGCAGGCCAAACAAGAAGCTGATTTCAGCCGTAAAAGCCCCGGCAAAGATCACCGCAAAAAAGAACACGACCTGCAGAGCAAGGCCCGATGCCAGGGGACCGGGATTTGCCGGTGTGCCCAGCAGTGGTGCAATTAACGGGTTGAGTAATGCACCAAGCTTGACTGCCAGAAAACCAGCAGCCACCACACCCAGGATGTAAAAAGTGAATGACGAAAGCACCGGGATGCCGCGGTAGCGTTTCAGGAAAGCGCCGATACCCCAGATTGCCAATCCAGCCAGGATGATGCCAATCCCAACCACCAGGAACCCGCGGGCATCCCCATTTACCCAGCGGTAGGTGATATCTGCCGCGCAGTACGCCCCAATTCCGTAGAAGCCCCACTGCCCAAGGCTGAACTGGCCGTTGAAACCGTAGATCAGGTTCAATCCCAGTGCCACCATGGTCATCGTGGCTGCCTGGAACAGGAGTCCCTGGTCAAATGCATTCAGCAGTTTGAAACCATTGAAATCTGTCAGGGCAACCTGGATGATTGCGAACGCAGCCAGCACACCCAGCGCTTTCACCCACAGCTTCGGGTGACCCATGACCCACAACAAGCCATATAGGTACCCTAAAAGCAGGGCGATTTTCAAGAGCGAACCAAGAAGGAATCCAACTTCCATGTTATTCTCCTATGCCTTCTCTTGTTCAGGTTCGCCGAAAATACCTGTTGGACGCACCAGGAGAACCAGGATGAGGATGGTGAAAGCAACAGCATCGCGCATGGGGGTGGAGATAAAGCCCATCGTCATGGCTTCAGCCTGTCCCATAATCAAAGCCCCGACCAGCGCGCCGGGGATACTGCCGATCCCACCCAGCACTGCTGCAATAAATGCTTTCAAACCAGGCAGAATACCCAGTTGAGCCCAGATGGAGCTGTATGCGATCGCATACAGTACACCGCCCAGCCCCGCAAATGCCGCGCCGATGGCGAATGTGAACGAGATCACATTGTCCACATTGATCCCCATCAGTCTTGCGGCAGCCTTATCAAAGGAAGTGGCCCGCATGGCGATGCCCATCTTGGTCCTGCGGACCAGGTACTGCAAGACGATCTGTACGATGATGGAAGCAACAACAATGATGAGGAAGATATTTGAGAAAGTAATGGCGCCTGCAGGTGGGGAAACACCTGCAACCACTTTATGGATCCCGTCCTGGATGTACCAGGCAGTTACAGGAAACGGCCGTTCATAAGGGATAAAACGGGGAGTGTACACAAAGCTTAACGCCCCGAAGTATTCAAGAAAAAAGGAGACACCAATGGCTGTAATCAGGGCTGCAATTCTTGGAGCATCGCGTAAAGGTTTGTAGGCGACTTTTTCTATGGTCACAGCCAGCACCACACAAACGAGCATCGAGATGAGAATAACAGAAACAGAACCCAGGATGGTTGCCAGCCCGACCGACATGGAAGGGAAGACATTCAGCGGCCACATGTGCAGCTGGAACCTGGCAACGCAGTAATAACTTACGAAAGCGCCCACCATAAAAACATCACCATGGGCGAAATTGATCAGTTTTACAATTCCGTACACCATGGTGTACCCGAGGGCGATCATGGCATAAACAAATCCCAGTTGCAAGCCGCTGATGAAATATTGAGCAAACAAGCTGGGATCTTTTACCAGGTTGGTACCCAAAATGGCTACCACAATAATTGCCAGGATGATCAGAAAACTCTGTCCTACCCAGGCAAGCGGGGCTCGCTTCTTTATGGCGCCTGGGATACCAGGTTTAGATGATGATAAAGGAAACTGCATACAATACCTTCTTCCCTGAAAACGGAATTAAGGTCTTTAAGGGGGAACCTTGCGGTTCCCCCTTGATTCTGATGGATGTTACGGTTTTACAACCGTCTCAAAATTAATTTTTCCGTCTTTGACTGCAAGAATGGTCAGGTCTTTGATCGGGTTGTGGAATTCATCGATCGTGATCGTGCCGGAGACACCGACCAGCTCGATGTTGTCCAGTGCTTCAGCCACTTTGTCAACATCGTCAACACCGGCAGTTTGGATTGCGGTGAAGAGCATGTTCGCGCCATCATACCCAAGGGCAGCCAGGGCATCCGGAACTTTGGGGTTGCCGGTGTCATCTTTGTAGGCGGCACCGTAATCGGCCAGGAATTTGGTCACTTCGGGCGACTGGATGTCAGGCGAGTAGTGGTTGGTGAAATAACCGCCGTCAGCTGCTGCCAGGTCGAGGTCAGAGGAATCCCAGCCATCGCCACCCACGAACGGGATGTTCAAGCCGGCTTCTTTAGCCTGTTTCATAACCAGGTTGACAATGTTGTAGTAGTCGGGCAGGTAAACCACATCGGGGTTGGCGTCCTTGATCTGGGCAATGATGGCTGAGAAGTCAGTATCTTTGGATGTGTAGCTGGCTTCACCAACAATCTCACCGCCTTTTTCAAGCCAGGTGGCTTTGAAGGTCTCAGAAAGACCCTTCACATAGTCATTTGCCTGGTCAGTCATCAGGAATGCCTTCTTGGCGCCGAGGTTATCGAAGGCAAATGCAGCGCCTACTGCACCCTGGAAGGAGTCATTGAAGCAAGCACGGTAGACATAGGGTTTGGCAGTGCCGTCAGGATTCACGGTGATCACGTCTGCAGTACCGGTCGGGGTGATCATCAGCACACCCTTGGCAGAAGCAATTTCGGACACCGGGATGACTGCCTTGGAGCAGACCTCGCCCAGGATGTAGTGCACGCCATCCTGGTCAATGACCTTGTTGGCTGCATTTACAGCCGGGTCAGGGGTGCATTGGCCGTCCTCAATGATCGGGACGATCTTCATGCCATTGACACCACCCTTTTCGTTCCACTGGTTGACAGCCAGCAAAATGCCGTCTCGGGTGGAAACGCCGAAGGTGGAAACCTGGCCGGAAAGCGGCACAAGCACACCAACCTTGATCTCACCGGCGCTTGCACTGCTGGCATCATCTCCGGCATCACTTCCGCCGGCTGGGGCGCACGCTGCCAATATCATGACAGCTAAAATCAATACAGAAAAAATTCGTAACTTACGCATCTTAGTTCTCCTCCGAAAATGTTGGCGATTTTTTTACTCATGAACCTAAGATCTGGATGCTCACTCCAGGCCTTATGCATTATCAATATCTACAGTAAAACCACCTCCTTTCAACAAAGGAAAAACCGGGTAATTTACTTTTTGGATGGATTGGGATCCAAGCTTATTACAATAAAAAGGTTCAGTAACTAGATTTAAAGGCTGTTTATACTGGAAAGATAACAATCTGTCAAGGAATTTGACACAAATTTGACCCCAATCTTCTTGACAGATTTACGAATAGAAAGGTAAAATCTCTTTTTAATATCAAGGTAATCCCCGGAGTTTTCAACATGCGCCAGTTCCTCACCCAACCCAAGGTGGTATCAGCAATCCTAATTCTGCAGTTCATTCCCCTGTTGCTGCTTCCGCCTTCGTCCTACTCCCTGAAAACCCAGGAATGGTGGCTTCCGTTTTTACTGACGGTCCTGGCAGTGTTTTCTGTGGTTCAGGTATCCCTGCGCCGCAGTACAGCTGCCTGGCCCTGGAGTTTGATCTCGTTTGCACAGGGTTTCAATATCATCAGCCGCCTGATGCTCATCATGCCCCACATTACCATGAATGTTGAAGGCGCCCAGGTTTTTAATGCGGTGTACTTTTCGATGACGGTTATATCCATTGCCCTCTCAGCAGGCATCATCTGGCTGTGCGACCTGCCCGAAGTCAAATCAACCTACCTCAGGGCATAAAAAGGTATTAACAGTTATTCTTTCTAAAATAAAAAGAGACGGGTTTCATTTCCCGTCTCTTTTTTTGTTGTTCAGGATTGCTCAGGCAATTTCAACAACAGCACCGGCAGCATCCAGCTTGGATTTTGCATCGGCTGCAACTTCCTTGCTGACCGCGGTGAGGACTTTGGCACCAGCGGTCTCTGCCATTGTTTTGGCTTCGACCAGGCCCAGGTTGGTGAGCTGGCGAATGACTTTGATGGTCTCAATTTTCTTGGGGCCAGCGTCCTTGAGGACGACGTCAAACTCGGTCTTTTCTTCAACTGGCTCGGCGGCAGCTGCAGGGCCAGCGGCAGCGGCGACGGCGGCGACAGGAGCGGCGGCGGAAACGCCCCACTTCTCTTCCAGCATTTTTACCAGTTCAGCAGCTTCTAAAACGGTCAGGCCGCTCAGTTCATCAATCAACTTTTCTAAATTAGCCATTTCAAATTCTCCTTACAATTCTTTCTGAATTATTCCCGGTCATTCCGGTTGATATCAATTTCGTGCAGCACAGGCTGCTGCACAACATACTTTCCAGACATGTGTTATGCAGGTTGTGCAGCACCTTGTTCTGAGTAAGCCTTGACCACTGCTGCAATCTGGCGGGCAGGTTCTGCCAGGGTACGGACCAGCTTGCTTGCAGGAGCGTTCAGTATTCCAAGGATACGGGCGCGCATAACGGGCAGCGGCGGCAGGTCGGCCAGCATTTTTATTTCATCTGCTGAAACCCATTTACCATCCAGGTACCCGCCTTTCAACTTGAAAAGGTCACTCTTGCAGACTTCTACAAATGTCTTTGCCAGTGCAGGGGCATCGTCCTTGGAAAAGCCGGCCAGGGTGGTTCCTGTCAGCCCTTCAACATGCATTGCGTTTTCCTGCAGTGCCAGTTCCATCAGGGTGTTTTTGACAACATTGGCGCGGGCGCCATTTTCGCGAACCTTCTGACGTAGGGTATCGACATCCTTCATATGCATCTTGTTGTATTCCAGCAAGAATACGGCCTGGCTGTCTTTCAGTAATCTGGTGTACTCTGCGAGCAATTCAGTCTTATGGTCTTTTGTATATGCCAACGAATATCACCTCCTTCCATCTCAAAAAATAAAAGTCTTTGCCTTTTCTTGTCAGGCAAAGACTTCCATCGTTCATAAAAGCGAACAAAAATTGTTCGGATGGCGATCTTCACCTAAGCAGGAAATTAAGCCTTTAAGGCACCGGCTTTCTCGGGTGAAACAGCACTTATTATACTCGGTTTTTAAGCAAGCTCCATGGTTTGGGCCAGGTTTGCATCAACTTTAATGCCAGGACCCATGGTTGAGGTCACGGTAATGCGGCGGATGTATGTACCTTTTGCAGCGCTGGGTTTTGCCTTGCGGATGGCATCCATCAGGGCAGACAGGTTTTCATAAAGCTTGTCTTCTGAGAAGGAGACCTTTCCGAGCGGTACATGGATATTGGCGGTCTTATCGAGGCGGAACTCAACACGGCCGGCGCGGGCTTCCTGGATTACACGGGGGAGATCCTCAGCACCTACAACAGTTCCGGCTTTCGGGTTTGGCATCAAACCGCGCGGGCCGAGCACACGTCCCAGTTTACCGGCTTTACCCATCATATCCGGGGTAGAAATGGCCACATCAAAATCGGTCCAGCCGGACTGGATTTTGGTGATCCACTCATCGCTATCGGCAACATAATCTGCACCGGCAGATTGGGCAATCGAAGCGCCCTCGCCCTGTGCAAACACCAGGACACGGACGGTCTTGCCCAGGCCATTCGGCAGTACAACCACATCACGGACCTGCTGGTCAGCCTGGCGGGGATCCAGTCCCATGCGCAGGTGGACCTCAACAGTGCCGTCAAACTTGGTGATGCTGGTTTCTTTTACCAGAGCAATTGCCTCACGCGGGCTGTAATACTGATCTTTATTCACTTTTGCCTGTGCGGCAGCAAACTTCTTTCCTACTTTAGCCATGATAACTCCTCTGTGGTATTAGCGGGCACAGCATGCGCCCTCCCACTGACCTAATCAACAACCTGGATGCCCATATTGCGGGCTGTACCTTCAATTTGGCGCATTGCACCTTCGAGATCGACAGCGTTCATGTCTTTCAGTTTGAGCTGAGCAATCTCGCGTATCTGGGCACTGGTAACCTTGCCAACTTTATTGCGGTTGGGCTGGTCTGAACCCTTTTCGATACCTGCTGCTTTGCGCAGCAGCACCCCGGCGGGGGGTGTTTTCAGGACGAAGGTGAATGATCCATCGGTGTATATGGTGATCTCTGCCGGGATAATCTCACCCATCTGGTTCTGGGTGCGGGCATTGTATTCCTTGCAGAAGGCCATAATGTTAATCCCATGACCTGCCAGGGCAGGGCCGATGGGGGGAGCCGGATTAGCTTTCCCGGCTGCAATTTGTAAACGTACAACAGCTTTTAATTTCTTTGCCACAGCTTAACTCCTTGGTGGTATTAGCGGGTGAATTTGGGAGCACCCTCCCACGATCTTTCGCCCAACTTTCGGCATTCTTACGCACAGTTTGGTAACTGGCGGAATTCCTTACGCTTTCTCAACCTGTAAAAAGTCCAGTTCGACCGGTGTTTCCCTTCCAAAGAAGTTCACCATCACGCGGACTTTGGTGCGGTCGGAATCAATTTCGGAAACCGTTCCGCGGAAATCGTTGAACGGCCCATCGATGATGCGTACCCGCTCGCCCACTTTGAACGACGCCTTAACGTGGGGAACTTCCGCTTCCATCCGGCGCAAAATTGAAGATACTTCTTCCGGGCGGAGCGGAGCCGGTTCGGTTCCCATGCCAACAAAACCGGTAACACCGGGTGTGTTGCGGACCACGAACCAGGATTCGTTTGAGTAGATCATGTTTACCAGTACATAACCCGGGAAGACATGGCGCTCAACCACGCGGCGCTTGCCGTCGCGGACTTCGATCTCTTCCTGGGTAGGAATGACCACATCAAAGATCTGGTTGCGCATTCCCATGGTTTCAATACGCTGTTCCAGGTTATGCCGAACTTTATTCTCATAACCGGAATAGCAGTGGATCACATACCAGGCGCGTTTATCCCGCGCTTCTTCCACCGGGGCATCGAAGGTTGACTCCGTTTCCTCTGAAGCGGCGACCGGTGTGACTGAACCCTCTTCTGAAATGGCTTCAGAAGATTTGTCCATTACTTCGTCTTCTTCCCGATAATCGTTTTGTTCCGCTTCCATTCTCTACTTATCCTTACTGATGCTGGATAATTATGCCAGCAGCAGTGTTATCAGCTTTGAAAATACAAAATCCATCAAGCCCAAGAAGGCACTCATCAGGAACATGACTACGAGGACAACCCGGGTCAGCTTCCAGGCTTCACGCGGTGTCGGCCAGGTAACCTTACGCAGTTCGCCAAGGGTTTCGCGCCATAAACGTTTGATCGCGTTTGGCTTCTTCTCTTTAGCCGGCGCCTTCACCAGCTTGCTGGAAGCAGCAGGTGCCGCTGCCTTGTGCTGTACCTCAGGTTTGGTTTCCTTTACAGGTTTTACCACACCAGTTTTCTTTTGCAATACCGGTTTTCCTTTATTCGTTGCCACGCGATACTCCTTTTACGGCGCAAACGCCGCCTTCCCTAAACCCTTTTTCCAGAAGGAAGGACGGCGTCGCCAATCTTGTACAGGCCAGGCAGGAATTGAACCCACAACCTCCTGTTTTGGAGACAGGCGCTCTGCCAATTGAGCTACTGGCCTACACGGATTGTGGCCGCCAAACAGCTGCCACACTTCCGTAAGCTACTTCGTTTCCCGGTGCATTGTGTGCTTGCGGCAGCGTGGGCAGTACTTCTTCAGTTCCATCCGCCCGGGGTCATTCCTTCGGTTTTTCTCGCTGGTGTAATTCCGTTCCTTGCAGTCGTTGCAGGCGAACGTAATCACAGGGCGAATATCTTTCTTTTTTGACGCCATAATAGTCCTACTCTAAGATCTTGGTGATCACACCGGAACCAACCGTCAGACCACCTTCTCGAATTGCAAACTTTGAGCCCTGCTCCAACGCCACAGGTACAATCAGTTCTACTTCCAACTCTACATTATCCCCAGGCATCACCATCTCTACGCCTTCCGGCAAGGTGATCACGCCCGTTACATCCATCGTCCGAATGTAAAACTGCGGCCGGTAGTTCGTGAAGAACGGTTTGTGTCGCCCACCCTCATCCCGCTTCAACACGTACACCTGGCTCTTGAATTTCGTGTGCGGGGTGATGCTGCCCGGCTTCGCAATTACCATGCCGCGCTCCACATCCGTCCGCTCAATTCCACGCAGCAACAATCCGCAGTTGTCGCCAGCACGCCCTTCATCCAGCGTCTTGTGGAACATCTCCACACCCGTTACAACCGAGTTCATACTCTTCTCGCGCAGGCCGACGATCTCTACCGGGTCACCGGTGTGGATAATGCCGCGGTCAACCTTACCGGTCACCACTGTACCGCGCCCCTTGATCGAGAACACGTCTTCCACCGGCATCATGAACGGCTTGTCAACCGGCCGCGGAGGCTCTGGAATGTAGCTGTCTACCACTTCCAATAACTCTTTGATGCAGGCGTACTCTGGCGCATTCGGATCGGTCGAGGTGCTTTCCAGTGCCTTCAATGCACTCCCGCGCACGATCGGAATCTCATCTCCCGGAAATTCGTACCCGGTCAGCATTTCGCGCAGTTCCATCTCTACCAGTTCCAACAGCTCAGGATCGTCCATCTGGTCGATCTTGTTCAGGAACACTACAATGCTCGGCACTTCTACCTGCCTCGCCAGCAGTACGTGTTCTTTTGTCTGCGGCATAGGTCCATCAGGCGCTGCCACTACCAGGATCGCACCGTCTACCTGCGCTGCCCCTGTGATCATGTTCTTGATATAGTCGCGGTGTCCAGGCATATCTACATGTGCATAATGCCGGTTGGCGGTCTGGTATTCCACATGCGAAATGTTGATCGTGATACCGCGCGCTTTTTCTTCCGGCGCATTGTCAATCGAGTCGTACGCCCGGAATTCCGCTCCACCAAAAAATCCGCAATATTTCGTGATCGCTGCTGTCAGCGTCGTCTTTCCATGGTCAATGTGCCCCATGGTTCCAATATTTAAGTGCGGCTTGTTCCTGTCAAATTTCTGCTTCGCCATGTTCCTTCTCCTTAAAAATAGTCCTTTTAAGTTATATTCGGCAGCTTGAGCCCTCAATGGGACTTGAACCCATGACCCCGTTCTTACCAAGAACGTGCTCTACCAACTGAGCTATGAGGGCTTGCCGTTCTTACTGGTATTGGTGCAGGGCTTTCCAGCGCCAGTGGACGGTGAAGGATTCGAACCTCCGAAGGCTTCTGCCATCTGATTTACAGTCAGACCCCGTTGGCCACTTGGGTAACCGTCCATTATGCAGTTATCTGCTCGAGAGCAAGGCAAGTAATCCTTGCCTTACTCGCCAGCCGGTAACTGAGCCGACGATGGGAATTGAACCCATAACCTACCACTTACAAGGCGGTTGCTCTACCATTGAGCTACGTCGGCGAGAAAAATCCAATTGTTAAGGTTTCAATTTAGCGCGTGAATTATATCAAAGCCCACCGGTAATGGCAAGGAATCCAGCATCAATACGCCCGGCGGACAGAATCACGCGACGGTGGAGTCTATCAGATGTACGCCAATGAGTCAATGAAATGCCGCTACCAAATGGCGCAGGGGTACCGGAGACTTTTCCCCCTGCCTGGCTATCCAGGTTCAGATCACCACACCCGGACCAGGTCCGGGTTGTCACAGGCTTTACGCCCCACTTTGGACATATCGATCCACTGCCCGTGAACTTTCACCCGCACCACATCTGCAGTAAAGTCGGTGATTGTATCGCCATGGTAATCAAACAACGAAGAGCCGACAGCGTATGTATCAACCGGTACATTCAGCTTTTCAAAGCGCGAGATTTTGTCCGGAGTAAAGCCGCCTGAAACGACGATCTTGACCGCCTGGCAGTACTTGCGCGCCTGGTCCTGCTGGTTCGCCGGCAAGTTCCAATCCATCCAGGCATTATCCATCGCTTTACGCACGTTGAACACCAGGCGGGGGTTTACCCCCAGGTCCAGTTCCGGATCCCCCAGCGGGGTAACCGATTCATCCCTGAGCGAGTTGGATGTATCCAGCCTGACGCCGTATAGGCGGTAGCGTTCCGCTTCTTCCGGGCTACCCTTTTCCATCAGGCGGGAATATTCAGCATACATTGCCCGCAAGACCAGCAGTGAATCAGTGACACAATCGTTGTTGAAATCGACCAGCGCAATGCGAGGAATATTAACCGGCAGGATGCGCGAAAAGTTCAACATGGCTTCAGCAATATCCCCCAGGAAAGATGCAATGGCTGCATGCGCCACCGTGCCGCCGCCAGAACCGGCCCACCAATCTCCCTGGGCATCTGTCGAAATAACCGGCCCCAGCGTCTCGGCATAATCCATGTTGTAACGCTGCAAGGCAATGTTGTAAGCATACCCATCCGCAGCCTGGACATCATGCAGGTCAAACCTGGCCGGGAAGAACATCACGGGTTTGTTATTGGCAGCAAGCAAAGTACGGTAGACATTGGTGGCAACCCTGCTGGCGCGTCCAAGGATGCCCAGCGTTGGTGTTTCAAGTGGGGCGAAATCGCGGTACCTTCCGCGCACTTTGATGACCGGCTGGACCTCCAGGGGATTACCGTTATAAGATGTCTTGCAGCCGTCATGAACCGCCCAAACCTCAAGCTCTTTGTGGGTATCTATGAAGCGGTTGTCCTCATAGTATCCGGTACAGAGTTCCAGCATGCTCAATGCTTTATCTACGCCGACAACGATAGTGGTGCCCGGCCTGCGGGTAAACCACTGCATTTCCACCTCGATATCGCCGCAGGCAATCCCTTCAGCCGAGATGCCTTCAGGCAGCCTGACCGAGTTGCCTTTAAAGGTATAACCCTCTTCTGCCAGGGCTTTTAAGATTATCGCGATATTGACAAAGTATTTGTCTGAATACCAGCCCTTCCGCATCCTTTCAACATCCAGCTTAAAAGTGTTGTTATCCAGGCGTTTTTGATCGAATATACTCATTGGGCCTCCACTATGCTGCCTGTATTCTAACCCAAAATCTAAAATAAACCGGTTCGGCAGGAACCTGGGCGCTTTAATGTATAATCGGTTTGTAACACGGAGGTTTCATGGAAATATTTTGGTACGGACATTCCTGCTACAGGATCACTGAACGCTCAATGGCAACGGTGGTATGCGACCCTTATGACCACCGCGTGGTTGGGTTCGATGCCCTGAAGCTTAAAGCGGATATTGTTACCGTCAGCAATCCAACCCCGGATCACAGTTTCCTGGCTGGGGTAAAAGGTTATTCGTTTGAGGTTACCAGCCCGGGTGAGTATGAGATCGGCGGAGTATTCATTACCGGTGTACAAACTAACGGGTTTACCAAAAAAAAGGCGGATGAACCGCGTAACACCTTATTTGTTTTGGACTACAACGGCGTTACCATCGCCCATCTTGGGCGCCTGAATCGCGTTCCAACCCAGGCAGAGGTTGAGGCCCTGGGGAATGTTAACATTGTTCTGGTTCCGGTCGGCGGTGAAGGAGTTTTGAATGCCGCTAAAGCGGCAGAAGTGATCAGCCTCCTGGAGCCCAGCCTGGTGGTGCCCATGCTGTACGCCATGCCAGGTTCAACCGTAAAGTTCGATCCCTTGAACAAGTTCTTGAAAGAGATGGGTTTGAGCAGTACAGAGACCCGCCCTTCATTAAAAATTGTACGCAGCAGCGACCTGCCTGATGAAACGCAGGTGGTTATCCTGGATATTCAGAAAGGTTCATGAGGGTTGCATGGCACCCGTTAAGCTGATCATCAGCTGGGATATCGTTCAGGACCGCGAACAGGAATACTTCGAATTCCTGATCCGTGAATTCCTGCCGGGTATGCAAAAGCTGGGCTTTGAATTGAGTGATGCCTGGGCAACCGTTTTCGGCAATGAACCCCAGATCCTGGTTGGCGCTGTCCTTCCATCTCTGGAACAAGCCAATGACCTGCTGGCATCCAGCGACTGGATCAGCCTTCACAACCGGCTGCTGGATTATGTAGAAAACTACAGCCAGAAGCTGGTGTCCGCCCGCGGCGGTTTCCAATTCTGAGGTCAATTCCATGATTCCACCTTTAACCGGGCAGCTTCTTGCCTGGTACCATAAGAACGCCAGGGAGCTTCCCTGGCGCTTTACTTTCGACCCGTATGCCATCCTTGTCTCTGAGGTAATGCTCCAGCAAACCCGGGTGGATACCGTCATTCCTTATTATTCGCGTTGGATGAACCGGTTTCCAGACGTGAATAGCCTTGCACATGCCAGTGAAGATGAAGTGCTGCGCGCCTGGGAAGGGCTGGGCTATTACAGCCGGGCGCGCAACCTGCACAGGGCTGCCCAGCTGATTGTTCAAATGCACAATGGCATAATCCCTGTTTCGGCAGAAACCCTCAAACAGCTGCCGGGTATTGGCGCTTACACTGCAGCCGCTGTTGCGTCCATCGCTTTCAGAGAAGATGAACTGGCTGTGGATGCGAATATCCGCCGGGTTGCTTCCAGGCTGTTCGACCTGCCGGATCCACTGGGGTCGCCTGCATTGGATACCGCTGCCAGGTCAGCCCTCCTTGTGCAAATGCCGCCAGAAAATGCCGGTGATTTCAACCAGGCGCTCATGGAACTGGGAGCCTGCATTTGCCTGCCCCGTCAGCCATTGTGCAGCTCCTGCCCGGTGCAGGCACTCTGCCTGGCGTACCGGAATGGCACAACCTCTGAACGGCCGGTCAAACCCGGTAAGCCCGCCATTCCGCATTTCCAGGTGACAGCGGCGGTTATCTGGCAGGAAGGAAAGGTGCTGCTGGCAAAGCGGCCGTCCAGCGGGCTGCTGGGGGGGATGTGGGAGTTTCCGGGCGGTAAGATTCAGCCGGGGGAAACCTACCAGCAAGCCCTGGCACGTGAGATCGTGGAAGAACTGGATACAGAGATTCTGGTTGGAGAACAAATAGGGGTATTCAAGCATGCCTACACCCATTACAAGGTAACCCTGCATGCTTATCACTGCCGGCTGGATGGAAAGCAGCCCGTTGCGCTTGAAGCTCAGGAAATCCGCTGGATCACCCCTGCAGAGCTTGAACAATATCCAATGGGAAAGATTGACCGCATGATTTCTCAAAAAATTCAATAGGCACTGGCAGCCAGAATTTTGTACAATTAATTGCATCCTCATGCGAGGTGAAGTATGCCATGTGATGCCAGTGAATTCCTTCAGCAGCGCTTGGATATGGTGGCTTACCAGCTGGAACGCCGTGGTATCCATGACGAAAATGTCCTTGCAGCCATGCGCCAGGTACCCAGGCATTGCTTTATCCCCGGTCAGCTGCAAGATATGGCGTACGAAGACCGCCCCCTGCCGATCGGGTATGGTCAGACCATTTCACAGCCGTATATGGTGGGGCTGATGTCGGCCATGGCGCAGCCCGACCCGGAAGGCGCTGTATTGGAAGTAGGCACCGGCTCAGGCTACCAGGCAGCTGTGCTTTCCTTACTGTTCAAACAGGTGTTCACCATCGAATTGAACCAGGAACTGGCCCGGAACGCTGAGCGGGTATTTGTCGAATTAGGGCTGCAAAATATCCATTCGAAACAAGGCGACGGGTCCTGCGGCTGGGAAGAGTTTGCACCTTACCAGGCGATCCTGGTAACCGCTGCTTCTCCACGCCCGCCCCAGCCGCTGCTGGACCAGCTGGCAGATGACGGCAGGCTGGTTATCCCGGTTGGCAGCAAACCGGGGCAAACGCTGCAGACCTGGACAATCAGGCAAGGCGCTTTCCTCTGCTCATATTCCATCCCCGTGGTCTTTGTGCCCCTGCGTGGAAAATACGGCTGGTCAGAGGTTGATTGGGAGTGGTATGATTCATAACAGCCAGGGCAGGGAACCGGCAAGGATTAAGGAGGAACCTTATGGGCATTTCACTGCTGGATAACAGCCTTTTTGTCGAGGTTTTTTTTGAAAAAAACGATGCCGACCTGGAAGATAATATTTGCATGTGCATCACAGAAACATGCCCCGAGGACGAAAAACTGTTTCGGGCACAAAAAACGCACATCTTCCTCACAGTGAGGGAAGCCGGGACACTTGCCCAGGCGCTGGTGGATGCCATTGATTCCAGCAAAGAAGGCTAAAGAAAGGAATGTATTGAAAAAGTACCTGCCCCTGGTTTTCAGGTTATTGGTGATTGCAGGATCCATATGGGGATTGATTGCCCTGGTTGCTGGTTTTCTCCAGGCGCCTTACCCTTCCAACCTGGCAGTAGTTGAAGCCTACCTCGCAAGCGCTTTCTTTACACTGCTGCTTTTCCTTACCCAGCGCTGGTGGCTGGACGTGCTTGCAGGCAAGGGCATCCTGGCAGCCAGCCTGGCAGGGATTTTCTGCGCGCTGGTAGTTGAGACGGTCAGCTGGGGCACCCAAATGATGGCTGGCGCAACCGCAAATGTGACCAGCACCAACTACCTGCTCAATCTGCTCATCACTATGCCCTGGTACATCGGCCTGGTAGTGATTTATGCCAGGGTACAGGAGCGCCGCAGATTTCCGGTACCGCTGCTCCTGGTCCTGGGCGGTTTGTACAAATCGCTGTTAATCGGCATCCTTAATGCTACAACTGCATCCATATTAATGAGTGATCAGGTCTCGCTTGTAAACAGCTGGTGGTGGATGATCCGCATTGGTTTCTGGCAGTACATCCCGATTTACAGTTCTATCATGCTGGTGCCAGCCTGGATCCTGGAAACTCGTCCAGCAGTGCCCTCGCCCAAGAATTTCAAACCCGCCTGGCTGGACGCTATCCGACCTGCGTTCTGGCTGTTCCCCTACGCTTTATATTGGCTGGTATATTCAATATTGCCCGCATTATTTTCCACACCTATTACAGGAGGTTAAGAATGGCACACAAACTTACAGCAAGTGACAAGAAGCTGATCAAGCTTCTGGAAAAAGTTCCTGCAGCAGAAGAAAAGAAGACTGAGTGGCTTTCTGCGCTTAACGCCAGCGGAATGACCAGTGAACTGGCAGGTGAGGTACAGACTGTCCTTGCCGAACTGGAAGGCAGCGACCGCACCCGGTATTTAGCTGAACTGGCGTTGATCGTCAAGCAGTGGCGCCTGGCAGAACAGGCATCAAATTTCCGCAGGCGCTAATACCGCCAGCTGGTATGCAGCAGCCCAAACGGTGATATTTCCTTTCCGATCAGGCTGCCTCATGCATACAGGCATTCCAACAATTCTTTCCAGCAAGCGCTTAACAGAAAACAGACCGGTGAGAGCCGGTCTGTTTTTTGTTGTACATCACAGCTTACTTGATTTCGTATGTCAGGTCTGCATTGACCGTTAGAGCTAGCTGACCGGATGAGACCGGGACAGATCCGCCGCCGATACCGTACCCCTTGACATCATACATGGGCGTTACATTGCCGGACTGGTAAACGTATACTGAGGTAAGTTTTCCCAGCTTGACGCCGACTGCAGAAGCCATATCGCTGGCGGTTTTCTTGGCATTGTCGATGGCGACCTGGCGGGCTTCGTTGAAAGCAGCTTCCTTATCCAGGACATCGTATGAAACACCATTGATACTGTTGGCGCCCGCTTTCACGACTGCATTCAACAGGTTGCCCAGGTTGGGCAGGTCGCGCACGGTGACGTACACGGTGTTGTCAACCACATACTCGTATGAAAGCGCCTCTCCCATGGGACCGAATTCAGAAGCAGTCGGGTAGATATTAAAAGCGCTGGTCTGGATATCCTTGGCATCCACACCCAATTCTTTCAGTTTCTTGCTGATGGCATTGGCTTTGGCATTGTTGTCATCCAGGGCTTTAGCCACATCCTCTGACCTGGTTTGCACACCGATGTATACATAAGCTA
>Ga0228536_1000692_pt1 | contig 52363 bp, 68 predicted proteins | sample SJ1Smetagenome_FD_168611 | JGI IMG/M metagenome (GOLD analysis project Ga0228536, IMG submission 168611) | Enriched culture of PCE-dechlorinating microbial communities from Ithaca, New York, USA - SJ1.S | ecosystem: Engineered > Modeled > Simulated communities (microbial... > Unclassified...
TTCTGGAGCCAGCATGGAGACTCGAACTCCAGACCTGCTGATTACGAATCAGCTGCTCTACCAACTGAGCTATGCTGGCCGACGAAAGGATATGCTTGATACACGCGGCCTCGCGGGGCGTCAAGGGCAAATTTGATTTGCTCAAATCTGCCCATTTTTGCCCACGATGGTTTGCGTTTTGCGAACCATCTGCGAACCGCTATCCCGGCACCTCGTACCCCACTTCGACCGCCAAAATCCGCAGAGCCTTCACGGTGTCCGGATCGTCTCCGGCCAGGATGTCGTCAACCTGATCCTGGAGCGCCAGCCGTTGCCCGACGATGGCCCCGCATATCGTTGCCCAGGGATCGGGCTTGGCCAGGATGCGTACCGTAAAATCCTCGTGCGACATGCCGCGCGCCGCGCAAGCCGCATCAAGGAACGGCGTTGCTGGGGCCACTGCGCCGGGGTCCGTCTCCAGAGCTGTGAGATATGCCGCGTAGACCGTCGCCTCGCGGACCTGGGTTTCCCAGGAGTCACGCTCCACAGAGTCATATTCGGCCGCATACGGGGCCAGGGCCGCCGCGCAACCGCTCGTGATTTCCGCCTGTTTGGCCGCCGCGACGGTCGCGAGATCAAGCCCGGGCTCTCCGGCGAACACGGGGACGCCCTCGGGTTGGTCCGCAATGACGGTCCCAGCCGAAAACGTCGCCCCGGCCAGGGTGGCGGCGAACTCGGGGGCGCACCGCATGATGAGCCCCACCCCGCCGTCCGGCACCGGGCCGACATAGGACAGCGCCCCGCCCGGCGGCTGCACGAAATCGCCGTCCTCGACAAGCCCGACCTGCGCCAGATCGACAATCAGAGATTCGCGCATCGGCGCATGGAGGTAAATGTCAAGCATGGTTGCCCCCTACTGTGTGATAATTTGCTTTTGTTCGGTCGTGAGCACGCGCGGGAAATACGCGAGGTGCTTTATCGCGCCGAAGAAATTTAGTCCTACTTTGATGGTGGTCACCGCCGGGATACTGCCGGATGTCGCCACAACAGGCGTGCCGCCGTTCAAGACAGCCTCAAAGGCGTTTGCCTTCCAGGAAAATGCGATGCGGCACATGGTATTGTTTGCCACGCCGCCAAGGTCCAAAATGCATTGATTTACACCGCCGCTCTCGACTCTGGCAGATAGCACCCCTGCCGCCCGGATTATGCGGATTTGGTTGTTGGACCCGCCATCGTCGATCCTGACAAAGTATTCATACTGGCCCATCGAGCCCGGTGCCGTTGTAGCTGCAACGAAAAGCGTCCCTTCCGTTGCACTGAAGTCAATCCCCGATGTTGCCACGTTGCAAACGTCCGCTGCCCGGGTCACCGGCCCACCCTCACCAAGAATCGGAGTTGTGGCGAACGAACCCGTTTCCACCTGGAGATGCTGAACGGTGCCGGAAGGCGTCAGGGTCAATGTCCCGGCTGCGGGCGTGAACGTGTAACTGGTCCTGGTCGGGAATTCCCCGGCGCCAACCACTGTAGCCGAGTGCGCCCCGGACAGGATCATGCTCCCGGTGCCGTAAAATGAGATGGTATGAGCGACGGCCGCGACCGTGACGTTTTCCGGGTCAACGGGCGCGGCTGCGATGGTGTTCAGGCGGGTGGCCCCCCCCTCCACGCGCAGGCCCAAGAGATTGCCGTCCACGTCGTAGCTGAACCTCGGGGCGTTGGTGGTGTACGATTTGACGGCCGGGGCTTGGCTCAGGGACCACCCCGTGGATGCCCGGGTGAAGCTCACTGTGCCCGGCAAGGTCAGATTCGGCGCGAACAGATTGAACGCGGGCTGAATCAACCCCGGGAAAAGCCCGGCCACGCCCCGGATGTCGGCCGCGTGCTTGCTCCAGGTCACGGGCAGGAACGGAGCGGCAATGCCCGAGGACGTGACGGGCACCAGAAATGCTGTCCACTCCGCGTGCGTCCCCGCGCCGAGAATGCTGATGACGTTGACCGCCATGGCCCCGCTTGAGGGGGAATACGACACGACTTGGCCGAACATGCCAGCCGTCGCCGCCTGATTCCACAGGCAAATGTGCTGCCCCGCCACAAAGCCTTTTCCGGTGCTGACGGTCAACGACTTGGAGCCGGTGCCGATAGCCACGGAGGACGTGGAGACGGCCGTTATCCCAGAGCCGTAGCTGGCCTCTATCATCGTCGCGAAGGTCTCAAGAGACGTTCTCCATGCGTTGGCCTGGGTGACGAACGTCTCCATGGCGGCCAGAAAGGCGTCTCCTTCGGCGGCAAATTCGTCGGGCCGGTTACTGCTCGGAGCAGACGGGAGCGGCGTGATGGTGGAAATGACTGGCATAGTATCCCCCTAGATGAATGCGATGATCCCGATTCGGATTTTGTTCTTGTTGCTTTCGCTTTTCGTGGTGATCACGGTATCAAGAGAGCGCAGATACCCATAAATGGTGAGTATCTGTAGCGCCTTTGCCGACGTTGCCGCATTATCCACAACCCAGACGCACGGGAGCGCGTCAAGGCTTTCAATAAACTGGTGGATAAGGTCTGTCGCCGTCCCGGGGACCATGATGGTGAAACTGCACTCGTCGCTTCGCGCCCCCTGCTTCAGGTAGACTTGACCGAATGTGTCGCGCTCTTTTATCGAAAAGCTGTCCATTGACAGGTCAACGCCTACCTCGGTAGCGCCAAGGTATTTTTCGAGCCCGAACACAAGGGTGCCAATCTTCGAGACCCCGGAAAGATTGGTCACGGTGATCTTCAACTTCGTGTTGTAGGATATCGGGTACGTCCAGAAAACACGGTTCGTGTACTCGAATTGCTTATAAAAATACTCGTACAAGTTCGTCACGGTGTGGCGCAAGAGCTTGAACGTCTGTTGAGCAATGACAACATCGCTCATGTTCATGAGCGTGAACGTGATTTCATCGCCAACCACACCAAGGACCGCGACAGTTGACGTCCGGCCCGCGTTCACAACAACCTCCATGTCGCCTGCATAGGTCGAATAGGTGTTGTTGTACTTGTCGAACATCTTGTGTCTGTTCAGCGCCTCGACTTCGAGCCATGCCGGGGTCGTCCCCTCGGTATTGTCTTCCGGCGTATTCCCTGTGTTACTGTCAACAAGGGATTCGTAAATCATGTATGTCGTTTCGCGATAGCACTTCTCGCCGGTAGCATACGTTGTTGCAGGGTTATACAACGCCGGTTCGCCCGTGTCCGGCATAGGGATGTTCGAGCTTATCAGCTTGTCATGCAGAGAGCTTGTGTTGTAGATTACTTTCATTGCACGCCCCCTGTCTCAAGAAACTTGAGCATCCGCTTGTTCGTTTGCTTCGTGTCGGACGCATGAACAGCGGTACTGTACGTGTTGTCTCGAATCTCCTTCATGAGCGCCGTGTTCTGCCGCTTCAGGTCACGGACCTCGGCCACGAGTTCCGCATACCCGTCGCCGGAGTTTTTCCACGGGGCCGTGAGATCGACGGGAATTTTTCCGTTCTTGAGCGGGACGTGGGCCTCCGGCCCGGTTTCTGCGACGTAGGCGAGCTGTGGAGTCCAGGAAATGCCGCCCTCTGCAAAGCCAGGGATGTCAACTCCAAGTTTCGTCTCGACGCCCTTCAGTGCCGCATAAAAGTCCGCGAGTTTGGCGTCCAAAAGCATCGCGTACGATGCATCTTGAACCTTCCACGTGCTCATCGACTGGTATCTTGTGATTTCGTCCTTCAAGGTACTGACAAGGCTGTTCTTCTGCGATGTCGTCAGCCCGGACGCGCTCGCATCGGTGACCAGCTTTGAAATCGCGCTTGAGCGCGAAAGGATGGTGCTTACAACCTGCTCCGCCGTCTTTCCGGTATCCGTGACACCGCTCACTCCAGACGTTGGGATTTCCATCCCGGTCCACAGCGCCAGCTCTTTTTCCAGGGTCGCAATTTGCGAGGACAATCCCTGCGCGGTCTGCATGTGCGAGATGGCCGCCATGGGGACGCCCATGATCATGGCCATCATGGCCGAATTGTTGGCGCTCGACTGAGTGTCCTTCAGTGCCGAAATCTGGGCCGTCAGCGTCTCCACCTTTGTCTGACGCACCAAGTAAGCCTGGATGCCCTTAAAATATTCCTTCATGTCGCTTTGGACCTGGAGCTGCTTGTCGATCTTGTCTTGCAGCGACCGGGCTTCGCTTTGCCGCGACGTGATGGACGCCTGAATTTTCGCAACAACGTCGTCGCGGTACGTGTCCATGGCCTCAATCAGCTTCGCCCAGTCTTCCTGTTGCGCCGTGCCGTCGATCTTGTCCTGCAGTGCATCAAGGAGCGCCTGGGAAATATCAATGGGCTTCCCGACGGCCAGCGAAACCTGATACAGGGAATCAATCTGCGCCTTTAAAATGCTGGCCTGAGCGGATGAAAGTTGGCTGATATCCAGAGTATTCTTCGACAGCGCGGCCTTGAGTTGCGCCTCGGTGTCGATGCTCGCGCCCCGGATCGTCTTCAGGTCGGACCCAAGCAGTTTCTCCGTGATCTTTACCCGGGCCTCTTCCAAGAGCTTGCGCAGGGCCTCGGACGCGACCGGTGAACCCACGTTCAAAATGTCCTGGATGGCGCTCATTGCGCCCTTGACGGCCCCGTCCAGAATGCCAAGCTGGGACTTCTGGATGACCGCCTGAAAGGCCGCAAAATCGGTCTTGCCCAGCTTGTAGTCGGTGACGGCCGTGCGGAGCGCCACGAGTTCTTCCCGCGCGCCCTTGACGCCCTGGCGGATCAACAGCAGTTGCTGATTCTCCAGGGTCGCTATCCACATCTGGACTTGATCTTGCTCAACCGCGTAGGCCTTCAGGGTCTCCAGTATCCCCGACAGGACGGCCCGTGCGCCCTTGGCGTTCGTGATAACGAGGTTGTATTGAGCCTTGTTGAGCTGCGTGATGATCGACGAGGCAACGTCATCCTCAAGCTTGTAGCCCGGGAGCGCGCTTTTGATTTTGTCGATAGCGGCGAGCGCGCCACTGACGTTCCCCTTCGAAAGGGCCGACTGTGCGGCCGACAAATCCGTTTCAAGCTTTGCCCTGACATCCTCGGGGAGGTCGTAGTCCGCCAGGGCCTTCTGGAGCGACGTAAGGGCCGCCACAGCCCCTGCGACGTTGGTCACGGAAAGTGCGTCCTGCATGGCGGAAAGCTTGCCCGTGAGGTCTGCCCGCACGGTCGCAGAGAGGTCGTACCCGGAAAGTGCGTCCCGGAGGCTCATGGACGCCAAGTAGGCGGCCACGGTCCCGGCATAGGTCAAGGCATCCTGGACGGCGGTAAACTCCTGGATCAGAGCGGATTTCGTGCCCGCGTCCAGTTCAAGCTTCGATACGGCCAACAGAATTTCATCCAGGGCCTTCTGTGCCGCTGTGGCGTCGGTGACGACAAGCTCGCGCTGGATGCGCGCCATGTGCTCGAGAAGCGTTGCCTTCATGCTCGCGTCGATGGCATACGCGGCGATGGAGTCCCGCACCTCGGCAAGCTCTTCAAGCGCGGCCAGTGCCCCCTGCGTGGTCAGCGTGGCCTGCAAATCCGTGAGCTGCCCGATAAGCTGCGCCTGGATGGACGCCGGGAGTCCGAAAGAGCCGATGGCGGCCAGCAGGGTTTCGATTTCCTTTGCCGCCGCGTCCGTGCTGGTCACGACAAGGCTTTGCTCAAGGGCCGAAATCTTGGATACAAGGGATGATTGGGTGGCGGCGTCCAGGTCATAAGCGTCGAGGGAATCTCTCAGCACCGCCAGGGCCTCCAGCGCGGCCAGTGCCCCGCCCGAGACAAGGAGGTCTTGCACCCGCTGGAATTCCAAGATGGCTTTGGTAGCCGTATTGGGATCGGCCTCATAGGCTGCGATGTCTTTGCGCAGGGATTCCAGTTCCCGCAAAACAGCTTGGTTGCCCGTTGCGGCAATCTTGTTCTGCGCTTCCTCGAAAAGCACCACCAACGCCGCATACGACTCTTCCCCGGCCACGTACCCTTCGATGGAGGTCTTGACCTTTTCAAGCACGTCCGTTGCGTTGGTGATGGTGTCCGAGATCAGCCCGTGCTGGAGGTTGGAGAATTTGACGTACATCTCCGCAAACGAGATGTCCCCGGCCGTGTAGGCGGCAAGGGCCTTTTCAAACCCGTCGAGGGCGCTCAACGCGGTCAGCGTGACCGTATCGACAATCTGGACTTGCGCGTTCTGGAAAGCCCTCGTCAGCCCGGCAAGGTCAATGTCGCCTTCCTCGAAATCGGTGACAGCCTGCTCCAGGTCTTTCAGCGACTGGAGCGACGCGGCGGCGGCCGTCCCGGTCAGTTCCACGAGCACCGCGCCAAGCTGGTCGGAAAGCGCGGCCGTCGTCGCCGCAGGGAGGCTGTACCCCGGGAGCGCGGCCTGGAACGCCTGGACGGCTTTCACGGCGTCCTCTGTGGATCGGTTCGCAAGGGCATCCTGGATGGCCCTGATTTGTGCCGTGATGCTGGTGGCGACGCTGCCGGAGATGTTGTAGGATGCAAACGTCTCCGTAAGTCCCTCAAGTTCGGTCCCGGCAGAGGACAGGACGGCCTCTAAAAACTCGACCTGGGCCGTCTGAATCTTGGTCCGGGTCGCATCGAAATCGATGGTGTTTCCCAGGTAGTCGGAAAGGCTCTTGGTCGGGTCTTGCAGGATGGCCAGGAGGTCTTCGGCCTCAAGGAGCAAATCCGGATCGCCGAACGCGGCCAGGATGCTCTGCATAGTGGACAGCAGCGCGGCCTGGATTTCGGAAAGCGCCTTGAGCAAGTCTTCCTTGTCGGCAAAGTCGTCCGACGTATCCGCAAGGGAGTTCAACTCGTTCAGGGTCTTGTAGTAGGCCCTGCGGTACTCCAGCGGGTCTGTGGTGGACTTTTGCAGCGCGGAAAGCATGGTCTGCGCCTGCCCGCCAATCTCCGACAATGCCGTCCTGTTCCCGGTGAGCGCCAGATTGTAGGTAGCCTTGTACGAGTTCAAGGCTTCCTTGTACTTCGCTCCAGGGTCAAGGACGCTTTCTGCACTCTGCGTGAGGTCTTCAATGACATCGCGGATGGAGTCTGCGGCGCTCCGGTAGGCGTCGGCGGCCTCCTGGGCCAGAAGCGCCTGCTCCTGCATCAACTGCGCCTGCTTCTTGAAGCTGTTTTCCAGCGTCGTCGCTATGGAGTCGTAGCTTTCCCCCGTAACGTCCAGGTTCAGCATTTTCCGAAGCTGCGCCTCAAGCTCGTAGATTTGCGTTTCGACCAGCGCGAGCTGCTGGGCGTAGGTCATGCTGCTGGCCCGGGCCTCGGCAAGCTCCTGCTCGGCGTCGATCAAGGACTTGAGCGCGTCGGCCTCTTTTGTCCGGTCGTCGGCCAGAAGCCGCCGGTGCTCCAGGCCCTTGTCGAATGCCCATTCCTTGAACTCGATGGCCTCCAGTTGCCGCTGCATCTCTTGGAGCCCCGACACATAGGCCGAGATTTCGGACCACCAGCCGAACGCAGAGGGCGGCATGGCGCTATCCATGGCCTCCTGATAGGCGGCCCAAAATGCGTCAACGTTGCCCTTGATCCACGAGACATCGAAGCCGGGAAGATACGACGATGCGTCTTCCGACTTGTTCTTAAATTCCGCAAGGTAGTAAGAGAGCGCGTTTTCGACCTGTTCACGGCTCGTGAACGCTCCTTCGGAGAAGCGTTCTATGGCCGCCTCGAATGCATCCTCGTCGCCTGCGGCTTTAACCAGCAGCTCGGAATACTGCGCGGCCAGGATGTTGCTCAGTTGCGTTTTGAACTGCTTGAAGTAGTTGATGACATCAACCGTGGCGTCCGAAATGTCGTCGTATCCGAGCGCCTGCCGCTCCATGGCTGCCATCAGCTCGTCTGACGTGGCGCTCAGGCCCTTGGACACGGCGGCATACTGCAATACTTGGTCGTCGGTGATGCCCGACATTTTCACCAAGTTCATCCCCATGGACTCGACACGGGGCTTGACCGTCGCGAACGCCTCGCCAAGACGGATCAGTACGGCGTCCAGGGATTCGTAGCCGTCCTGGGCCATCGCGACCGCATTGGCCAGGTCTCCCAGGGCGTAGGCGGCGGCCTGCGACCGCATCACGAATTCCACGGCCCCCTGAAGCTCGTCCGGAACAGGGATGCCGACGAAGCTGAAGGATCGCTCCCAGCCCTTGGTGAAGTCGATTTCGAGGGCCTTCATGGCCTCGTTCATCGAATCGACGTTCTCCTGGAAAGCCTTCCGGGCCGCGTCCAGCTCGGCCGGATCGATGGCGGAGATTTTGTAGCTGCCATCGTCCATTTGGGTGTAGCCGTAGCCGAGCATCGAACCGCCGAGCCAGGCCGTGGCACGGCCCTGCCAGACGGGCTGGGCCTCCTTCTTTTTTTCCTGCTCGGTCATCCCGCTAAAAATACTAACGAGTCCGCCGATTCCGGCCACGAGCCCGCCGACAACAGGGTTTACCAATGTCAGCAAAGAGCCAGCCGTCATCAACCCGCCGCCGATGCCCATAAGCGTGTTCCCGGACGCGAACCCCCCGGCGGCCGTGGCCATACCCGCCGCCGCACCCAATGCCGCCGTTCCGTTTCTGCTCCACCAGCCTCCGGAGGGATTGGCGTACTGATTCCCCTGGTAGCCGTAAGACAAGGTGCTGCGCCCGTCGTGCGTGGAGTATCCGCCGTTGTACCGGGCGTTGTTGCCGCCCCCAGATAGCGCGGAGAGGATGTCCCCAACCCCAGCCCCGCCGCCGGAGGACGATCCTCCCAGCAAGGCCCCGAACACGTTCTTTTTCAGCCACTCCGCAAGCATGTCCTCAAGGAACGAAATGAAGCTGTCCAGAAGCCGGTTCAGCATCGACTTCCAGGCGTCCTCAAAACTCTTGATGTCGCCCGACGCCAAGCCGCGAAGTGCATCCCCAAGGCCCTGCGCGATGCCCTCGGAAAGGTCGTTGGACAGCGAAAGCATGCGCTCGGCCGTGCGCTTCCATTCGTCTTGGAGCTGGCCCATGGCCGACTTGTAGGAACCGCTGTCGAGGGCAAAGACGGCCTGGATGGCCTCGCCGAGGTTGCGCGGGGCGTTGGCCTGGGCTTCGAGCTTGCGGCGGTTGTAGTCGTCCCACTGTTGGGCCGCGTAAATCTTGTAGGCCAGTTCGTCTTCGGCGCTCTCTTTGACGACGGCCAGCTTCTCTTCGACCAGGGCCTTTTCGGCGTCCCAATACTTCGAGGAGACGGAAGACATGGCCTCGTAGGCGTCGCGGTTGATTTCAAGCCGCTTGAGCGCCACGCCCTGTTCGAGGGCAGTCCGGAGTTCGGCGCGCTGCGCTTCGTCCTGCGTGGCCTGATCGATGGCTTGCCGGGCCTGCTTCTCCCACGCCTCAAGGTCCATGAGCCCGGCCTTGATCTTGAGGTCAGGGGAGCCGGAGGCGTCCGCGATGTCGCCCATGATGTCGGCCACGCGCCTCAAGGACTCGGCAAGCGCCTGCGCCTCCACGGATTGGCGTTCAAGTCCGCGCGCCCGGTCTATCTGCGCCATGGCCTCGGCGGCCTGTTCGGCGGACAGCTTCGCGCTGCCAACGCGGCGCTCCCACTCGTTCCACCGCTTATCCACCTGGGCCAGCTTGGACTGCACGGAATCGCCCGACAGCGCGGCTTCGACCATGGCAATCTGGTCGCTCAGGGAGGCCAGGAAGTTTTCGGCCTGTTGCGCGGCCTTGGCGGCGGATGCGCCGGAACGGGAGGCGGCCTTGGCCGCTCGTTCTTCCGCCGTGGCGATGTCGTCCAGACGCCCCTTGCGGGCTTTCTCCGCTGCCGCCAGGGCTTCCTGCGCCTTGGCGCGTTGCGTCTCGGAAAGCGCGGCGTCGTTGACAAGCGGGGCATATCTTTCGATGGCCTGCTTATACTCGTTCTCCACCTGGATGCGTTTTTCGGCGGCGGTGTTGTACTGATTGGCGGCGGAAATCTCTTTTTCCGCATGAGCAAGCGCCTGCCCGGCGCTGGTGTTGTCGAAAACGTCTTTTTGCGCCTTCGCCGCTGCCTCTTGTTTTTCGGCCAGGACTTCAAGGCCACGGGCGTATAGGGCATTCTTTTCTTCGATGGCGGAAAGCGTGCTGAAATACTCTCTTGGGTCAAGAGCCGTGCCAAGTTTCCCTTGAAGGTCACTGATCTCGGATGCAAGAATTTTCTGAGCGTTCAACCCCGACTCATACGAAGACGCGGCATCTTCCGCTTTCCCCATAGATGTCTTCGCGAACTCCGAATTGATGTAGGCGATGGCCTTGGACACTTGCGACGTGTTCACGTTGACCGTCACATAGGCATGCCACTCCTGGCCGGTCAGGCGGCGAATCTGCGCCTCAAGCTCCTTGATCTTCGCCGCCATTTCGTCGGCGCTTTCGCCGGACGGCGAGAAATCAAGCTGCTTCGCCTGGATATCGACCAGAATTTTGAAATAATCGTTGGCCTGGTTTTTGAGAGATTCAACCTGTGCTGCACGTATGTCTATCCCTCGTTGAAGTTCCGCAGAAGAACCTTCGGTATCCGCCACGGCGGCCGAAAGAAAGGTGCTAAGGCCTGGGATTCTTGTTTTCTTGAGGGCTTCAGCTATAAGGGTACGCATCCCGACGCCGCTAAAGGCATCGCTTTCGCCTGTGTTGATGTTTTCAAAGTGCTGTTCGACAACGCGAGAGGACTTCAACCCCTCTTCAATCCCCTTGAACAACCCGCCAGCAATTTTCAGCCCTGCGGCAAACGCATCTGTTTCGCCCATTTCAGACAAAATTTTGGTGACACTGTTCTTGATGCGCTCCATGTTCGCATCAATGGATTGCGCCCCCTTCTCCCACCCCACGGCAAAGTTCTCCATCTCCATGGCCAACTTGGGGATGAAGTCCTTGGAAATAACCTGCCCTTCCTCCATGAGCTTGCGAAATTCGGCCACGGTCACACCAACAGCGTTCGCGCCCATCTGCATGGCACCGGGGATGCGCTCGGCGAATTGGGACCGGAACTCTTCGGCGCTCACCGTGCCCTTTGAAATCATCTGTTGCAGGGCCACCAACGTACCGTTCACGTCCTCCGTGGTGCCGCCCACCTTCGTGACGGTCTTGGACGTGGCCTCGAAAATCTTTCGGGCCTGCTCCGTGGAGACGCCCGCATATTCGGCCGACGCGGCGAACTTGAGGTAGGACTTCGATGTCTCGATGAGCCCCTTGCCCATCATGTCGGCCTGGGTCGTGATGTAGTTCTGCGTTTCCCCGGCACGCGCGCCAAAAACGCCCTCGTAGGACTTGCGGAACTTGTCCATGGCGGCCGTGGCTTCGTAAATCTTGACTGGTATTTGCTCAAAAAGACTGATGATCTGGTAAAATCCTCCGTACATGGCCGTGTTGACAAATGCCTGTCCGAACTGCTTCCCGATGCCCCCAGCCTCGTTCAGGGTCACGCCAAGCTGCTTTTCAAGCGACGCGATCTCTTTCTTGGAAAGCTGTGCATCATCGGCCAGCCGCCGCAAGGCGTCTGTTTTGACGCGGACCTCGATGCCGCGTTGGGCTCGGGCCGAAAACCCGGCAAACTCCTTTTCGGCCATACCGAGCGACCCGGCGAGAACCTGAATGTCGGCCTTCGACCGCTGCGTGGCGGACTGGACGGAACCCTGGAAAGCCTTGGCGGCGGCGGCGGCAGACCCAAGCGCGGGGGGCACTTCGGCTATTTTGGTGATGAGCGGATCAAGGGCCTTCCCGGCGCCCCTGAAAGCCGCCTCGATGTTGGCGGACTCGCGGAACATCGACCCCGCCACGTCCTTGCTTTGGACAACCCCGGAATGCTGCGTGGCCCGATAGAAATCATCGATGACCCGGGAGAGTTCAACGCCCGTGTTCTTCGCGGCGGCCCTGGTTGTATTTAGGGACCGTTCGATGTTGCTGAAAAACTGATCGAAATTGGAGTCAAAGCCCGACGCCTTGAAGTTGCTGGCGGGGTCAAAGACCATGGCGGACTGCATTCGCTGTATGGCCTGGGCGGCAGCCTGGACGGACTGCAAGGCTTTGTCGGCCCCGGCCTTGGCCGAAGCCCCGAAGCTCTGAAACAGCCTGTCCGCAACCCCGAGCTTGGCGGCGAGTTCGGCCGTGGCGGATGCGGCGAGACGGTTTTTCTCAGAAAAATTGGCCAGGGCCTTGGCCGCCGCATCCATGGCCATGTTCTTTGAAACTTGATCCTGGAGGGCCTTGACCTCGGATGTCGTCATCCCCGTGGCCTTACCCATGGCCTCGATGTCGGACTTGACCTTGCCGACGCTTTTGCTCACCTTCTGGGCAAAGGCGTCGGCCGTCCGGTCGTATTGCGACATGGAGTCAACGAACTCCTTGCCGTCCACGACCAGCTTGGTCTCGATGGTTCCGTCCGACTTGATTTGCATGGTCCGACCTCGCTGTTTGCTTGACAGTCGAGGAAGGGTGTTCGCCGGACTTGCCCCTGGGTTCAGATTTCTGGTATCGGGGCGGGAAAAATGGAGGGCATTATGCCGGTTAAATGCGACGAACACGGCCAGCCGACCACACCTTTTCGTTTTCAAGGCCGATCCCAACGAACCGTCGATGAACTCATTGGAATCTGCAAAGGCGTGGTGGCTGACGGCGTTTTCTGTGAAAAGGAAGCCGCGTTTCTCGTTACCTGGATGAACGAAAACGCTTATACGGCAAGCGAAAAATGGCCGGTCAACGTGTTACTTGAGCGTTTGGACAGGGCGCTTCGGGATAACGTGATTGATCCCGGAGAACGGACTGAATTGTTTGAGGTCTTGTCAGGGATTGTCGGCGGCGTTCCCGCTGCGGACAGGGTGGCGAGTTTTTCCGCAACACTGAACCTGGACGCTCCCCATCCGGTTATCTTCTCGGAAATGTCATTTTGCTTTACCGGCCAGTTCGCCTGCGGAACCAGAAAAGACTGCGAACGGGCCGTTCTTGAGCGTGGTGGAACGGTAGTCCCGGCAATCCGGAGCGGCCTTGACTACCTTGTTGTCGGCCTTGTGGGTAGTCGGGACTGGGCACATTCGACCTTTGGAAGGAAGATGGAAAAGGCATTCGAGTACAGGGAAAAATTTGACATCATGATAATTGGGGAAGACCACTGGGCGAAGTATCTTTAAGAATTGGGGTGGGCAATGAAAAGGCTACTTGTTATATTTATTATGTTGATGTCTTTTTTTACTTCAAACTCAAACGCGGAATCCGTAAACTATGATGATCTAAAGGCGCAAATAATGTCGTGCCTTGAAGATATACTTGTTGACCCCGACTCGGCAAAAATTAAATTCGGCCCATACGTGCAAAGAAAAGAACTGTTTTGTGTTAAAATTAACGCAAAAAATAGAATGGGTGGATACGGCGGATATAAAACAGGATACTTCTTTTTTAAAAACGGAAAACTTTCAATGTGCAACAATAGTTCTCTTGACCAAAGACTTGGCACATTTATTTTTGATTGCACGGGCGCTACATACGAGTAACGCAGCCATGGCAGGTTGCTGGCCAACACCAGCCCCGTGGACTTCTCGCGGGGCTTTCTTTTTTCTTGACTTCCCGTTTGCGGGCCAAAATTTGGGGTTGACAACCAAGACAACACAGCCTACCTATTTAGGCAGGAGGTAGCCCGTGGAAACAACAATTCTGAATGTACGCAAATTCCCGGTGGATATTCACCGGGAGGCGAAGGCCGCAGCGGCGAAGGAGGGGATAACTCTTCGTGAATGGTTCGTGAAAGCCGTCAAGGAGAAACTGGACCGAAGTAAGCCGTAAACACGCGGCCCCGGCCGGAAGTTCGCACCTTCCAACCAGGGCCTAACCACAACCGAAACCCACGGAGGTTTCCGCCATGGCTGAAGCCATTGTAACCGATCCCACCGTCACGGGCAACGCGCCCGCCCTGCCCCCGTTCGTTTTCGAGGGGCACAACATCAGGACCGTCAAAGACGACTTCTTCCCCTGGTTCGTCGCCAAGGACGTTTGCGCCGCGCTTGGACTTGTCTGGAACAGCCGCACGCTTGGCAGCATCCCAAAGGACTGGATTGGGATGGCGAAGCTCGCCACCCCAAAAGTTTGGGATGAGAAAACTTCTCCCCCCAAAAGAGGTGGCCTGCGCGGGGATATAACCATCATCTCCGAACCCGCCGTCTATAAGCTGGCCTTCCGCTCAAACAAGCCCGAGGCCGACCGCTTCACGAACTGGATTGCCTCGGAGGTCATCCCGGCGATCCGTAGGACCGGGCAGTATCAAGTGGCCCAGGCCCCTGCGCCTTCCGATCCCCCGCGCCTGACCACGGCCAAGGAGCGCAACGCGCTTACCGGGCTGGTCAATCGCTATGTCGGGCTTCTGCCCGGCGGCCCAAACCAGGAAGCCTACAAGGCCGCGTGGCGCAAGCTGCATGACGTGCTCGGCATCAAGGCCGTGGAGGAACTGACCGTGGAGCAGCTTCCCCGCGCCGTGCTGTTCGTGCAAACCCTTATTGAAGGCGTGGCCGTGAGCGCGATTCCGCCCAAAATGCCCCTCAAGGCCCTGCCCACGAACCGGGCAAAGGTCATCGACCTGAACCATCTGGAGATTGAGTCCAGGGTTTCGGTCCTGCGTAGCACGGCCGACCGCTTGGCCTTTCAGGTGACGGACCTCGCGGAAGGACTCATGGCCCCGTTCAACACCGTGGCCCGGGACGCCAAAAACTATGACCATGACCTTGCGAACATGATGAACGCGATCAACTTCGGCGTGCAATCCATGAGCATCGCCATGAACGGTTGCGTCCGGGGCGCTCGGAACCTTGCCGACTTCGCGTACAGCGCCATGAGCGCCTTTCGCAAGCTCGACGCCGGGTTGCCCCCAAAGTAGATCGCAAAGAAATATGTGGGGGTCGGGCCATACCCGGCCCCCCTTTCAGCGAACACACTTCCTCGATTGTCAATGACCGCCCGGCACTTCCGGGGGTTGAGGCCAAGGCCAGGAGGCTATCCGTCCTGGCCCTGATCCTCTTTTTCTTTTCGCAGCGCTTCCCATCTCGCCAGCATGTGTCCGGCCACTTTAATGACCTTCTCAAAACACCCCACAGGGTCATCGACGCCGTAAAGGTCTATGGCCTTGTGAACGGCAAGATGGTTGATATCGATTGGGCCGCCCATGCCTGAAAGAATCAGTTGCTTGTGACACAGCATGTATATTGCGACCGCTTCAGCATTCTGCGGCATGCACGGGGGACGGCACTCGCTGCACTTTTCGTCCGTCCACCGTGGGCCTCGCAACTCCTTGCACACGTCGCACGGCGGTGCTTCAAAAACCCGCTCGACGTGCTCTAGGAGTTTTTTTCAACTTCCACGGCCACGGCCGCTTCGTCGACGCGAAGCGTGTCCAGGCTCTTGGTCACGAACTGCGCGAACTCCGGAGAGCCGCGCATGAGCGTGACTTTCATGTCCGTGGTGCAGGGGATCGGCTCGCCGGTCTTGGCGTCGGGGATATTCCAGTCGGCGATGTTGTAGTCGGTCACTTCCCGGAACGCGCCATCGGCATCCACCTCGACGAACTCGATGCGCTCGTTTCGTCTGGTCTGCGGGTTGACGCGGTACTCGACCTTTTTCTTGCTCCACTTCTTGTTGATGTCGTCGGCGGCCCCTCCGTTGAGCGCGCGCAACTCGACCCACCCGCTCTCGCGGTTGTCGTCGTCGAAGTAGAAGCGGACGGCCGGATTCAGGTCTTCCAGTGCGATTGCGATCTTCATGGAAATGTCTCCCGTTGCCCGGTGGTTAAAACCAGGGCTGGAGAGAGGCCGGGGATTCCTCTCGACTCCGCGCGCGCGGCCAGCCCTGGAAATGCCGAGGAGCTGGCCTACACGAGCACCATGACGCCGCTGACCTTGCCGCTGAAGCTGACGGAATCCAGGCCGCCCTTGTCCTTCTGAATCTGGTAGGACGTGATGGTGACCGAGCTTTTGCAGGTCGGCGCGCCCGTGGTCAGGGTCGGCGAGAAGTAGCCGGTGGTCTGGCAGGGCTCGAAGTAGGACGTGCTGTCAATGTAGAAACGAAGGTCCTCGAGGTGCGAGTTGTAAAGGTTCGCCTCGTAAACCTTGGCCTGGCCGGTGGAGTCGTCCGGGTCGAAGTGCCCGTTGAAGGAGACGTCGCCGCCGTCCTTCATCCCGAACTCGTACTGCTTCCATTCGTCGCCCAGGGCGGACGCGTCGATCTGGTCGGCCTGGATGCCGTTGATGCTCCAGGTTCCTATCCCGACGACGGTGCTTGCCCCGACGGTGACTTTGCCGCGCTTTCCGATACGTTTGGACATGGCTGGTCCCTCATTTCGAGGGCCGAGCCACTATGTGGTGGGTGGGCCGCTGCTGGTTGGCTAGTGGGCGGGCGACTTGTCGCCGGACCGGACCTGTCTACTCGCCTCCCGGATGAGCCCCGAGAGGTGCCGCCAAATCCCTGGGGATCGTCGGCGCAAAAGCTCCAGGTCTTCTACTACGCTCTCGACCTGATGCTTATTGTCTTTTGCCTGCATCGTCAACCCCGCAATTGAACTTCTGGAAAAGTTTTGCTATTCCAGTATTTACGCGGAATGTCGTGAGATGATCCACCTCGATACCAGTATCGACATGCACGGGGATGCCGCGATTCCTCGCCTTGACGCAGAAATTGAAATCTTCTCCAACAGTCCGGCCATTGAATGTCGTGAATTCGAACCACGGATATGGCACGTCGAGAAACACGTTCATGTCAAAAAGCACACACCCAGTCCCGGTGGCGTCAACCTCGACAAGCTCGCCGCTATAGGCTTCCTCTTTTGGAACTGGCGTGAACGCCCCCAACTCCCCGCGCATCATGATCCGCTCAAACGGTGGATATCTACGATGCACAGCCACCCCGACAATAGGCTTGTCATGAGACAGAAGCCGCGAAAGGGTGTCGCATGGGTAAACTTGGTCCGTATCGGCCATGAGAAGATGGCTGCATCCGTGCTCAAGGGCCTGTTCCACGATGTCGTTGCGCACACTGGCGATGGAGTCATGGAACTTCCCAGCCGGGAACCTGGGCACCAACAGCGTCCAGTCGTCGGGCTTGTCCATGGCCAACATGGAGATGGCGAACTGCGCCGGGACATCCTTGTCAACGAGCGGGAACGCAATGGCCAGCTTAAACCCGTTACGGGCAATTTTGCGCCTCAAGTAAAGGCGCTTGTCGGCCTCGAAAACTTCTTTGGCGTAGGCCCGCTTGTAGTGTTCGTCGTACTCTTCCCTAGTCCGGTGTGGGTGGTCGTGAACGATAACGGCCTTTTCGGCGTAGACGTATCGGCCAAGGCTTTGCGCGATGTCGGTCAACTCCCGGTCGCAAAAGCAATGGCTGTATCCGGTATGGAAGAACTCGCCTCCGGTGTGCTCCAGGAGCTTTTTGTGAGCCAGCCAGTGCGTTGCCAGTCGGCCGTTGTGGATGCCGTCATTGAGCGCCACGAGACCCCAACCGTCCGGCAAAGCCTCCATGGCCGCGAGGGCTTCGCGGAGAAACCCGGGCTGCGGAATCGTGTCATCACCCAGGAACATGACCATTTCGCCCTGGGCCATGGCCGTGAGTTTTGCGACCATTCTGGGACATCCGATGTGGTCGGCGTCTTGCTCGGCCAGGATTTCGAGGGTGTTCCCCCAGAATGGATAGTCCGCGTCCCCATAAAGTTCTTCCGAAGCCAATCTTTGGATAGCCTCGACGCACCGCATAGCCTTCTCCGGCCGCACAACGGGGATGATGATGCTTACGCGCATTTGACCCCCCAGAAGTACAGGTCCATACCGTCGGGCGTGGCCTGAAACTCGTGCTGGTCGAAGATAGTGTCCACGTCCACATGCTTGCGGATATCCTTCACCGAAAGACCCTTGTAGTGGTCGGCCATGGGCTGGATTTGCGATGTCCCGGACTCGTGCGGGGCCGCCCGTGGCGTCCCGTGCTCGGGACGTTTCGGCCCGGCGCAGGTGATGATGCACAGGCCGCCAGGGGCCAAAAGCTCCACCATCTTGGCCAGGGTTTGGGGCCAAAACACGTCATGCTCCAGGGACTCGCAGGAAATCACGGTGTCAAATGATCCTGGCCGCATGGGCAACTCGTGGGCCACGGAAACCACGTCCACGCACGGCCCGGGGATTACATCCACCCCCGTGTAGGCGCAGTGCTCGAAATGCACCCTGGCTGTGCCGTTGACGTTCAAAGACCCGATCTCCAGGACGTGCGCGCCCCGAAAGTTGTCCGGGAAAAGATCTTTTACCCCGGCCACGAAGGCGTCTTGCTCAATGTGCGCCATGTCTCCTTCTCCCCGGTTAAGGATTCTTCTCAACCCAGCCGATAAATTCCACGCTCACTTGCCATTCCCCGCCGTCTTCTGCGGGCTCAAAAGGGCCGTAGGTTGCGCCTTCAAGTAGCGTGGCATCCTTGATGCCCGTGGCGGAAATCGCCTTGTCCTTGTAGAGCGTCCGGAACTTCTCCAGAATGCCCGTCACGGCCCCGGCCGTGGCCCCGAACACGTTCACCTGAAACATGATCTTGTGGATGTCCTCGGTGAAGGTGTCCTTGTTGGTGTTGTAGACGGTGAAAAACACCGCGTACGGCACGGCCGCCGCCTGCGGGGCCTTGCGCAAATGCAGCCCCCCGGTCAGGGCGGCCCGTAAGGTCGCACCGGTCGTGGAGTTGTAGCGGGCGAAAAACGCCTTGAGCGCGGCATCAAGCATCGTCCGCAACCTCCGCAAGCATGCCCCCGGCGCTCCCGGCCGAACCAAGGGCCATGATCTCGGCCGCCAAAATTCCGGCCAAATCAATGGTTTCCATTGCCGGGCGCAGAAACGGAGACGGGGAAAAATTCTCTGCTTTCGGCGCGCCAAGCTCCATGAATCTGGCGTAAAAGGCGTCGTGACTCCCGGCCGTGACCCACCCGACGCAGGCGCTTTTGTCGCGCCGCCACCTGACGCGGCTGGTGATCGAAAGTTTCATTCTCCCGGGGTCGCGCGAGGTCCAGGACGCCCCGGCATACGGCCCGGTCTTGTAAACCGGTCTGGACACGGTTCCGACGGGCGCAAGCTGCGTTGCCGTCTCCTCCGCTTTGGCCGTCCCTCGTTCCACGGCGCGCTGCACGGCCGGTTGTATCCGGTCCCACATCCCGGCCAGCCCGAGAGAACCTGTCACGGTTCCTGCGCCGATCTGGATGCTCATTGGACGATCTCCCGGCAAAGCAGGTAGGTTTCCGTCCCGGCCTCATTGACGTTCTTGGGCGGTGCAACGATTTCCAGCGTCCGGCACTGGTAAACGACACGCATGGACGGCTTGAGGTCCGACCACCAGGAGCGCAAATAGACCTCGTGGGTCATCGTGGCCTGCGTGCGGGCGTTCTCCCGGGCCTCCTTGCCAGCCAAGGGCCTGATCTTGGCCCACACAGAGCGCAGGGCGGCCCACGCCTCCACGGTCGCGCCCATATCGTCCTGTGAGGTCGTCAGGGCATGAATGGTGACCCGGTGGGGGTAGTTGCCCGCGCCGCGCATCACGCCACCTCCAGGATAGTCCAAGGGTCCAAAAGCCCGTCAATGTGGTCCCGGGGCATCACGAATATCTGCCCGGGGCCGAAATTTTCCCGCTGCGTGTAAAGCCCGGCAATCTTGACCAGCATCCACTGTTTGATGTCCTCGGGAGTCGTGGCCGCGTAAGGACTTCCCACGGTGCCTTCTCCGGTCACGGGCCAGCCTGCGGTATAGCGAACCCTGACAGCCCAGAGCACGCCCAAGGTTGACGGCCAGACCGCCCCGTAGGCCGGGAACACCACAGCCGGAACGGAATCCGAAGCATTGACCACGGCATAGTCAGATTCGGCCAGAGTTCGTTCCACGCCGTCCGCATCGTCGTATTTGATGCTCACCACTTCCCCGAGCGGCGGCCGGGGAATCTCGAAGATGGCCGGAAAAACGTCCAGGGTCAGTTCCCGCGTCTGCTCGACGAAGGCCCGGCCGGTCAGGTGTTCGCCGTGGCGGCGCGCCGCCGTAATGAGCATGGACAAAAGCGTGTCGTCGTAGGCGTGGTCGATCCGGCAATGCAGCTTGGCTTCGGCCAGGGTCACGGGTTCGCACACGGGGGCGGTGATGAGCCTGTCAGCCATGGTTCAGCCCCTCCAGGAATTCCCGGGTCCAGCCGGACATGGAAACGACGCGGCCGCGAATCTGGTCCCGCATGGCCATCCAGCCGGGATGAAACATGTGATAGGACGGGTCCGACAGGGGCGCGCCGACGATGATGATGTTTTCGTATCCAAACGATAGAGCCGCGCTCACTCCGTATAAGGTGGACGAGCCGGAAACGAGCGGCCCACGATGCCTGACGACGGGGAGCTTCAAGGCTGGTTCGTGAACCCTGAAAACCACCTGAAAATCCATGTTGCCGCCAGCCTCGCCGCGCTTTTCGTCCCATCGGCCGTTCACAAACTCGACATGGTGCAGTGTGGCCCACATGGAAATGTTGGGCGACGCGGCTATCCCGGCCGCGTTGATCGCCATAAAGTCGGCATTGATGTCGCCAAGGGCGGCAAGGTCTTGCGCCAAACACGGCGCGGAACCCATGATGACGATGGTGTTCATGCCTTGGCCTCGTTGTCGCCGTCAGCCGCCGGAATTTTTTCGTCCCGCCAGCCGCCCTTGACCCACTCCGAAAGCGGCATCATGTTGACCGGGGCCATCATAATGTCACCGTCGGGGCCAAGCGGATTTTCACCTTCGCGCTGGCGGCAATCGTTGGAAGATAGAATTCCCCACTGCCTGCCTTTGGAATAAACCTCGTAGCGAGTCTTGATGTCCGCCCGCAAAAGCGTCCACGTGTCGAACTCGATCGACAACCCGTCCTTGTGCAGATCAAAGGCGTGGTCGAATGCCGCCTCAAACCGTTCCAGGTACGGCATAAGGGTTTGGTCGTAGTAAGCCCTGGTCTGCTGTTCGATGCCTGCCCCCCAGGACGTGGATTTTTCCATGTGCTGGAGCATATGCAAAGGCACGCGGAACACCCTGGCGATTTCCTCGACCTGAAACTTGCGACTCTCCAGCCATTCGGCGTCAACTGAGGACATGGAGAGCGCCTTATAGGCCATGGCCTCTTCGAGGATTATTGTTTTCCCGGTGTTATTGGTGCCCGAGTACATGTCGTTCCACTGTTCCCGGAGCCGAGCCACAACAGCCTCGTTGAGGCGCTGTGGATGCTCCAGAATGCCGGACGGACGCGCCCCGTTGCGAAACAGATTCGCGCCGTGCTGTTCCGTGGCCATGGCAAGGCCGATGGACTCCCGAAGCCCGCCGATGATGGACGTACCCATGAGGCCGCCGGTATTCAGGCATCGGACATGTAGGATGTCTCGGGCAGGGATAATCAGCGGCATTTCCCTCAAAACGGCCATTTCATGCTCGTTTGCCCTGGACACTTGGTAAAACAACGATCCGTCGTCCGGGGAGACCAGGATTGTGACCTGGTTCGGGCGAATCGGAACAAGTTGCACGGGGCGTCCCCGGCCGTCGCGCAAGATGGCCGCATAGGCGTTGCCCCACAAAAGAAGGGCAAACATGGCCTGTTCAAAGAAATCGAAGTGCGTCTGCCAGCCGTTCGGGTGGCGAAGCAGGGAAGACAAAGCATGGCCTGTCGCCTCGACGGACTTTCCGCTTTTTTCGTCGCTGCGATAGATAGAGACGGGCAGCTTCGCTACATCCTCGGCCAGGATACGGCAGCAGGCCATGACCGTAGCGCACGACAAAGCCGTCTCCGGCGTGACGTTGACCCCGGCCCCGGTTGTGCCCCCACCCCAAAGCCTGGAAAGAAACCCCGGACTTGTCAGGGTCGCTTCATCTGCCGACTTACGGCGGAAGATGCGCGAAAAAATGCTCATTTTTTGGCCCGACCCCGGCCCCGACCCCGTGAGGGGGGAGTCATCTGCGTGTTTTCCGGAGATTCCGGGATGTCGGCCGTGGTATAACCATCATCCTTGATCTCGTGCGCCACTCCACGGGACACGAACCGTTGCGCCTCGGCATCGGGAAATCCGGCGCTCTCTCCGGCGTTGTATGGTCCGACTGGTTTGGTGAACTGGATCAGCATGACTTCCCCCGTTGAAGCCGGGCCAAGGTCTTTCCCCTGGCCCGGCCATGTGGTTGTCTAGTTGGCCTTGGCGCTCACGGGCTGAACCTGTGCGCCGCCCAGGATATAGACGGCGGACAGGGTGGCGGTGTCGGTTCCGGAGGCGTTCATGTCCGGCGTGTACTGGACGCGCACGTACTGGTTGGCCCCGGAGATATCGAAGTCCAACTCCACGACGCCGGTTTCGGTGGAGCCGCCAGCGCCGCCGGTGGCCACAACCCCGGCGGCCTTGGCGGCACCGAAGTCGTCCACGCCAGCGCCGCCCGAGGAGGTGGCGTCCTGGAGGTTGGCCGCGATGGACAGGGTTTTCCCCTGCGCCAAAACGGCTTTGTAGGCAATGATGACCTTCAGGGAGTCGAATCCCTGGCGGTCGATATAGGCCCCGTCCACTTCGGTGGCGTCGCCGGTTCCGCCAGCGGTGGCCGTCGAGATGGCGGCGTACCGTCCGGCCAGAAGTTCAGCGAGGCCCTGTGCGTTCACATGCATGGTTATTCTCCTTCTTGGGTGGTGGCGCGACTACGCGCCCCAGGTGATGCCGGTGATGATGGCCGCCGAGCGGTCGTGCCGCAGGCAGAAGTCGTGCTTGGAAATGGCCCGGATGACGGTCTGATCCTGCGAAAAGGCCGCCACAACCTGGGATCCGTCATGGTAGGCGGCCTCGCTGGAAACCATCAACTCGATACCCTGTTCCTCGCCGATAACGGCGTCGGCCATGTCCACGAGGTAAAGCTCGGTGGCCGTGCCGGACCCCAGGTTGGTCGGGACCACGTTGGACTCGAAAATCGGATAGCCCTTGAGCTTGCCGTTCTCGACCTCGGGGAACGCCTTGTAGCCCGTGGCGTCGCGCAGGAACTCCAGGTAGATGCGCGACCGGGGCGGCATGATCCAGGCCGGGGAAATCATCCGGACATCGTTGTTGAGCAGGCTGGCGAGGCAGAACTTGAGGTCCGTCTCGATGTTGGCCAGGGACGTCCCGGCGGTGGACGTGCGGTTGCTGGACGTGATCCAGTGGTAAATGCCCTTGGGGGCACTGGCCGTGCCGTCGCCGCGCAGGAACTTGGCGTCTTCGGTCAGGGCCATGCCCGCCACGAGGTCTTCGGCCACGATAGCATCGGCTGCCGGGCCGTTGGCTTTGAGCAGGTCGTTCGAGATGGGCACCACGGCGGCCAGCTTGCGGGAGTTCAACTGAATCTGCCCGAAGGCCATGCCGGTCTTGGTGATGTTGTTGTTTTCACCGACGTAGGAGGCGCTGGTTCCGGCGGTGATGCGCGGGACCAGGAGCGAACCGTTCATGGGCATGGTCCGGGCACCGGCCCGACGCACCACGGCGCGGGCGCGCAAAAGCTCGATGACCTCGCTGCTATAAGCGGCCGGGACCAGGAACCCGCCAGCGGAGCCGATGGCAGTCGCCAGGGCCTTGGTAATGGGGTGCTGGTCGCCATACAGCTTGGCGGCTGCCGCGCAAGATTCCATGGGGTTGCCCTTCCCGGCGGCCAGAGCGCGGACGAACTTGCCGAGATTCGCACCCTTCACCTTTTCGCCGGGATCGTCCATGGAGATGAACGGCAGCCCGTCGGCCCCTCTCTGCGGCTCGGCTGGGACAGCACCCAGAGCTTTGAGGTCTTCCACGGTCTTCAAGTTCTTGATCTTGCTGTCGATGGATTTGACTTCGGCGTCCAGGTCCGCGAACTCCTTGCCCTGTGCCTCGTCCAAGTCCTTTTCGCCAGCCTCGGCCAAAATGGCCTCCATCCGATCCACCTTCTTGGCCCGCTCCTCGCGGAGCGCCAGAATCTTGTCCATCTGGATTCTCCTTTACCTGAGCGGGCTACGCCGCCCCTTTGAGTTTCAGAAGCTGAAGCGTAGCCTCAGCGCGCCGATACGACATCCCGGACGGCGCGGATTCGCCTTCCTGGGAAATGCTGGTTTTTTCCCCGGAATTATTGGCAATCTCGGCCTGTTTCTGCGCCGAGTTGTCTGCGGTTTGGGCGGTTTCCGTGGTCGGTTCGGGCGTGGTTTCAGCCTGAATTTCGGCCTTTTTGGGGGTCGATTTCAAAGCCCCAGTGGCCCCTTCGGCCGTGAAGGGGGAGATATCCAGCCCCTTGAAGCTGGCTTGAATCAGGGCGTCCGGATGCGCCGGGATCGGAACCACGGAGATTTCCAGGAGTTCGGCCTCAAGGATGTCGTAGCCCCACCGGCCGGACTCCTGGTCATCCACCAACTGCCAGCTGATACACATGAACCCGACGGAAACGGCGTTCAAACAGCCTTCCTCTATGAGCCGGAAGACGTTTTCGGCCGCCGGGTTGGCTTCGGCGGAAGCAAACTGGATTTTGACCACCAGGGCGTCGCCCTTGACCCCGATGTCTACGGCTTTTCCAATGGGCAGGGTGTGGGAGTCGTGCCCGAAAAGAATCACGGGGTTGGCCTTGAAGCGGTCAAGCCGCCACCCGTCGAGCTTGATGGAGTCGCCGTAACGGTCCACAGCCTCGGTGGAGGCGACAAAGGTTACGGTACGGGCCTTGTCGTCGATGCCCTTGACTTCGACGTTATAGCCCTTGTGGACGGCCTTCCCGTCTTCGGGGCTGGCCCTGAACTGCGCGCTCGTGATGAAGTCCATGGTGTCTCCTACCCCCCGAGGGTTATGAATCCTCGTTCCTCGTAAACGCTTGGCCCTGGCGCTCCGGCGTCGCCCACCATCGCCCCGTTCATGGCCATGGCCAGGGCCACGATGCCGTCGATGCGCCCCGTGCTCTTGATCTTGTCGAATTTGCGGTTCCCGGCCGGGTCGGTCTGGACGCGAACATTTGAGGCGCACATGGTCAGCACAGGATGGTTGCCGTGCGAAATCTTCCCCTCGGCAAGCGCGTCCTCAAGCGTCTCCACGGCCGGGTTCATGTCTTTGAAGCCCTGGCCATGCGGAATGAGCCGGATCGCGCCGTCAATCGGATCATCCTTGCCGTCGATCCAGACTTCCACGCCCTCTTCGGCCAAGGCGCGCTGCAAATCTTCGATGCGCCAGCGGTCGAAACGAAGGCCGCGCAAGGTGAATTGCGCGTGCAACCGCCCGAGTTCTTGCGCCACGTAGCGGTAGTCGATGGTCTTGCCGGGAACGGAGGTCAGGTGGCCTTGTCTGGCCCACAAATCGTAAGGAACCTTGTCCTTGTCGGATCGGTCGCGGATGTTGTCGGCCGGGGTCCAGAAGAATGGCAGGATGTGCCACATGCCAGCGAGGTCGCGCGTCACGCATACCAGGGATGTCAGGTCGTTTTTCCCTGACAGGTCCAGCCCGGCATAAACCTGGAAGTCCTCGAAGGCGGACAAGTCCGGATGCGTCCCGTTGGCCCGCCACACATCCGGCGTGATGAAGTGCGCGGTCGCGTCGATGCGCTGATTCAGGTGCAGATTGCGGAACGCGGCTTCGGCCGAAGGCATCCGCCGGGCCTTGGTCGCCGTCTCGCGCATGGTCTTGAGCGAACAGAAATCGTCCAGGGCCGGGTTGCAGGCGAACCAAGTCTTTTCGTCCCACGGGTCGGCGTCTTTGGGCGCGGCGAACAGGCAGCACACCACCGTTGGGTCTTCGATTTCGCCGCTTTCGGCCTTCGTCCCGTAGTCGATGAGTTCCGACAGAAGCGCCTTGTCGTCCGGGGCCTGCGTGGAGAACACGAACACCAGCGGTTCGGCGTGCGCGCCCCGGGAGGTCATGAGCGCGTCGTAAAGCGTCCGGTCACGGCCAAATTCGGCCAGTTCGTCAAAAAAGATGACGGACGCGGACTTGCCCATCTTCCCCTTTTTCTCGCCGGAAAGGACTTGGTAGACGGACCCGGAAACGGGATCGATGATCTTCTTGCGGGACTCGACCACATTCAGGCGCGCCGAAAGTTCTTCGTCGGCGTAGACCATGGCGGTCATGTATTTGAACAGGATTCCGGCCTGATCGGAGTCGATGGACAGGCTGTAAAGCTGGCCGTTGCGGATGGCTTCCGGGCCACACAGGTGCGCCAGTCCGAGCCCAGCCACCAAGGCGCTTTTCCCGTTCTTCCGGGGGATGGAAAACGTGGCTTCGCGGACCAGCCTCTTCCCGTCAGGCCCGACGGGCGCGTAGACGCGGCGGATGAACTTCTTTTGCCAGTCGCGCAACACAAGCGGTTGCCCTGCGTTCGCCCCGTCCGGGCACCGCAGGGTTTCCAGGAAGTCAATGACATCCTGGGCGCGCTTGTGGTTCATGTCAGCCACCGAACATCTTCCTTGCCGGGCGTTTCTCTATCTCCCCGGGCTCTTTGGCCGCCTGCTTGATCGAAACGCGGCTGTTGGCGCAGATGCGGAGCTTGGTGGCCAGGGCCGCCATGGTCGCGGCGGACTTCTCCATGATCTTGAACCAGGGGTTTTCGCGCGGGACCGGGCCGTTTTGCGTCATGACCACGATCACGGCTTCGTCGCCGTCGCACCGCTCACAGGCCAGGAAATGCTTCGCCTCGGCTTCGCAGTAGGCCCGCAAAAGCGGCAAATCTCCGGCCTTGAAGTGGTCCACGGCGTAGTCCTTGACGATGGAAAGCCAGCGGCCCCTGGCGCGCGGAGACATTCCGGCCGGAGGCCCTGGACGCTTCGCCGTCTTCGTGGCGACAACGGAGAGTTTCCCTGCCGGGGTCGGGCCGCGCTTACCCATGGGCCGCCTGCCTCCAGGGATGGTTCGGGGAAAGCGGGATGCCGTTCACGTCGCACCCCTTCACCAGAAATTCGTCTTCGGTCTGGTCGCGCTTCGAGTAGTTGCAATTCTCGCAAGCGGAACGGAGATTCGCCCGGTCAAAGAACTCCCCGCCCCGGGCAATCGGCGTGGCGTGGTCAACGGTCGTCGCCACGGTCACGCGCCCGGCTTGTTTGCAGTAGTGGCAAAGCGGGCTCTCGCGTAGGACGATGGCGCGAAGCTTTTTCCACTGCGCGGTGTGGTAGCGGGGATCGTCCATGCCTTTTCCTCTGTGCCGAAAAACAAAAAGCCGTGAATCTGGATGGTTCACGGCGGATGGTACAAGAGAAAAATAGAATGATGCTAGATAGTCGTTACCATGCACGGTAACAAGTTCGCCCCAAAACAAAAGGGCGGCCAGAAGACCGCCCCTGTGATGGTGAAATGCTTGCGCGTGAGGGCTACTGTGCCATGGCCTCCCGTCGCGGGCAGTCCAGGTTGACCGGCACAAACGCCGCACTGTGGCCCTTGGTTTTCGCCAGCGCCGCCCGCAGGCGTTCGATGGTCTTGTCTTTTTCGGCCAATTCGGCGCGCAAAACCTGGATTTCCTCGGCGGCCTCGCGATACCTGGCCTCCCAATTGATGTACCGGATGACCTTTTTCGGCCTCGCGTGGGCGTCCAGAATCGCGTCCTTGACCTCGGAAGAAACCGGTGTGCTCCGCTTGTTTTCCTCGCGACGTAGGGCGTTGAAGATGATTGGGAGCTTGTCCTGGCCGCACTGTTTGGCCGCCCGGGACACGAAGCCGATGCCGTATTTTTCGGCCTGATCGGGGAACTTGACGTAAAGCAACTTCGATTCCCGAAACTTGGTCATGGAGATGTCGAAGCACTCCCTGAGGTAGATGTCAAAATCGGCCTTGGCGTAGACCGGGTTTTCCTTGAACCGCCCGGTGTGCTCCAGATAGGCCAGGATGCCGATGTACTTCCGGTGGGCGGTCAATTCGTCGGACTGGCAGGCCCGGATTGCGGCCTCAATGTCCGCAATGGGCTTGCTGTCGTACTTCGCTTTCAACTGATTGATCTTCATGGGGCCTCCTTTTCTCAAGCAAAAAGGCGATTGTTTCTCCGATGGTTTTGCCGAGCGTGGCGGAAAGTATTTTAATCTGCCTGTAAACCTCTGTATCTATAGGAAAGTTTACATTTTTCTTTGGCATGGGCTTCCTTTAAGGGCGCATAGTCTTCATGGGCTTCAATGATCCTGTGGCTCGCACCATCCGATTGGGTTTCACCGCCTTGGTGGCTCGCATGCTTAAAATGGGTTTCAAAGGCCCTCTGGCTCGCACGGCAGCGATGAGTTTCACGCTAGCAACGGCTCGCAGGCACGTAATGGGTTTCACAAGCACCCTGGCTCGCAACGCATCCCTGGGCTTCGCTGTGGTTTTCGACTCGCACCACCATAGTGGGTTTCCTGGTCTTCCTGGCTCGCATACTCCCAGTGGGGTTCAACGCATACTGGATCGCACGGCGACATTGGATTTCACACGTCCTTTGGCTCGCACGCCGCTTCTGGGTTTCACTCAGACGCTTGGCTCGCAGTCTTCACCTGGGTTTCATGGTCATGGTGGCAAAAACTTACGCCGCCTTCTTCGCCTCGAAATAGAACGGCTCAACGATCCCGGTATGCCCCATGATCGTGCCCGCGTAGGGAGGCGTCACGGTCAACCCGTCCAGGGTCCGGGCCACGGCCCAGAAGTGGGCCAGGAACAGTTTCGCCGCCTCGTGCCGGGCGCGGTTCAGACGATGCCCCTTCTTGACCTCGGGTTGCAGCCGCTCAATGCGCGCCTTGCGCTCAAGCAGGAACGCGCCGTAGGGGGTCTTGGTGGTCTGGCGGTTGAACTGGTCCCCGATGAGGTAGCAGGTGGCGCGGCCAACGCTTGACCAGTTTTGCCGCTTGCCCTTCTCGCGGCGCGGCTTCTTTCCGTCCAGGACGGCCATGCCCATGAAGGCCCACCACTTGGAGATGTTCGGGAAATCCCGAAGCTCGATCCGGTGCTTGGTCACACCGTCGCCCTTGACGGACTTCTCGCACGCCGGGCACCAGAAAGTGCCGTCCTTCTTTTCGAGGACCGCCCCGCATGTGCAAACAGGCGTAAACCTGTAGTAGTACAACATGATGAGCCGCCCCGCGATGGCCGGGCCGATGCCGGGAACGTGCCGCATCCAATCCGTGTAGATCGGCCACGCCAGCAAATCCTTCTCGATGGCCCGGGACAGCCGGGACTTGATCTGCTCAAGCCCGGAGGATTGCTTGGTACCGTTCAAGAACGGGTCATGTTTCGGATCGGCGTCCGGGTTCAGGGCGTGAAGGCGGTTTTTCATGCCCGTGATGACTTTGTTCAGGGCGTCATAGTCGCGGATCGACTTGTTCAGCCGCTGAATCGCCAGTTCGCGTTCCGGGGTGTCGGGCTTCATTGGTCCTCCTGGGTTTGGGGTCGCACAAGGACAAGGGGTTTCATGCCCGGCATGGCTCGCATAGTGGTTACGGGGTTCAAGGTCGGGTTGACTCGCACTGGCGGTCTGGGTTTCACGCAAAAGCTGGCTCACACGACGGGCCTGTGGTCAAAGGAAACCGTGGCGCATATAGGGGCTGGACTTCATCGTAACCTTGGCTTGCATTGTCTTCCTGGGGTTCAACGCGCCTTTGGCTCGCACCATCCCTTCGGGTTTCAGTCTCCACATGACTCGCACCCCGCTACTGGGTTTCACCCTCCACTTGGCTCGCACGACATGGATGGGTTTCATGCCTCTCCGGGCAACCGATGAAATAATACTTTCAGCAAAAATCCATGTCAAGCACGGGTTGCGGTTTTTTGCAAAAAGATTTATTCCTGCCGCCATGCCCACAGACAACAAAATCCTTGCCTCTGAAGAAGAAAAATTTCAGGTGTGGTGCGTGAAAAGCCGGATAGATGAATTTGCCCGCATGAGAGGGCTTCGCATGGATGAACTGGCCGAAGCGTCTGGCCTGTCCGTCGTGACAATTCGGAAAGCTCGCCGGGACGGCCCGGATGGAATCGACACGTTGACGCTCAAGAATCTTCAAAAAATCGCCCGCGCCCTTGACCTTCGCCCAAAAGACCTCTTCTTTGACGACTAAACCCGCGCCTCCATCCCCGCCCCGCGCCCGGCGTCCATGGCTGGAACGTCAAATTCGATGCTCCGGAAGTTACGACCGCAGTTTGGGCACTTGTGGTAGCGGAACCGCGTCGCGCCGTCCCATTTTCTGACCTTGTAAGCCGGGACAGAAGTCGCCCCGCACCCAGGGCACCGCGCCCCACTCTTCGGACTGTAGGTGACGCCGTAGTCTCCGGAATCAGGCATTCCGCTCCCCCCTAATCTCTTCCCGCCGCTTTTCGGCCAGGATCATCCGGCGGCGCGTGTTGCGGTTCGTGTTGGGGCGGTGGAAAGTAGGGCGAAGACGGGATGCGCGCACAGCCTCGGCCATCGCTTTTCTCAAGTCTCGGAGCCTTGAGGACACTTCTTCGCGAATCGTCCCCTTCATCGGCTCAAAATCACGCATGAATTTGTTTCTGTGCCGCTTTTCGTCGGCCTCCCGGGCGAAGTTGCGCATCCAGAGGGGGGTAAGGACGCCCCCGGCGAGGAACAGGGAGGAGCGGGGTATCGGGGCACCAGCCAGTTCGTCGAGGCGCAAAATTTTCTCCCACGTCTCCTTGCTCACAAGGCCGCCCGTGGCAAAGCCGTGAGGGTTGCCGCTGGCGCAAACCGCCGCCCTGTCATCGCCTTGAGCATGGTCAACGCCCATTACGCGGGCCAAATCGTCGGCCTTGGCATCCGCTTGGCGCAACCCGGTTTCGATCTCCTGGCCGTCCACGAAAACTTTTCCATCCGCTATGATATTGGGCATCAGTCAACACCTTCCCATTGAACGCATCCAAATTCGGGGCGCGTCGCCAAAAAACCATAGTAATCATCGCGGTCACCTGACACCGCCAAAGAATCCGGGTGTTCAGGGTCTCCATCGAGAGTTTCTGTCAAAAGGCACTTCCCGAGCCCGTCATAAGAGAACGCCCCTGGCGCGGTATAGACGCCTGGGAAAACAAACGCATCTTTCTCCCAATGTTTGCAGTCTTTACACCTGTCCACTTCCCCATCCCCCATCTTTTTCTCTTTTCTCCCGGCTGTCGCGCCGCACCGCCTCCATGAACTCCAGGTCGTTGGTAACGGCGTATTCCATGGTCGCACACCCGTCGTCAGCCCTGGACGTGAGTTCACGCCTGATCTTGGGATAGCGGGGCTTTTTGCGAGGTTTTCCGATGGTCCTCATGGGGACCGTCTGATGGTCCTCATCGGGACCATCTTTATTATCTCCACATATTTCTTCCAGGGCGGGCGCAAATTTGTATATCGTTGCCCTCACCGTCCTGGTTGCGGTGACAACTCCTTTTTGAACCAGCCCCGCTATCGCCCGCCGCAGACTCCCGCCTTTCAAGCTGGTGGCCGTGGACATCCATTCCCTGCTACGGATCACCCTGCCCGTGCGACGGTCCCGGGCGTGGGCGAGGCACAGTGCCAAACATTTTTCAGGTGCCGTCAGGTCTTGTCTCGCCATAATCATCGCCTGGATCGAGTACGTGTCCACATTTCGCGCTCCCCGGTGCGCCTCTCACCATCCTGGAAAGTTTTGCCGGGGCAGGCGGGCCAGGGAACCCGCTTTTCAATTGGCCGATCTAGCCCCGGGCAAAATCTGAAATCTGGCCAGGGGGATTTCTCCCCCCGGCAGAGGCCGCCCTTTGGTGTGGAGGGGGCACCTGGACGGCCGAATGTCAGGCTTGGGCAGAGCCCGCGCCCATCGCTTTGACCCATGGGGTCATGCGAAAATCAGCCCCCGGCCGCCTTCACGGCCATGTGTGCGGCCACGGATGACCAGACGGTGTTGCCGATCATGGTGATGGTCGCCGCCGCAATGACCCACCCGAATTTGACCAGAAAGCCCACAATGACCTCCAGCCGGGTCAGCCGGGCGTCGTTGTCGGCGGCCGACTTCCGCGAGTCTTTGAGGTCGCGTATCTCGCGGTCCCGGGCGACGTTCGCGGCCTCTTCGGACGCACACCGCTTGTCCCGATCCGACTGCTTGGCCTCGATGCGCGCCACGGCGGCGGCCGTGTCCTTGCGCACCCCCTCGATGGCGGCCAAAATGCGCGCCTCCATGGCCGTCATCTTGTCTTCCAAGCGCCTGACCTCAGTTTGCAGTTGTTCCGGCGGCATTGTCCCGGCCCCTAGAGCAACGCGCCAATCAGGTACGGCATAGCCGCGCTCATGAGCGACGTGACAAGTGCCCTGGCCGTGGTCCATGTCGTCGCGCCCACTTCCACGTCCTGCGCGGCCAGAGCGGCCTTGAAGGTCGCTGTCGCGGCCCGCAGCTCGGTCAAAACGGGATCGATGTCCTGTTCGATGTGCGCGGCCTTCTCGGGGTACTTGATCTTCGCCCCGGCGACGGCCCCGGCCACAGTCGCCAGCGTCGAATCCAGGTATTCGGCCCCGGCCTGCATCTGGGCCAACGTGGTGGGCGTGGTTGTGCCGGTGGTCAGTCCGGCACATCCCGGCAGGCACAGCGTCAGGGACAGGACCAGGGCAAAGGCGGCCAGGGTTTTGAAGGTGGTGCGCTTCATGGGTTCTCCCCCAGGTAGTATTTGGCCCCGCCCTCGCGGACAGCCGTGAACATAGCGAATGCGCGAAGCATCCGCAGCGGCAACAGCCACCGCGAACCCTGCGCAATCAAAAGGCACATATTGGCGAAAAACCGCGCATCGGCCGATGAGCGGCTGTTTCCGAAGGCATATTCCACATCATGGCAGTTGCAGGCGGGGGAGACGTCAAGGCCCCAAATCGTGTTGAGCTTGAGCTTCCACGAGGCGGGTCCGCACCCGTTCATCTGGGCGTCACGGTGCGCCTTGGGGATGGTTTCCCACCAGGAGGGAAGGGCGAGGGTCACGTCAGGCATTTTCGCTTTCCTTGCCCACGAGCGGCCCCTTGGCGGTCGCACGCCCCCAGAAAATCACGGGGATGGCCGCAAGCGTCAGGTCTTGGAGCGGATAAATCTCCGTTCCGATGCGGATGGCGATGCCCCATTCCTGGGGAACATGCTGATTGATCCAGCCGAGAAGGACTGCCAATCCAGCCCACACGGTCTTCGACTTGAGCAGCTTTTCAAGATCGATGGTCATCCGAGCACCCTCCGGTAAATCAGCCGTTCGTACCTGAAGGCCCATTTGTTCGCAGTCACGTCGGAGCATCCCATATCTTTAAGGCGGCAGTAGACGTGCAAAGGGCAAAAAACGTGCTGTAACCACCCGCGAAGGTTCATCACTTTTTTACCGCCAACTCCACGGCCTGGGCGATGGTCACGGAGTTATAGGGCTGCATCCCGTTTTCCATCTGGATGAACGCGGGGATCATCGCCGGGAGCATGTCACGCACAACGATTTTCGCGTCAGGCGAAACCCCCGCCCGGGAAGCAACGAAGTTGGCGTAGGCCGTGGTGTCGTTTTCGTTCGGGGGAGCCCACCGGCTGACCAGCTTGCGGATCGTGTCCAGGCCGTAGTTTTTTTGGTAGTTCAAAAGGATTCGAGCCATGGCCCGGATGCCGTTGACAGGGGAGTCGAACGTGACAAACGCCCCGTCGTCGCCCACCTTGCCCCGCCAGTCCGTGGCCGACTTCCGGATGTTGCCGGGGTTGTTGTTGCGGATGCCACGAGGAAGTTTTTTTTCAGCGCGGGTCATGTTTTTTTACCTCCCCGGCCAGTTCGACCGGCGTCATGTAGCGGTAGATGCCCTTGATCCTGGTCCACCGAACCAGATTTCCGGCGCGGATATCGACATGAAACCCGGGGCGTGGCCGCCACTCGGGATAGAAGCCGATGCCGCCGAAGCCAACGGTTTCCAGGATTTCAAGTTCTCGGGAATGATCCAGGCCGGACGCGAAGTGCAGGTCTGCGGCCATGCCGCGATAGTGGTAGGAGTTGGGCGAATGCCCGTCGTTGTCCCAGGCGACATGGATGTGGATGGGCAGCCCGGCGAGGTCTCTGACTGCGTCCAACTTGTGAAGCAACGCATCCGCAACGCGGGAGGGGTCTTTTGGGAACTCGGATGCCTTGAAATATTTGAGCGGGGGAAAGGACATACGACGCCTCCCAAGGGTGGGCCGCCGCGACCTCGTGATGACGACGGGCGGCCCCTTTTGGGAAGGCATCTTACAGCGGAATCAAGAGGGCGTGGTGTCTTAAATTGTCTAATATTGTTCAAAATTGTGCAGTGAGGGCTGGCACTTTTGCGTGAAAATGTGGCCGAAACTCTGTATGAAGGGGCACACTCGGTTACCAGCTATACCCCCCCAGGGTTTCACCCCCCCCACCTCCCCCTCGCGCGCGCGTGAGACGGCTACCGCGTCGGGACGAGCTTGCCGCCGTCCTGGTCCAGGCCGTGACCGCCCACGAGCTAGCCGCGCCTGACTCCTGCCTGCCGTTGACCATCATTTGCGGATCATTCCGGTTTAACCTCGTGCCGTCCTGGTCCGCGTCTTGCTTTGGCCCTGAGCAGGAGGAACGACCATGACCACCACACCCGAGCTTGACCACACCCAAAGCCAGGCCCCGGCTTGTGATCTGCTTTCGGCCGCTGAGGCCGCGCGACTGATCGGATTTCGAGCGGTGCAAATGGTTTACCGCCTCGCGGACCTCAAGCCCGCGCGGACCAAACCCCGGCTTTACCACCTCGCGGACGTGCAGCGGATCGCGGGGGAGTACGAGCGGGCAGGCCGGAGCGGCACCATGCGACGTACAAAATCTTGAACCTTTGCCCGGCGAAATTCCCCCGCAAACCCGCATGGCATGGCTACATCTTATTGAAATGATTGAAGTATAATTATTTGTACCGAAGTACAATTTTTTTTACGAGCTTGCCCGGCTATCGTTTGCAAATACCTGAAATCATTCATCGGTTAAATGCTTGTACGAGTGGCACGCCTCTTGCTTTACCTTTGGCATAGGCGAACGGGATCGGCCCGGGGCCACAAACAGGAGACCGCCATGCTCTCGACCACCGACCACGCCACCCCCGATCCCCTGGTGCCGACGCACCACGGCGCAGAGCACTACGTCAGCCTAGACGCCATCCGTCGCGCGGCCGTGCGGCTGCATCTGATCGACCCGGCCGATGCCGACCGGCTGGTATCGCCTCACGACCTGCATCAGGACGGCGGACGCCGCCCAAGCCTGATGGCGGAATTTTTCGACAACTCGCCCGTAGAATACGACTCACGGTGGCTGCGCGTCGGCCACACCGGTCCCACCGTGCGCACCATCGCGCGCCCCCTAGGCCGCATCGTGCTCGTAGACGATGACCAGCCCCAGGTATGGGACGGCGACGTCGGCACCAGCGAGGCGCATTTCGCCGCCGAGGCCGCCCAGACCGAGGCCATCCGGACGTGGTACATGCTGGCCAGCGTGGCCATGGCCTACGAGGGGGCGACCCTCGGCGACATCATGATGTAGGAGACCACCATGGCAATCGACAGGAGACAGGACATGCACCGCAACACCGCTATCGACCAGATCAATGCCGCCATGCGCGCCCATGAATTCACTCGGGCGGACGAAGTCGCCCTGGAATACTACCGCGCCCGATTTGCCGACGGCTGGCGGCCCAGCTACGGAGACCTTGGCCGTATCGGCGTGCGTGACGGGGTATACGAGTGCCACGTCGCTGATAAGTATGTGGCTGTGTTCGCGGCGCACGAAATAGGAGGGGGCTTTGGCCGCGTGCGCGGAATCGGGACCGTCGCCTAACCCCCAGCCGCCTGCCCGGCGGCACTATGCCCGGGACGCCTGGGCATACACTGCCGAGCAACCGAGGACCACATGGACATTTTCGACGCCGCCGAAAAAATAACCGAGGCCGCCCAGGCCATGGGCTACGGCGCGCGGACCCACGTCGCGGAAACCGGATCGGTCTATCTGGATTTTGCCCGTGACCGCGCCGACGGCGGACTTGATGAATTAACCGTGAGGGTTTCGACGCATGGCGAGTGCTACCCCCCGGCGGCCGGAGTGCGGCAAATCTCCGTGGACCCGGACGGCATGACTGTGGATCAGGCCGCGGACTGCCTTCGCGACCCTTCGCGGGTGACGCCGGAAGCCCCGGCCGCGCACGCCCCGGCGATCACGCACTACTCGTGCCAGGGTGGATCACAGACCTGGTTGCCTACGCGGCACCCCTGCGTTTCCTACGACTCGGACGCCCAGAACGTGCGCGGCGCGACAGACCCCTATTTGATCCAGGCCAGGGCGCTACGCGCACGCCCGCAAATCCTGGAGGACACGCCGCCCGGGGCCGCCGTAAGGTGGTTTTCGGCGCGCGGCTCACAGGCTGTGATTGCGCAAATGCACGAGGGCCGATTTCCATGGAATCCGGATATTCCGCCGGAAATTTTCGTCATCTACTCCGAAACCTCGAAAACCGTTGTTCCCAAGGCTGTTGGCGTGGCGCTCTATGGAAAACCGAGCATCGGGATTGATCGAAAACAGCAAATATCGAAATGGGGCGACAGCACGTTGCGGGCCGAGGTTGTGACCGCCGTGCAGCACGCGCTCAATCCGTTCATGCGCTCGGCATTGGCTGGAGAATTGAGCCCACAGGATTTTTACCATGCGGCGTGGTATAATGGAATTCGAATTTTCAATAAATACGCCGAACACAAAAACATTGTCACGCACGGAAAACAATATGCGGACGGCCTGTCATGGTTCAAAACGCTGATGGCGAAATTGCGTCGTGAACTCGGGATTCCGTCGCCGTTTGACGTGTGGGGAAAGAAAATTGCCGTGGCCCGGGCAAATGGACGACGGGGGGGCCGCCGCCAGACCATACCGTGGAACAAATACGATGCCCGGATTCTGGCCGGGGAAAACGTCGCGGCCCTCGCGGACGAGATAGGGTGTTCCCGTCAGATGGTTTACAATAGGAAGTTTCAGTTGAAAAAAATCACATAGAAAGATAGATTAAATCGTTCCCCGCAGTGCGGGGGTGGACCGTAGAAAAGAGTTTTGTGTTCCCCTGCGTGCGGGGGATAGGCGCAAACAATCCCTACGCAGCAACCCGCCGGTCCCTGGGCTACTGCCTCGCCCGGCGCGCGCGCCACGCCGCAAGCTCACACGACGACGCGCGCATGGTCGATCCCGGGCCGCCGTCCTGGTAGACCGGGGGCGGATCGTCGCCCCGAAGGAGCACGTAGAGTGTGCCTCGTGAAATACCAAGCTCATCGGCCACCTGTTTGGCCGTCGTCAGGTCGCACGCCTGGACAGGCCCGAACCCGACAACGGGGGCTTTATCGGTCTGCATCGCGCCCTCCTGGCCGGTCCTGTTTGACCCGGCCCTTGAAATTGCCCCGGGCGTCGAAAACCTTGCCGTCGCGAATGCGCCCTTGGAACTGGCCCCTGGAATCGAACACCCTGCCGTCGTAGACGCGGCCCTGGTAGCGGCCCTGGGTGTCGTAGATGCGACTGGACTCCCTACGCGGCACCTCGCCGGTCCCTGAATCGGCCAGAGCGCAGGAAGCGGACAGGGCCAGGATGATGATGGCGATGATAAGTTTCACGGCCTTTCCTCCCTACGCGGCATGTCGCCGGTTCCCGTCCACTCCCCTTTCTTCCCCCCGTCGTACTCCCTCGCCAGCCCAAGCCCCAGGAGCGCCGACCCCACGTCGATGCCGCCGCACTCGACCCGCGCCAGAAGCCGAAAATACTTGTCCCGGGCCACGTCACGCAGTTCCGCCACGCTCCCGGCCGGGCACCAGCCTCGCACCTGATCCCGGGCCTGGACGGCAATCTGGCGCGTTTCATGCGTACCCCCGCGCATCTCGGGCGTGTCGATGCCTCGCACGCGGACGCCGATCCGCTCCCCGAAAACCGCAGGCGCATCCGGAATATCCACGGTCAACGTGTCGCCATCGTAGACCGAGACGACTACGGCCGACAGGTCTGCGGCGTGGACGGGCCAGGGCAGACAGGCCAGGACAAAAAATAGAGCGATGGACTTCATGGCGACTCCGTTTTCTCGACCCGCACAACCCTTTCCCGTCTCCCCCACTCCCTGGCCGTGGCTTCGTCCTCGACGCACAGGTCGATGGTGCGCCGGGCATCAGGGCCGGTCAAGTCTTGGATAAAAACCCAACCTACGCCATCCACATGGATTTCTTGGCCTAAAAGATCACGCATGTCACGACTTACAGCAGCAGTCAGCCCCGGGCGCACCTCGTGCCCCATGGCCCCGATGCCGTTGCTGCCACCCTGGCCCGGATGGTAGGCGGTTATCATGAGCAGGCCGAGGGCGAGGGCTTTCACGAGCCTTCCCCCGTCAGCACATAGCTGTGAACGTTTTGTTGCGTCCCTGCCATTGTGACGATGGTCTTGCGTGCCGGGCGGCAACGGCCCTCTTTGATAGCCATTTTGAGCAATTTTCGTACCTTCTCTTCGCCGCACATCATGGCTTCGGCTATCTCGGCAGTGGTCATCCCTTCGCCCTGGCTGGCCTCGTTAAGCCTCGAAAGAAGGTCAACCATGTCCACGGTCAAAGTTGCTCCACAGGGGGCACCGCCGCCCGAACATTGAGGATGTGGCGTTTCCATTGGATTTCTCCTGTCTTGAAAATGTCGAAATGCATGAACCCGAAATGCACGATCCCGCTGCAACGGCGGCCTCCGAACTTGGTTTGTGCGGCCTGGAGCGCAGGGAGACAAAACCCCATGCGCGGGCCTCCCCTGGGGCCTATGTCGTCGATCCCGATGTATCGGTGGGTATGGCCGCGAAGGTAAACGTTGGCCTTCGGTTGCGCCTCCATCTCGGCCCACAGGAGATTCCAAAGCATGTCCTTCATCAGGGCCGTGCCTTTGCCGTGCGGGATGCTGGTGCCGCCGATGTGGTGCTTGAGGTGAAACACGATGCCGTGGCGCTCAATCCAAGCCTGATCCGTGATCTTGGCATCAAAGGCGTCGGCCACAATTTTTTCAAAGTCCTCGGCATCCCCGGTGTGGTACGGTGTGCCGTAGACGAATCGGTTGTACTTGGCCCCGACATGGCGAACCACGGCCTTGGCCATCTCACATTGCTCGTACCTGTCCGTGGTAATGAGTTCGGTTCCGCCCGAGCGATGCCCGGCACCGTCAATGAGGTCAGCAATCCACGCCGCGCCGTCGAATGGTTTGAGCGCGTCCACGGTGCCGGTAAACCAGCCCCAGAGTTCACGCTGGAGTTGCCCGATTTCGGCCCTGGCCCCGTCGAGGGGGAAATGCCACTCCGGGGGCGTCAATCCCGCGAAGTGACCGCAATGCGTGTCATTCCCCACAAAGAGGCGGTAGAAGTCGCGTCCGCCGAAGAACCTCATTTCTTGGCCTCGCCCATTTCACGCAGCCGAATGGCCATAGCCGCCGCGTAGTTGATGGCCCCCATCGTTTCCTTGACCGCAGCGGCAGGCCCATGAAGCGTGTAGAGCCGCCCGGCCTCGATGATTTTCTTGATGGCCTGATAGGCCAGCGCGCCCACCGGGTGCCCGTCCAGGAGCCGCGTGATCTGCATTATGGGCTGGTTTTCGAAAGGCTGGTTGTTCGCGTGGCGCTCCGCTCCCTTTCCGGAACTGGCCTGGAGCAATGCGGCGTCCAAGACCTGGGCCAGGGAGTCGTAGGGGGTGGAGGCTGGACAAACACACACCCGGCTCCGCACTCCTTGGCGTATCGCGCCGCCGTTCTCCTCGTCTTCCGTGAAGCGTTTACGACCCATAATCGCTTCATCCTCCTTCGCCAGTGCATCGCGCGTTGCTTCGTCAGCTATTCCCACGTTCCTTCTCCTTCGCCCACCTTTGGGCCGTTTCCGCGCCGTGCGCGCACACACCAACCGGCCTATGCCTGCACAACATCGCTGCCGTGTCTGCAATACAGCCCCGAGATTTGTCCCACATCGTGCAAACCAGGGCGCAGACTGCCGGGGGCGGGGCGTCTTTCAAAAGATAGAACCCTCTTCCTCTTGCCTCTTTAGACGTTTATCAATCCCCTGGCTGTTATTTCCCGCCACTCCACCACGTCGCCCTCGTTCCACCACGCCGTTCCATGCCGGTTATGGTGGTCCGGCAGTTTCCACGGCCTGAGGGCATCAAATTCCAGGATGATGGACCGTCCATGGCGAACGGCCCAATGCTTCGCAGCCTCCGGCGTTGTGAACCCCCGCACAGGCTGGATGATACGCCCCGAGGCTATGTATCTGGCCAATTTTCGTGGCGTGGTGGCGTGGTAAAGTTTCATCGTATTTTCCCAGAATTGAACTATCCAGCGCGATTAGTTAAAGTATGGTTTGACAAATGCGTCACGCCGCTTCGCCATCTTCCGGCTCCAAAAGCCCGAGCGGAGCGACAGCCGCAGCGCGAACGTCAATGTCAATGTGATCCCTGGTTCCGTACCACTTGCGCACCACCAATTCCGCGACTTGCTTGTCGTCGTGCCAGAACTGGAGTTGCGTCATCACGTCTTTGATATGCTTGGCAATGTTGTCGGCGTCCGGCTTCGTTGTGGGCCGGATGCGCCCGGTCAGCGCCTCAAATTTCCACTTCTTGGGTTTGCTGGCCGGGCAAGCAAACACCGCGTTGACGTAGAGCAATACAGGCCCGTCCAAGGGGGCTTGGGGCTTGTGTTCGATCATCAACGCGGCCAAGGTTTGCTCTCGCTGTTCCTGTTTTGCGGCCTTGTAGACCGTGGCGTGACGCCCCCGGATTGTTGCCCTGGACCTCATTTGTCCGACTGGCCGAGTGTAGACTGTAAATTTCATCCCGCCCTAACCTCCCATATGCCTCTATTTCGCACTACGCGGCGCGTGGGGGCGCGTTCTTCATTTTTACGGCTACGCCTCGTCCTGGCCTGTCGCGTCACCCACAGGTACGTTCTCGGACTTTTCCGGCTTGCTCATCTTGCGCCACTCCTCACCAGCCTTGCCCACTCCCCCGGCTCGCACTCGTACACCCTGGCCCGGCAGATGCCGCAGAACCACACCTCCCGCATATAGCGATAATGCGACAGGGCATGTTCGTGACGGCCTCCCCACCAGATGCGTTCCCAGGGGCGAAGGCCCTCGTGCCAGAGCCAGGAATAGTAGGTGCGGAGGAGGGTCATATTGGCTCCCTTGCTCAAAAGGGAACGTCGTCCATACCCTGGGAATCACTCGGAAACGCCGGGCCATTGTCGTCCTGCGCCGATCTCTGACCCTGGTTGCGTGCCTGTCCCTGCTGGAACTCGACCTCGTTGCAAATGACCTCGGGCATGGAATGCTTCTGGCCGTCCTTTTCCCACTCGTTGATAGTCAGTTCGCCGCGAACCATGATCGGCTTGCCCTTGGTCAGGTGTTGCCCCAGGTTTTCACGCTTAAAGACCTTGCAACGAAGCCACATCGTTTTTTTCTTGTCTCCAAAACCCGTATCGACAGCCAATGAAAACGTGGTGACGGCCATTCCGCCGCTGGTGTATTTCGTTTCGGCATCTTTCCCGATGCGGCCTGATGCGATAAAAAGATTCATTGATGTCTCCTTTTACTCGAAATATACTCCGCACTCGCGGGCGTACTTCAGTTCTGCCTTTCCGGGCTTTCCAATCTCACGGAAGCGAACCTTTTGGATGTAAACCTCAGTCACATCGCGCTCTATGTCAGGACGGTGGACACATATTCCGTTGTCCGCTTTGTTCCTCCAGTGACTACTTCCGGAAATGTCATACATCGTCGGAACGGGATAATCCCCGCTGTCCTTATTTTTTTGCAGCTTGGTAGGGTGCGCGACAAGCCACACATGAACATTGTTTATCCTTGCGAATCGACGAATCTTTGTTAAACATTGTGAAATGTAGTCCGTTTCGCTCATTTTGTCGCCACGATTATGCTCTATTTCATTCCATGGGTCAATAACAACACCACGGCAACCAAAACGATATATCGCGGCACGAGCCTTTTGCAAAATGCTATCAAGGGACATTTCGTCTTCTGGCGGCATGATGAAATGGAAAAATCCGTCCATGTATTGCATTCCCGAGGCCACTTCATCTTCTCGCATCCGTTCCGTGTAGCTGTACTTCGTCGAGAACGGCTTTCGGATGATCTTTTCCAGGATGTTGGCAACATGCCTCTCAGGCGGCCAGTTCTCAGGTGAGAACAGCGCAAACGCCCATTCCTGTTCCCGGTGGAGGTTGACCAGGAGCGCGTCCAGCCAGTTTGACTTCCCTGAACCTGGGATGCCGGTCACAATCGTCATCTCGCCCGGGCGAACGGTGTAGAACTCATCCAGGCACGCCCACCCAGTGGAAACGCCAGGACGCATCCCCTCGGCGTAAAGCAAGTCCACATCCCCGGCGAGGTCGGGAATCCCAAACAGCCCCACCACGGGCATCGGAACCGCGTTGGTAATGACCGCCGCCGCAGCGTCCTTGCCGTGCTTGACCAGGACTTCGTTGATGTCCTTGCACCCGTCGGGGTATGTGACGCGCCAACACTTTTCGACGCCGATGCGTCGGGCAAGCTCACGCTCAAGCGTCTGGCCGGGCAGGTCATTGTCCACGCACAGGATCACGCGGCCATAGGCGGCAAGGATTTCTTCGGCGGGCTCCAAGAAGCTGAATTTCTTCTCGTACTGCTTCGTATCCGGAGATGGCGCGCCGTCGGGGACGCTAGTTACGGCGTTGATGCCGATGCTCACCAGGGACAGGGCGTCCATCTCGCCCTCGGTGATGACCAGGAACCTACTCGCGCTGGCCCGGGATGCGATTTCGTCAAAGCGGTACAGGCATTTTTCGGCATCTTTGGCCTGCCGAAACCTCTTTTTCCCGTCGCGAAACTTGATGTTCACGACTTCGCCGCCCTTGACGTAGGGGAACTGGATGCACGTCACTTCCCCGTCCGCCCCGGGCATCCAGGCCATGCCATAGCCCACCCGATTCGCCTTCAACGCCTCGGGCGTGATCCCGCGCCCGGAGAAGTACGCCAGCACCTTCTCGGGCAAGTCCACGCTGGCCTTGTAGGCAGGCTTGACTGGCCGCTTCGGCGTTGGTTCTTTCTTCTCCGAAGCGATTTTCAGCCCGCCCGTCCAGCCGCAATGCCAGCAATTCCAGACGCCGTCGTCCACGTTCACGCTCAAGCACGGGTCCGTGGATTTTTTCCTGGACGGCGAACACTGCGGGCATGTCGTCTTCACGTCGCCCGTAGCATCCGAAGGCACCTCAATCCCAAAATCGGTAAATGATTTCAGAACCACGACGGGTGCCCTCCGGAAACTTTCGCCACCTGCGTTGGCTCGTCCTCCCATCTCTCGCCGTTAAGCCAAGTCGCCGGGTATGGGATGTACTTTCCGCCGTCCTTTTGCCAATCATGGCCCGCCTTTGCGGCTGCTATGGCTTGCAACATCGTGGGAAGCGGTGGAAGTTTTTTCTCCTTGCGGAGCTTGTCCCATGCCTTTTTGGCTTGGCCCTTGGATTTCTTTTTGGGGAACGCCTGCCAAAACTCGTCAAACTCGCGATCCGCCGCAGGCGGTCGCGTCACCCCCCGAGAGGGGGGAGGGGGGGTGTTTCTTTCTTTATTCTTTTCTTCTCTTATCTCCTCTCCTCTAGGCGTTTCTTGGCGTTGCGTGGCGTTACATGGCGTTACATTGTCGTAAACATCAGTATTTATTTGATTTTCGTTGTTAAGTTCGCCTTCGATTTCTTGATTGCTATCCTCGAAAACACCCTGGTTAAGGGGGTTGTTTTCGGACTTTTCGATGATCTCGTTACAAGCCCCCGTTACACGGGTTTCTTGGCGTTTCATGGCGTTACATGGCGTTACATTGTCGCAAGTGGCGATACTTGCTAGCTTTTGGCGTTCCCTAAACGCTTTGACCCTGTTTGAGCTGTCTTCCTCGCGTTCTCGTTTGGGCTGCCTCTTTTCCCACGCGGCGACTCTCCCGGACACGATCAAACCCTTAGACTCCATCGCGGCAAAAATTTTACAAGCTGACCCGTCATCAAGGTCCAGCAGCGCGTCCGCGCCTTCACAGTCAAACCCGTCAACTCGGCCCCGCTCGGCCGACGCGCACGCCCTCTCCAGGATCATCTGCCAGACAGACAGCACGTCCCCCAGTCGCGATCCTGCCTTCTTAGCCACGACGCGGAATTTCGGGTCCGTGGTTGTGCCGACGTAAAAGCGGAACCATTCCATGCTATATCCCCATCTCCTTCGCCAACTGCATCACACGAATCTCGTAGTCCGTGGCATCTATAGCTTCGTCCGCGATGGCGCGCTTTCGCCGCTCGTATTCGGCCCACCGGAGATGTTGAACGTCGGCGTCGTCCCGTTCGCGGCGACGGTGGTCACGGGATTCATAGAGCATCGGTGTGGCCCCCCATCCTCTTCTCCAGCCTCGCCAGCTTTTCCCGCTTCACCTCGTCCACGTCGGCCTCGCCGAACAAAAACCGCATCTGTTCCAGCATGATTTGCACATCAGCCAGTTCCTCGATGACCTGCGCCTCTTTTGCCCGGCCACGCATGTGATGCCGCAGCGCCACAATGAGTTCGGCGCACTCCTCGATGGTCTGGTCGATCTGGGCGCGAGAGCCGTAGTGGGCCAGGGCGCGGGCGTAGATGGACAAAATTTCGCTCATTGCCTCTCCACCCGCTCCAAGGTCACATCGATTATTTCCACGGCTTGACGTGCCGCCACATCATCGCCCTCGGCGCTGGACAAAATCGTCTTGAGCGTCCGCAACGTCCTGGTCGCCTCCCGCAACTTCGCGCACGTCCCGGTCATCCCGAGGTGGTCAACCCACGGGACGCCGCAGGAGGGGCAAACAAGCGTGTGTTGGGTGGTCATGATGGCACCTTGAGATATTCCACCGGCTTTCCCATCTTTTTGGCGATCCGGACTTCTTTCTCGACCCCCACGCTTTCATCCCATCCTGAAATCATCGCCACATAAAGCGCATCGCACCACTCGATAAACGCGCGGTCTTGAGCCTCCCAAAAGTCAAAACCAAGAGGCAAGTCGCACATCGTGGCTATCGGGTGAGTCATGGATATGGGCGAAAAAACGATATTGCCCTGGGCCAGGAGAAGTCCGGAAAGCACATTGAGCTTTACAAACCGCTCATGGCGCACGGATTTGTCAGGATGCGATATGGGCCTGCAAGGTAGATTTTACGCATTGCTGACCTCCAAAAGAGATGGCCTTGACGACTCCATTTCGATGGCCCGCAGGTTCTTCACGGCCTGTGCAAAGTATTCCGGCTTGAGTTCAATCCCCACGGCCTTGCGCTTGCGCGAGACGGCCCCGTAAAGCTCCGAACCGATGCCCGCGAACGGGGTGAAAACGACTTCTCCGGGAAGGGTCCACAACTCGATGGCGCGTTCGATCACGTCCAGTTGAAGGGGGCAGAGGTGTCGTTCGTCTTTCTCGCTTCGGGCCACTCGGACGTTGAGCGTCCTGGTTTGGTTGATGTCGAACCAGACCGGAGAGGCGTACCGCTGCCACACGTCGATGCTCGTTTGCATCGGGACCACATCGCCACGGGATGGCGTCGGATCACCAGTCCCAACATATTCTGACGGGTCAAGTCCTCCCGGACGATGGACTGGAACGTCTTCGCCAGGGGCGCGAAAAACCAGAAGCACGTCAGATATTCCCTGACGAACCATCGCAGAGTTCTTGCAAAGCTGTTTGTGAAGAAGCCCAACGGATTTCGTGCGCTGCATCTCCACTACGGGGTCTTTCCATATCGTCACACGGGAATGATAGATCCACCCATGGGATGAAAACAGGCGGATCAACTCGCCGGGGAAGTCCTTCAACCCCACGTTGCCGTCCTTGTACTTGAACATCGGCAGGTCTGAGCAATGGACAGCGCACAACCTGCCCGGGCGGGTAACGCGCAAGAGTTCAGGGACCAGGAACCCGAAGTGCTTGTAAAACTCGTCGTCCGTGGCGCAGTTCCCCATGTCGCGCTCGGAATCCGAATAGACGAAGATGGACGAAAACGGCGGGGAGAAAACCGAAAAATCCATGCACCCGTCAGGGATTCCCTTGATGACCTCGCATGAATCCCCAAGGTAGATTGACCAGTTCTTGCCGTGGGCCTGATTTTCACATTGCATGGCTATCGCTCCTGATAAAAGACGGCAGTTTTATTTGCTGAATAGGTCGGTATTCTTTTAACTCGCGTCGTCTCGCCACAGACAAATCATGCCCGACCTCGCGCATCGCGTCGGCCATGGATTGATGCTGCACTTCTTTTGATTGTGCGACCTCGAAAACCGCCGACTCACGGCGGGTCATGACAACGTGATCCTCGACTTGGCGTTTTTGGCCGAAACGCCAGCAACGGCGGATTGCTTGGTATCTGGACTCAAAGGAATACGAAGGCCCGACAGTGGCGATGTTTGCGCAGTGTTGCCAGTTTAACCCCCATCCCGCGATTTTGGGCTTGGTGACGATGGTGCGAGCGCCCCCGCTGCTAAACGCCGCGAGGTTGTCCACCTTGCGCTGTATCGGCATAGACCCTTTTACCTCTACGGCGTCGGGTATGCGATTCATGAGTTCGTCGGACTCCGCGTCCGTATGGCACCACACAACCCACGGCTCGGTTGATTGATTGCAAAGGATGGCCACCTTTTCAGCGCGCTGCGGGGCCGTTTCGCGAAGTTCTTGGTGAAGCGCCGTCGCGGAAAGCTTCTGCATGTTGACCAGCGTACCTTGGCCGTCCTTAAACTCATCCACAGCGACAACGTGTTGATGCGTAACAAGAGGCGGGAGGACAAAGGCGGACCCATCGAAACCAAGATCGGCCGGCGTCTGGATGCAAACAGCCCAAGATCCAACCCACTGCCAGAAATCATACGCGGCGTGCTTCTTGAGCCGATACGATCCGGCATCAAATCCGTCGTTGACGAACCACCGGGACTGCATTTCCTGGAGAGAGAATAGCCCAAGAAATTCAGAGTGATTGCCAAGTTCACACAAATCGTTCGGGGCAGGCGTAGCCGTGCATGCAAGACGATATGGGACGCATGAAAACATCTCGACCAAGAGTCGTTTCGTCTTACCCATGAACGCCTTTAGAATCGACGATTCGTCGAGCACGACGCCCCCAAACTCCCGAGGGTTGAAATGCTCCACCATCTCATAGTTTGTGACGTAGACGCCGGGCGAGGTGACTCCCTGTTGCCCGCGAACCTGCGCCACGGGGAGGTCAATTTCCATGCCTTCGGCCACGGTTTGCGCGCCAACTGCAAGCGGGGCAACGATCAGCACGGGGCGGCCAGTGTGATGAACGACTTGACGCGCCCACTCCAATTGTTGCCTCGTTTTCCCAAGCCCGCAGTCCTCAAAAAGTGCGGCCCGACCCTTGCGACATGCCCACTCGACGATGGCGCGCTGCCAGTCAAAAAGGGAACAATGCATTTCTCCAGGGGTAAAGCCGACTTCGCCAACCCGCACATGCTTCGATTTGATAAAGTCCTGGTATTTCATCCCACCCTCGCCACGAGCACGCCGGGTTGCGGCTGCTTCAGCGGCCACGGCCCTTTGCCCTTGAGGTCCAAGCCGAAGGCGCTCATGAAGCCCTGCGCGCCGATGCGCTTACGGGTTCGGTCTTTGGAGTCCGTGGCCCTGACACCGTGGCCGCTGGCCGGGGAATCCTCGGAGAATTTGAAAGCGACGGATTTGCGGTCGGCGCTGGCAAAAAGTTCGACGTAGGCGAACCGGGCGAGGCCGAAGGTTTCAATGGCCCCGGTGTTGAAGCTGAACACCCTTCCGGACTGGACAGAGAGAAGCGGCGTCGGACTGACTTTGGCCCTGGTGGAGGTGAACGCCTCAAACTCCATGCCGTCGATGACCAGGGGCCCGGCCGTCTCCGGCCAACCCTGGCAGGCGTCGGGCAAAGGATCTTCATCACCAACAAGCTGTCCCTCGGGCGGCACGGACTCCGGCACGGTGAGCGCGGAAAAGGTGTTCACCAGGGGGCGCAAGCCTTCCGCCGTGGCGTTCAGCCTCTCCCCCGCCTCCTCGACGCGCGGGCCGACTTGCTGGCCGTCGTCGAGCTCCTGCGTTTCCTGGATGGCCGCGACGGGCTTGGGCGGGGCATCGGGCGCCGGACCAATCACGCGGGTCTTGCGCTCCTCTTTCGCAGCCTCCCGAATGGCCTCCTGACATTTGTAGCAGCGTCCGTTCTTGTCGAGCTTCACGCCGGTCTTTCCACACGAGCAGTCGCCGTATTTGTCCTTGTAACCCATGGTTTCCTCGGCTGTTGGATTTTTCTCCACGGCCCTCTTCCCCAAGCTGCACCCGCAGTCCCGGGCGCAAACCGGATGGCCGCCCAAAAACCGCTCCAAGCACTGGGCCAGCGTCAAGCGGCCCTGGCCACGGACACAGTTGAAGGGCTGTCCCTTCGCCATGGCCCGGCCTGTGCCCTCGGCGTCAGCCCCGGCCTGATTCATGGTCGGCTGGTTCCCCAAAATCAGGGCCGTGATGTGCGGCTGGCCTTCGATCATTGCCGTCCCTCAAAAATTTCGACCTTCACCCATTTCCCACCCTTGTACATCTGCCCGGCAATCGGCTCCAAAGCGCCCATCAAGCGCGTGGCGGCGTCGCGGACTTCGCGGGCATGCAGCAAGATATCGTTCGCCTCTTGCGGCGACGTGTGGCCGTCGGCCATGGCCTCGGTAGTGGCCCGGGCGGTGTTCGCAAACGATTCGGAGAGGCGGCAGAACTGGCCGGGAACGGACGTTGGGGCTTCCACCGGAAGGATTTCGACCTGTGCGGCCAGCCAGTCGAGAAGAAAGGTGTTGCCGAGCGCATTGCAAATTTCGACGACTTCAAGGATGTCCGGCAGACGATCCTGGTGTTCGGCAAAAAGTTTTTTGACCACGGAATGATGGATGCCCATGCGCGTCGCGATGGTGCGATAATCCAGCCCTGACTTGATTTTCGCCTGTTGGATGGCCGCGCCGACGGGCATTGTTTTCAGGTCGAGTTCCATTTGATACCCCTGCATTCCTTGAAGTTCCTTGAGGTCCGTGAGCACTCGTTTATGCTCTCTGCATGGAAAACAATTTATCCGTCACCTGCGAAGTCCTGCCCGGCGCAGTCCTTGTCACGATGCGCGTGATTCGGGCCGCCGAAATCTTTTGGAGGCGCTTCCCTGTTCCGCCGGGCACAAGCCTGGAAGCGATGCTTGCGCGGGCCTCGGGCATGGTGGCTGAACGCTGGCCCGGGAGCGTGATGTACCAGCTTGCGCTCCCCGAAATGGGCATAAGCCATGAAACTCGAACCACGTCCTGAGCAACCGCCCTTCGGCCCGAGTTTCGGCCCCGCAGATCGTGCAACGGTGCATGTCGCCCGACTCGATGACGTGGGCCGGGCGGGAAACGGGGTCATGATAGATGCGTCCGGTGCGGTCGTGGCGCATGATTCACGCCTCCTGGGGTTGGGAGTTCAAACCAACAGCCTTGACAGAGCGGCAAGGCCGATGGACACGAGGGTTGCAAGGAAAAGCCATTCTTTGGAGGTCATACCTATGCCCCTCGACTTCGTTCATGTTTACGGCCCAATTGCCTCGTGCGTTGCAGCCGTGGCGGCCCTGTCCGGTGGCGTGTTCGCCTTCCTGAATTGGGCGCGGAACCGGAGCCAGGATAGGCCGCGAGTCCGCCTTGACCGGACAAGCCCGATTTCCGGCATGATCGAGACGAAAATTCACATCGAGAACCGGGGGCAGAAAGATATCCTGGTGACGACCGTAGAGCTTCAATGCGGAACCTTCGCCGGGCAAAGCGAGCATGACACTCTTGGCGGCGTCGCCGGGTATGTCAGGACGGAAGAGACGCGAAAAAGCATCTCCCTTTTGGTCCCGTCCGGCCTCACGAAGTCCGCGCCTGTGCTTTTTCATACCGATGCCCCGTTGATTCATGTGTTCCTGGTCCGTCGCCATAAGGATTATGCGGCCGTTATCAGCGCGCACCAAGGATGATGCACAGATTGGCGACGAGGTTGGAAAGCTGGCCGAGGATGACGCAGATCATCGTGGCCGCGGCCAAGGGATGGTCGAGAAGGTCATCAAACATTGGGGGCCTCCTGGGGCTGGGCGGGGGCGGGGAGAGGCTGGCTTGCGCGCACCCTGGCCGCAGCCTCGGCAATGGCCTGGAGGGTCCACTTGTTTTTGTGCTCTCCAGCCCGGACGCGCCGATAGTGTCGTCCGTCCATCCCAAGGATGGCCGCAACACGAAGGTGGGAGCCGTAAGCCTCGCGCAGGGTGGTGAAATCCTCTTCGATTGTGCTCATGGCGATAATTTAGGGCAATCCACCCTAAAATGCAAGCGGGAATTTTGGGGGAAATAGACCTTGAAGGTTTGGCCGCCCATGGTATGGGCAAAGGATGGATATTATGTGCCAAGCAATTTTAGAGGTTATTTACCAGGAGGCCCCTGGCGTCCCGACCCTAAAGCGTGAAGGGCGCGGGCGGCCCGGCTCAGACCCATTCAATGTCTCTGCGTTTTGCAGGGCCATGTGGGGGAAGGCGGATAAAACGAGGTGGGATGCAATCAAGTCCAATCCAGAAGGGATTACGTTTTCAGAGGTTTTACGGCTAAGCGAGGTCCTGAAGAAAAACCCAGAAGACACTTTTTTTGACTTTATCGCAAAAGCAAGGTCTGTGGCCAAAGAAATTGAAAAGCGCCAGCCCCCTAAAAAGCTCCCTGTCTCCGCGTAATTCCGGGCGGGGGCCGGGGTTCAGATAGGCAAAAAAATTTTCCCCAACGTCCGCAAATTGTTTGCATACCAAAAACGGAGGGAATGACATGAGCAACAACCCCCTTGTGTCTTTGGAAAAGAAAAAGTGCCGATGCGGCGAACTGGCGAAAATATTTTTTATTTCGAGCTTGCCGCTTGAACCTGGATGGTTTGCTGTAAACGCCTACATCAATCGCGACGAAAAGAAACATCTTCCTATCATCCCACATCCGTTTTCGCAAAGCGAACTACGGTTTTTGTCTTTTTTCACTGTTTGCGACGAATGTGGAAGCGTTTCGCAGTGGGTTTTGTCAAAGGAAGAGCTTGACGCGCTATACGAAACAAACATTCAAGAATTAGGATACAGATTGGTTGACTTGACGAATCTAAAATGGGTTGAATCCGTATATAAAGACTATGGCGGAGAAAAAATGAGATCAACAATTATTGAAATCGCCAAGTCAATCCAGTCTCCGGGGACCAAAAATGAAACCCCATGACCAACGACTCATTTTCGCGCTTATGAGCCTGCCTCCGGATCGCGGGGTTGACGCTGACGCCATGCCATCTTATGATTTTGGCGGAGGCTGTGACATGGACACCAGGGTTGCTAAGCTAGAGGCTTTTGCCGAGTCTTCGGACAGACGCCTGTCCCTTATTGAGCAGGACATAAGGCAAATTTCTTCAAAAATGGATAAACATTTCATTATCTTCGCCTCGACCGTCGCTGTTCTTTTCTTGGTGTTGGCCGGAGCTATGTGGCAAGGATACACCAAACTTGAAGAGAAAATATCCGCAAGCGAAAGTCGGTCAATTGCCAGCTTTGACAAGGTTGAGGCCAAGTTAGACACGCTGCTAGACCGACTTCCTAAAAAATAGTCCGCACCCAATCGGGTGATTAAGTCCTTGGGGTTCGTCCGCAAGGCCGCCGCGCACAGGAGAACGCAATCCAACGCGGCGCAAGCTTTAAGGCCCGCCCACGCGGGCCTTTTTCTTGCCATCCCGCCAGGGCGAACCACCAGCCAACCACCCAGCCCCCCCCCGCCGCCGAAAGGCGGTTTTTTTTGCGCTCAATTTTTTATTTTGGGCAAAAAACCCAAAATTCATCTGGACAATTTAGGGTGAATCGCCCTATATTGCCATCAACGACGAACGCGGCCCACGGGCCGAAGCGGGAATCTCAAAAACACGGGGAGATATACAATGTCAAAAAACAAGAAAAAGCCTGAAGCGCAAACGGTGACGGGCTTCAAGGGTTTCGACAAGGACTTGCGGTGCCGAGGGCTCCAGTACGAAGTGGGGCAAACGCACGAGCACGACGGAGACTTGTCGTTATGTGAATCCGGCCTCCATTTTTGTGAGCATCCTCTCGACTGCTTTAGCTACTACCCTCCCGCCACCAGCCGGTATTGCGAGGTGTCCACCGATTGCGCCTCAACCGAGAAGAGCAACGACACAAAACGAGTCACGAAGAAATTGACAATCGGGGCGGAAATTTCCCTCGCCGGGCTGGTTAAGGCGGCCGTTGCCTACACATGGGAGCGTGCCACGCTTGAAGATTCCGCGTCCGCCACGGGGCCACGGGGAGCCGCGTCCGCCACGGGGCCACGGGGAGCCGCGTCCGCCACGGGTGACCAGGGAGCCGCGTCCGCCACGGGGCCACGGGGAGCCGCGTCCGCCACGGGGCCACGGGGAG